>Ga0310121_10000744_pt1 | contig 34899 bp, 27 predicted proteins | sample CB27_Tmax_986_MG_FD_203504 | JGI IMG/M metagenome (GOLD analysis project Ga0310121, IMG submission 203504) | Marine microbial communities from Western Arctic Ocean, Canada - CB27_Tmax_986 | ecosystem: Environmental > Aquatic > Marine > Oceanic | place: Canada: Western Arctic Ocean | collected...
AGACGGTAGCGTAGGTGGACGTTGGCGAACGTCTCCGTCAAGACGTCCCCGTAACCCCCGATCGACCAGTGCGGCGAGATGCTCCGGACGACGTAGCTGGTGAAGCCGTCTCGGTGCGACGAGCTCTCGATGATCTCGTCATCTCGATCAAAGCGGTCGTAGTTGTAGTTGAAGAACGGCCGAAACTGGAGCTTCCAGTCCTCCGTCACGCGGTTGATATACACACCGTAGCGCGTGTCGAAGGCCCGCTGCTGGGACTCGAAATCTGCGCTGCCGTCCCAGTACATCTCGATTGTCCAATTGTCCCATGGATCGTCTTCGGGCTGCGTCTGCTGGCTTGCGTCCTCCTCCGAAGGAGCGACGTCGACCCGCAGTCGGTCCCGCATCGACGTTTGCATCAGGTACGGCACGAGGGTCGCTCGGAGCGTGCGGAGGAATCCATCTCGTGCCTCGGCCTCCGTCGCGTCCACGTTGATGGTGTGAAGCGTCGAGAAGTCCATCCCCTGGAACGGACCCAGGCCGATGAGGTCGAACGTCTGCGCCTCGCCGCCCGCGCCCGTGTCCTCTCGGGTCACGAGGATGTGGACACCGGCGACCTCGCGGTCGCGGACGTGGTCCACATAGGTAAGCTCTTGTCGGACGAAGGCTTCGTCGCAGAAATCGCAGTCCAGGAAGATGGCAAGCCGTGCGGGCGTTTCCGTCTCGACGTCCTGCGACGACGCCGGTTGGGTGGACGCTCCGAGCACCACAAGGACAGCAAGCCAGGCGACCGTTGCGGGAGACCGTTTGAGATTCGTGCACCTCTTCGACTTGGGTGTTGCGGAGAATCGAGGCATGCGTGATCTGGGCAGGGGGGTCGGGGCCGCCGTCGGCGCGTCGGCGTGCAACAGCACGTTCGCAGTGTAACCCGCGTTAAAATGACACGCTGCGATCTAGGCTGTCAAAGCTGGGCACCCCTACCCACTCATTTTTTGGGCAGAAATTTTTTGGGGCTTTGGAGTCCCAAGCGCAAAACTGTGTTGTATTAGTTGTGGCGCGGCGGCGGTGAAATAGGGGGGTGTACCCCACGGGGGTCGATCATAGCGGGGAATCGATGTTGACATCGATGTGTGTCGTCTGGGCCTAGTGCCGCCCCCTGCTGGCGACAGACGGGGGTGTTATCAAAACCACCAAAACTGCCAATCTTGTGTCCCTACTGCTTGCTTCCTGCTTGCTCAAGGGGAGCATACAACCCTAGTAAGAAAACCCTATAAGCGTGTAAGTGCTTGCAGAGCTTCATCTTCCTGAAGTGGAGCCAGGCGGAATCGAACCGCCGACCTCCTGCTTGCAAAGCAGGCGCTCTCCCAACTGAGCTATGGCCCCGGCGGGCTATTTGAACTGGAACTATATCCTCGCCGGCTACCCGTTGGTAGATGACCTGAGTCACGTCTGGGTATTCATAACCCGAGATATTTCTCGTCCATCTTACGGGGACTCGACCACTTCGGTATCCGCCCTGTACATTCGCCGACTATCCTCGTAATGACCGTAAGGCCTCAGGAGGTCCTGGTGCGCACCCCCAGAACAATTTTTCTAGTACATCTTCTCTTGGTCCTCCTTCCTAACCTACAGGGGCTGGGAGCACAGCAGATTCCAACCCCGGAAGAACATTTTGGATTTGTGATCGGCACTGACAAGAAGCTCGCGCGCTGGGATGGAATCCTGGAGTACTTCACCCTCATAGCCGACGGGTCAGATCGTATTCAGGTAGACACTGCAGGCCCAACGACACTCGGCAACACGTTTGTCTCAATTACAATCAGCTCGCCCTCTAACCTCGCCCGGCTAGATGAAATCCGTGAAGCATCTAAGCGCATTGCTGATGGACGAATCGATAGGGAAGAGGCTGAAAGGATCGCTGCGACGACTCCCGCCACAGTGTTCATCAATCACAACATCCATTCGACTGAGATCGGCTCATCACAGACAAGCATCGAGCTAGTACATCACCTTGCGACCGCGGAAGATGATCTAACAATTCAAATCCTGGACAACGTTGTTACGGTGCTCGTTCCTTCTGCCAATCCGGATGGCCAGGTCCTAGTTACCGACTGGTATGAGCGCAATATCGGCACTGACTACGAGCGTGCCCGTATGCCTTGGCTTTACCACTACTACGCGGGCCATGACAACAACCGGGACTTCTTCCAGGCCAATCTTGTTGAAACACAATATTGGATGGAATTGATGTACAGTACGACTTATCCGCAGATCTATCTTGACCAACATCAGATGGGTAACAGTGGGCCCAGAATTTTTGTGCCCCCCTACCCTGACCCGATGAACCCTGACATCCACCCGCTACAGTGGCAGCAACTTCGCTTTATGGGCGGCGGAATGGTTGCAGACCTGCAGGCAGCCGGTAAACAAGGAGTTGTAACAGGTTCGATGTACCGGATTTGGGGACAAGAAGGTGCGCTCACTGGTCGATATCACAATATCGTCGGCATTCTCACGGAGACGGCTAGTGCGCGTATCGCGAGCCCTGATACCGTAGCCCTTGAAGCACTTGAGCGGGGTGCCGCACCGGGTCGAGGGCTGGGTGAATATGGATTCCAGATCGCATTCGTCGATCCCTGGTGGGGCGGGGAGTGGACGCTCGGAGACATCGTTGACTATCAGATGATCGCGGCCAATAGCGTGTTAGAGCAGACAGCAAAGTTCAGGCAGCACTACATCATGGGCCGATGGCAGATGGGATCTGAAACAATCGCAAAAGCGGAAATAGAAGGACCGCACGCTTATGTGATCCCGCGTAATCAGGCCGACCCAATTGCCGCGGCTGAGATGGTGGGCAAGCTCATCCTGCAGGGTGTCGAGGTTCACAAGTCGGTCGGAGCATTTGAGGCAATCATCGCAGATGGCCTTTGGTCATCCCCGGACCACAGCCTGAGTGAAAATGAAGATGCGGCCGAGGACACCGCTGAGAGGAATGATCTCCCCGACGAGGATGAAGGTGATACTGAGAGTGGAGAGGACGAAGATGAAGATGAAGATGCGGCCGAGGATAACAAACCTGAAATAGAACTGCGCAGCTTCGCTCCAGATTCCTGGATCGTGTATGGAGCACAGCCCGGAAGGGCTGCGGTGCTTGATTTGTTAGAGCCGCGTCGACGCCGGGTCCAGCACGAGTGGCCGGGAGGGCCATTCATGCGCTCATACGATGGAGCCGCGTACACGATGCCGATGCAGATGGGTGTCGAGATCACACGTATCGACAATCCCTTCGAGGCTGATACTCGACTAGCTACTTCCGCCAGTACCATTCCCCCGCCAGTGCCTACTGCCAACGATTGGTACGCGATTAGTGCTGAAGTTACTCGCGCTTACCAAGCAGTGAACCGCATGCTCGAAGCAGGGCTTTCAGTCTTCAAGGCTGTGGCAGAGGACGGCCCCCTATTCATTGTGTCCGCCTCAGATCCGCAATCCAGATCCCTTCTGACAGAGATCTCCAACGAGATCGGCGTCACTATCGTCGCGGACCCACCGACCCTTGCCATATCGGCACAACAGCAGGCTGCGCGTATTGGAATCTACCAGGGCTGGGCTGCCTCGATGGATGAGGGATGGACCCGCCTAGTACTTGAAGATTTTGACTACACGTTCGAAACACTCATGAATGATGATATACGGGAGGAAGGCCTTTCTGAGAGGCTCGACGTAATTATCATTCCCTCTGAAATTCCGCTGAACAGACTTATTGAAGGCGCAAGTGACGAGGACGCCCCTCCCGGTTTCAGAGGGGGTATAGGAGAAGAGGGTGTCGAGAACTTGAAGGAATTTGTGCGCAAAGGCGGGACACTTGTCACGTTCGAGGCGGCAGACGCGCTTGTAATCGAGCACTTCGATGTTCCAGTGCGAAATGCGCTCGAAGATGTCAGCAGAGCAGACCTCTTTCTGCCCGCGTCCCTACTGCGCATAGAACTTGATGAGGACCACCCGCTTGCGGTCGGAAGCCCCGATGAGGTCGCAGCCAAGTGGGCTGGGGGGCGGGCATATGAACCGACTGACTTCGGTGGTGATGCGGGCCGGGTTCAGGCAGTGGGCAGTTGGGCTGAAGACCCTGAACGACTCTTGATGAGTGGGGCAATCGACGGGGCGGACAAGCTCGCCGGAAAAGGCGCAATCTTAGATGTGGAATACGGAAACGGACGCATCTTAATGTACGGCTTCAGAGTCCAGCACCGAGGTCAAACCCACGGTACGTACAAGCTCCTTTTTAATGCTCTGTTGAAGAACAGCCCGCGGACGGCAACCGAGGACCGTTAGGAACTCGGAATCCGAAGTATCTATGGATACCGAGACAACCAGCATGTTCACCGACCCGAGGAGGAGGATCTAGAAATGCAGAGGGACACCACGGCAATGCGCTCGACTAAGATTAGCAGAATGAAGAGACTTCTTCTTATTGCACTCTCCTGTGCGACACCTATTTCTTCTATCTCTGCCCAATCAGGAGCTGAGATAGCACGTGCATACCGCGAGGCGCATGAAGTTGAAATCCTCAGAGACTTTGCGGAACTGCTGAGTTATCCCAACCGAGCCCGGGACCTAGACGACATCACCCGTGCGGCGGAGTATATCCGGGACGAACTTCTCGCAGTCGGTGTTGACTCCGAACTCCTTCAACTTGAAGGCGTACCGCCGATTGTCTACGGGGAACTTAATGTCCCGGGTGCGACCCGGACGTTAGGAATCTATGTGCACTATGATGGCCAACCCGTCGACCCATCCAACTGGACGCACCCTCCATTTGAGCCGACACTCTATTCGGCCCCAATCCCTGAGGGCGGAAGACAACTTCCGATGCCAGAGCCGGGTGAGGCAGTTGACCCCGCCTGGCGCCTCTACGCGAGATCCGCCGGAGACGACAAGGCACCAATAGCTGCAATCCTCCCCGTACTAAAGGCCTTCCAAGAAGGCGGCGTTCAATCTACTTCGAACTTGATTTTCTTCTTTGATGGTGAGGAAGAAGCTGGGTCACGGAACCTCCCTCGCTATATGGAAACATTTAAGGACCGACTCGATCCGATCGACATTTGGCTGTTCTTTGATGGACCCGCACACCCTAGTGGACGTCCGCAAATCACATTTGGTGTGCGTGGTTCAATGGGAATGGAAGTCACCGTGTACGGAGCTGCACGAAACCTTCACTCGGGGCATTACGGAAATTGGGCACCAGACACAGGTGTAATCCTGTCACGGCTCTTAGTGTCAATGAAGGATGAGACCGGACGCGTACTGGTAGACGGTTGGTATGACACAGCCGACCCAATTGGAGAAGAAGAGCGCGCCGCGTTGGCAGCGATGCCTGCATGGGATGAGCAACTGAAGCGTGAACTTGGGATCGTTCACTCCGAAGGCGAACCCGAATCCCTACCTGAGCGACTGATGGTGCCTGCCCTAAATATTCGTGGAATCACGAGTGGTAACACGGGTGCTCTCTCCCGCAACGTGATCCCGAATACCGCAGTAGCTGCTCTCGGAATTCGGCTCGTGAAGGGCAACAACCCAGAGCACCTCCGACAGCTGATCGTCAACCATATCCAACGTGAGGGGTTCCATGTTGTCTCAGAAGATCCAGATATGGAGACACGTCGCAGCTACCCATTGATCGCAAAAGTCACCGGTAGCGGTGGCTCCAGAGCGGCTCGTACTTCGATGACGAACCCGTTCGCCCAGAGTGTGATGGCAGCAGCCAGTATGGCCGCGAGCCAGGCCTTTGGGGAGGGCTCCCTAGTGGTGGCACCAGGGATGGGTGGAACGCTGCCAATTACACCCTTTACAGAGATCCTACAAAAACCTGCAATCATCGTCCCAGTAGCGAATCATGATAACAATCAACATGCTCCGGACGAAAATCTACGCATCGCAAACCTTTGGTACGCGATCGGCCTTTACGCCCAGTTGTTGACTATGCCAGCGACCATCTTCTAGGCCTGATATCAGATCTATGGTAGAGGATCACTCTCCTGGACCTAGTCATTGCCACTATAGAGTTTAAGATGCGTGATCAATGTTGGGCCCTACATTGGTAGGGGGCTGGCATGCTGCTCAAAGCCAACCGATATTGACGACTCGACCTTGCCTCACACCTAGGAGATGGACACAGATGCGCAGATTGATCGCACTTGGTCTTCTCGCAGGAGTGATCGCGATGGGCGCACCGGCAGAAGCCAGCGCTCAGGACTCGGGCCTCCTCGCTGTTGGTGCCATGGCCCCGGATTTTGCTCTACCTGGCGCGACCCGCTACGGGCTGCTCCAGGAGCCAATCCGCCTGAGTGACTACCGAGGCGAAACGGTTGTCCTCGCGTTCTTCTTCCGCGTCAGGACACCTGGCTGAACAGTCCAAATGACAGCGTACCGTGATCAGTACGCAAGCCTTTTCAATGAAGGACGAAACGTCGTGCTTATAGGCGTTTCTAATGACTCACAAAGTGAACTCGGATCGTGGTTAAAAGACGCAGATTTTCCGTTTTTGTTCGCCAGCGATGCCTCTAACAATGGCGGTACTTACGCCGCCTTTGGTGGAGGTCTGCGCTCAAACAACATGGTGGATAGCCGAGCGGTAATCGTGATCGGGCCAGACGGGCGGATTGCGGAGACAATCGAAAGCTTCAATCAGAACGATCCGATGGCCTACGAACATCTTGCTGAAGTCATCGACCAAGTTACGCCGGAACCGGAAGGGAACTAACTAAACTTTTACGGTCGTAGCAGGAATAGAGAGGGGCTCGATACGGACGCTATCCATGTCGAGCCCCTCTCTTCTTGTGGTTATCGCTAGAACCTTCGATTCTAGCGTCTAAGTATCTCCTGAGCCGCCCCAACCAAGTCCTGGGAAGTTCCGACACCGGTGTAGGCAACCTTCCCGTCACTGTCGAGCATCACAACGATCGATGTGGTCTGAGCATTATACGCTCTAACAGCTGCTCCGCGCGCGTCGTACAAGTACGGGTAGCCGGGATTATGATCTTCGAAGTGCCGTTTCACACGCCGCAAGCTCTGAGCGACACCAACAGCGACTGCAACGATCTTCATCTGTTCACCATGCTCTGCCTGGATACGATCAAGTTGTGGCTGGAGCACCTCACACTGCTCGCACCAACTCGCCCAGAATTCGATCAGAGCTGGTGTTCCTTTGATGTAATCAATCAGATCAACAGAGTTGCCCTCCAAATCCTGCAGGACTGCTCCAGGAGCCACACTCCCGAAAGGAAGAGATACAGAGCCCTCTCCAGCAACCTGCGCCCAAATCGGTGCTGGCATAGCAAATGCCGCAATGATGGCCAGCTGCAATATGCAGACGTTTGCTCTCATCATTTTCCCTAAAGGTTGTAACCGGCCAGCACAAAGTAATACTCAGCCATCCCAATCATGATGACAGCTGTAGCTCGTTTTATCCACACCATCCACGCTCCTGAGTTCGGAAGAAGCGCCAAAGTCCCAGAAAATAAGCCAACCACAATGAGTAGCGCTGTCATCCCGAATGAGAACACGAACAGGTACACGAACCCCATCAATCCCGCTCCAGTTGCGGCCACCCAGGTAAGTGCGACTGCGAACGCTGGAGCTCCACAGGGGGCAGCCACAATTCCGGACATCGCACCCATAACAAAGACTGCTCCGTAGGATCCTCCTTCACTCCGACTAGCACGCTCGAGCAACGTCCGAGGCACGGAAATTGGTAAAACATCGAGCATCGCCAACGCGAAAATCACGAGGAAGTTACCTATGGCCAGACGAGTCCAAGGGCTAGCGCTGACCGTCCCGAACAGCTGCCCCGTGACCCCAGCAATTGCGCCAAGTATCGCATACAGCATGGCTAGACCAACGGCGTAGGTGAACGTAAGGCCAACCGTCCGCGCCTTCGACTGACCCTCACTTGCAGTCCCAGCGATCACAGCTGATGTGATCGGTATCATCGGGTAAACACAGGGGGTCAGACTGGTGAGAACTCCTGCGAGAAACATAGACCCAATCGCCAGAAGTGGGCTCTGGCTAAGGGCCTCAGTTAGGCCGCCAGGCGGCTCAATCTGAATAAGAAGGTTTAGAGTCACGAACAAACGTTAGGGCTGAATTCGCACCCGGTCCAACCCCCACGGGGAAACTCAGGGGAAATCACGTATGCACTTTCTTCTGTGTCCCTAGGGGTCGTCCCCCATCTACAGGAATAACTGCCCCAGTCGTCATACAAAGTGATGTTGCAACAGCCAGCACCGCTTCTGCGACATCGTTGACACCTGCAAGCTTTCCCAAAGGAGTATCGCCAATCATTCGCTGACGCACCTCGGCCGACCAACCCCGGGTGAATTCAGTATCCACAAGCCCCGGGGCTACCGACATAACTCGGATCTCAGGTGCCAAGGCCCTAGCAAGAGACATCGTCATATTATCCATCGCGGCCTTAGAGGCGCAGTACGCCACATTGCTTCCGTTCGCCATCCGTGCAGCCAGTGAGGAGATATTAACTACAAGACCCCCACCATCTTTTGCTAAAAGTGATTGAAACGCCCGGACCGCTGCAAACGCACCACGTACATTCGTGCACATAACCAAATCAAAGAGTTCATCGTCTAACGCTTCAAGATCCCGATGGGGTACCACTTTTGACGTACCCGCATTGTTTACGAGGATATCTAAGCGACCCTCAATCTGTGCTACCGAAGCAGCAGCATTTCTGAGCGCATCTGAGTCTATTACTGATGCCCGAATGACTCGGTGCCCTTTTCCAGAAAGGCCCCCTAGAGTCTCTTCGGCACCTGCCACGCTATCACGGTGAACGACTAGGATTTGGGCACCAGCTTCTGAGAGCATTTGAGCCGTCGCACGACCTATCCCACGACTCGCACCTGTAACTAACGCCACCTTACCTGCAAGCTTTCCCATCCTCCTTCTCTCCTCTGAAGACTTACGATGAATCAGATGTCTTATGAGGCCAACCTGGCACACGTGGACCCAGCGAGCCACGTTGCCGACCCGAATCACTAAACAGTCAGGGCGATGCTAAAGGATACAGCGTTCCAGATGGCGGCCTCAAATATTCGATTCGGCCGTGGGATCACGCATGAACTTGGAATGGACCTGGTGGCGATGGATGTGCACCGAACGATGGTCGTGATCGATCCCGCTCTAATCTCTCTTCCAGCTGGAGAAACTGTACTGGCATCGCTAGAAGAGAACAGAATTGACTACCAGGTTTTCGACGCTGTCGTGGTTGAGCCTACGGATTCCAGTTTCAAGGCTGCAGCTGAATTCGCAGTCTCTGGGAATTTCGACTCGGTCGTTGCAGTCGGCGGCGGTAGCGCGATTGATACGGCGAAAGCCGCGAATCTGTACTCAACCCACCCCGCTGACTTCTTTGACTATGTTAACGCCCCAATTGGAAAAGGCTTACCGGTCCCTGGCCCTCTTAAACCGCTCATAGCGGTGCCGACAACTGCAGGCACCGGGAGTGAGACAACAGGCGTCGCGATTTTTGACTATGTAGAAAAGCATGCTAAAACTGGGATCGCGCATCGTCACCTCAAGCCTACCCTGGGTATTGTTGACCCTGATAATACTGTATCACTTCCTCCAGCCGTCGCAGCATCAAGCGGTCTTGATGTCTTGAGCCACGCACTCGAGTCGTACACTGCAATGCCATTCAATGAACGGCCGATGCCTCCACGACCTCTGGAGAGACCTGCCTATCAAGGCTCGAATCCAATCAGTGATATCTGGGCATTGACGGCCCTGAAATTGATGGCGGAGTTCCTGCCGAATGCAGTTGCTGACACAAGTGATGTCGAAGCCCGAGAACAGATGCTACTAGCAGCAGCACTAGCGGGAATCGGGTTCGGAAACGCTGGCGTACACCTCCCGCACGGTATGTCCTACCCAGTAGCAGGTATGGTAGCTGGCTACATACCACCTGGTTACAACTTGGATCATCCGATGGTGCCCCACGGGATCTCGGTAATCCTGAATACACCGGCGGTCGTCCGCTTCACTGCTCCTGCCTCACCTGAGAGACATCTACGGGCAGCCGCGGCCCTCGGAGCAGACATAGCAAGAGCATCAACTGAGGACGCCGGCGAAATACTCGCGGATCGTGTGATTCATTTCATGCGGGTGCTGGATGTGCCGAACGGACTTAGTGCAGTCGGTTACACCACTGCGGACATTCCAGGACTCGTCGAAGGCACCCTGCCCCAGCATCGAGTGACCAAACTTTCACCAAAGCCCGCAAATGAATCGGACCTGACGTCGCTGTTTGAAGCGTCAATGACGATCTGGTGAAACTCCGCTCGCAACTTCGTCGTGCGGATTCATCTTGCCTGATAATCTTTATGCTGATGGTCTCCAATGCGTGTGGTGAGAGCACACCACCAGCTATCACGGTTGGGGCGGTCTCATTCACAGAAGACGAACTTTTAGGCCTTTCCCCAACTCGCCGCACAATCCTTGCACAGCTCACCGCGTTAGCCCTGTCGGTATCGGACTCCAGCACAGCTCAGCTAGGTGAGCCGCTCCTCGAGAAATGGGAGAATGACCGGCTACTCGACATTTTCGCAGCCGAGTTAACGCTCATGAAGAACGGTGTTGATGACGCAGTGCTGGAGGCGCATTACCTGACCGATCCAGAATGGGACCTCACGGTGCGCCACATCCTGTTCTTCAGTGAACGGTGGCGAGATCCGTCACACCGCTTGGAAGCACGAGATAAGGCGGGGCGGGCAATGGAGTTGCTCTATGAGGGGGCTGACTTTGGCGAAACAGCATCACAGCTCTCAGAGGAACCCGGAGCTGAAGGGCGAGAAGGTCTTCTCACTCCTGGAAGAGAAGGGTCATGGGTCCCGGAATTCTGGGCTGCTGCTCTCAGCCTCCAACCCGGAGAGATCAGTCCAGTCACAGAAACACAGTACGGCTACCACATCCTCCGCCTGGAGGACCGTCAGACTGTACCCTTCCCCGAGGCGCGCACAGTGGTTTCCCGCTCTGTTGCAAACCGCATCGAGGATCCGAGGGCCATCTTACAAGCTTGGCTCGAGGACAATGCCGGAGAGACTGAAGATGTTCTGCAATCCAAAGCACTAGCCGAAGCTATTCGCCTAGACCTCAAAGTTCCGGCTGGGGAAATCACTGAACTCGCGCGTGCTTGGGATGACATCACCTACCGCTGGTCTACAGCCTTAGGGTTCCGCTATGGCCTCAGCACTTCCGAAATCGCTAACGCCGCTCTTGGTGCTCTCGCAAGTTCATCACAGAATGCTACGATTGCTCGGAATGAACTGGCCGAACATGATGCGATGCTGAGAGTCAGATACGAGTTCACCTTCTCATCGCCACCGGGTTAGTGGAAAAAGCTAATAGCCCATCACAGCATATATATATAGAAATATCTTACGGCATGAGCCGTTCAAACTGTGGTACCCAATGAAACGGAAGCTTCTCAAAAAGCTCCGGTTCTTGTCTGGCTTTGCAATGTTTCTTGGGGGGCTTTGGTTCCTATGGGACACTCCGCTGATATATCCGATCAAAATCTTTGTCGTGCTACTCCACGAGATCAGCCACGGCATCGCAGCACTAGCAACGGGAGGATCAATTGAAAGGATCACGCTGGATGCAGAAGAGGGAGGTGCATGTTATTGCGATGGTGGCAACGCATTTCTGACACTTTCTGCCGGATACCTTGGGAGTCTTGTCTGGGGTGGCTTGATATTTTCAGTTGCGCGAATGAAGCGGGTGAATACGGGGTGGATAAACAGCTTAATTGGGGTGGCGGTGATCGTACTAAGCCTAATGTACATTCGGAGCGACTTCGGCCTTGTGTTCGGCCTTGTGTTCGGTGTCACTCTCTTCTTCGCGGCACAGAAAACTGGGCCAGCAATGAACCGGGGCATGTTATCCGTACTCGGACTCACTAGTGCCCTCTACGCAATCCTCGATATCAAGGGTGACGTACTCGACCGACCAGAGGCACTATCAGATGCTCGTATGCTCGCTGAGCTTACTGGTATACCAGCTCTGGTATGGGGCATCGCCTGGATCTCTATCGCAATCATCTATAGCCTCTGGTTACTGTACGGAGCCTATGAAGAAGCCTGAATATAGGTCGGCAGAAGCTAATTTATCCCAGATCCAATAGCCGTACTGACTACTCTACTACAGGCATACTGTATCTCGTAGGAGATACAGGAATAACCCAATCTATAGTGTCTTAAGACATCCTTGCTATCGGGATTCTGGATGAGTATCATGACAGCCGTTGGAATAGTTGGTTCGACTTATTTTTCGCTCGAAGTCTTACCCGAAAAAGGAGGTGATCCCTTGTCTAGTCCGAGTACATTGTCCAGCCTGGCACGAGCAAGCGATCCCTGGAGCGGCTCTTGAAAGCCAAACTGAATTGAACTAAATCGCTGTGTTTGCGCCGTATCCCGGCATCGCGCCGGGCTGCGACAATTAGACGCCACCGGTTCAGAACTTCCGGTGGCGTCTTTTTTTATCCAAACCAGTCTGGAGCATTGCCAGGCTTCCACTTGATATTGCAACCCACGCTAGGGACTTGTATGTCCGCAGGGAGAATCCCAGCGAGTACAGCATCACTAGCATCTCGGAGATCAGTACCCGTGACTGGTGCCTCAAGAGAAGGCCTACTCCTATCAAACTGTCCTCGGTACACTAGCCTGAAATCATTATCAAACAAGAAGAAATCAGGGGTGCAAGCAGCCCTATAGGATTTGGCAATTTCCTGTGACTCATCCACGAGATACGGGAATGTGTACCCACGCTGACCTGCCTCAGCAACCATGTGTTCAGAACTGTCCTCTGGATGGGTTTCTACATCGTTGGAATTGATTCCAATAATCGCGAGCCCTCTCTTTTGGTACTCGACCGCAAACGCAGCAAATTCATTGGCAATATACTTCACGAACGGGCAGTGATTACAAAGGAAGACAACTAATAGTCCTTGTGCACCAGCGAAATCATCACGGCAGACTTTGCGACCGGTAATCGGATCCGGAAGTGAGAAGCTTGGGGCTTCCGTGCCAAGCTCTAACATCGTGGATAGGGTCTTGACCATAGACATACTCCTAGGCTGCAGATGATTCGGATGGACAATGCTAATCCATGACTCTATTGACCCCCAAGCCTGTTTTTCGTGCTGGAGTCAGTCTTCCAATTGCTGGGGAAGCGTTGAGACAGCTAAGACCTTGTAAAGCCGTTGCCCAGCTGGAAGCTGGATCGTCACATCTTCTCCTTCCTTCACTCCCAAGAGTCCCCTGCCGATCGGTGATTCAAGCGATACCTGGCCCCCATCCAGATCGATGAAGTCGCCCGCAGTGATCGTAAAGGTAAAATCTTCCGCCAACTCCACATCGCGGATCTTCACACGAGAGCCAAAGCCAACCCTATCATATGACAGGTCACTCAGATCAATCTTGGACAAATCGGTCATTCGCCTCGTGAGATGGCCGAGGCGGACTTCGACAAAAGCCTGTCGTTCTTTCGCTGCTTTGAATTCTGCATTCTCACGGAGATCCCCGTGTTCCATTGCAATCTTGATAAGCACTGGAAGCTCAACCTTCAATTCATGCATCAACTTGGATATCTCTTGCTCAATCTTGGTCTGGATTTCTTCAAGCATTAGTCGCTCTCTTCAGTCATAAACCGTCGAACATGATCCGGCAGTAAATTTTCTGGCCGTAGTTAGTCGCGTGGGTCGGAGTCAGACAGCGCTTGGCGGTGACGTTCTGCCCTGTCCGCTTGAACTGCATCGTGAATCTCAGGGTGTTTGAGGCCAAGAATCTGCCCTGCGAAAATCGCTGCATTCACCGCTCCAGCCTTACCGATCGCCAGAGTACCAACCGGCACTCCGCGTGGCATTTGTACTGTGGAGAGGAGCGAATCCAAGCCATCCAGCGACCAGGCCACCATTGGCACCCCCAATACAGGGAGTGTCGTCTTAGAAGCAAGGACACCGGCCAAGTGAGCAGCTCCTCCCGCAGCTGCGATGATCACTTCAACTCCTCGCCCCTCGGCCGTTGACCCATACTCCGAAACCACTTCGGGAGTACGGTGTGCCGACATCACCTTCACTTCGCATGGGATTCCCATACCCTCTAGAGTGGAAACCGTGTGCGACATAGTGGGCCAATCGGACTTGGAGCCCATTACGACACCGACCAGTGGCTCCGCCATTATGATCAATCTCGTTCAGAAGTAGCGTGAAATATGCGAAGGAAGAAGCGGGCACGTTGCACAGAGGATCAAGGGGGGTCAAGCCCCTCTTCACTCTAGGGAAACCACACGCCACGTGTCACGTTGCCTCAGATACAAGCTGAAATGCCCATCCTCTACGACTAAACTATGTCATTCTGGAACCATAAAAATCCCGCCCGGCCAGACGGGATTGATGTTAGATCGTTCCAGTTAGACTAGCTAGTCCTGACTTGCACTACCCGGGCGTCTGAGAGTGGCCACCACACCAGCCCCATATTCATCCTCAGCCACAAATTCCAGGGTAAGCGTACCATCCTCGTTCAACATGTACTTAAGACTCCGAGCGTTGCCTTCTCCGCCCAGTGTCTCGAAGCGAGACATATATGCGGGATCTCTAGCTATATACGCCTCGTAGGTAATCATGTCAGCCGTTGCAGTATACCGCCCCGAATTCGCAATAAAACCCATGTAGGCCTCTGCTAGTTGCGCGTCCGAAGCCTCCTCAGACGGGGTTGGGAGAATCGGTCTGTCTGCTGATGGAACCCACATCATACTGTAATGGCCAGATTCCGTGAACAAAAACAGTCCGTGCTCAGCAGGCATGGCCATAACTTCATTTTCCGGCATGACCCACTCAGAGACTACCCAGCCTCCATGTATCCCCTGTGCTTCCTCAGCATGATCCTCTACTGAAGGTTCAGCACATCCATGAACCGCCAACGATGCAATCAACAACACTGAAATTCTCATGAGCTTCACCTATTCAATCCTCCTGTAATAAGAACACCTCTGGCTGCCTTCATGCGGTGGTGCAGAGTCCTGCCTACCTGACTCACTCTATTCACAAACGGCTAGTAGATGGTAGGCTCTCTTACCCTTCCGAAGTAGCAGGTAACGCCCCTCTATCGCGTCTTCTATTGATACAGCTCGAGAAACATCCTGGATACGCTCACCATTCAGGTATATTCCCCCGCCCTCTATAGCGCGGCGGGCATCTCCCTTGGAGGAGGCTACACCAGACTCGGCTAAGATCTCCACGAGTTGCGAGCCATCTCCTGCTAAATAGGACTTTTCAAGTTCTGACGACGGGACATCCGCGAAAACCTCACTAATTTCTCTTGCATTCAGCCCTGATATGTCTCCTCCGAAAAGAGCCTGTGTAGCTTTCCGAGCTGCTGCTAGTCCCGTTTCACCATGGACTCGATGAGTCACCTCATCTGCTAAAACCTTTTGGGCCGTACGTTTCTCAGGTTCAGCCGCAGTAGCTTCCTCTAGTTCACCAATCTCATCCTGGGATCGCAGAGAGAAGCACCTCAAGAACCCCATCACATCACGGTCGCCAGTGTTGACCCAAAACTGGTAAAACGTGAATGGTGAAGTGAGTTCTGGATCAAGCCAAACATTTCCTGCTTCAGTCTTTCCGAACTTAGTACCGCTTGCGTTAGTCACTAGCGGTGACACGACCCCAAACGCTTTTCCACCTGCCACCCGGCGCACCAAGTCAGTACCCGCTGTGATATTACCCCACTGATCGCTACCTCCTAGCTGAACCGTACATTGATCACGGCGGTACAGCTCAAGGAAATCATATGACTGTAGGAGCGCGTAGCTGAACTCCGTGAATGAGAGTCCAATCTTCTCATTCTCCATACGGCGTTTCACAGATTCCTTCGCTATGAGTTGGTTGACCGAGAAGTGCTTCCCGATATCCCGCAAGAAGTCGACCAAAGACAGTTGCCCAAGCCAATCGAGATTGTTTCGCATGATGGCCGGATTTGATTTCACATCGAAGTCGAGAAAATGCGTGAGCTGGCCACGAATTCCCTCAGCGTTCTCCGCTGCGATTTCCTTGGTAAGCAACTGCCTCTCAGAGGTCTTACCCGACGGGTCGCCAATTAATCCAGTACCACCACCGACCAGGGCGATGGGGGTATGGCCGTGCCGCTGCATGTGCACGAGATCCATGACCACCAGCAGATTGCCAACATGAAGGCTGGACGCCGAAGGGTCGAAGCCGATATAGCCAGTGCGCGGGGCCTCAGCCAAGTGCTCGGCTGCCCCTTCGGTTGCATCTTGCAGCAACCCTCTCCACCGAAGTTCTTCTATCAATTTACTCATGCGCCAAAAGGGTAGCCGGGGTTGGCGGATGGTCAAGTGTTATGAGCATGTCGCATTCCACCATCACCCTTCCTTTAGGATGAATAAGATCAAAAGAAGATATGCTCAATTACGGTCCCTTCAGCACCTGTCTAGACGCCCTGTAGAGGGGTGAGAAGAACAGGTCCGACTCCCAATAGCACGAATAAAACCGAACCTGTCCAGAAAAATCCAGGATAAATATTCGCTACAAATCATTAGAAAGATCAGTTCACTGGAGTTCCCTGATACTGCATATCCTTACTAAATATACCGGAGGAGCTGTTCTAACTGTTATTAATATATTTCACCAGTTATTTGATTTTCTAACTGGTTTATTATTATTTTACCAGTTATATGAACCAGGGTAATCAATTTGTTTTCGATGCAGGAACACTAGCACTTAACCTGCTCAACACCTGGCGTTTCAATGGGGATCACGCCCTAGACCTTCTTCGAGCCCCAGAAGATGTAGTCACTTGGTTAGCTGCAGCTGGCCTACCGGGTGATGCTTCCTTCCCCGAATTATCTTCGTCACCCCCTAACCGTCGTATACTCTTTGATGAAACTCTCTGGCTCCGGCAAGATATTCTCTTAATCGTCCAGCGTCTTGTGGGAGGAGGGCTTCCCCCACCCTACACCGTCTACACCCTAAACCGGATTCTCACAGAAAGTGGAACCTCATTCCGGCTAGATTCGCTCATTACCACATCGGAAGAGAAGCAAAGTGCGGGGATGCAGGATCAGTTGGCACTTAATGCACACGAGCATGCCTTGTCAGTGCTTGGTGTACTCCAACCGATAGCGCTCTCCGCAGCACGCATTGTGACTGAAGCAAATCCGACCCGTATTCGACAGTGTGCGTCCGGGGACTGTATGTACTGGTTTCTAGATACGAGCAAAAGTGGGCGTCGGAAATGGTGCTCTATGTCACGCTGTGGAAATCGGGCGAAGGCCGCAAAGCATTACCGCCAGCAGAGTGAACCCGCTTGAGAACCTCATGCTTGCTCATCCATACCGCGCTCACTCATGTTGCGCAACGCGATGGGTATAGCTTTTTGATGATTGTCCATCTAGCTACCAGACTAGGGCGCACCATCCTTTAAGTCACACATATCCCCGGAACCGAGGAAGAGGTATGAAGCTTCAGGTCTCAATTGTGATCAAGCTTTTCGTTGCCCTGCTCACGACAGTACCATTGTCGGCTCAGGGGCCTGCGATTGACCCTCAAATCGTTGAAGTAGTCCGAAACATCTCTCCGGAACGGCTTCGTGAGTACCTGGAAGCACTTACAGGCTTCCAAACCCGACATTCGCTTTCTCTTTCGGACCGCACGGACTGGGGTATCAGCCCGGCGCGAGAGTATATCTTACGAACGATGCAGAGTTTCAGTGATCATCTCCAAGTTGATTTTGATTGTTATCAGGTTGAGCCCCAGGGACGGATCGCGCAGGAAGTTGAACTTTGCAATGTGGTCGCCATACTGCCTGGCAGAAGCAATCGCCGAGTTTACGTGAGTGGTCATTACGATACTGTTGCACGTCGAATCGATAGTGGGCAATTCGATTGGACCCGATGGGATAATCCCGCACCGGGCGCCAACGACGACGGTAGCGGAACTGTTCTCACAATGGAGGTGGCCCGTGTAATGGCTCAAAGCGGACTTCAATTTGATGCGACCTTGGTATTCGTAGGCTTCGTCGCAGAAGAAGAAGGCCTGATAGGGGCAAGCCTTCATTCCGCAAGAGCAGAGCGTGAAGGGTGGGTGATCGACGCCGTCTTCAATAATGATATCGTGGGGAATACTGAGGGTGGAAATGGGATTACTGATGGTAGAACCATCCGGGTCTTCTCAGAGGACCCTATGGACTCCCCATCCCGACAACTAGCGCGCTTCATCCGCAGGCATGCAGCAGTCTACATACCTGGACATGAGGTGCGCCTAATCGCGCGTGAAGACCGCTTCGGCCGTGGCGGTGACCACACAGCATTCAACCGCCGAGGGTTCGCAGGAGTTCGCTTTACTGAATCCCGAGAGAACTATAGTCGTCAGCATGAGCCAGAAGACACACTTGGAGGTATTGACTTCGAATACCTTGCGAAGAACGCCCGTGTGAACGCCGCCGGTGTGGCAACAATCGCACTGGCTCCGCCGGCCCCCGACGTGATGGAGGAGGGCAATCCACGTCTCGGACGAGGTGAGTCAGGGTATGCGGCCTCAATGAGTTGGAAAGCTTCCCGAGGGGCATCCTCCTACAGAGTAGTCTGGCGTGAAGCTTGGACTCCCGAGTGGCAATTTGGGATTGAAGTCGGCAATGTCACTGCTTACGTGCTTGAGGATATCTCGATAGATGACTACGTGTTCGGAGTTATGGCTATCGGCCCAAATGGGCATGAAAGCTTGGTGTCAGCCTACACTCGATCTCCACGAGCACGAAGTGATATCCGAGAAGTTGGTAGATAAGATCCGAATCAACTTGGTACAGTCTTCCTCGAGGATAGACGCCCACCCAACTGACGCTTGGCACTACACGGTGATTGGAACTGTCAGCAACTCACACAGTTGTGATTGTTCTTCGCACCTAGGCTCTCAAGCAATGACATCGCTTCTGGGAACGGCTGGATCCGTTGCTGTGGTCCGTTCGCCATATCCACTGTCGTCTGCCCCCGGCGGCTCACCACCATAACGTCTGCTCCCTTGTCCACAAGGTAGCGAATCATGTCAGTATCACCGCGAGATGCAGCGTTATGGATTGGCGAATATCCGTTGTGATCCCGCGCGTTGACGTCAGCTCCGTGCTTTTCGACGAGATACGTCACCGTCGTAAGCCACGCATCCGGTGCATGCCTGTGTGAGTAGCCCGCGTAACCAGTGCCGTATCCATGACCTGCAGCTACATGAATCGGGTAGACGGCCGGCCCACCAAATGGCACTGGTGGCAGTCCAGAGGCATCTTCTGTTCCACCCCCGCGTGAGCGCCGATCCTGTCCCTTGGTCGTGGGAATGCCAGGGTCAGCACCATATTCAACCAGGAGCTTCATCGCCGGTACATCAAGTGCATGGGTAGCACGCCAGAACGGAGTTGCTCCGGAAGCGTCGATGCCCAGGTGGCTGAATGTGTATTCCATGAACCACAGGTGCTTAGTCAGCCGCGCGTTCGGGTTGGCTCCAGAACGCAGCAGGGCCTCCATCAACTCTAGGTGTGTTGCCTGTTGCTGCTTGTGCGCTTCTTGCTGTGGATAGCGAGCTTTTGGTGCCCATCTCGTGTTAACTGCAGCAAAAAGTGGTGTCGTACCTCCCGTACTCGCGAGTCTCGGGTCAGCACCACGCTTAAGCAACTCAAGAGCAAGATCAAAGTGGCCGTTGATTGTCGCACTAAGTAACGGAGTCGTCTTGTCACCTGTACTAGGTTGATTGATGTCCGCACCGTGATCCAAAAGCACTTCCACTGTTTCGACATGTCCTTCTCGAACGGCATGTATCAGAGCAGTGGCTCCACCCATCGTACCCACAAGATCCGCGTAGGAGTTCCCACCAGGGACACCGATCTGTTCGTTGTACGCGTCTTCGTCCTCGTCCTCTTCTTCAGGATCAGCCAACTCATCTGGGTCTATCCTAGACGACTCCATTGCTGCCTGTACCTCTGTCGGACTGGGTCTCCAAGACTCAGAGCCCGAGACATGCTGGGCACGGAATCCATCGAGTACCTTGTCCCTGCGCTGTCGAGCAGCACGGTCTGCATCCTGAAGCGCCGGCAAGTAGACAGTGGAGGTGGTAACCGATATGTCCGCTCCTCGGCTGAGCAATAACTCCACGATGTCAGTACGTCCGAGTGAGGCAGCAAACATGAGTGGTGTCTGCTCCCAAGCACTCTCACGAGCATCAATCTTGGCACCGTGATCAAGCAAGGAGATCACTGTGCCCTTACTTGACGCTGATGCTGCGAAGTGAAGCGGTGTAGCTCCACCCGCGCTACTCCTGACTGCTGGGTTTGCACCAGCCTCAAGTAGTTCCTGGACGATTAGAGCGCTACCAGACCGTGAAGCCAAGTGCAACGGTGTGTAGCCGCCGATCCGGGTAACAGCCTCCATATTAGCGCCAGCATAGATAAGCATCGCAGCCATCTCGGCACTGCGATTCTCAGCTGACCAGTGAAGCGCCGTCATCCCGTCGCCTTGAGCAACGTTTACATCCGCCCCACCCTTAAGGAGTAGCCGTACCTTATCCAAGTCAGCTCGCATGGCGGCGTCCGCCACCGGTGACTCAGGAGGTACCGCACCCCATAACAGTGCACTAAGACCAAGTACACTTAAAGACCTTAAGAAGTGCACACTCATCTTTCTGAGCCTGCGCTAGTAAGGGTGCTGGCAGGCATCGATAAGGACAACTCTGCAGTACTGTCACCGAAATCATCCATATCATCCATGCCCAACGCATGCGCGAGACTTAGCATAGCATTCGCCATCGGGGTTCCATCCGGCGTCTTAAGATGTAGCCCCCCCTCCAACCGTCCATTCGCACCACCCATTACAAGGAGGGGAGCACGACGATGGTTGTGGAGATTTCCGTCTGCCATCGGCGATCCATAAACGATCATCGTCTTGTCTAGAAGGTGGGTGTCACCCTCTTGTATGCTCTGTAGCTTCTCGAGGAAGTATGGGAGCATACTTACGTGGTACCGGTTGATCTTAGCGAAATCAAGAATTGCTTCCTCTCTGCCGCCATGGTGTGAAGCGGGATGGAATGGTCGATCTGAGCCACTCTCGGGGAAAACCCGCGCAGATGAGTCACGGCCCATCTTCAGAGAGAACACCCTAGTCACATCTGAAGAGAACGCGAGCGCCTGCAGATCAAACATCAGCCGGGTGTGCTCTTCAAAGGAGTCCGGTACCCCGGCTGGTGCCTCCGGTAATTCTCGATATTCACCACTCGTATTCTGAGCTTCAATCCTTTGGATACGCCGTTCGATCTCCCGAACGTTGTCCAGGTACCTGTCGAGTCTGTGAATATCGTTGGGGCCGAGTTCCCTGCGCAGTTGCGCCACACGACCCGTGATCCAGTCGAGTATACTCTTGTTTGTCCTACGGCGAAGTGCACGCTCCTCAACGGTTCCTCCAGCACCAAACACTTGGTCGAACGCGACCCTGGGATCTCGAATAACCGGCAATGGCTCAGTAGGTGAAGCCCAACTGATTGAGTCCGTGTAAACGCACGTATATCCGTATGCACACCCACCCGATTGATTGATGTTCTCAATGCAAAGCTGCATGGAAGGGATCGGCGTGTCCTGTCCAAAACGCTGAGCGTAGAGTTGATCAAGAGAAGTCCCAACGTATACGTCTGAACCCTCCGTCTGCTTCGGGTGCGACTGAGTTAAAAAAACCGCACTTGAGCGAAAATGGTCCCCACCGATTTCGTACGGCTGGAAAGCTTCTGCCATCCTGACATCGGTGTTGCTAATGATGGTCAGATGATCTCGAAATGGCTCAAGCGAGCTCAGTGACGTTGGTGCGAGATCAAAGTCACGGCCAACTGCCTCCGGAGACCACAAGTTTTGCGTGGCACCCCATTCGTTACATCCAGCAGCCCCATGGACCATCTCAATCGCGACAAGCCGGGTAGGTAAAGCGTCATCGGTGACACGCGACCAAACACGCCCAGCTGGGGTCATCGCTTCTAGAAACGGTAGAGCCACCGTTGCACCCATCCCTCGTACGAACGTACGACGGGGGATGTGTTTACCGGTGATAAATTCCATAATCCGAGTTTCTCCTAGTAGCTATCGCTAGTTGATCCCACTCCCATGATCTGCAACCACATTCACCTGCTGCATCCTAAAGGCATCACTGAGCACAACTCCAAGTATGAACGATGACATAGGATAATCGTCTTCCTTGGCCTGCACAGTGATAGATCTGATAGTCGGCTGGTCATAATACTCAACCCTACGGCCAAGAGCATATGCCATGAGATTTTCTGTGAAAGTTCTGACAAGTGGGATCGGCCGCTTTACAAGAACTTCCTGAAGCGCTGAAGGAGTCTCAATCACAGTCCCATCATAAAATTCGCCCTGGGTATCAAGCGGCATGCCATTCTCTCGAATCCGCCATCTGCCTGTCACATCATAATTATCGAGTGCGAGGCCTATGGGATCCATGAAACGATGGCACGAGTTGCAGGAGGGGCTTGAGCGATGCAGTTCCATACGCTCACGGGTAGTTAGTAGGCGCCCACCTTCAGAATCTTCGGTCTCCTCCAAATCAGGGATACCTGGTGGTGGTGGTGGTGGTGGTGATCCCAACAGTACCTCCAAGACCCATTTGCCTCGCAGCACTGGGGAGGTCCGATTCGCGTGTGAGGTGAGTGTGAGAATGCTTCCGTGCCCGAGGATTCCGCGGCGGGTATCGTCCGGGTATTGGACCTTACGGAAATGGGTTCCTGTAATTCCCGGAATACCGTAGTGCTTTGCCAGAGCTTCATTCAAGTACGTGTAGTCCGCGGAATACAACTCAAGCACGCTGCGATCCTCACGAACCAGACCATTGAAGAACAGTTCGGTCTCCCTCAGCATCGCGTCGGCAAGCTGTTGGTAAAAATCCGGAAAGGACAGTCGGTCGGGGTGGACTTTATCCAAGTCCTCCAAACGAAGCCACTGACTCGCGAACCGTGTCCCTAGAGCTTCTGCCCGCGAATCTTTGAGCATACGTCTGACCTGCGCAGTTAGCCCACTCTCGTCAGACAATTCACCCTTTTCAGCCGCGGCCAATAACTCAGCATCTGGCGGAGCACCCCAAAGGAAAAATGAAAGTCGAGATGCCAAATCAATGTTGCTTACGGTGTAGTTTTCCCCCGCCTGCACCCCACTGGGTGCTTCTTCAAACCTGAACACGAAGTCAGGACTAGCCAGTATGGCTTCTAACGCTGTCCGCACTCCAAGCTCAAACCCCCCGTCGACAAATCCCAGTTCGTAGAAGGACATCAACCCCTCAAGGTCGGCCCGTGTGAGTGGCCGGCGAAAGGCCTGGAGACCCAGTCGGGATATAATTTCTTCCGCACACGTGAGTGCTTCCTCCGGAGTAAGCGGCCGACAACTGAATACTCGGCGCCGACTCGGAGTCTCTGAAACACCAGTAGGCTGGTGGGGACCTGTGATAGCTAGATCTTTGAGGTGAGCAAGTGCTGTGATTCCATAACCGCTTACCCCAATCTGCCTATCGTTTAGCGACCACTCATGAGGTGAAACTACATCCTCCCTAGGACCCTCAGCTTGTCTCAAGAAGGCTGCACTCACCCGGCGTGGACCCGCTCGCACAAAGATCGGCTGACTTTGCATGTTCGCACCGTTCGGATCTGAGACGTTCATGAAGCGGTCAACCCAATAGAGTGCGACGCGCTCACCATCGATCGAGATCTCGATCTGCTCGTCCCTAGAAGTACCGCCGAAAAATCCCCCGGTCGTGGTATGTTCAAAGGCCATTTTGAACACGTAGTCACCGTCTGCTGGGAAGTTGTGCATGGCCGAGATTCCACCACGCGTCCCGAACGGTGCACCCTCTACCCGATCCCACTGGGAAACGTACCCCCCATTTGTGTACGTCTTCGAGGACGGGAGCACATTTGGATCTCCGACAGCAAGTCGGCTAATCTCAGCAGCAGCACGGAGGTACGTATCAAGCAACATCGGTGAAAGCATCTGAGCGTCAGCGATATTGTCGAAATTCGCACTCTTAGTATCGAGTGGGAGATAATCACCAGCATCTATCTCTAGGTCGAGCAGGTCAAAAATAGAGCGCCCATACTCGGCCTGGTTTAGCCTTTGAAAACTGCGTCCCCCTGGGTTTGGGTTCGCTACTGCGGCAGCATCGATGCTGGATTCTAGGGCTAGAACAAGGGATAAGAGTGTGTCTCCGGCAGGACGCCGTGCACCCGGTGGCGGCATCATCTCCGCTCGGAGCTTCCGGATCATCTTTTCCGACAATTCAGCGTTCCGTTCCGGAGCTGAAGCATCAAACTGCTCAAGTGACATGTTGCCAGTCATTCTGCGGTCGGAATGGCACCGTACACAGTACTGCTCAATAACCTCGGTATGGTCGATATCCGTCTCAGTCGACCCTGTATGGCTCCCCAAGCTCAGGTGCACAAACTCGGGTGATGACTCCAGGGGCGAATGGGGGACATAGGCCTCGCCACCGATGAGCACTAGGATAAAACCGAAAACCGCAGAGACGCCGGCCAAGGTCTTCATACATGTCCTCTGAGAGGGGTCTTGCTTATTAGCGTAGAGTCTTCCGAACGTATTATAGGCAGGAGGCCCCTCACAAGCCACAAGAACTACTACAAATGACGAACCATTAAGTCACCTGATTTTGGCAGGAATAGGGAGTTGACAGTATGATCCTTAGGTACGCAGCCTGGGAGTGATCTCGGAGGAGATAGAGTGAAAACTGAAGTCTGGAAAGCTTTTAATGTCACTGCTGTCATTGTCGCGATGACATCGCTATTTGTGGTGGACCCCTTGCCCTTGGCAGCCCAGACTCAGGAACTCCCTCAGGTAACGACAGGGCGCATGACCGTGTTCGTTGAAGCTCACATAGCAATCAGCGAGCAGCGGGACGACTTTCACGCAGAGCTCGGCCGCACGCACGAACCTCAAGAGCGTGAAAGGATACGAGTCCGTTTTCAGGAAAGAATTCAAGAGATCCTCGCTGAAAACGAGATGACCCAGCTCGAATATGACGAAATCACGCTCGTGATCAGCATTGATGAAGAACAGCGCTTAATTTTTGAGCGTATATTAGAAGAGCTCTCTAGCGGCGAAGGTTCGGGCTAGCGGACCGACTGAGTGGTCAGCAAGACAAGCAGTTGTGGTTGTTCTTCGCACCTAGGCTTTCCAGCAACGAGATCGTCTCTGGAAATGGACTGATCCGTTGCTGTGGACCGTTTGCCATATCAACCGTTGTCTGCCCTCGGCGGCTAATAAACGTCACATCAGCACCTCGCTGGACCAGGTAATGGATAAGTTCGTTGTCACCGCGAGCTGCTGCATGATGAACCGGACTGTAGCCGTTATGGTCTCTAGCGTTTACATCTAGCCCTAGTTCTCCGACCAAGTATTTCACCGCAGGTACCCAGCCATCTGGCACATGCCGATGTGAATTGCCTGCATATCCCTCTCCATATCCAACCCCACTTGCAGCGTGGATGGGAAACACTCCTGGACCACCGTCAGGAACAGGTGCTAACCCCGAAGGATCTTCGCTCGAACTGGCCCCACCACGTCCGCGGCCAGGTGGTTTTAGTGTTGGAACCCCGTAATCTGCCCCGTACTCCACAAGAAGCTTCATCGCGTCGATATCGGTAGCGTAAGCTGCACGCCAGAAAGGAGTTGCACCAATTGTGTTCACTCGGAGCAGGTCGAACGTGTAGGACATATACCAAATGTGCTTACTGAGCCTGACGTTCGGATCTACACCAGCTTCTAACAGCCTCTTCATCACATCTAGGTACGTCGCATCCTGCTGACGATACGCGTGCTGTTGAGGATAGCGGGATTTGGGTGCCCAGTGTGTGTTCAGGGTCGAAAAGAGTGGTGTTGCACCAGCATCGCTAGCGAGTGTCGGGTCCGCACCGCGATCAAGGAGTAGCAGTGCTAGATCAAAGTGCCCGTTTATTGTTGCCATTAGGATCGGGCTAGTACGGTCTCCGTCGCTTACCTGATTGATGTCCGCCCCGAAATCCACAAGAGCGAGTGCCAAATCAATGTGACCTTCGCGCATCGCATGGAGTAGCGGTGTAAGCCCGCCCTGCCTGCCCACCAGCTCCGTGTAACCAAGTGGGGCCTCCAGCTGAGCACCAGGTTGCTCTTCCCGCTCTGGGGCATCCGCTACGCTCGTCAGGGAGCGCTGAACTTGCTGGGCTGCCCGCACTGCTGCGCGTACCTGGCTGGGCTCTGGTCGCCAACTAGGCCCTCCCATTACTGCAGATTTGAAGGCCTCCAGCATCTCGTTACGAACCGTGCGTGCCGTTCGGTCTACCTCATCTAGCACAGGAATATCTACGACCTTCGTCGTCAGTGAAGCATTAGCTCCATTCGAGAGCAATACATGCACGACATCCAGATGGCCTGCTGAAGACGCAAAAATTAAAGGTGTTTGGCCCCAAGTCGATTCACGTACATCTACATCCACACCGTATGCTATTAAAGAAGACGTTAACCCAGCCTCTCCGGCGGCTGCAGCGAAGTGGAGTGGGGTGACCTTACCCGTCTCAGTCTCAGCTTGTGGATCAGCGCCTGCCTCAAGGAGACTCAAGGCAACCCCTCTGGAACCCTTCCTCGTTGCCAAATGAAGAGGGGTATAACCGCCTATACGCGTCACGGCCTCAAGGTTTGCACCAGCTATAACAAGCAGCAAACTCATTTCTGTATTCGCGTTTTCTGCGGCCCAGTGGAGGGCGGTCATACCATCTGCGTGAGCAGCGTTCACATCTGCTCCCCTACTCAAGAGCAAGCGCACCTCGTCGAGATCCCCCATCATTGCTGCATCGGCGACTGGTGAATCTCCGGGTGTGCCTGCAAGAATCAGCAAGCTAAAGCATAGTAAGCCCACAACCTTCAGACTTACTTCACGCCCTATCAATGCTCGCTCCTCAGCTGTTAGTAGACAAAGGCACCGGCATCGACAATGAGAACTCCCCACTGCTGTCTCCGAAGTTCTCCAAGTCATCAACCCCGAGATCATGGAGCAAGCTCAGCATTACGTTGGCCATTGGGGTCCCGTCCGGAGCTTTTAAGTGAAGATTTCCAGGGTTGTGCCCTCCTGCACCCCCGAGAAGGATCAACGGGCAACGTCGGTGGTTGTGGAGATTTCCGTCCGCCATCGGTGACCCATATATGATCATCGTGTTGTCCAGCAGATTACCGTCGGCTTCTTCAACGCTCGCGAGGTTGTTCAAGAGGTACGGGAGTAGGCTCGTGTGGTACTTATTGATCTTAAAGAACTCAAGAATTGCCTCCTCACGTCCTCCGTGGTGTGAAGCTCCATGGAACGGCCGATCAGTGCCGCTCTCTGGGTACACACGACCAGAGGCGTCCCGACCAGTCTTGAAGGAAAACACACGAGTAACGTCTGATGCAAAAGCCAGAGCCTGAAGGTCAAACATCATCTTGATGTGCTCTTCAAAAGAGTCGGGCACACCCGCAGGAGCCTCAGGTAGGTCGCGAGATTCTCCATTCATATTACGGGCTTCAATTGCCTGGATACGTCGCTCCAATTCGCGGACGTTGTCCAGATAGCGGTCCAACCTAGCGTGGTCCGTGGGTCCTAAATCTTTCCTAAGAAAAGCAATTTCTTCCGTAATCCAATCAAGGATACTCTTATTCGTCTTCCTACGAGCTGCGCGTTCTTCTGCAGTCCCACCTGCCCCGAATAGCATCTCAAACGCCACGCGAGGATCCCGGATCATTGGGAGTGGTTCACTCGGTGATGCCCAGCTTATCGAATCTGTATAGGCACAGGCGTAGCCATAAGCACACCCACCAGATTGATCTACCGGCTCAATACACAGCTGCATTGACGGAATCGATGTCTCTTGACCGAATCGCTGCGCACACAGTTGATCAAAAGATATTCCAGCGTAAAGGTCCGAGCCCCTAGTTTGCTTTGGGTGAGACTGGGTGAGATAGACTGCACTCGATCGGAAGTGGTCACCCCCAATCTCGGGCGGCTCGAATGCCTCAGCCATCTTAACATCAGTGTTGCTGATAATCGTCAAATAGTCTCGGAAAGACTCGAGAGGACTAAGCGCACTTGGCGCTAAGTCAAAGTCACGCCCAACCTGGGCAGGGGACCATAAGTTCTGGGTAGCACCCCACTCGTTACATCCAGCGGCTCCATGGACCATCTCAATTGCGATCACACGGGTTGGATCTGCCTCCGGCAATGTCTTCGACCACACCCTGCCGGCTGGGATCATGGCATCCAGAAAAGGTAGGGCCATCGAAGCACCGACACCTTTCACGAATGTACGGCGCGGTATCTGCTTTCCCGTGACAAAATTCATATAGCTCGTCTCCTCACACCTAATTTGGCAGATCTTGCAGCTGATTGTCGACCACACTTGCCACTTGCTGAACCTGAAACGCCTCGCTTTCAACTACCCCCAGAATAAAAGCGGACATTCTGTATCCCTCGGTAGCGGCAGCCCGGGTTATCGATCGAATAGTTGGTTGATCATAGTATTCTACCCTTCTTCCCAAGGCATACGCCATCAAATTTTCAGTAAATGTCCGAATTAGGGGTATTGGCCGCTTCAAGAGAGCATCCTTAAGCTCCTTTGGATTTGAAATAGGCGTACCATCGTAGAGCTCTCCTCTCGTGTCGAGGGGTGCGCCATTCTCTCGTATCCGCCACCTGCCCGTGACATCAAAGTTGTCTAGTGCGAGACCAATTGGATCAATAAACCTGTGACAGGAATTACAGGTGGGACTTGTTCTGTGTAGCTCCATACGTTCACGAGTGGTCAACATCCTTCCCGCTTCGGAGCCTTCAGTTTCCTCAAGGTCTGGAACTCCTGGTGGAGGGGGCGGTGGCGGCGATCCAAGAAGAACCTCCATCACCCACTTACCGCGAAGCACAGGTGACGTGCGATTGGCGTTAGAAGTCAACGTAAGAACACTTCCATGCCCCAGCACTCCTCTCCTGTGATCATCTGGATATACAATCCGACGGAAATCATCACCCACAACGCCCGCAATACCGTAGTGCCGAGCCAGACGCTCGTTCACGAACGTGTAGTCCGCTGAATAGAGGTCTAAAATACTCCTATCCTCACGTACTAAATAGTTGAACAACAGCTCTGTCTCTTGCCGCATTGCTTCTGCAAGCTGTTGATCGAAATCAGGGAACCAGAATTGATCAGGATGGACCTTATCAAGGTCCTGTAAGCGAAGCCACTGCCCCGCGAACCTCGGGCCAAGAGACTCAGCACGCCTATCACTCAGCATCCTAAGGACTTGATTCTTGAGCTCTTCCGGATCAGAGAGTTCCCCTCGCTCAGCAACTCCCAGCAGTTCGGGGTCAGGCCCAGTTCCCCACAGGAAGAAAGAAAGTCGTGACGCCAAATCGACGTCACTAATCCGATAGCTTTCTCCCGGCTGCGTGTTCTGAGGAGCTTCTTCAAAACGGAATACGAAATGAGGACTTGCTAGAATCGCTTGGAGTGCGGTACGGATTCCAACCTCGAAACCACCACTCGCACCTTCCTCATAAAATGACATTAGAAATTCCAGGTCCCGCTCATTAAGCGGTCTTCGGTATGCTTGTCTGGCTAGTCCGGAGATAATCTCCTCAGCGCAAGGATATGCCTCATCAGCCAAAGTAGGGCGACAGGTAAAAACATTCTCCCGAATCGGCGATTCAGAGACGCCAGTAACCCTGCTCGGACCTGAGATGATCAGATCGCGGACATGCGGTAGAAGAGTCAAACCGTAACCACTGATACCGGTATGACGATCAGCAAGAGACCAGTCATGTGGGGACATCAGGTCCTCCACTGGTCCTTCTGTTCTCCGAATGAAAGCAGCTGTCACACGTTGCGGACCGGCACGCACGAAGATCGGATCGGTCCGCATCGAAATGCCCTCGGGATCGGCTATACGCATCCACTGATCCAGATCCAAGAGTGCAACTCGTGATCCATTCACAGAGACCTCGACCTGCTCGAATCTCATGATCTGGCCAACGAAACCGTCACCGGTCGTGGTATGTTCAAAAGCGATACGGAAAATGTACTCACCGTCTGCTGGGAACGTATGCACGACGGACACGCCCCCTCGTGTGCCAAATGGCGCACCAGGAACCCGTTCTGTCTGAGAGCGGTAGCCGGAGACGTTGTAGGTATGCTCAGCCGGTCTTGCATTGGGGTCACCCAAAGCGAGGCGGCTGATGTCTGCCGCCGCATTCAGGTAAGCATCCAGTAGTGTTGGGGACAGAAGCTGCACGTCAGCGATGTTGTCGAAGTTTTCACTCTTGGTATCAAGCGGCAGGTATGCTCCCGCATCGACTTTGAGGCCAAGTAAATCATGGACTGCACTCTCATATTCCGACCGATTAAGGCGCTGGAACGTCCGGCCACCTGGGTTGGGACTACGTGCGGCGAATCCGTCCATATGTGTCTCAAGGTCTTCAGCTAGAACTCGGAGAGTGTCGCCCGCCGGACGCCTCGCACCCGGTGGGGGCATCATCCCGGCACGGACCTTCCTGATCATTTTCTCAGCCAGCTCTGCATTGTCTTCAGCGGTGGCCAAGTCGAACTGCTCCAGAGTCATATTCCCCCGCAATGCGTTGTCATTATGACAACGCACGCAATACTGCTGGATGACATCATTACTTGAGGCCTGGCCTCGTTGCACTATTGGGGTGGGAAGATCAACTCGCTCAGTCTCTATGTAATGCTCTCCCACAGAGGCAAGTAGCACTCCGAGTGTTGCCGATAGCACGGTGAGTATCTTCATGGTACCCATCTTTCGTGTGCGCTTCTCTTCCTATATTCCATTGAAATGCCCACGGCAAATCACCCTTGGCTTGGGCGGAGTTCACTAGCAATGATGATTGATAAGATGAACTCGCTACCCCTAGGGAGCCAGTCTAACAACAATTTAAGGTGTCGCTGAGATGCTTCTATTTAGTCATCTACCAGACAGAGCCCCTTGCCACTAACTGCAGATTCGAAGTAAGGTCGGATTATGATTAGACTACGCTCGCTCTCGACTCTCACCGCCGTCCTCTTTGCGGCGGGCTCTAACCTTGAAGCCCAAACGACAGCCTACGTCGGCGGTTCCGTATGGGATGGCACCGGTGCTTCTATCATCCGGAACGCAACAATGGTTGTAGAGGATGGTCGCATTACAGCGGTGTCACGGTCAGCCGAAATTCCAGCTGGAACAGAGATCGTGTTCCTTGAGGGGAAAGTCTTGATCCCGGGGCTGATCAACACCCACGGTCACGTAAGTGGTCGATGGGCAGCCGACGACGCTGTCGATGAGCAAGAACGTATCCGTGGTGACCTCGAACTCTTTGCGAAGTACGGAGTCACGACAGTGAATAGTCTCGGCGACGGCCCGGCCGTGATAGAAGCGCGGAAATCTTCAAGCCCCCGGGATCCACGAGCTCGGCTGCTATCAGCCGGAGCGGTAATCGCTGGCAATACTCCAGAGGCAGCCCGCAATCAAGCGATCGCTAATGCAGACGCAGGTGTTGATTGGCTTAAGCTCAGGGTAGATGACAATCTTGGCTCGTCCCGTAAAATGCCCTGGGATGCCGTCCAAGCTGTGATGGACGTCGGGAACGAGAGAGGGCTCCGGGTCGCCACGCATCTCTTCTACCTCGAAGACGCCAAGCGCTTGATTGATATGGGAACTGGAATGATCGCGCACTCCGTAAGGGACACGGACGTGGATCAAGAGTTTATAGATAGTCTTCTCAAAAGTGGCATCTGCTATGTCCCAACTCTTACTCGTGAAGTGAGCACGTACATCTACGGTACAAGACCAGGATTTTTTGACGACGAGTTTTTCACAGAGTATGCGAATGAGGGTGAAATCGAGCGACTGAGTGAGCCTGCTTATATGGAAGGTACCCGAGAGAGCGCCTCCGGGGCGGCGTACAGAGTTGCGCTCGTTCAGGCAATGGAGAACATGGTAATCCTCCAAGATGCTGGCGCGTCCGTAACCTTCGGGACTGACGCGGGGCCGGCAGGCCGATTTCCCGGCTACTTCGAGCATATGGAGCTGGCACTGATGGTCGGAGGTGGATTGACCCCAACGCAGGCCCTGTTAGCGGCCACAAGTGTGGCTGCTTCATGTCTTGGCCTAGATGATATTGGAACCCTAGAGCCAGGAAAGTGGGCTGACTTCATTGTGCTGGATGAAGACCCTACCCGGGATATCACATATACACAGACGATTGATCAGGTATACGTCGCAGGCCAACCGGTACGAACCAAGACCGAGAACTAGCAGCAATCGCTTGTTCAGAGGGGTTAGCTAGCAGGTTCTTGTAACAGTTGATCAAGTTGGAATACGCGACCATTTTTTACCACGGTTCACACATCTCGTGCCGCCCGAATATTCTCTAGAGGATTGGCCACAAACATCAGAACCGGTTGGGTTGGTGTTTTATGGATCACAGTTCCGCTCTCCTCATGAACGATGAGCACTCTAGGACTGGGCCCGAATCGAGAAATAGGTCTGGCTATGGCCAGAGTCGCAAGCGATAACCACTATGAACGAATAAGCCTGCAACTGACCAAATGGCATTGAACCCTCGAATCGGTGGGCTCTGAGACTTAGAATTACGTGATATCAATACTTCTCGAACTCTACGAGCCATGGCGCGCTATCTGACAGAGTTGATCGGCACCTTCTTTCTAGTCTTCGTGATTGGGATGACGGCCGTAACTGGACTTTCTGAAGCCCCGATTGCAATCGGCTGCACACTGATGGTGATGGTATACATGGGAGGGCATATCTCTGGCGCCCACTATAACCCAGCCGTCAGCATTGCCGTCTTCCTAAGAGGCTCACTCGAAAAGAGTGACTTACTTCCCTATGTCGCAGCTCAACTGCTTGGGGCGTGGCTCGCAGCTAGTGCTGTACTGGCAGTTACGGGTGCTACATTTGCGCCCGCACCTGGTGCCGGGTATGAGACTTTGGCAGTCATACTTTCTGAGGTCTTGCTGACCTTTGCGCTGGTCCTCGTCATCCTCAATGTAGCAACGTCACCAGCTACTGAAGGCAACTCATACTATGGGCTGGCAATCGGCTTCACCGTACTTGCAGGTGCCTATGCTGTAGGGCCGATTTCAGGTGGGGCGTTTAACCCCGCTGTCGGATTTGGTCTAATTCTCGTTGACACGCTGGCCGGCGAAGGCTCATTCGAGAATTTGTGGCACTACATCGTATGGCCGATAGGGGGTGGCCTCCTCGCGGTGCCGGTATTCCGCATGCAGCACGGTGCAGAATCTGACTAGCCTGAGTTGAATTTGAACGCCTTGAGCTAATCAACCCCTAGGCGCTGATCTCGTGGGCCGCGCCTGCTCCCTTGGGCACGCGAATCATTTCAACGAGCTGCTGTACCTCAGGTGGCGGCTCTGGAGTGAACCGCGAGACTGTAAGCGTGATCGCAAAATTGAGTAGCATGCCGACCGTGCCAATCCCCTGCGGACTGATCCCGAACCACCAGTTGTCAGCGTTATTGAGTTCTGGATGAATCAGCGTGAAGTATGCGATGTAAGCCGCGGTCAGGGTTATACCAGTAACCATGCCAAGGATCGCGCCTTCTCTCGTCGTACGTTTCGAAAATATTCCGAGGATGATGACAGGGAAAAATGAGGCCGCAGCTAAACCGAAGGCGAACGCAACGACCTGTGCTACGAAACCTGGTGGATTGATACCGAGATAACCCGCAACCAGCACGGCTGCACCTGCCGAAATCCGCGCAGCGATTAGTTCACCACGCTCTGTGATCTCCGGCATAATAGATCGTTTTAATAAATCGTGACTCACCGCAGAAGATACGACAAGAAGAAGGCCGGCCGCGGTAGATAGGGCTGCTGCAAGGCCACCAGCCGCTACAAGTCCTATGACCCAATTCGGTAAGCCGGCAATCTCCGGGTTCGCAAGGACAATGATATCGTTGTCGACTGTTAATTCATTAGCTGTCGACGCATCTGGACCCACAAACTGGATGCGGCCGTCCCCATTTAGATCCTCGAAACTAAGTAGCCCGGTACCTTCCCATGTCGTAAACCACTCAGGCACCTGGTCGTAGGGTACTTCTGAAACGCTGTTGATGAGGTTCGTACGAGCGAACACGGCTACCGCTGGAGCGGTCGTGTACAAGAGAGCGATGAATACGAGAGCCCATCCTACGGAGAGGCGGGCATCGCGTACACGTGGGACCGTATAGAAGCGGATGATCACATGCGGCAGACCAGCGGTCCCGACCATGAGTGCTGCTGTTATAAAGAAGACGTCTAATCTGGACTTTGTTCCAGACGTGTACTCCGAAAATCCGAGTTCCTGATGTAGACCATTCAGTCGCTCTAGTAGTGATATTCCCGAAGCCTGGTCAACATCGCCGAAACCCAACTGGGGCACGGGGTTTCCGGTGATCAGCAGAGATAGGAAGATGGCAGGAACCAGGTAGGCGAAGATCAGCACACAGTATTGGGCAACTTGTGTGTATGTGATGCCTTTCATACCACCTAGGACGGCGTAGAAAAAAACAATCGCCATCCCGATGTAGACTCCAACGTTTACATCAACTTCTAGAAAGCGGCTGAATACAACGCCCACACCCCGCATCTGCCCAGCCACGTATGTGAACGAGATGAAAATCGCACACACAACCGCCACAATCCTTGCGGTTTGAGAGTAGTAACGGTCACCGACAAAATCGGGCACCGTAAATGCTCCGAACTTCCGTAGGTAGGGAGCCAACAGCAGTGCGAGTAGCACA
>Ga0310121_10000745_pt1 | contig 34898 bp, 29 predicted proteins | sample CB27_Tmax_986_MG_FD_203504 | JGI IMG/M metagenome (GOLD analysis project Ga0310121, IMG submission 203504) | Marine microbial communities from Western Arctic Ocean, Canada - CB27_Tmax_986 | ecosystem: Environmental > Aquatic > Marine > Oceanic | place: Canada: Western Arctic Ocean | collected...
AAGTCGCTTCATCCCGCTGGTTCCTTCTCCGCGCGTTACTTTTCTGGGCGTTACTTTTCTGGGCGTTACTTTTCTGGGCGTTACTTTTCTGGGCGTTACTTTTCTGGGCGTTACTTTTCTGGGCGTTACTTTTCTGGGCGCCGTGCCCGAAGACCCTGTTGGCAGACCCCGGTCGGGGACGTACCGAAAACAGAACCTTCCCCGGGGGGAGTCTGCCGCCTGAAATTTGAGTATACCCCCCCTGCCCCGCCTTAATCAAGGATTCGGAACTCGTCCCGCGCCGCGGTCCTGGCGGCCCGGAGGCCCCTTTGTTGCCGGCTGACCCCCTAGAGTACTTCCGTCTCAATCTGCCGGGTTAGCGCCTTCACGTTGGCAACATTGATGTCCATCGCCTCGATTCGTGAACCGCTGGGCGGACGGAAGTGGGTGGAAACCGATAACACAACGTCCATGCGATGGCGTTTGATGTTACGAAACACGGTCAGGTAGTCGACGTCTCCGCTGCCGAAGGCCCGGTACTCAAAGTCGAGTTGCAGCCCGTTGTTGACATGCAGGTCCTTGATGTGTACTCCATGCAAGTGGGGTCGCACGTTTTGAAACCCGGCCGTGGCAGTGTCCCACTCACCGCAATTAAAATTATCAGCCGGCCCCCACATGACTTTGATCCGGGGTGAACCGAGGCGTTCCACCAGACGGCGAAAGTTTCCCGTGGTGTTGGTGTAGTTCCAGGGCATCATCGAGAGGGCAACGTCGACGTCGTATTTTTCGGCCTGTTCCGCCACGAGAGAAAACGCCTTCAGCCATTTGTCGGTGTCCACGTCGGCAATGACTCCGCCCCGGGTGAGCCACCGCATGGGCCAGGTAGGCTTGCCAGCCGTGTATTCACCCGGCCAGGCAAACGTGAAGCTACCCACGGTTTTCACACCGATCCGGGACGCGATCTGCATCGACCGCTGAAGTGCCCGGAAATCGTGCTGGAATTTCGGGTGTTCGGGCAATGTTTTCAGATCCAATTCTGTCAGGTGGATCTGCTTGAAGGGATTGCCACAATTGAGCACGAAAATATCGAGACCGTGGTCCGCGATCTGTTTGGCGAAGTGGTCGACCTGTGCATTGGTCATGTCGGCGATGTCCGGTTGGTCGGGAATATTGTTGAACCAGACCTTTGTGATGCCGAGTTCCACCGTTTTGGCCAGGGATTGTTCAAACGGCAGCCGGAGTTCACCGAGGTAGATACCGAGCTTGAAGCGGTAGTTCTCCGGTTGGACCGGGGCGGCGTTTGCCTGGTGCGTTGCACCGGCGACGAGTCCCGTGGCGCCGGCTACGGCGGTGGTTTCGATCGTTCGGAGAAAATCTCTGCGCTGCATGGCACCCTCTTTCAGGTTGGACCGGGATGTGGAGAACAATGAATGAACAGTATGGGGGTGTCACCGCGCCGAAAGGATTTTCTTCAACCAGTTCCGGTTCGTTGAACGCCGGGTCGGGACGGTCGTTGGCTGTCCTTTTAAATCGTTTCCGGTATGCCCCATGGCTGCCTGTATTCCTTGGTGAGCAGCCTGTTGGCTTCGTCATCTCCCACGATGGTTTCAGTCTTTCGGTCAAATTTCAGCACACGACCGACCCGATAGGCAATTTCTCCCAGGTGGACCAGGGAGCAGGAAAGATGGCCGACCTCCGGTGGCGCGATCGTCTGTTGCCGGCTGCGGACGCAATCGAGGAAGTTGTAGAAGTGGTCCGGATGGCCCGTGTTACCGCGCATTCCCGGGCCTTTCTCCCGTTCCTGGCCCATGTAGACCTGGAAGTATCCTCGCCGCGAGAAGACCATCATTCCCTCGGTACCGTAAAACGCATTGCCACTGTCGAAACCGTGGGGGCCGTAGGGTGTCCAGCCACGATCCTCGTAGAGCAGCACCTTACCCTCCGGATAGTGGTGGGCCACCATCATGTTGTCGGGAAATTCGCGCTCGCCGACCAGGGCGATGCGACTGCCGTGTGCGGTGGTCTTGACGGGGTGCTCGGTGACCCCCAGTCCCCAGCGCGCCATGTCGATGTCGTGGATGCCGTCACCCCCGATGTCGCCGTTTCCGTAGTCCCGATACCAGTTCCAGTTGCCATGGAAACGATTAGCATTGAAGGGTCGCAGGGGTGCCGGACCCAGCCAGATGTCATAATTCACGTGGGAGGGGACCGGTGAATTCGGAACCGGCTGACGTTGCGTGTGACGCTGGCAGTTCCAGGCCTTGCTCATTTTGATTTCGCCCAGCAGGCCGGAGGCCAGCACCTCTCCGGCCTTTGCCGTTACGTTACTGGATCGCATCTGGGTGCCGTGCTGGACGACCCGGTTATATTTTTGAGCCGCCTCGACGAGAAGGCGTCCTTCCCGCAAGACGTGGCTGCCGGGTTTTTCGAGATAGATATCCTTTCCGGCCTGCAGGGCCCGTATGGCGATGGGGCAATGCCAGTGATGAGGAGTTGCCACCACGACCACGTCGATTGTCTTGTCATCCATCACCCGGCGAAAGTCTTCCACCTGTGTCGGGTGATGACCCGCTTCCTGCTTGACCTTGTCCGCGGCGCTACTGCAAACTTGTGCGTCGATGTCACAGACCGTGGCGACCCGCACGTCACCCCGTTTGAGGAGTCGTCGCAGGTGACCGTTTCCCATTCCACGAAGACCGATGACCGCAACCTGCAGCTGGTCATTCACCGCCGTGGCAGCTGGCAACCGGTTGACCGGAAATGTCGTCGCAACGCCGCCAGCGAAAGAGGCTGCCAGCAAGTCTCTTCGATTGAGGTTCGTCATGCTTTCGTCTCTCCAACGAGCGTGAGGAGGTGATGAGTCGAACGGGCCGACTGAGGCCAATCCCGATACGTGGTCCGCCAGCGAAGAATCCCTAACAGAATAAGTGACGGCGAAAGAATGTGCAAGCAATTGCGAGATGCCCGGCGACGATGTATCCGAGCTGGTACCTGGCCGGGAACGGCCCGGAAATTCCGGAAATCCCCCGGGAAGGCTTGCCAACCGGCGCACCGTCGTGGTTTAATTTCGGGTTGTCTTTTTCAATTGATCTCCAGAAGACTGTTGTGGCGGGAGCCATGGTCCAGACCACACGATATCGGGAATTGACGGTGAGCGGCCCGCCCCGGGAATTGGGGCGACAGGTCGGCGAGGCCGCGCGGGAGGAGGTGCGCGGATTCTGTGAGGTGGCGTTGGAACGCGTCAAGCGAACCGTCCGGATCACACGCGAGCGTGCCTGCCGTATCGCCCGTCGTAGTGGCGAATATGCAGAAAAGTACCGCCCGGACCTGGTGGAAGAACTCCGGGGGACTGCCGAGGCGGCCCGGGTCAGCCTGGATGACCTGCTGCTGCTGCAGGTTCGCAATCAGTTCCAGGAAGAAAAAGAGGGAGGTTGTACCTCGGTCTCTTTTTCTTCCGCCGACAGCGACCTGTGCGGTCCGATCGTCGCACAAAACTGGGACAATGATCCTGTACTCGACCCGTTCACGGTGGTACTGACACGCAGGCCCGCGGGCAAACCGGCGTTTATCTCCTGCACGCAGGCCGGTCTCATTTCGTACATGGGTTTCAGTCAAGACGGGATTGGTGCCTGCATCAACACCCTGCCTGCTCCCAGTCGGGAGGTAGGCGTACCACATTACTTCATCTTGCGTGAAATCTACGAACGGGCGTCGCTGGCCGAGGTGGTTGCTTCAGTGGAGCGGGCCCATCGGGCAATTCCAGTGAACATCATGCTCTCCACGCCGCAAGGCGCTGCCGATTTAGAGGTCACACTCGACCAGGTCCAGGTCCTGCGGGCTGAGCAGGCGGCATCGATCACCCACACGAATCATTGCCTCCACCCGGACCTGACACCAATCAACCAGCAGTTTCCCGAACTGATTCAATCCTACGGTCGCAAACGACGAATCGACGAACTGGTGGCCGGTTGTCAGGGCATGCCTGATGTGGCCGGAGTCAAAAAGATGCTCAGCGATCACGACCATCACCCGCAATCGATCTGTCGTCATGCGAATGAAGATCCGCACCACGGTTTCTGGGTCACGGTGTTCTCCATCATCATCGAGCCACAACAGCGACGCATGCACATCAGCCGTGGCAATCCGTGCAGTCAGCCATTTGAAGTGTATGAGCTGGTCGACTGAGGTCACCCATAGCTTTGACGTCACAGTTGCCGCCAACTTGCGGTCAGGGATCGTCTGGTCGGAGCACGGAGTCAATGAGCGCATAAGCCTGCTCACGCATTGCTGCCGGAAAATCGTGGCCGCAATCCGGGTGCCCAACGACCAGGTTGCCCTCGGATCCGAAGAGCTTGTAGACCGGCCGTGCGGCCGCGACACAGCGGTCGACGCTCTGCCAGCGAAAATTGCTGTCGTGCAGCGGCGCGTTGACAAACAGGGGTCGGGGAGCCAGTGCCGCCAGCAGTTCGTGAAAGTCGAAAGGAATGGCTTCCAGGTTTCCCCGGTAGTCGGACATCCTGGGCATGTAGAGGATTTGGCACCAACCGCGGCCGAAGCGCCAGTTGATTTCCTCTCCGCCTTTGTAATCCAGGTAGGAATCAAAACCGCAACTGCTGGCCAAGACCGTGATTCTCTGCTCGAAAGCCGCGGTATAGATGGCGTTGTGGCCCCCCAGTGAATGTCCAATCGCGCCGTAACCATGGCTGCGCTGGACGTACGGTAGTGCGTCCAGAAGATCCAACCCACGTGAATTGTCCCAGATGCCTTTCATCGTTCCGCTGACGTAGCCAAGCCTGTTCAGCGGAGGCCAGTAATCCGCCAGGTGCGGGTAGGAGGGGGCCAGCGTGACGTAACCACGTTCGGCAAGTTCCGCCGCATAGGCGCGTCCTTGGCGACCCCCCAGTCCCAGCACGACCTTGTGGCCCACCTTGGTGTCGGTCGGGTGCAGGCAGAGTACGGCCGGTGCGGACCGTGTGCCCGCCAGCACGTCTTTGGGAATGCAAAGATAAGCCGTGGTGCGCGATCCGGGTTCCGACTGGTAAGTGATCAACCGCCGCAGATAGGTTCCTGCGTCGAATTCTTCCTGCACCTTCACGTTCGGGGGTACGCGTCGATCATCACCAGGGAACTCTCCCATCACGACTTCCATGGCTCGCAGGATCTGGGCACGCCGGAGTTGCCAATCCGATCTCGTCTTGATCGGTTGCAGGGCACCCCGGGTGTCCTGGTAGAAGAGCAAGTTGTGGCGATCGAGCCGGACAGGTTCCCGGGCCACCGCACCGGCAACACAAGCCCAGATGCTGGCAGCCGCCAAGAGTCGAGTAGTGAATCGAGTTACGTGCGACTCACCCGTCTTCAGCAGTGAATGATTGGATTGCGGGTTGACTTGCATGGGTAAATCTTGACGGGTCATCGGAACGGAAATAGAAATGAGCTTGCTCCAGAGGATTCGGCCGGCCGACAGAATCTGTGGCGATTACTGCCGTTCATTCTAGCGGATCGGAATGCCCGTATCAAAGGAGTTAAGTCACGTTCTGGTCCGCAGTTGATCACGCACCGGGTGATGAAGGATCCCGATCATGGTTGCTGCCGGGGGAGTGGGAAAGATGGCCACGGGAGGGACGGGGGGAACACAGCCGGAAGTCGGGTGCCTGCCAAAGATCGCTTGGCTTGTCGGGCCGGGGGGATAATAATGGAACCACGGCAAAGGTCCGCAAGAGGCGACTTGGGTTCAGTCAACATTGGTCGCTACCGTGTCGCCTGATGGCCGCTCGCTGGTTTTTTCTCGTCCTTCGAGTAAAACAATTTCCATGTTGAAATCCATCGCGTTACACTGTTTGGCAAGCTGTCTGTTGATGCTCGGGACAAGTTACCTGTTGGCCGTCGAGCAGCAACGTTCGGTTAGCTTCGGTCGAGACATTCAGCCCCTGTTGGCCAGACGCTGCTTCGTGTGTCACGGGCCTGCCGAGCAGCGCGCAGGACTGGCGCTGCATGTTCGCGCGTCTGCGACCGCGCCGACCGCCTCCGGAAACTACGCCATTGTTGCCGGCCATCCCGACAGGAGCGAACTCCTGTCGCGCGTCCTGTCCCATGACGAGGGAACTCGCATGCCGCTGGAGGGACCGGCACTCTCGGCAGATGAGATCGGAAGACTGCGAGAGTGGATTGCCCAGGGGGCCGAATACACGCGCCATTGGTCCTTCGTTGTTCCACAGCGCGCCGAGTTGCCCGCGGCGGATCAGGCCGCCAGTCCATCGGCCATTGACCTGTTCGTCAACCAACGTCTGGAGGAGGCCGGTTTGCAGGCGTCACCTGAGGCAGATCCACACACGCTGGTCCGCCGTCTCGCGCTCGACCTGCTGGGACTGCTTCCGAAAGCGGAGCAGGTGAAGCGGTTTGTTCAAGCCTTCTCGGAAGATGCTTATGAAAAACTGGTTGATGAAATGTTGCAGTCGGAACACTTCGGAGAGCGGTGGGGAAGGCACTGGTTGGATCTGGCCCGTTACGCCGACACCTTTGGCTACGAACGTGACGACGTACGCCCCAATGCGTGGCGGTATCGTGACTGGGTGCTACAGTCAATCAATAAAAACCAGCCCTATGACGAGTTCATCACGGAACAGTTGGCGGGCGACCTGTTGCCCGATGCTACCGTGGACCAGCAAGTCGCCACGGGCCTGCATCGGATGAACACCAAAAACAACGAGTCGGGAATCAACAAGGAAGATTATCACAACCGGGAAACGGTGGATCGTGTGAACACAACTTCCACGGCCGTGCTGGGGTTGACGATCGGTTGTGCCCAATGCCATGACCACAAATACGATCCGATTTCCCAGAAGGAGTTTTATCAGTTCTATTCCTTTTTCAATAATGTGGCAGAACAGGACGTCGACATTCAGGGAACCGGCGAGGAGCAGGCGCGTTACCAGCGGGCCCTGTCGGACTTGGAGGCCAAGAGGGAACAGTTGAAGACTCGCCGCACGGTGCTCGAAGAGATGAAAGAGCACGCCGCAGCGGCGACCTGGCGGCTCTCGCTTAACAATGACCCTCAGGTTCTGGCGGACAAATTGCAGTCATTGGAGATCTCCGAATCGTTGCGCAGCAGCTTGCAAAGTTCCCGGGCCGAACAAACCGCCGGCCAGCGCCGACAGGTCGACGCTTTCTGGAAAACGTTGGTGGCCTTGCACGATGACACCGGAAAAGCGTTGGCGCAGCTTTCCGTCCAGAAACGCCATCTTCCTAAACCGTACGTCATGACGCTCCATGAAAAGGCGGAGGAACGGCGAGAGACGTATCTTTTGGTCCGTGGTGATTTCAAGCAGAAAGGGGAGCGGGTTGAATCGCAAACACCGGCCGCCCTGTCACTGTTCAGGCCACGCAGTGAGGCCCCGGACCGCCTGGATCTGGCGCGTTGGATCACCAGCCAGGATAACCCGCTGGCCGCGCGCGTTGCCGCCAATCACTTCTGGAAACACCTCTTTGGTGCCGGGCTGGTTGCGACCCCGGATGACTTCGGTGCCCAAGGAGAGCCACCCTCTCATCCGAAGTTACTGGACTGGCTGGCCGTGGAACTGATGGAATCGGGTTGGGACCGCAAGCACCTGGTGAAAACGATCGTGATGTCGAAAACCTATCGACAGTCGTCGTTCCATCGGGCCGAGGTGCAGCAGGTCGATCCGGAGAATCGGCTACTGTCCCGCCAGTCGCGTTTTCGCGTGGAGGCGGAAATTGTGCGGGACCTGTTCCTCGCTGCGGCCGGTCTGCTTCACCCGGATGTCGGCGGACCGACGATCCACCCGCGCGTGCCTGCCGCCACGGAAGACCTGGCGTACAAGTACAAGACCCAGTGGATTGTTTCCGACAGTCCCAACTGCTATCGGCGTGGCATGTACATTCATTTCAAAAGGACCAATCCCTATCCCAGCCTGATGATGTTCGACGCACCGGAGAGTAATGTCTGTCTGGCTATGCGCAGCCGGTCGAATACGCCCCTGCAAGCGTTGGCCACGCTGAATGATCCGGTGTTCGTCGAGTGCGCCCAGGCGCTGGGTCGTGATCTTGCGATTTCCAATGGTGTGCTCGAGGATCGGCTTCAGGCCGCAGCGGCCCGCTGCCTCTCGCGAACGTTCACCGCCCACGAAGTCCGTATCCTGCTGTCGCTGTTGCAGTCCCAACGGGTATGGTACGGTGACCATCCGGCCGAGGCGGACCACCTGGTGGCCGAGTACGCGGCCGCTGGAGTCCCCAACACGGAAACGGCAGCCTGGCTGGCGGTCGCTCGAGCCGTCCTGAATCTTGATGAATTTGTGACACGCGAATAACAGGTGCCGGCACTATGGACCGAGAATTTCATGACAGGCAAACCCGGCGGGACTTTCTCACCTCTGCGGCAAGCGGATTGGGGGGAGTTGCTTTGACGGCGATGCTGCAAGAGCAGTTGCCGGCGTCATCGTCGCAGGCCCTGCGGGTTCGCTCGCCCCATTTTACTCCCAGCGCCAAGCGATGCATTTTTATCTTCATGGCCGGCGGGCCCAGCCATGTTGATCTGTTTGATCCCAAGCCGATTCTCAATGAGCGCGACGGACAGCAATTGCCGGACTCGTTGTTGAAGGAAGTGGAATTTGCTTTCATCAAAAAAGAAGAGGCGAAATTGAAGGGCTCCCCGGCCCGCTTTCGCCCGCGCGGAGAGTGTGGTACCGAGTTTTCCGACATGATTCCGCAAATCGGCGGTTGTGCCGACGACATTGCCCTGGTGCGGACCATGTACGGCGAGCAGTTTAATCACCATCCTGGTCAACTGCTTCTCAGTTGTGGCAAAGCCGAAATGGGCCGGCCCACGCTTGGCTCATGGCTGGTGTACGGGTTAGGCAGCGAGTCGGAGAATTTGCCCGGTTACGTCGTTCTCTCCGCCGGTCGCGGGGCCAGTGGTGGATCGTCCAACTGGTCGAGTGGTTTTTTGCCGTCGACTTACCAGGGTGTCTCCTTTCGCGGAAAGGGAGATCCGATCCTGTACCTGTCGAATCCCGCGGGGGTGCACCCGGTGAATCAACGTGCGGCGCTGGACGCGATCGGACAGCTCAACGCGATACGCTACCAGCAGGTGCAAGACCCGGAGATCGCCAGCCGGATTGAACAGTACGAGTTGGCTTTCCGGATGCAATCGGCCGCGCCGGAATTGACAGACCTGTCGGGTGAAACGCGTCGGACGCTGGAAGCCTATGGAGTGGATCGCGCCTCACCACGTCCCACGGCTTCGATGCAAGGGGGAGACACCTACCACCGCTTTTCGACGAATTGTCTCCTTGCGCGCCGACTGGTGGAACGGGGCGTCCGGTTTGTCAACATTGTTCACGCCTCGTGGGACCAGCACGGAGACCTCAAGCACGATCTGGCATGGAATTGTCAGATGGCGGATCAGCCCGTTGCGGCCTTGCTGCGGGATTTAAAAAGCCGTGGCATGCTCGAAGAGACGCTCGTGGTGTGGGCCAGCGAATTCGGTCGCACGCCCTTAGGCCAGGGCGATGACGGTCGGGATCACCATCCGTTCGCCTTCAGCATCTGGATGGCCGGTGGCGGAGTCCAAGGCGGAATGGTGCATGGCCAGACCGATGAGATCGGCTGGGCGCCGGTGCGGGATGCCGTTCATATCAACGATTTTCAAGCGACGTTGTTGCACCTGTTCGGATTGGATCACGAGCGACTGACGGCCAACTACCGGGGTCTTGGCGTGCGGTTGACGAACCTGCAAGGCCAGGTGGTGCACCAGCTGATGAACAATTCGCAGGCAGACGTTTGAGCGGCGGCGTCCGGGTGATTTGCATGGGAAAACACGTCTTGCCCTGCTTGCTGCACTCGTCGCGCCCCCACAGGGAATGTTGCTGTCGTTCCAGCAGACCTGCTTTGTTGAACGGGCGATTTCCGCAAAATCAGTTTGCCAATCCGGGGGTTTTGCAGGTCTAGATGTCTGGAATGGTGGGTAGTATGTAGGTTATGGGTAACCTGCTGGGCTGCCACACCAAGTTCCCTGGGGAACACACGCCGGAAACTTGGCACTGCGGGACGAATCACCTCAGAAAGGTCAGCTAATGTTGCGATCACCAACCGTGATGAAAAACCAGCCGTCAGAGGACTGCGCCGTGAGCGGGCAGTCTCGGGACGGTTTTTTTTGTGTTCGACAACAAACAAGTAGGAGCCGGGCAACGTTGTTTGGCGGGTTGTTGCTGCTCCTGTTTCTGTCCGCAACACCCCTGCACGCCGTCGTCGTCTTCTCGTTTGACTACGCAGCCGCACCGGACTTTGATGCGACAAGTAAGGCCTCGCTCGAATCGGCAGCCACGACGTTTGGCGAATACTTTACCAACACGGCAACAATCGACATCGAGGTGACCTCGAGCAATACCAATATTAACACGCTGGCGAGTGCGGGAAGTAACGTCGCCCCCCCTTATAACCACGGTTTCGAGTTGGCGGGTGTTGTCGCACGCAAGATTCTCGGCGAAGTAGACCCAAACGGCGTCTCGGCCGATGGGGATATCGACGTGAATTTTTACCACAACTGGGATTTCGACGACGATGTCGATGCCTTCGCTTTTGATTTCAAGAACGTGTTGCTTCACGAATTGATGCATGCCGTTGGATTTTCTTCGTGGATCTGGTCGGATGGCATGGACGCATTTTCAACCGCTCCCGGAAACCAGGGAACTTGGGCACCTTTCGACGAGTTCCTGGCGGACTCAACCGGTCGTTTGATCGATCCCACGACCTTCGCCCTCGACGGGGCCCGTTGGAATGTGGCCAGTGTTGGAGGAGTCGGAACGGACCCGCCAACCGTCGGCCTTTACTTTGATGGCCCCGCTGCGAAAGCCGCCAATGGCGGAAGTATGGTTCCCATTTATTCCCCGAATCCCTGGAACGAAGGCAGTAGTGGAAGCCACGTCGACACCGATTTTTTTGTGGGTTCCAATGTACTGCTGATGAACCACGCGGTCGGTACTGGCCCCGGAGTCCGCACGCTGAGCCACATTGAGCTGGGAGTCCTCAGCGACCTGGGATTCAGCATCGTTCCGGAACCGGCCAGTATCTTGCTGATTGCCATCGGCTCGGTTGCCCTGATGACCTGCGGTCGATGGCGGAGGTGAGAACAACACGCAGAGAGCGGACACCGCCCCGATGAGAGGTTGGGACCTGGTGTGGGACCCTTTATTTCCTGATCCTCTCCTGAGGACGGCGTGTTGCCTGGAAGTGTGCAGCTTTTCTAGCCGGCAGGGGCTGCTGCAAATCGATAGCCGTACAGTACCGCGCCCTGGACTTCAAACCGCAGGACCACATCCTTCCCTACCAGTTCCGTCAGATCCGGTTTGTCGCGCCAGCGAGCCCACGAATATAGTCTGCCCGGGTCCACGGTGACCGCGGAGTCTGCCGCAGAATATCCGGGAATGCTCGACCCATCTGCGTTGGTGACCGCCAACCGCATGGGGGTGTGTTCGACATGAAATCCCGTTCATGTTGCTCCGGTCCTGTTGGGAAAACGTTGTTTTTGCCCAGCTGATAAACCCTTGCCGGACCGCCAGTCTGGCAAGCCTGCCTGGTCCATGATGGCCGGCTGTCAGTCGCGTGCCAGCTGCGCGTCGGCTGGAGAGGTGGTAACCTTTCTCATGTAAGCAAAAGATCTTTGGCGAAGCTGCTTGAGGCGACCACGTTTACGGGTACATTGAACCGGTCCTGTGCGCAGGCCACGGGAACGTGATTTCGCAGCGCGTACATTTCAAACAGCCGGCCGGTAAATCCCAGCAGCCATTATTATTGGAAAGCGAACCATCATGCCCGAGCCTGTCATCCTGGAAATATTTTCTGACTACATCTGACCGTGGTGTTATCTCTGCACGGTGCGTGTGGAACAACTGCGGGCCACGTATCAACTGGAAATCCAATGGACCCACTTCCCGCTTCATCCCGATACGCCCGAAGAGGGACTCACGCTGGAGCAACTGTTTGCAGGTCGGAAGATTGATATTTCCGCGGCCAACGCTGAAATGGCACAGCTCATGGCGACGGAAGGTTTGCCTTATGGCGACCGCAGCATGACCTACAACAGTCGGCTGTCCCAGGAACTGGCCCAGTGGACCGGATCACACCAAGGCGGAGACCGGATTCACGACGAACTGTTTCGGGCCTACTTTGTCGACAACAAGAACCTGGCCCACCTCGACACGTTGCTTGATCTTGCCGCCAACCTGGGACTGCCACCTGACGAGGCCCGCGCCGTTCTGACGTCGCGCGAGATGGGCCACCTGGTGGATGCCGACTGGCAGCGGGCACGGACGCTGGGAATTCAAGCGGTACCGTCGTTCCTGGCAGGCGATCGACTGGTCGTGGGTGCCCAACCTTACCCGGTCCTGGAAGAGCTTGTCCTGGCCGCGGGTGCCGGGCGGCGGGTGTAGAACCTGCCACCCGACGGTCGCGTTCAGTAATGGACCGAGACGATGATCTCGTGTACCAGGATCGGACGGCTGGTCTCGCCAAGCGGCTTGTTGCACCAGATGGTCAAGTGGTTGAGCCCTGTGTCGAACATGCCCGCCTCGACCTCTGCCGTCCACTGGTCACCCTGTCGCTTGGTCACCAGCAGGTGGTGATTCAGTCGCATCCGGACCCGGCTGTCGGCCGCACCCCCCTGGGTCAGCGCGTGAATCTTAAAACGAGCCCCCGGGTGACCGGCGTCCGCTCCCATCGGCAGCGCAAGCCGACGTTCATGAATATCCAGTGCAATGGGCAGGGCAGCGGCCTGCGACCCTTGGCTGAACATGCCGGCCGCTGCCACGGGTTCGATCCCGTAAAGCTTGTCCTTGCCGACCAGCGTTGCTACTTCACCCAGTTCCCGTAGGGGAGCGTAGGCCACTGCCTGAGGTTTTCTCCAGCGGTCCTGCACGGTGAACAGGTTGAACAGGTACATGCCGTCAGCGCCGTTCTGCCAGGACCAGGCCGCCGACCCTCGCAGCCAGGCCTGCCACAGGTCCGCCGCAGGCGGATTGGCAGCATGTGGAAAACGGCCCCGCGGATGGAGTGACACGTAGATCGGGACCTCGTAGCGTTTGGCGAGCGTTTTCCAGTGGTGCACCGGGAGTGAAAACGGCATGCCGCCCATACCGACCACCAGCACGTCCACCAGTCCTTCCGCGAGCCAGGTCTGCACATCCTGCCCCAGCCGCAGCGACGTGTCGGGGGAATCCATCACGTGGACCACCAGCAGGTACGGGCGCCCGCGCTGCCTGGCAATCCCCTTGAGAAGAAGCCGTACCTGGCGGACAAAGTCCGTCAACAGCGGGGCCAGTTCGCGCTCCCGACCCTGGGGGAAATTCCAGATAAAGCGGGTGAAGTCGAGCTCGTAACCGTCAAAGTCATGGGCGGCGGCGTTGCGCCGGATAAATTCAAGGCGGTGCTGCCGTACGTCGGCGTGGGCGAAATTAAACGCCGACCAGAGATGTCTCTCGACCAGCTCCGTTGGCAAGTCTCGGTCTGCAACTTGACCAAGCAGGTATTCCGGGTGCTCTGCCTTGAGGGGGTCGTTGGTCTCTGCCAGTTCGCAGTTGGCGTCGTGCGCGTCGTTCATTCTCAACGAACCCCAGACTTCCATCCCCCGGGCGTGGCAGGCCCGGACCACCAGGTTGGTGGCCCGTTCCGAAGAGCCGAGCACAGGATGAATCGGAGCTCGGTGCTTCAGGCCCCAGGGTCCCCAGGGGGGCTGGCAGCCGTTTCCGACGCACCACACGTAGGTGTCGACCTGCGTGCCGAAGGTGCCCGTCGTGCGGGCATCGAGAAAGGATTGTTCATCCGTGACGGGGTAACTGCCGCGCAGATGTTGCCGTTGCTGGTAGGCGTCGTCATTGAAGATGATGCGCCGGGGGCGATTTTTTTTGAAGACCAGCTTTTCGCCGCCCGACGGCGCGGGGCCGGTCAGAAAGGCCAGCGCCAGGCCGCCGGCCAGGAGGCATCGGCGCCGCGTGAGGGGATGACTTGGTGTGGTCGCGGGTGGGCTGTCTGGCATGGGAACTGGGCTCGTGGGGTTCAATGGTTCAGCGGCAGGGTAAGACGGTGTCACCCACGGAGCCCGGTGTTGTAAAATCGCCGGCGGCGAACATCAACCGATCAGCGATCGCCACTTGGCGCCGCCAGAAAGGTGTAGAGGTCGGCCTCGCCATTCATAAAAAACTCCAAGCGAAGCAGCCTGCCTTGCAAGTCGCGGAGGTCACCGGCTTCCCAGTGCACCTCGTGTCGGGTGCTGTCACCCGTCAGGGGAAGGCTCGGCTGGGAATCAAAATCCTTCAGCGGCTGCCTGTCATAATCGGTCACGCGCACGGTCAGTTGGCTGTCGGCAAGGTCCGCATTGACGAGCAACTTGCCGCCCGGCCAACGCAGCAGGCGGGTCACGACGTGGCCCCCTCCGGCGGGACTGTGCAGGGAAACCAGCCCCTCTTTGCGCACGCGGAGCAGGCCGATGCCTGTGTCCTGTTCGTAGGTGTCGTGCTGTTGCTTGCTGCCCGAATAGTAGATCCACCACTCGTCACCCACTTCGACCCAACTGGGTGAGGCCAGAACCATCCCCGCATCCCAACTGTTTCGAGGACCCGGGTCGACCAGGTGGGGCCGGTCTGCAAGCCGGTCGAAACGGATGCCGTCGCGACTGAAGGCGAGTTCCGTGAAAATGTCTTTTTGGTGCTGGTAGGGCCAGAGGAACCCCCAGTAGATTCCGGCGTAGTAACGGGTGGGCATGCCGTAAAAATAATTGTGGTTGGTGCGGGCATCGAGCGTGTCGGGAAGCAGGATATTTTGCGGCAGGATCGGCCAGGGCTCCCACAATGCGGTGTGTTCAAGACGCGAGATTTTTCGCCGTTGTCCCTCGCCGGTGTAGATATTCACTGCCCGGGTGAAGCAAACGAACTTCTTCAGCTTGGGATCCCAGACAATACTGGTATGTGTGTCCGGGACAAAATCGGGAGAAATCCGGGTGTCGCTGGCCGGGTCCCAATCGATCCCGTTTTGCGAGCCGACGAGGTGCAGGCCGTTCTCCCCGGCGACGTAAGTCGACCAGAGCATCACGTACTTGTAACCTCGCTTATATTTCGCGGGTACTTCCAGCAGAAACTGGGCCTGCGCCAACCCGTTGCCGGGCCCCAGCAGTACAATGTTGTTGTCGCGGGTGCCTTTGAACTTGTACTTGCCAATGCGGGGACGTTTCCAGTGCAGTCCGTCGGTTGATTCCGCATAGCCGATACCGAAGGTGTACTTCAGTGGCTCCGCACTTTGGTACCAGTACTGCTCGTACCACATGCGAAACAGTCCTGTCTGCTCATCCCGCAGTACGTTCAAGTAACCGCCGTTTTCCGGGATGACCGGATTGCGGTGGTCCTTTTGCGGCTGATGGAAGAGGCGGGTGACCGTTTCGGTCAGGTAATTAACTCCCCAGCGATTGTCGACCAAGTAGTCGTCAATGAAAAACTGGGGGTCGTGGTGGATGGCAATCGCCTCCGGCTGAGCGCCAGGCAGCGGAAGTGGCACGATCACCGTGAAGAGTGTCAGTTGCAGCAGGCAAGTGGCCACCCAGATGGCTTGTCTTGCGGTGGCGACGCCCGGGGCGCAAACCAAATAGTACAGGCGCTGGTTCATGGACAGGTCTCCATCCTGGTTAAAAGAAGCAGGGTCCGGGATCCGTTTGAATTCACCTTCGCCGGCCGCGGATTCTCCACTCCACGACAGGCACGCTCAAATCCTATAGACTACCGGACCGTGGCGACGGATCAATCACCTAGTCCTCCGGATTTCAAGATGCCTTCCTCCCTGCAAAAAGAACTGTCAACGGCGCGGCAGGCTGCGCAGGCGGGTGGCGAGGTGGTCGCCCGCTATTTTCGCGAGGGTGTGGCGGTCCGCCAGAAAAACGAACCGGGTCAGACCCACGCCGCCAGTTACAACCTGGTGACCGACGCGGACGTGAATTCCGAGCGGGCGATCGAAGCGGTGATCCGCCAGGCATTTCCGACGCACGCCCTGTTGGGCGAGGAGACCTTGAAGGGTGATGTGACGGCCGAACACTTGTGGGTCATCGATCCGTTGGACGGGACGAGTAATTTTGCCCACCAGATCCCTCACTTCGCCATTTCGATCGCCTACTATCGCGCGGGAGTGCCGGCCTGTGGTGTGATTCTGAATCCGCTGCGGGACGACTGGTTCGAAGCGGTGCAGGGAGGTGGCGCCACCTACAACGGGTCACCAGTGCGGGTGGCCACGCACCGGGGATTAGACGAAGTGTTCGTGGGAGTCGGTTTCTATTACGATCGGGGTGCCATGATGGAGGCGACGCTCGCCGCGATTGGCGAGTTGTTTGGGCAGCAGATTCACGGCATCCGGCGGTTCGGCACGGCCTCGCTCGATTTAACGATGGTGGGCCGCGGTTCGTTTGGCGCTTTCTTCGAGTACGAACTGTCCCCCTGGGATTTTGCCGCCGGACGACTGTTCGTTGAGGAGGCAGGCGGACGGGTCACCAACTGCACGGGGGATGAATTAAAACTGGCAACTGACAGTGTGCTGGCAACCAATGGACTGTTGCACGACTGCACGCTGGAAATCGTAAGCCGCCATTCGCCCGCTTCCTGAAGCCAGGTGGACCGGGCATCCCCCATCGTGTTTCGCCGGGTCGCAGGAGGTTGGTCCATGATTCCCGGCAGACCTGCCGGCCAGCGAATATCGAGTCCACACGACTGCTATCATTGCCGGCAGGGATCCGGCCCGGCCCCAGCCTTTCCTGAATCAGCTTCCATCGCTTTCCCAGTCTGTTTTTCTGGCAGACTTTGACTAATGCAGGGGGCCGGATTGATCCGAAAAGACGTTTAATTCGGTTTCTCCATTCGCAGGCCTACGTTGATTCCGCATGCTCTTGTCGAACCGTCATCAATTCCTGTTCGTCCACATTGCAAAAACGGGTGGCAGCAGTGTTCGATCGGCCCTTGCTGCCCTCTGCTGGCGCGATCCGTTGCAATTGCCCGCTTTTATCTGTCATCGCTTGAGCCATTTCACCGGACACCGGATCGGGGTGAAGTTTCCGCGCCATGCGTCCGCCGTGGCTGCCAAGGAAATGCTATCACCCGCGCACTTCGACAGTCTTTTCAAGTTCGCCTTTGTGCGCAACCCCTGGGACCGCCTGGTCAGTGCATACCACCATTTTCAGCGAGAGCAGCAAGCGATTCTTCAGAACCAACGGATTGGCGAGTTCCGCGATTTTGCGCGGTGGATCGTCAACGACTGCGGATCCTATCGGGGCTCGAAGCACGTCTTTGTGGCCGCCGTGCGTGCCACTCAGGCGGGGCACCTGGTGGACCTGCAAGGGGAGCGAATTGTTGACTTCGTTGGCCGTTATGAACAATTGGAGCAGGACTTTTGCGAGATTTGCGAGCGGATTGGCGCCCCTGCTCCCAGTCTTCCGCATAAACGCAAGTCAGACAAGCGGCAGGATTTCCGCACCTACTATGACGACCAGACCGCCGAACTGGTCGGGCAGTGGTACCGGGCTGACGCAGCCAGTTTTCATTATTGCTTTGACTCACAGTCTCCGGGCGTGTGCGGAAGCAACCCGCCCACAGCAACCTTTTGCGATCGAGAACAGATGACATGCTGAATCGAAAACCGATTTTCATCAATGGCTTTTCTTCCGGTGGAACCACCATCCTTACGAATTTCCTGGCATCGCACCCCGACGTCTGCACGGTTTCAGAAATTCACCACCTGTTCAAGGGCCATAGCCTGACCGACACGGCACTTCGCGTGTTGATGAAATGTGTTTTTCACGACGCGCCCGCCATGGCTCTCTCCGGACAGGATTTTTTCAGTCCACGTTCCATCAGTCCGCGGAAGAAATTATCGGGACTGGCAAAACGATTCATCGACCGCGTGCTCTACAAAGAGAAACTACGCTCTCAAAATGTTTTTTTTAATCGATTCAAACATCAGGACGTTGAATACTCACGCCAGGAAATCGTGAATTCACGCCTGGTTGGCAAGAACGTCGACGGCATGATCTTCACTTCCGATGCGCTGACGGAAATGTATCCCGACGCCACGTTCATCGGTCTTCTGCGTGACGGGTTGGCCGTGTGTGAGGGCCACTTGCGAAAGAACCGCTCCGCCCGGGAGATCGGTTTCCGGTACCGGGTGCTCGGCCAGAAGATGCAAGCGGATGCCCGGCGTTTTGCTCATTATCAACTGATTCGTTTTGAAGACCTCCTGTCCGATCCCGTTGCAAGTGTGCGTCTGCTTTATGACCATGCGGGACTGGAATTCGACAAGCTGCGCGATGTGCGCATGCAGATTCGCAGGGTGCTGGACAAGGATGGTAATCATCGCTTACGCGGCGGGTCCGAATGGGATGTTGTCTGGTCGGACCTGGACGGCCTGGCCTCGCACTTTCAAAAAGATGTCAACCGGCATCAGATCAAACGCCTCTCAGCGGCGGATCGTGACGCGTTCCTGAAAGAGGCCGGGGAGACCATGGAACTGTTGGGCTACCCGACCTTGAGTTCCACGTCGGAGCAGGCCGCGTAAACGGGTCGTCAACACCTCGCCCGGCGGCGGACGTTTCCCCGGGACCCGGATTTGGGAGCCAATCACCCTCCAGAGAATGTTGGAGGCGTTGGACCAGATTTTATTTCGAACGACGCGTTGCCCTGCCACAAGATCAATGGACCGCCTGGCGACAGTCGACCGGGCTTGAAAGTGTCAACAGCGCCCGTGACCACCCGGAGACGTGTCCGAAACGACAGGTTGCAGGGGCCAAATGTGTTCGGCGGTGGATAGCCACCGTAAAAAACCACGGGGGGGGAGAGGTTGAATTTCCCGGCGAATAACGGCTGCCTGTTTTCTCAAGCCGCCGCTTCGCGACGCAGCATGGTCGAACAGGCGTCGCACACATCCTTGGCGCTGATGGCCCGCATGGCCTCATTTTCAGCCGCACGCCGCTGCCGGTGACCGCCCGAATGATACACCTGTTGTAGCGCCATGTGGCCCTCTCCGTAGGGACCACAGATCTCCGGCAGGGTGGGACCGTACATGCCCACACAGGGTGTCGCCAGGCCCGCCGCCAGGTGAAGCGGGCCCGTGTCCGAACCGACAAACAGTGTCGAACGGCGGATCAGCGAGGCAAGTTCTGTCAGCGAGGTGGTTGGGGCCACGACCGCGTGACCGGCAGCCCGGTCCGCACAAAGCTCCGCCCGTGCCCGTTCCTCTTCACCAGCCCAGATGATCAGGCTGGGCAGCGAGTACGATTTCCCGAGAAAGTGGGCCACCTCGCCATACCGTTCACCGGGCCACAGTTTCGACGGCCAGCCGGCACCCATGTTGAGAATGGCAAATTCCTGGTGCAGGGAGCCGCTTTGGAGATAGGCCGACATTTTTTGTTCAGCGTCTGCATATCGTGGCAGATCGAACCGCGGGGATGTGCGCTTGATGCCAAGTGGCTGGAGTAGTTCCAGGCTGCGGTCCACCATGTGCGGTTGGGTGCGAGCGACCCGCTCGTTGTTCAGCCAGCGGCTCATTTCCCGGCCATCCTCTCCGGCAAAGCCAATCCGCTGCGGAGCACCGGAGAGCCATGCTAGCATCGAGCTCTTCGTGAGGGACTGGGGGTCGATCGTGACGTCGAAATCGAGGGCCCGCAACCGCTTGCGCAAACTCCAGGTCTCGGCCGGACGCTTCAGCCAGTCGCGCTGCGCGACGATCAGTTGGTCCAGGGCCGCGTGGCCCTCCAGCAGTGGTGCCGTGGTACTTTCCACGACCCAGGAGAGAAACGCATTGGGAAAGTGGTCGCGCAAGGCGTTCAGGACCGGCACGGTCAGGATGCAATCACCGATGGCACTCAGCCGGGTGATCAGGATACGCAAGGGTCTGCGATCAGGCATCGTTGTGAAAGCTTTACAGCGTTAAAAGTCAAGAACATCTGGACCACGTCGACCGGCCGGCGCAGCCAAAAGTCATGCTTGAATATCGGCATTGTTTCGACCGGGCATGTATGCAAAACGTGGATTCGGTTGGCGAATTTCAAGCGAAAAGCCGCCGGAGCAGGTGCGTCACGCTTCGCGCTCGTAGGCAACACGATTTGCGGCCTTTGGGCAGAGTTCTGGAAGACGCGAGGAGGGTCGCAAATGATTCCCGGGGAAACGGTTCACTAGAAAATCAGAGCGGCGGCGGTGGGTGATGGTCCGCCTGTCGGCGCGGGTCAGCTCGCCGGAGGGACTGCTATCATTTGTCCCGGAATTGCACGGGTCGGTCGCTACCCGCTGACCGCCTGGCGGGACGGCTTACGCCAGTAATTTCAGCTTCCGCAGGGATTCGGCAAGCTGCTCCATCTGCCGATCGGCTTACGGGTTAGGACTAAACGCTCGGCTAGATTCATCATCCAGTGCCCGCAAGGGCCTGAGAGTGTTCGAGTCCCTGCTCGGGTATTTTATTAAATAGACATTTCTGGACGCCACCTTCAAATCTCTTCTCGCGTTCTCCACGTTCTGAGACAGAGTGTTCAACACCGCACGTAAGCCGGAAAAATCAATCTGCCCGTCCACCGTGAAGGGCGTTCGGACCGAAGGAACCGGACTATTCAGGGCCTCCCGCAATTCGGGCGGGCAGCCACCTGGCTGGTCGTTCATCATTGACTCCGGAGAGAGACCACGCGGGGCGCACTTTTAGAAAACGCCGGATTCTAATGCAGTCGGCAGGTTGCACCCGCCGCGGGTCGCTTGGATTGGCGTGCTGACGCCATCGCGCCGAACGTTTCAGGTGACACTGCCCGGGCAACGACGCAGGAACCACAAACCGCTCAGTCCCGCCAGGGCCAGCAGATAAAGTGTGGCCGGTTCGGGAACGGCGCGGATGTTGTCGACATGCAGTTCACCTGCCAGGCGGTCGCCCTGCCAGGCGGGAGTTACCGCCGAGAGGACGCGGAGTTGGGTGAGGCTTGCCAGCGTAGCGTTGACATCGGTTCCACCGACCGCCGTCCAGTCGCCCGGACCGATGGAAAGAACGGCGGAAGTCCAGTTGCCCAGTCCAGTCAGTGAAATTGGCGCGGTCGTGGCGAAACGCCCGCCTGCACCGTCGACCGCCAGGCGAACATCGAGGCTGCTGCTGCCCACGTTACGCAGATCCATCCCGATGGCGTCGATACCTGCCGCGGTGTAGTCGCCGGCCCACTGCAGCGTGTTGAAGGCCACCAGTCGGCTGCCCGGCCCGTTGTTCCCCGTGGAATTGATTCCCAACGCGGCGTCTCCCGCACCGGTCGGGCCGGCGTCGGGAACGTTGACCGGCGTGCTTGACAGGGGAATGCCGACGGCCCAACTGTCGGTGCTGCCGCTTTGAAACGTGTCGGTCTGATTCAACGTCACTGCCTGCGTGGTTGCAGCAGGGAAGAAGCCGCTTAGCAGCAGCGCGGCGAGCATCGTTGCCGTGTTTTTTTTCATTCTGTGAACCCTCTTGGTCACCGAAACGGAGCGGCAGATCTTACGTGCAGGATGCGGGCGGGAATGTTGATCCTGTGCATGCAGATTATACCCCGGTTCGGGCACGAAACCCACCGGAAAATCTGCAGGGTGCGGAAAAATGTAGGTGAAAGAAATCCCCGCATGTTCACGGGGAAAGGATCGGTGGATCAAAGGATGGGAAACCAATCCTGAAGTCGGAAAATGCACTGGTTTTATTTCTGGCGAGGAGGTGACGTAAACGGTTGTGAAAGGTTGTGATGGTGCCAAAGGAGATTTGCAGGCGATTGCAACGCGGGGACGCCCGGATTAAAACTGGTTGTGGGCCGCGGCCCGTTTTTTTGTTCGCAGGCAGCGAGGGCGCGCCCGCCAGGTTTGGATCGGGTGACTCAACCGGCCCTGCGAGGATGACTCCATTGCTTTGCCACTTCGGGGCGCAAGCAAGTAACTCCATTTCCATCCATGCCGATTGTTGTCACTTGTCAGAATTGCAGCCAGGTCTTTCAAGTGCCGAACAAGCTGGCAGGAAAGACCGGTAAGTGTACGAAGTGCGATTCCCTGCTTGCCATACCGCCCACCCCGCCGCCGGGCCGTTCAACAGCAGGCGGCACACACTCTACCGTGGAAGCGGATCCCGGAGCGTCGGACGCTTTTCAGGAAAGTGAAAGGGTCTTCGAGTTTGACCTGATGCCGGGTGAGCAGGTCGTCGACGAACTGTTGATATTTCATCGTGTCCTGTTTGTCTTTCGTAGCGGCGTGACCAAGATCACGCTGACCAATGCGCGTCTGTTGTACAATGCCACCAGGGTGTTTTCTCCCGTTTACTGGATCGCCCTGGCCCTCTGTCCGCCGCTCATTTGGTACTACCCGCTGCGAATCGGGAAAAATCGACACGTGGCGCTGTCGCTGCGAAATATCGATTCCATCGAGAAGCGATACCGCGCGAACTGGCTGGTGTTCTTTTCCGCCCTCCTGGTTTGCGGGTTGATTGCAAGGACGGTGATGCTCCTGGAAAATTCCTTTGGGCACTGGTTACTGGCCGCTGGCGAGTACCTGCTTGCCATTCAGGTGTTGACCAATTTTATTGTTTTCCTTGTCATGGGCCCGCTCATTCTTCTCTGTTTATTGAAAACACGAATCGTGAGCATGCTGGTTCGCAGTGCGAACAATGTGTTGACGGTTCACTTCGGGGTACTGGATCGTGGCGTGTCTGCGGAACGTTTCGACGCTTTTATTCAGCAGGTCAATCACGCGAAAGAAGGACGGCCGTAAATCAACGGCAGGTCCTACCGCCACTTGGTGTGATCGGCACTGACGGCCCGGTCGAGGTGGGTGTAACCACCATCGACCATGATGATCTGACCCGTGGTGTGACTACTGCGCGGCGAGGCCAGGAATACAATCATGTCCGCCATTTCTTCGGGTGTGGTCATGCGGTGGCCCAGCGGGATCAACTCCTCGATGGCCGTGCGGGTCCCCTGTGGATCTGTCAGGGAATCAAACCATCGCTGGTATTGGGGTGTGATGCATTCGGCGGGAAGCACGCAATTGACCCGCACGTTATCCGCCGCCAGGGCCACGGCCCACTCGCGGGTGAGCGCGTTGATGGCTCCCTTGGCCGCCGCGTAACCGGACGTGCCCCCCTGCCCCGTCACGGCGACTTTGGAACTGACATTCACGACGGCGCCCTGGTTGGCCACCAGTTGCGCACGGCATAGATGGACCAGCGTGTAGACGTGTGACAGGTTGGTTCCGACCGAGGCCATGAAATCGGCTGGCGAAGTATCAAGGTCGCGTCCGTCGTTGAAACCCGCATTGTTGACCAGCACGTCAATGCGGCCGAAGGCGGCAAGGGTTTCCTGAAGCACCTGCTGGCAGGCCGCTTCGTGGGACAGTTCGGCTTCGATGTAAAGCCCCCCTACGTCGCTGGCCAGTGATTGGCCTTCCGCCGGACTGCGGCCGGCGATGGCCACGCGCGCTCCTTCCGCGGCGAAGGACCGCACCGCTGCGGCCCCGATTCCCTTGGACCCGCCCGTCACGATCACCACCTTGTCCTTGAGCTGTAAATCCATCGGCAACGTCCTCTTTCTGCTGGGATCCGGTGTTGATCGTCGGGCTACTTAGGCCAGGGCAGTCGCACATCCACGCTCAGTGGCGGGCTGTCCGTATCGCGGCCGATCAGTGTGAGTTTGTCCTGGGCGACTTCGATCCGCCGGACACCCGCGTAGTTCTCGGGAACCGCCAACAGGAACATCACGTACGAACGGGCTACTGATTCCCCGGCGTCGATGAAACTGACCAGGGGCCGATCGAGGAGCCTGCCTCGACGGACCAGGTCAGGGTAGGGTCGGTGGAGTCCGGTCGTGCCGAACTCGAGTCCCCGCGCTGCGACAATTCCCCGGGCCTGGGCCCGCCAGATGTTGAGCCAGGGATATTCGGACGTGTCCCACAGGTAGCCCAGCAACAGTCCCGCGCCGGGCGTGACGGCCGTGACCCAGCCGAAGCGGGTCTGTTCGTCAAAGATGTAGGAACTCACATCGTTGTCGGTCTCTCCCGACGCGAGCGGCTTGTAGTAACGCAGATTCACGGTCCGCTCACCGATCCGGCAGTGGGGCCAGCGGTTGGCCTGGGACGCCGACTGCGGAAGCGGTCCATCCTGCGATAGCCCCAGTGTGGCGTTGGAATCGACGAGGGTCGTCGCGTGCAGGAAGGGGGTACCAAGCGTGGGATGCTGGACCATGTTGTAGACGCGCCCCAGCGGACGATCGTTGCGAACATGTTCAGTGACCAGCACGACGGCCGCATCTGCCAGCAGTGTTAAATCACGGCGGACACTCAAGCCGGCCATTTCCAGACGACAGTTCATGCTGGCCCGGATGCCGTCCGGAGCGGCGGTCGGGGGTTCCGTGGTCTGCCAGTAGGCCTGCGACGCCTCGCCGTGGAAGGGCATCCCGCGCTCCGCTTCGGCGGCGGAGGGTGCGCCCCAGCGGTCCAGGCAGAGGAAGTGTCCCTGCGTAACGGGCTCGTCCTTTTCCGTGCCCTCCTGGCCCCCCACGTTCCAGTTCAGCGGGTTGAAGAAGTGGCCGGTGAACTGAAAATGGGTGATGCACCCTCCGGCGGTCGCGACGCGAAGCAGCGCAACCTGGTTGGTCAGTTCGAGGTTCGCGCCGTCAGCGGAGCCGGCGGCGGCCAGGACGGCCAGTAGGCAGGTGAGCAGTTTGTGTCGTGACATGATCGTGTCTCCCCTGGGCAGGTGGCGCGGGCAAGAGTTCTCGCCTGCATGAAAGTGGATGTCGTTTGCGCGTCGATTAAGTTGTCCACGCGGAATTTCTTCAGCCGTCGGGCCGGTAGACCGCAGTTGACATCACCCGGACCGGTCAGTCCATTTCATTGTCGCTAACGACAATGTCGTCAATGGATTTGGCCAGTTGAATGGCCTCTTCGATCGAACGAGCCATCCATTCAGATTCATTGCCACTGGTGACTTGCGCGGATTGAATGTAAGCCGCATAAATTTGGGTGGCGGCCTGCAGAATCATTCCTTCACTTGGTTGAAGACTCAGATACGACTTACCCATACGCTGTGTTCCTCCGTGTTGTGCTGCCCGTGTGCGGCGAACCGGGTCGACGGGTCAGAAGTAGTTCGTGTTCCCTTGTGGTAACGGTTTTGCTATGTCTCGACTTGCCAGCCGGTCCCCGGGAAATGCTGCGATTTGTTCATGGCGAACTCTGGCCGGCCGCCTTGCGCTGGGCGGCCAGTTCGGTCAGGAAGGCCTGTTCCTTCTGCGTCACATAGGCGCGGTAACCGACCGGGTCGATGAACGGATTTTCCGTCTCCCCGGCCAGGACACGTTCGTACTTGGCGAACATCCCGTAATAGGCGCCGTGGGCGCCCAGGAAAACATCGCAGGGCAGACGCTTGAGCACCTCGAACGTGACCGCGAAATGTTCGGCAATTTCCGGGTAGTCCCGGTTGTCGACCAGTTGGAAGCCCGGGTTCACGTTGGGGCTGCCGACGATCACCACGTTCTGCTGGCCGGTTCCATCAGCCACGCGGCAGGTCCAGGTCGTGCAACCACGGGTGTGACCGGGGGTCCAGCGGGCGGTGAGTGTTGTCTGGTCCAGTTGCAACGGTTCGTTGTCACGCAAACGACGATCGACCGGGCAGGCGGCCCAGCGGCTGTCCGGGTAGAAATACTGTCCCGCGCCCCCCGCGGCGATCACACCGTCGTCTCCGCGCATGACACAGACCTGGGCCCCGGTCAAATGTTGCAGGGCCGCGTGTCCGGCGACGTGGTCGGAATGGGCGTGGCTGGCCAGCAGGTACTTGATGTCCCGCATTTGGAAGCCCAGCGACTCCACGGAGTCGCGGATCAGCGGCACGGTCTGTTCGAACCCGCTGTTGATAATAAAGTGACCCTCCGGGGTGGTGATCAGGTAGACAGCCAGGTTCTTCGAGCCGACATAGTACACGTTTCCGATCACCTGGTGCGCGGGGAACGGTTCATCCGCCGGGAGTTGACCGAGGCAGGCGCCCGCCAGGATGAGTGTGGGTAGGATTCCGCTGGACATGTCGAACTCCTTGGTAGCCAACGTGACTGAATTCGTTCTGGCCGCTGCCTTCTAGCGTGTCTTTTGTGATCTGCGGGTGCAAGCCGGCAGACCGATCGCGGGTTAACGTAAAAAGCGGCGCAACACATTGGCGGTGACTGCCGAGACGCCCGGATCGACGGGCAGCGCGAGTGGCCAGGCCAGCGAGCCGGTGGCGAAGACCGCTCCGCCACTGGGAGTTTCATAAATCGTCATATCCGCGCCGCTGTTTTCCGGGTTCTCGCCCTTGGCTAGGTGGACAAGACCGGCTGGCGACTCGGGATGGATTTTGTCCAGTTCGTGGGCCGACGCGCCACCGGGACACCGTTCGTGCAGGCTCTGGAAACCGAAGCGGTCCCCTTCGCTCCAACCGGTGCCTTCGAAGACCCAGTGGCCCTCCTGCAGTACGCGATACGGTGCGCCACTCTGGAAGCCTCCGTGCGAATAGGCCACCCCCAGTAAGTTGGCTTCGGACTCGCCCCGCAGGGAACATTCGCCTTCGCGGCGGCAGGTCATTGTCTGGGCGTCCGGAAATTCCACCTCGGCATACAGGCCGCAGCCGCCCAGGTACATCAAGCGGCCGCCCTCTTCATGGACCCATTTCTTGACTCGCTGGTACATCGGGGCCGACCAGTATTCGGGATGCGAGTTGAGAATCAACACCTGGTAGGCGTCCAGTGGCACGCCGTCCGAATGTAATTCGACATCACTGTACAGGTCGTAAGCAAACCCTTCTCTGTCCAGCCAGCCCAGCAGGCGCCACTCACCGGGTGCAAATGCCGGTTGCATGCGCCCGGGAATCGGATCGGTAATTTTCGTTCCCGCGGGAATGTGATTCGGTATTTCCGGGCGTTGAAAACTGAGCGGGGCCCCCTGGATCTCGAAGGGCCAGACCTCGCCGCTGGTGTAGCGATAAAGATCTTGTCTGGAATTCAGCGTGGGCGTCTGCCGCAGGCCGTCCTGGTTGACGTAGTTACTGCGGCCGCCAAAGTTGTTGTAGGCATTCCAGCTGGTGCTGGAGGTCAGCACGGCTACTTTCGCCTGAGGAGAGGCGGGCGAGACGATCCAGGGAAACGAAAAGGAATCGCCGGCGACCGTTCGCGCGTGCAGGTAATACAAACCCGACTGCTGGGGCGCGCGGATCCTGTGTTTCTGGAATTTCAGCGAGTAGCCGGTACGGTTGAACTGCACCCCGGTTTGCGTGTAATCGCCATCCGGGGTGATTTGCGCCATAGCGCGGGGGCCGTGCTCGCCACACCAGCCATAGCTTTGCACGAAGGTCGGATCCCAGCCATAACGAAATAAATCGAGTCGGAATGTCTCGGTCGAGTGCACGCAGTACTCGGATGTCTGGCCGGCGCGCACCCACTTGGGCCACATGTAGCCGATCAGCCGGTCCGACAGCATGCGGATGCGCAGCGGCCGGTCCGGATCGACACGGGCCGCGATCCGTTTAGCGCCGTAGTGGCGATGCTGGACGGCCAGTTGGTAGTCCCCCGGGGGGACCTCGGCATGAACCGCGCCGTCGGCGGCCGAATGGCCCTGCCAGGATCCGCCCGCTCCGGCGAGGCTGACCGCCACGTCGTGCAGTGCCACGTCGTCTTCGTCACTGATGTAACCGATCAACATGCGGGTGTTTCCTGACTGGTTGGAGTCCTGCTACTGCGTGTCATAACCACTGGCCTTCAACAGCGCCGTGTGGACCGCCAGTTCGTGGTCCAGTCCGTAGTCGTCGGCCTTCTCTCCGCGGAGGACCGCCGCCATGTCGCGAAAGGCACTGATGAATCCGCCCGGCCCCTCATCGACGGTGATCTCCTGGTAGCCCTTCTGGAAATCCGGGTGCGGTCGCTGCAGCGCCAACCGAAAGGTCCTTCCGCCCAGCGGACGCAGGTCGAAGGTGCCGAACTCGCCGCAGACGGTGAACTGGCGGCGGGCAAATCCCTCGTACTCCACCAGCGCACTGCGAATCGTGGCAATGGCGGCCGGGTAGTCAAACACCGCCAGTGTATTATCGACCAGCGGATCCTTCTCCGGGTGGGTCTGGCGGGAAAAAGGAGTGACGTTTTGCGGGGGCCCCAGCACGCGGACCATGGCGTCGATTACGTGGCAGCCGATTTCGAACATCGAACCGCCCGCGAACCGCGACAGGTACGTGCGGGCGAAGTCGCTGACTTTTTTGCTCATCACCGCGTGTAGTTCGAAGACGTCCCCCAGCAATCCCTCGGCCACGGCCCGGTAGCACCACTGAAAGGCCGGATGGTAACGGTAGATGTAACCCATCTGCAGGTGCAGCTTGCCCCGGCGGGCCTTGTACAGCAACGCTTTGAAGTCCCGCAGGTTTTCGCCGGCCGGCTTGTCCAGGTGAATGTGCATACCGGCATCGATGCAGCGGTTGGCCGTCGGTAGCAGGTCCTGAACCTCGGTCTCCACTACGACGGCCTGCAGGCCCGGCGTGTTCAGCAATTGTTCCTCGGAGATCAGCTTCACCTCCTGGTAAACGTCTCCCAGCGCGCGGCGACGCTCCGGGTCGTTTTCAACGAGGCCGACCAGTTCGTAGTCGTCGGTCACCTGTTTCAATTGTTTGAAGACGCCGCCGGCATGCGCATGGCCGGTTCCAATCTGGCCGATCTTGATCTTAGGCGGCTGCGTGGCAGCTTGACCGGTTGAGACAGCCAGTGACAGTCCGGCCGCCGCGGTACCGGCCAGGTAGGTTCGTCGGTTCAGGGAGTTCATCGCGCCTATCCAACGGGTTTGCGAGTCAGGAAGTGAGCAATACGGACTTTAATCTTCCTGGGCGAACCTTGCAAACCTGCCAGGCAGTCGCGAGCCCTTTTTCTATCAGGGGTGGCGGTTGTCGATCCAGAAATGGGGCACGATGATCAAGGACGGGGCGCGGCAGTGGCGGATTCCTGATGTATTGGAAGGTGTCGATAGTAAACCTCTAGAATCAAGGTTGCCAGAGAAGTGCAATATAGTCTGCCACCAACGCTCGAATGTGGGTATGCCATAAACCAACTACCTGTTTCATGACCGTTCTTTTCCTGTAATTGGATCAGCCTGTCACGCATCCGCATGTTCCATCGGGTCCACAGGGTGCCCTTGCCCCTGGCGTACTGAAACAGAAGTTGGGTCGCGTAATAATTGTAATACATGTCCACTTCGGATGGTCCCCTGGCGGCAATCTGTTGGACTCCCCGTTTCAGTGCTGGACGCTTGTGACTCCAACCTAAATACATACGGCACAGGAGTCCAATGGAAGAGGTAGCTGGACGGTCCCCCGGACCGATGTAGCCATACGTGGCGCCACCATCCGCCTGCACACCGTCGAGAAACTGCTCTGCTTTCTGCATCACTGCCGGATCAACCTCCAGGTACGCCATGCTGCCGCTCTGGAGGGCCATAATCTGCCAGCCCACCATGGACGTATCACCCGCCTGACGAGCCGCGTAACGCCAACCGCCGCCGACCGGGTCTTGGGCGTAAGCGATATAATCAAGTGCACGTTGTGCTGGTAGTTTCAGTTCGGAATTTTGAGTCATGGCGTAAGCCTCACTCAACACAATGGCCGCCAATCCGTGAGAATACATGTTTCCCCGGTCAACCAATGTTCCACCGGAAGGTCCGATTTGCATCGATTCCATGAGATAGGTGAGGCCTCGACGGACATTTTCGCTGAACTCACCGTCACGAGTTGTGTGGCCCGCACCAAGGAATGGAAGCAGTGCCATGGCAGTCGCCCCATTGCGGGCGGCTTGTAGCTGCCCGGAGTTTCGGCAACGTCCGCTGCAAGGTCCCTGCGAAAGATCAAAGGACCAACCGCCATCGGAGGCTTGATGCGTAGCCAGCCATTGCAGGGCGCGATGTACCGCCTGTTCACTACCCGTTGTGCCACCTCCTTTGCGGACCAAGGCCATGCGATCCTCGGCACTGCGCCCGTCCAGCAGCCGACTGATATTGCCGCGTGGTTGGGCGTCGAGTGTGAAAAACTGATACTGCCTCCTTGCTGGTTCAATGGGTTTGTCTGTTTCGCGGAGTGCCGTAGCATCATCCGCTTGCTGCGGTGGTTTTTCGGCGGGGGTTTCCTCGGGTAAAGCATCCGTTCCAGTTGTCAGGACGTCCCCGGCGTCAGTACTGGAGCCATCGCTTTGAGCCTCGTCCAGTTGTAGATCCGGCTGGCTTGCCGCTTGGCTCGCAGAAGCCGCTTCGACTCCGTCGTTCGCAGTGCCTTTCGTGGCGGAGTTGGGAACGTTTGTTGCTGCTGAATTGCCCCCTCCGTCTGCGCCGTTCTGTGCTGCGGCATTCTCTTGACTCCCCGCGTCTAAGTCAGACCCCTCGCCTGCTAGGCCCCGTTTCCCGAGTGGATCACCCGGGTGCCTTAAAAAGAGGAGGGCAAGAATAGATACCACGAGAATCGCACCAGCCAGACATGCCAACAGAATTATTTTTTGTTGTCCCTCATCATTCACTGGCAGTAATGGGGGCATGCCTGCTGGGCGAATGGGCTTGCCAGGTACCGGAGGCGGGCCGCCACCGGGCGAGCCAGGGGGGCGGTTTTTGCCTGGATGAGATGGTTTCATGATTCTCGATTGCGTCTCTTGCCCGTCCTTTCGGACTGGCGTGGCAACGTCTAAGTTTGGCCACTGTCATTGCACCAGTGGTCGCGCCTTGCTGCTTTCCACAAGGAAACCTTCTTCCTCCATTGGAATCAGGCGGTATTCGAAGCCCATGTCGACCAGGACGTTCTTGAGAGAACCAAAACGATCGAACGAGTCTTCCCACACTCCGATCGCCAGGTAATACCCGCCTGGATCAATCCCAGTTAGAGCTTCCAGTAACGCTGTTCTGAAATTTTCATCTTCATTGGCAATGATACCCGCGTAGGGCTTCGGTGTGACATGAATTTGATCGGCGTCTTTCACAACGACAAAATCATCCAAGTTTAAACGAGCGTAGGGGCTGTCCCTTCCCGGCTCATAAACCGTGTAAAGTCGCCCGTACCGCATGACCAATACAAATCCGGTTTTTAAGGTCAAATGAACACTGGGTAACCGGGCTGTTCGGGTGCGGGTTTTCATTTCAGACGCCAGGGCGGCTTTGCCCTGTTCAATTTTTGTGCGCGCACTTGCCAGGCTCTCATCGAGGCTGAGTAACTCCGCTTGAATTTGACCGGTGGTCGCTCGCCCATCACCGATCTGCTGTAAAAGCAAAAGCCGCTGGTCAAGCAACTCGTTTCGCCGGGAACTCAATTCATCAACCCTCGCAAGCTCGGTTTCCAAGCCTGCTGGAGCCACCGTTTTTCGCATGGCTGCCTGCGCGGCGACAGCGCGCTGCCAGGATTTCAACTCAGCCCGGGCTGAAGTGAGATCGTCGCGCAATTCAGCTAGTTCCACCAGGTCCACGGGTTCTGGTGCGCTAGTATCTGCCTCGCTGCTACTGAACTGCAATAACATCGCCACCAGAATTGCCAAGAACAACACGCCGCCAAAAGTGTTCGTGATGGTGTCAAGCAACAGCTCAAGGCTGCCGTGGGTTGAACGGGTTCTGCGCATTTCAATAGGCAGCCCCATGTTGAGCATCGATGGGCGTTACCGATTCCCCGATAACCTCGAAGCCGATTTGAAAGCCCAGTGTTTCCAATTCAACGCGGATTTCTCTGTAGAGGGCCACGCCCCGTGGCCTGATGAGCAGGATAAAATACTCCGACGTTTTGTCGCGAGTAGCGGCCCATTGGATAAACTCTGCACTGCCAGGTGGCTGAAGACCTTCACCAAATCGGAGCGGCATACTCCGTTTTCCGGCCTGCGCCGCCAGTAGCCCGGCGGGGCCTATGTCTACAAGCCACGCCCTTTTTCCAGTGGCAGATGATGGATTGTAGACGACACGGTTACTTTTCCGGAGGTGTTCCAGATCGGATTCCAGTGCCTCGACTTGCTGGTTAAGCGTTTCCAGATCTTGCTGACTCGCCACCCTATCAAAACGACGCGCTTTCCAGGCGATTTGTTCTTGAGTGGCGGTCACCAGTTGGGCGCGGAGCGCCTCTAATTTGGGTTCCAATTGTTGTATCTGTGTTTCTAGTTCATGTAACTGCCGTTTGACGAGACTTGGTGAGACCACAGCCATCTCATCAATTGACTGTTGGTCATACTGTACCTTTTCGCGCAATTCCAGCACTTGCTCCTCCGTTTCCAGCAAAGCCTCGCGTAGCTGCCCAGGGAAAGCATTTGCCTGCCCAGTGGCGGATGACTCGGCTTTTAGTATCAACTCCAGCGTTAACAGGAGCGTGATCAACACGATGATACCCGTGACCGACGTGATGATGTCCTGAAAGGAGAAGAGCGAAAAAGGCTGAGAATGATGTACGCGGCGAGCCATCTTACTCCGACTCCTGTTGATACGGCATAACGCGCAAACGATTGACAACGTGACGGTGGCAATACTCGGCGCAGTTATCCAGGAACTCTTCTTCGTGTTTTTTCAAAAAAGTAAACAGAATTTGAATCGTCAACGCGGCAACCAGTGCCGCAAGCGTCGTCTCGAAAGCGGTCGCCAATCCCGAAGTGACTACCTGGAGAGAGCCGGTAATCTGTGATATATCGCTACTGGTGCCAAGCACCGCGCCGAACCCTCCGATGGCTTGCGATAGACCCAACACGGTCCCGATGAAACCCAGTACGGGAATTGCCCAGACAAAGCCGCGTAGCAGGGAGTAGCTGGTTTCCATCGACGACTCGTCATGTTCCGCTTGAGAGCGGAGGATCTCGTCAACGTCAGTCACCCGCCCCAGGTTTCGCAGATTGGACAGGGCGATGGTAATGCGATTGAGCACCACAAAATGTTTTGGGTCATCGACCATTTCTACCATTCTTGCCGAAATCTGGTCGGCCGTTGTGGTCGAAAGGATGAAAGCCTGGTCGGGTGGGACAATCGAAAGGCGGAGCGATTGGACTTGCAAGGCCAGCTTTCTTGACTTAATGAACAGGATCGACAAAGACCAGAACGAAAAGAAAATGATAAAGTACGGCGTGGCGCCTCGCTGGGTAAACATCGCGGCAATCCAAGTCTCCTGGACCGCTAAAAGGGTGGTGTAAAAAGCAACGGTCAGCACGACCGCCAGCAGAAACGTCAGCAGGTTGTTGCAACGGGTAAAGCGGGCACCACGGAATCCAAGCCGTTGCTCAATATCCGACTTCGCCCAGAACAAAACGGGCGTTGAACCGGCGCTGTTACTTTCTTGGTCCGCAGAAGCAGGTGCGTTGTCATCGTGAGTTGAAACCATGCGGTGCACGCCTTATTTCGGTCGCTTCAGATGCAACCAATTGGAGGTGGTATGTTACACGAAACGTCCTATCATTCAGACAGACAGCAACCCTACAGAAAATGCCCAGATGGCGACCACAACGGTGTTGACCAGCACTACGATCAGCACGATGCTCACGAAGATACAGAAACTGCGCAAGGTTCGCATGGCAGTCTCTAAAAGAGATGGATCGTTTTGTTGTAACCACTTCCCTACTCGTGCGTGATAAGAAAGGAGATACATGCTGCCGGTCGCGATGACCCCTGCATACAGAAAACTTGTCAGGCCAGACGCGACAACGGTGTATTCTTCCGCTTTGGCTCCGGTAATGATTAGCACGAAACCTGCCGCGATCAAGGCGACCATGTAGATGAAACCTGTAATCGCGATGAACATGATCCACGGTCGTGAATCGCCAAGCGTCCGTATCAGATCGCTTGTCACTCCTCCTGGTGTGGGTTCCGGGGTTTCTTCCGCACGTTTGAGGAAGGGCCGCAGGTCCGGAACCTCGCTGACATTAACCCAGTCCGGCATTCCTTCCTTCCAGACGAGATCTTCATCTGTCAGTGTTCCTGAACGCACTAGTTCTACAAGGTGTGTAAAAGTTTCTGGACCTAACTGTTTGTCACCCAGACCGTAATACCACTGGTCGTCGTCCGGATCTGGATCTGGACCTGGATCTGGATCTGGATCTGGACCAGTCATGAAAAGATGGGAAATAACGTCGCCCGCTTTCTTCCACGTGACCCCATCTGTGGAGACTTCATGAAATTGAGCCAGTTGACCCCGTTTGATAAGTGATCGCAGTCGCTCTTCGTCAAACGGTCCTTGAACTCGGCCGCGAATACGCACGTAGAGTGGTTCGTCCACAGGAAAGGCTCCCTAGAAGTTTTGTAAACATTTATCAGCGATGTTCTTGTGCCGTGACTGTCTTTGAAGAGACTTCTTGTAAAAATACAGGTCGCCCTTCAAGAAAAGCATCTGGTCGCCGGTGATTCCGCTTTAACGTGCCCTGCTCAAGCGTGCCAATGGGTAAAAATCTGGCCCGGGTTCCACCAGCAGCGAGCTGTAATATCACGAGATCACCACTGGTTGCTGCATGGTCAGGACGGAAAACATTCCACGATCCCTGATGATCGCTGCCAAGCCATCCAATCCACGTGTAGCTCGGCACGGTCGAGTTGACGTACCGGGCCTTAACGGCTTTCGCATTCTTGACGGTCTCGTTCAGTCTTGGCAGGTCGGCCAGTTCGGCTTTGGCCCTAAGTCGTGCCACCTTGGCCAGATCGTCCTTGGGGTCCATCCATTCAACCGACAGATCGACATCCGCGGCCCGGATCCTTCGGCGGTGCTCGGAAAACAGTTCCGCGAGTACGACACTCCCTTCGCAGGCGGGCTTCAGGACCTGCTGCCACAAGCTAAGACGCAGTACAGGATCCATCCGTGGCTCCTTGTCCAGATCCCGGAGGATGCGAAAAAAATTCCGCTCCCAAGTCGACGGTCGCAGTTGTTCGAGGTGGGATTTG
>Ga0310121_10000746_pt1 | contig 34898 bp, 27 predicted proteins | sample CB27_Tmax_986_MG_FD_203504 | JGI IMG/M metagenome (GOLD analysis project Ga0310121, IMG submission 203504) | Marine microbial communities from Western Arctic Ocean, Canada - CB27_Tmax_986 | ecosystem: Environmental > Aquatic > Marine > Oceanic | place: Canada: Western Arctic Ocean | collected...
GGTTCAGGAGGTCAAACTGCATCATATCCCACGCCGCGGTGGGACAACGCTCAGCACATAATCCGCAGTGGACGCATAGATCCTCATCCTTCACCATGATGCGACCCGTCTGCGGAAGTGATTCGGATGCAAAAATCGCCTGATCCGTATTATCAGCCGGTGCCATGAGTCGCTGACGAAGATCATCTTCTTCACCGTTGTGTGTGATTGTCAGGCACGTTACCGGGCACACATCAATACATGCATCACACTCAATACAGAGGTTGGTAGTGAAGTCGGTCTGGATATCGCAGTTGAGGCACCGCTCCACCTCACGCACGGTCTCTTTCACGTCGAAACCCAACTCGGCTTCAATCTTCATGTCGGAGAGCCGCTTCTCTAGGTCCGCATAGCGCATCTCGGTGCGCAAAGCTGGGTCATAGTCATTTGAATAACGCCACTCATGAATCCCCATCTTGGTCGAGGCAAGATTCATCCCGTAAGGTGGCCGGTCTGTGACTGGAACTCCTCGGCAGTAATTGTGGATTGAAATTGCTGCCTGGTGTCCGTGCTCTACTGCCCAAATGATGTTCTCCGGGCCCCAGGCAGCATCACCCCCGACGAAAACACCCTCTCGGGTGGTCATAAATGTGGCGCGATCAACAACAGGCATGTCCCATTCTCCGAACTCAATACCGATGTCGCGCTCGATCCAAGGGAACGCATTGTCCTGACCGATCGCGAGCACAACGTCGTCTGCTGGAATGAAGGTTTCCCCATGCTTCGTGCTGACGAGGCGTCCCTTTTCGTTCTCCTCCCACTCCACTAGGTCGAAGATCATCCCCTTTACCTGGCTCTCCTCAATGACAAAACATTGAGGAGAGTGGTCCACAAGAATTTCGATTTCTTCGTCTTCAGCATCTTCGAGTTCCCAAGGGGACGCCTTGAAATATGGCCGGCCCTTCCTAGCCATGACCTTGATGTCTTTTCCCCCTAGCCGCTTTGAACTCCGGCAGCAGTCCATAGCCGTGTTACCGACACCAATTACGAGAACGCGCTCCCCGACCGAATCAATATGTCCGAAGTGGATCGACTCAAGCCACTCGATCCCTATGTGAATATTTGCGCTCCCTTCAGTACGGCCGGGAATATTCAGTTCCTTGCCCTTGGGGGCACCGGTACCAATGAAGTATGCGTCAAAGTCACCTTCATCCAGCAATTCTCTTAGACTATCAATACGATGGTTGTAGTGGACCTCAACTCCCATATCGAGAATCATGTCCATCTCTTCTTCAAGAACTTTGACCGGAAGTCGGAATGATGGGATGTTGGTACGCATCAGACCCCCAGGCTTCGGTAACGCCTCGAAGATCGTGCAATGGTACCCTAACGGGATCAAGTCATTGACTACCGTAAGTGAGGCTGGCCCAGCACCGATCAGTGCAATCCTCTTCCCGTTCTTCTCTTCCGCAGCCTTCGGAAGCAGGTGGCCGATTTCACCTCTAAGCTCGGCAGCAACTCGCTTGAGCCGGCAGATCGCTACCGGTTCATCCTCGATACGCGTCCGACGGCAAGCCGGCTCACACGGCCGATCGCAGGTCCTGCCCAGAATACCCGGGAAAACGTTTGACTCCCGGTTGAGCATGTACGATTCGGTATACTTACCATCAGCGATCAGACGAATGTACTCGGGCACATTGGTGTGGGCCGGACAAGCCCATTGGCAATCCACGACCCGATGGTAGTACTGCGGATCCCGAGTGTCTGTGGGGTGCATCTATGCTCTCTCTAGTAAGAGAAAATGCATCCCGTGAACGGAGAACCCGAACGAACAGGACGCACATAAGGGCCATCATTGTATCAGAGTGGCTTGATCCGCAAGGAGGAATTGTCATGGCATACAAATACCTCCTGGGCTGTTTGCTTACGCTTATCACCTGGCTACGATGCTTCTCGCAAGAGTGGACACCTCCCGTGCAACCACTGATACTGCAGCAAAGCCGGGAGTTTCCTCAGCTTTCACTTGCTCCAACAGACTCTTGAAACGGCGTATATTGCGGCCCTTATTCCTCAGTAATGCACGAGTCGCCTTCCAGGGTTCACCACTATCCGCCTCTGTTAAAACAGCAACAACTATCCGCCGATGAGCACGAGCCAGGTCTTCAGACAGCACACGTGCGGCTCGCTGCTCCCATTGATCTTCACTAGCTGATGCAAAGCTGTGGCGGTGCAACCACGGTAGATCGAACTCCTCTGATATCCTGTAGTAGGCTCTTGCGGTGTTGAGCGTGTCTGCCGCGGTTTCGCGCTCGATCTCGAGGATATCAAGCATTTGGTCAAGGAACTGGAGCGTCATCAATCGCTCTGAGAATGACTTGCCGGCTCCTACTGCCCGTATTTCACTTACACGATCTGTGAAAAGAGCTCGCTCCTCACCCGCGACTACTTCGCTGAAAGAGTCCCTTAGAGTTGCGAGACCCTGGAGATTGTCTCCAACGATAGTCTCAGGGGATAGCTCTCTATCAATGTTCTGTAGCACCCATCTGGTTGTGCGTTCCAAGATACTACTCAAACCCAAGAGCCATCGGTATGTGATACGGGGGCTAACCTTACTCTGCTGATTCTCGATTTCCGACAGTAAAGCCCTGTGATCGGATAATCGTGACGCAACCAACCATGCGCTCACAATCTCCTTGGCGGCGTGGCCAGTATCACGGACAAGCCGACTCACGAAAGCTGCTCCCATCAAGTCAACAAGATCGTTTGTCAGCTGGCTCGCAATGATTTGGCGTCGGAGGCGGTGCAGATCCAAGCTTTCCTGGCCAGCAACAGCAACCGCCGAGACCGGAAAGTATCCGAGTAGATAGCTCTCCGTTACTGCGCCATCTGGCACCCTGCTCCTCAACAGCTTGCCCATCAACGAGAGCTTGGAATAGGCTAGAAGGACACATAGCTCAGGGCGAGAAAGAATATGCCCACTCTCTCGGCGTTCTGCTAAAGCATCAGCGGTCGGTAAGCTTTCAGAGTGTCTGTCTAGTTCAGATCTCTTCTCGAGGGCAAACATCAGGTCACGGAAATCATCTACAGATTCTCGCACCCGTAATTGGTCGAGCGAGATTGCGAGACTCTGAGAACGATTGTTCTGAAGCACCGAATCAGCTACGGACTCAGTAAGCTCCTCCAGAAGCTCATTCCGATCGGGTATTGAAAGCGACCCCGATGTGATTCCGTGAGCAAGTAGGATTTTGAGATTGACCTCGTGGTCGGACATATCCACCCCACCCGAGTTATCAATCGCATCAGTATTGATCGCTCCCCCGAGGAGGGAGTACTCGACGCGTGCCTTCTGGGTGAATCCAAGATTTCCCCCTTCACCCACGACTTCGCAGCGCAAGTCGGGTGCATCAACTCTCATAGGGTCATTGGATGGGTCGCCCGCGTCGGCATCCGTCTCTGAGGTCGCCTTAACGAATGTTCCGATACCTCCATTCCATAGAAGCTCCGCTGGGGCCTTAAGCACCGCTTGGACAAGAGATTCGCCGTTAAGTAACTCGGAGTCCTCGTCTGAAATACCCAGGGCCGCCCGAGCTTCAGGGGAGAGGTCAACCTCCTTCGTCCCCCTGGAGATCACCATCCCCCCCTTACTTAATCGAGCCCGGTCATAGTCCTCCCAACTTGAGCGCTCCATACCAAATAATCGTCGGCGCTCCGCATACGATGTTGGCGGGTCAGGGTCAGGATCAATGAAAATATGCCGGTGATCGAAGGCTGCTATAAGCCGAGCCTGTTTCGACATCAGCATACCATTACCGAATACGTCCCCGCTCATATCGCCAATGCCAACCACGGTAAACGGCTCTGATTCAATATCTTTACCCTTTTCGCGGAAGTGACGCTTCACACACTCCCAAGTGCCGCGGGCTGTGATTCCCACAGCCTTATGGTCATATCCGTTTGATCCCCCGGATGCGAACGCATCGTTCAGCCAGAACCCGTACTCCGTGGAAATCATATTTGCCACATCCGAGAACCTCGCGGTCCCCTTATCTGCCGCGACCACTAGGTAGGGATCCGCACCATCGTACGCGACCACCCTCTCGGGTGTCTGCACCTCGCCTGCAACGAGGTTGTCGGTGATATCAAGGAGCCCTCGAATGAGAGTTTCGTACTGCCCCTTGCCCTCCTCGAATCGTGCTTCGGGTTCCGTAGGAAGGAATCGGGATACAAAGCCTCCCTTCGAACCTGCAGGCACGATCACGGCATTCTTGACCATCTGCGTCTTAACAAGACCGAGAATTTCAATCCTATAATCATCCGGCCGATCGCTCCAGCGGATTCCACCTCGCGCGACGCTGGCCCCTCGCAAGTGCACACCTTCCATGCGAGCAGAATGTACCCAGACCTCGTAAAGCATCCGGGTACCCTGCAGAAATTCCATGCTCCGACACGAAAACTTGAATGAGATATAGGGCACTCCACCTGAGCGGAAGGTCGGTTCACTGCCACCGTGACGATAGAAATTCGTACGCACCGTGGCGCTGACCAGCTCTTCTAGCCTGCGCAATGCTCTGTCGTCAGCGAGTGCTGAGACACTCCGAAGAGATCTAAAAAATGCTGTTCGGCGCTGGGCGACCTCAGCGAGCCGTTCCTGCTTTGTTGCAGAGGAATCCGGATCAAATTTTGTAGCGAATAACTCGAATAGTTCTCCGGCAATCCTGGGATACCGAATAAGTGCTGCTCGGATTGATAGACGACTTGGAATGGCACCAATCTGGAAGGCATATCCTAGGTATCCCCGTAGCACATCCACTTCACGCCAGTGAAGTCCCGTAGACAATACCAGAGCATTCAGCGAATCACTGACTACATCCCCAGACCTCGAAGCCAGGATGGTCTCTGATAGAAGCTCATCCCGGCCATCGACAGCGAGCTGATGTTCGTCTTGATCTTGCACTGCAAAGATGTAAATCGTGCCCGATTCGTTCAGAAGCTCAACTTCGTAGGGATTCGCAGCGATCACGCGAAGTCCGACATCTTCAAGACTCGGCATGAAATCGGATAGGATTAAGCGCTTGCCAACCAAGTAGACCTTTAGCTCAGTCGCGCCTTCAATTCCGGCAACAGAAGTGGATGCTCCACGATTTGCGAATGCGATTGAAATCTCACGTCCGTCAGCTCGCATCGCCTCCAACTGAAGGGCGTCTTCAGCGGCGATGCCCGGGTCGGTAGCCGCTCGATATTCAGCGTTGAATGCTTGGCTATAAAAGTCCGAAAGCTCTCGCGCATCTTCTTTTGAGACGACCTCGGCAAGGCTGTCACTCAGCTTGTCCGACCAAGTTCGTAGGAGTGCGCTAACTAGTTTCTCTAACTGGGCAGCATCCACCTCAGTTGTACTGCCCTCGGGTACTGCGATATAGAAATGGAGTCGGGCTTGGCCTCCTCCACCCATCACCAGGTAGGAACTCAACCGTTGGCCATCGAGTACCTGCAAAAGTTCTTCTTCAATATCTTCGCGAATCTCAGCAGAGAAACGGTCTTCCGGTATGATCACCATCACCGCAACACCGCGTTGGAGCACATCCGTGCTCAACGACACATGAACGTGGTCGTCATCGTATGAGTTCAGGATCGACTGAACGTCACTGCCCAAGTCTTCCTCTGCAGAGATAAGCAACTGACCGGTGGGCATGGAGTTGAAGATCGTGGAGATCTCTTTGTAATCGTGCGAACCCTCTTCTGCCCCGGCTTCTTTCAGGACTTGGGACAATTTCTGGCGCAGGATCGGTACGTTTTCAGCATCTTCCGAATATGTCTTAGATGTGAATAGCCCAACGAACCGATGCATCCCTACAAGCTGGCCATTCCGATCCAATTGTTTAATGCCGATGTCATCCATACGAGCGACACGGTGGACGGTAGCCCTTGCGTTTGTTTTGTTGATGACCAATGAAGGACCGTGCTCGATAAGACGCTGCGTCTTCTCGCCCAGATCGGCAATCGGAACAGGGCCGGCAAACCGTGATCGCTCTTGGTCGCGCAGAATACCGAGGCCTGAATTCTCCCGTACGACTCCGTTGAGCTTTCCACCTGGACCATCGACAAGATCGTATCCCCGATAGCCGAGGAATACGAAACCACCGTCCCTCAGCCACCCAATGAACTCCTGGATCTCCTGGATTTCAGTGCTGTCAGACCCCCGGGTTGTTACACGCTCGCTCAGATCGGCAATTACAGAATTCGCCGTATCGAGCATGAGTTCAAAATCATCAGTAGCCCGCACCACGTCACTCAGATTACTGCTGAGTTCAGCTTCCATTAGAGCAAGCTTTTCAGGATGATTCACATGGGTAACTTCACAGTGGACCAATGATTCCCGTGTCGAACCGTTGCGTTTGAGTTGAATGGCCACGACATCGCCACTGCTGTCTCTCTCTACATCTAACAACGGGTACACAATGTGATCAATTGCAAGATCATACGTTCGTAGGTATTCACGAATCGTGTCGATGATGAAAGGCCTCTCGCTCACGTTCGTGCGCACCACCGTGACCGGCCTATCCCAACTTTCGCTATCATCCTCAGGATTCGTGATTGAGACATCCACTTGGTCGGCCTTCGAAGACTTGAGGAAGTGGAAGCTCCCAGACACCAAATGCACTAATTCCTCGACACTACGCCCGGTCAGAAACTCAGGCGGAGCCTTAGAGAGAAAGATCTTCGCGAAGTCCACCGCTAGCGATGTGTCGTCACCTCCAACTACGAGGCCAACACGCTCGCATATCATTTCGATAGCAGCGGATTCCTCGCGGACTCGGCTATCGGCCGTTTCCGTCGTGTCGCTCATTGGGAAGCGAGTGTTTGCTCGAGTGCTTCTCGGAGGACGGGGGAACTAGTATGAATAGTGTGAATAACGATACATGCGAATAGTTTTCGGGTAAACCCATTTATCTTCTTACGAGATCTAACCTGTCAGTGCTGAAGCCATTCTGTGATTTTCGCGCCTTACGAGTTTTCTCTAGGTTCAGAGATGCGCCTCCCGCTCACCTTTGAGGTTCACCCGCTGAAGACTGACCACACCTCCCATACAGAATCCCCCATGTAGTACTGGGAAACGTTGAGGCTTTCATATCAGTAATATCACTAGCAAGATGACCTTTGACCTTCCGCTCCATGTGGAAATGCTAGGGCCTGATCCCGATCCCGGTGTCGATAGTATCATACTCCTTCACGGTTATGGTGGATCAAGCTTTTCATGGCGATACTGGGCTCCCTTCCTAGCTAAACGAGCCCATGTCGTGCTCGTGGACATGAAAGGCTTCGGCTCCGCACCCAAGCCTGACGATGGCCAATATGGACCAAGGCACCAAGCGGAGTTGATCTATCGTCTCATCCTCCAAGCAAATCTTCAGAGAGTGACCCTGATTGGCCACTCTCTTGGTGGAGGTGTCGCATTGGGTGCAGCTCTGAGGTTGCTCGATTCCGAACCCGGACGGCTCAAGCGCCTCATTCTGGTAGCCAGCGCCGCTTACAAGCAGCGGATGCCCCTCTTTGTTGCTCTGGCTAAGTATCGTCGCTTGGCCAGCATGGCACTGCGCATACTTGGCACCCAGTTCGTGATCCGACACGTATTGAAGTCGATTGTGTTTGATCCATCTGAAGTCTCAGACGACCAGGTTCTAGGATACGCAAAACCGTTGAGTTCCCCGGAGGCCCATCGCGCCCTCATTGACACAGCATTAGCCATCGTACCTCCTGACCTAGAGAAGTTGACTGCGCGGTTCGAAGAGCTTGATGTGCCGACGCTGGTTCTGTGGGGACGACAAGACCGTGTCGTGCCCCTTTGGGTCGGAGAACGTCTCGCCGACAAACTACCGGACGCCAAGATGCAAGTCTTGGAAAACTGCGGGCATATGCCCGCAGAAGAGCTTCCAAAGGAATCCTGGGAAGCTCTCCAAACATTTCTGGATCAGAGAAGCTAAGGCACGGACCCACTTCTCCCACAACTCTCGAGTCCGGTAAGCATTCCCCTAAGAAAACCAAGCTCCTTGTTGGCGATCACAGGACACCTGCTTGCCACAGATTCCCTGCTTCCTTCACTTTGGCCTGTTAGTTCAAACGGATCGGAACTGACCGAAATCAGATTCATCCTGCATACTGCCCTACCAGAGGAGCTATAGCATAGATCGCCGCCATCTTTTTCGCCTGTTAGGAGCAAGTGCTACACTCGCCGGGCTTAACGCTTCTCAATTGGCTGCCTTATTTGAGTCAGGATCTTCCAGAACACCGTCCCGTATGTTCTTCACGTCCCAGCAACGTGAAACCATCGAGGCTCTTTCTGAACTCATCATCCCGACTACAGACACTCCTGGCGCGATCACGGCCGGTGTTCCTGAGTTCATCGAGCTCATTGTGGTGGAATGGTACGACACAGACGATCGAGAGCGCTTCATGCGTGGGCTCACCGAGGTGGATGAGCGCACCCAAGCACTGGCTGGCGTTGTATTCGCACAATCTGGAGTGGAGACTCAGGCTGAGATCGTTTCTGCACTCGAAGTCGAGAGCCGCACTACGATTGCGTCAGAAGAAGAGGCTCCGAGCTCGTTCTTTCAGCAGTTTCGAGGCCTCGTACTTAGTGGCTACTACTCATCCGAGATCGGCTTGCGTGAAGAACTTCTATACCAGCCGATCCCCGGACGCTTCGATGGCTGCGTAGACGTTTCGGAAGTCACTCGGTCTGTGTCGGACGGTAACTAATGCCCAAACAGGAACGCTATGACGCGATCGTTGTCGGCTCGGGCATCACTGGCGGCTGGGCGGCCAAAGAGCTCACTGAGCGAGGCCTCCGCACACTTGTCCTTGAGGCGGGACGATCGATTGATCCCGAGAATGACTACGTAATGACCACTCAAGCTTGGGAGCTTCCTTTCCGGGGGAGACGAGATCGGATCAGACAAGAACGGGAACGGCCCATCCAACGTGAATGCTACGCATGCGATGAGTGGAGCGAGAAATTCTTCGTCCGTGATAACGAAAACCCTTATACGACCGAAGATGAAAAGCCGTTCTTATGGATCCGCTCCAGGCAGGTTGGAGGACGTTCAATTGTATGAGGGAGACAAGTCTACAGGCTGAGTGATCTCGATTTCGAAGCTAATGCTCGTGACGGCTTCGGAGTTGACTGGCCAATTCGTTACGCTGATATCGAACCATGGTACGACCATGTGGAACGTTTCATTGGAGTTAGTGGACAAGCCGAAGGCCTAGCACAGTTACCAGACAGCAGGTTCTTGCATCCGATGAGCCTGAACTGTGCAGAGCAGCATGTCCGTGAATCGCTCAGGAGTCACTTTGGTGGAGAGCGGGTGCTGACAATCGGGCGGTGCGCTATCCTCACGGCCAACCACGGGGGCCGTCGAGCTTGCCACTACTGCGGCACGTGTGAACGCGGATGTACTACTCATTCGTACTTCAGTTCGTTGGCTGCTACCCTGCCAGCTGCCGCGGTCACGGGGCGTATGACGCTACGCCCCCACAGTGTCGTGCACAGTGTTATCTACGACCCGACATCGGGAAGAGCATCAGGGGTGCATGTTATTGATGCTGAAACGCAAGAAACACTCGAATTCCATGGTCGCCTCGTATTCCTATGCGCGTCTGCCCTAGAATCCACACGCATCCTCCTCCACTCAGCCACTGAGCGTTGGCCTGATGGCCTGGCGAATTCTTCAGGCCAACTTGGTCATAACCTTATGGACCACACGATGGGAGGTGGGGCGCAAGGCCTCATCTCGGGGATGGACGACAAGTGGGTCTACGGACGGCGCCCGAACGAGATCTATCTGCCCCGTTTTCGTAACGTATCGGAACAACATCCAGATTTTCTTCGAGGCTATGCCTACCAAGGTGGCGGAAGCCGAATAGGCTGGGCACGTGGTAATGATATGCCCGGCTTCGGTGCTGACTTTAAGCATACCCTAAGAGCACCTGGTCCATGGCAATTCAGGTTTTACGGCTTCGGTGAATGTCTGCCGAGGGAGTCAAACCAAGTGACGCTTGATCCACATAGGGTCGATGCTTGGGGAATCCCCGTCCTCAACATCCAATGTGAGTGGAGTGACAATGAAAGAGCGGCCTTAAACGACATGTCGATCCAGGCCGCTGAGATGCTGGAAGCTGCAGGGGTCAACCAAATCAGCACATTTATTGAAGACAACCCACCCGGTCTCACGATCCACGAAATGGGTACCGCGAGAATGGGTCGTGACCCAGAAACCTCAGTGCTCAATGGATGGAATCAATCATGGGACGTCCCCAATCTCTTCGTTACTGACGGTGCGCGCATGACATCATCCGCTAACCAAAATCCGAGCCTGACATACATGGCACTCACGGCAAGGGCGGTCGATCACGCGGTCAAACAGATCTCGGACGGTAGGCTCTAACTGGACCAATCGGTCCATCTCCTGAGAAGGACATTCAACAATGTCTTCTAGCTGATCGGCGTCCCACCCTTATACCGGTCGAACCAAGCCACCGTATTGATAACCTTGGCGATCAACTGACTAGGTCGGTTTGAGATATTGTGATAGGCTCCAGGAATCTGAACGAGTGCAGTATCGACACGCCTGAGTGTCAAGGCATGGTATAGTTGCTTGGCCTCTGAAAGAGGCGTCCGTAGATCTGCTGTACCCACCATGACCATGGTCGGCGTCTCTATGTCACCTACCACCGAAAGTGGAGAGAAGTCCCAATATGCTTCGGGGTTCTCCCATGGCGTGCCAGGATACCGACGGTGCATATACCCATTGTAGTTATCCGCTACAAGGGTTTTGCTGATCCAGTTAACTACAGGTTTGGTCACCACGGCAGCACGGAACCGGTTGGTGTGACCAACAATCCATGCTGTCATAATTCCACCAGCGCTACCACCCGTCACGTAAAGCTGATCCTCATCGATGTAGCCCTTTCCGATGACTGCATCAACTGCAGAGATAAGGTCATCGTAATCGTTGCCCGGGTAATTGTGATAAAGCAAATCGCCAAACTCTTCCCCATAGCCAGTACTGCCTCGTGGGTTTGAGTACACGACCACAAAGCCTGCTGTAGCATACAGTTGGAACTCGCCCGCAAAGCGATCACCATAATTGGACACCGGACCGCCATGGATCTCCAAAAGCAGCGGATACTCGTTGTTTGGATCGAAGTCCGGGGGGTGTAATATCCACGACTGAATAGGGCGGCCATCGTATGACGATTCTGTCCAGAACATTTCAGCCGTGGCTAACTGTGTTCGGCTCTTCAGATCACCATTTAGATTCGTGACCATTCGTTGTCGGCCATCAGGTGTTACTAGAGCCACTTCACTCGGATCGTCCGACCGGGTGTAAGTAAAGGCTACGGTCCCATCCCGAGCTACTGAGTAGTTACCGCCACCATAGGCCCGCCCGACAGACGTACCGCCCAAATCCTCAGCCACAACCCGCCAGTCACCTGCGGTGGTCGTAAAGCCAACCTTGGTAATCCCCTCATCTTCATAGCTGAAGTACACGCCACTGCCATCAGCGGCCCAAGCTAGACCTGTCACCGACCGGTCTAGTTCCTCCAAAAGCAGACTCTTTTCTGAACCATCTGCTCGCATCAGGTGAAGATCTTGGGTTTGGTATGTGCGCACCCGATCTTCAAAGCTCGTGAAAGCCACACTAGAACCATCTGGAGACACTACCTGTCCATCATCAGGCCCGTTACGACTGGTCAGAGGTACAGTGACTCCATCATTAAGAGAAATCTGGTATATATCGCTCTGGTCTAACTCCCATTCCCAGCCCGGATGTCGGTTAGCACTGAACAAGATCGATCTCCCATCAGCTCCCCAGACCGGTGCTCCATGTTGAAAGTCTCCAGCGGTAATCTGGCGTGCGGATCCCCCGTCAGACGGAATAACGAAGATGTGTCGGAATCCCGGCTCGATGACACCGCTGCCATCGGCTTCATGGCGTACTCGCGTCTCCACGATCGGTGGGTCAGCCCATTCAGCCCCCACAGGTTTCGCTGGCATAGCCGCGAAAACAGGACGTGCCTCTGGCACCAGCATAGTGAATGCGATTTGCGTTCCATCAGGAGACCACGCTATACCACCAGGCGAGCGCTCCAGTTGGCTAAGTCGGGCAATCTGTCCGGTTTCCACCCAATAAACGTAGATCTCGCTACCGTCCGCACTCCCGGACACAAAAGCGATGCGAGTTCCGTCAGGAGACCAGCGTGGTGAGGACTCAGAACGGTCCTCGCTCGTCAACTTTCTATGGTTGGACCCATCACTGCTCACCAGCCACAACCGACCTTCTCGCCGGTCCCGCATAATGCTCATTGAGTATCGTACGTACGCCACCATTGTGGCATCCGGAGAGATCTGGACATCTGATGCATACTCAATCTCAAAGATGTCTTCGTTAGCGAGTGGAGACTGCTGGGCATGCAGTACACCCGCTAAAAAAATTGTAGCCGTCAAAAAACAGACGCTGAACGCCTTAAACAGTATCAACTTTTTCACAGAAGCCTCCCTCTCATGATTAGGAGTAGAAGGTATGTCAAGCATCCTATGCAGGGGAGGTAATCAATATCACTTACCCACCTTGAGCGCCTACTCCAGCCCTGCCCCGTAAGATTCTAGATTCAGGGCAGCCTATCACTCATACGACGCTGCGCTGCCAGCGTCGTAACCTTCACAGCTTAGTACGGGTAAAACTGGGTACTTCGGGTAACGCGGATCTTTCTTCGATAGGCTGCAAAGATGAAAGTTCGATCCAACTCTATTACGAGTTATCCGCCGGTTTACACAAAGTTCGCATAGGCCGATCCACAGCTGCGATGGCTGTGGTTTATCCGAGTGCTCAGGATTCACGGTCTCAAGCCAATGTATGAGACCTGTCTACCCATGTCTCCAGACCGATGAGAGAAGAGGCTACTCTCAGTGCAACGGGTACAGTGATCTGAGGCTGTGATATTCGTCAGAGGAATTCCCACCTTATCAGCTTTTTGAGCAAGGACTCTACGAAGATCTATCGGACTGGGCTGCGGTGGTATTGGCTGCCCAAGATGCTTGAAGACTTCTGTGCCAACCTCATAACACTCCCCACAGATCGAAGGCCCAAGATGCATCATAAGATCCGCTGGCCTGGAACCTGAGTGCTCTCTGAGCGCCGTGATACCACAATCCAGGATCCCGGCGGCAATACCTCGCCAACCCGCATGAAGAACCGCGATTGCTCTTCGAGCAGCATCCACAAGAAATATCGGTACACAGTCAGCTGTGGTCACTGCAAGGAGAACACCAGCCGAGTTTGTCACATGGCCATCACAGTCAGGGAATATGTTCAAGCCAATTGAAGTAGTTTCATGCTTGCAAATCTTGGTTCCGTGGACTTGGTGCCCATGCGCTATGCTGGTTGCGCCAGTAACATCCATAAGAGTTGACCAATTCTCTTGCACAGATTCGGTCGACGATCCACCGCTGAAAAAACCAAAATCGTAGGGGACTCCGTCTACACTTCGTATCGTGCATCCCTGACAAAGCCATGGAAACCGCTCCATCCATACTGGATGGGCTAGCCCCAAGGAAGGACTGACAAGCACCTCTGTAACCGAGGTCACTTTGTGATTTGAGCCAAGAATCGCATTTGAAGCCTAGGCATTAGTAACGAGGGTATAACAAACAAGAAGTAAAGACGGCAACACACTCCAAGCCCTTGGAAAAATAAAGTAACTTTCGGTGATGGATGAATCGCTCTTCAAAGGTCAAAATGCTGCCTACGTCCAGGCAATGTTCGAGGAGTACGCTCGTAACCCGGAGGCGGTCCCATCAGAGTGGCGTAAGCTCTTCGAGGAAAGGGCTTCCTCAACAACACTAGAAGCGCCGTCTGTCCCCGACACTCCGCCTCCAGGTACTGGTACTACCCCAACCCCCAGTCCAGTCAGCGTATCGGCTTCTTCTGAGGCTGCTGAACATCTACGTCAGGTTCTCCCTGTTGTCTCCCGTGCAACGGCACTAGTTCAAGCGTTCCGGGATCACGGTCATCAACTTGCGCGCATCGACCCACTCGGTACCGAGCCACCAGGCCATCCACAGCTCTCACCAGCATTCTTCGGTACGTCGATGGAGGAGTTGTCCGAACTACCCGCCTCACTGGTGATGGAAGGTAACAGTGAAGACAAATCGGTAGCTGACGCACTGAACGTTCTCGTTGCAGTCTACGCTGGCTCGATCGGTTATGAGTTCGAACACCTGGATGACCACGTAAAGGTTGGTTGGCTTTGGGACCAGGTTGAGTCGGAGTCACACTTTCCTAGTATGAAAGCAACTGAGAAATCTGAACTTCTTAGACACCTCTCGGAGGTGGAGGGCTTAGAACAATTCCTACACAAAGCTTATCTCGGCCAGAAACGGTTCTCGCTTGAAGGCACTGACGCTTTGGTGCCAATGCTCCATTTGGTGATTGAGAAAATTGCCCAGGCTGGAGGTCAAGAAGTCATACTCGGTATGGCTCACCGTGGACGCCTGAACATTCTGACGCACATCGTCGGCATATCATATGGTGAATTGCTAGCAGAATTTGAAGGGCCCTCCTATCAGGGCGGGCAACTTGATATCTCCGGTACGGGTGACGTTAAGTACCATCACGGTGCACGAGGAACTCGTGATATCGATGGCCTCGGCACAATCAGGATTGAGCTTGTACCAAATCCAAGCCACTTAGAGTTCATTAACCCAGTGGTTGCAGGTATGGCTCGCTCGCGTCAATTCAAGACAACCGGGAATGACACCTCAGCTGATACCCACTCTATCGTGCCCATCCTAATCCACGGAGACGCGGCTTTCGCCGCGGAAGGCGTTGTCGCAGAAACGCTCAATTTAGCCCGGCTTAATGGTTATGGGGTGGGTGGAACAATTCACTTCATACTCAACAACCAAGTGGGGTTTACGACCAACCCACGGGACGGGCGTTCGACCATGTACGCTAGTGATCTCGCAAAAGGTTATGGCATTCCCGTGCTACATGTGAATGCTGACGACGCAGAGGCTTGTCTAGCAGCAGTGCGCTTAGCTGCAGCATACCGATCTCATTTTGAGGACGATTTTGTGATCGACCTAGTTGGCTATAGACGCTACGGACACAATGAGGGAGACGAACCCGCGTACACTCAACCCCTAGAGTACGAGAACATCGCGAATCATCCGACAGTGCGAGCAATTTACGCTGATCAACTTGCTACTGAAGGCATTATAGCTCAGGAAGAAGCCAGTGCCATACAGGACACAATAGCGAGCAAACTCAGGAAGGCTCAAGACAGAGTACGTGAGTACGAGCCAGTCTCCGATGATGCTCCGGATGATGAACGTGAGGTGCCGGTCGTCCCCCGTGATACCGGTGTTCCATTCAAGACGCTCGCTGAAATCAACACGGCTACAGTCCAATTACCGGACGACTTCACTCCTCATCCAAAACTATGGCGCCAACTTGAACCAAGGGCCGACAACTTCTCGCCCGCCTATACACTTGATTGGGGGCACGCTGAGATACTTGCCCTTGGATCACTGCTGAAAGAAGGTATTCCGATTCGGCTTACCGGACAGGATACCCAGCGTGGAACATTCAGCCACCGGCATATGGTCTTACACGACGTAAAGACCGGGAATGTCTACACACCACTGGATCAGGTATCAGGCACTCGCCTAGAAGTCTACAACTCTCCGCTCACTGAAACAGCCGTCATTGGATTTGAGTATGGCTACTCAGTTGGTGCAGACACCGATGTTGTGCTTTGGGAAGCTCAATTCGGCGATTTTGTGAATGTAGGCCAGGTTATGATCGACCAGTTTCTTTCATCTGGACTCACGAAGTGGGGGCAGTACTCACGATTGACACTTCTGCTCCCACACGGTTATGAAGGTCAGGGCCCAGAGCACTCAAGCGCTCGAATTGAGCGGTTTCTCCAGCTCTGTGCCGAAGGCAATATGCGGGTCACCTACCCGACTACTCCCGCGCAGTACTTCCATCTACTCCGCCGTCAGGCCCTCCGGAGACCCGAGCGGCCCATGATTGTCATGACCCCCAAAAGCCTGCTTCGACATGGTATGGCTTCATCCCAGGTATCCGAGCTCCTTGAGGGAGGGTTTAGGCATGTAATTGAGGACACGACAGTCGAGGATCACAGTCAGATCAAGCGGCTCATACTGTGCACTGGAAAAGTCTTTTACGATGTGCAGGGACACCCGAGGCGCATGGAAGCCAATTCAACGGCAATCGCTAGGATGGAGCTCTTGTACCCATTTCCAGAAGCCGCCCTAGAGGAACTGCTCATCCGCTATCCCAACCTCGAGAAAGTCTTCTGGATGCAGGAAGAACCTCGAAATATGGGCGCGCTTACATTCGTCGGGCCGCGCCTACGTGCGATCGTACCTCGAGATTTGCCTCTCGCTTATGTAGCGCGCCCGGAACGCGCGAGCCCAGCTGAAGGAAAGGCTACGGATCATGCGGCCCAGCAAGCCAAATTAGTACTGGAAGCCCTGGGTCTCCAAGGAGAAGCCCCCTAGCCGCTCACCAAGTTAGCAAGATTTTCCCGAAATTCCGGTTCTCTTCCATGTATCTATGCGCGTCTTGAGCTTCGCTTACCGAGAATACACGATCAACCACAGATTTCAGCTCACCCATCTCGAAGCCTGGCAGTACCTCCAGCTCAAAAGCGCGAGCAAGATCCACCTTTTCATTGAGTGGACGGGCTCGCAACGTCGTTCCCCGAATTGAGCTTCCTTGGACCATCAGTGATCGCAAGTCGAATTCCGCTTTAGCCCCAGCAGGCACACCAACCACGATGTGACGTCCCCTATGGGCGAGCACCTTCTGGTTACCCTTGAGATACGTCCCCCCGACAAGATCAAGAATCACGTTAACACCCAATCCATCAGTGATCTCGAGCACTCTGTTCGGCCAGACTTCATCTCCTAGGACTTTGTGCTCCAACCCAAGTTCTGCCGCAGCCTCTAGTTTCGCTTCGGTTCGAGATGTCCCGATTACGACAGCTCCAGCTCTCACAGCAAGCTGGAGTGCTGCAGTGCCAACACCGCTTCCTACTGCATGAACCAGAAGGCTCTCATCCATGCAAAGCCCCTCTTGAAGAAACATGGCGTCATAGGCAGTCATAAAGACTTCTGGAATAGCGCCGGCTTCCACCGGATCGAAGCCATGGGGTATCCTGACTGCAGTCGCCGCTGGAACAACCACATACTCAGCGTATGCACCTCCTCCGGTAATACCCATCACGGCTTGACCGACAGCAAGGGTATCCACCTCCTCACCTATAGTCTCAATCACGCCTGAATATTCGAGACCGGGGATGTCTTCAGGGTAACCCTGTGGCGGAGGGTAAAGTCCGCGGCGCTGCAGCAGATCTGCACGATTCAATCCAGAAGAAGCCACACGGACAAGGATATCCGTCCCACCAGGACTCGGGCGCTCTACATCCCGCAACTCAAGTACCTCAACCCCTCCCGGCTGCGTGATAACCACTGCTTTCATCGATTCACTCATGATCTTACTACTGTAGTCCTCCTTGGATCACCTGACTACCTTGGCCTTGCTATGCATCTTCCTCTAGAACTCGACCGCCCTCTCGTCTTCTTTGACATTGAGACCACTGGCCTCGATGTCAAGAATGATCGCATTGTCGAACTGGCGCTGATCAAAATCACGCCCCAGGGAGACGTTATCGAGCGTGTGCGCCGATTTAATCCGGGCGTACAGATCCCGGCTGAAGTTACCGCTATTCACGGTATAACGGACCAGGATGTTGTGAATGAACCGACGTTCTGTTTGCGGGCGAAGAGCCTGGCCGCCCTCATTGAAGATGCGGATCTAGCAGGCTTCAATATACGAGGCTTCGACCTGCATATGCTGGTCGCGGAATTCAAGCGATGCGGCGTTAACCTTGAGGTCCGCAATCGTCGGCTAATTGATATGCAGAACATCTTCCACCGTGAAGAACCAAGAGACCTTTCCGCGGCAGCTCAGTTCTACCTCGGAAGGAAGCATGAGGAAGCACATCAGGCGCTTGGCGATATACGGACAACTGCGGCCGTGCTTAGCGCGCAACTTGAGCGATACCCTCACATACCACAGGATGTCGATGGACTGCATAAGTATTGCGATCAAATCAGACCTTTTCGGACTGGAGTAGACCTATGGTTTAGTGGACCTCCCGAAGAAAGAGTCTTCATAAAAGGTAAGAATAAGGGACGGCAACTATCCGACATCGCTCAGACAAGCCCCGATTATCTGCTCTGGATGCTCCGTGAAATCGACGATCTGGACGAAGAAGTCATGGAAGTCCTCAAGCAAGCACTCGATGTGCCTGTACAGTAATTGCCCTTGAACACGCCAGAACCTGGAAGTGACTGAAGATGAAACACCTCAAACAAAATTTGGTGAGTGCACTCTTCTCTGAAGTTCAAGCAGGCATGGAGTTCTAGAGATGATCTCGAGATTTAATGCCTTATTGTCAGCTGTCTTGGTCGTAGGATGCACCGGCACGTCACCAGAGCCAGAAGGCACAACGGATGATACCCTACCAGACAATACGGATGGTGTCGTCTTCGGGCAGGCCCCCGCAGCTGTCGGTGGTATCCCCTCTGTCGTCATGCTTTCGCCTGTATCTGAGGGGGACAATGGTGCTCCAGTCTTTGATTCTGATCCTGTAATCGACCAATTTGGACTCGTCTTTTCTCCGAACATTCTCCTGATAGGTGTGGGCCAGACCGTAACCTTCACCAACAGTGAAAGTCTCGCCCATAACGTTAATCTGCAGCACATCGAGACCGATGCCGTGGTGCTGGACGTAGATACAGACCCAACCGAAAGCGCGCAGTACACGTTCCATGAATCAGGTGGCTACGATGTAAGATGCAATATGCACCCCGGTATGACTGCGTTTGTATTCACTTCGCCAACACCGTACGTGGTCTTCGCCAACCTGGATGGAGAGTTCACCCTCTCGGGTGTGCCTCCAGGATCTTACACACTCACGGTCTGGAGTACCGACGCGGCACTTGGCGGTGAACGAACTGTAGAAGTGGGTGGAGGACGAACAGAGCTCGATGCCGGACCCGTGAGCTAGCAGGTCAACGACGGGCTTGCTACAGCCAGTTGCCATGCTCCAAGCTAATAGTAGATATTTTCCGTTGGGCAAACGCCTCAGAAACCCTAAGCTTCACCGAACGCGGGGACACATGAAAACACTCAGGTCCGGTCTCGTCATCGCGCTCGCGCTACCCTTCCTTACAGGTTGTTTCGCAACCCTTTCTCTGCCTGTCCCCGAACCAGCCGAACGTGGGGACACAAATGTGCGAGGAGTGGTCTTAGGTGAGGGAGAGAACTCCGAAAGGGTAGAATTTGATCAGATCGATGATGTGCAATGGACCGAAGAGTCGCTCATCATAACTGGGATCGCCAAGAACTCTGACACACCAGGAGTGCTTCAGGCCAGCACATTTTCACTTGAAGATGCAAGCGCGATCTTGGTCAGGAACCTAGATCCCAACCGAACTTCAGGCATCATAGCTGCCTTATTTCTCATCCCGATCTCGATTTGGATGGTTGTCGTCAGCGGACAATCAGGGGAAGGCTGCCCAATCGCCGAGTGCTGACAGAGAAGTAATTTACAAGTGTTTCAGTGAACATAAGTCCAGATCAGCATCACCCCACACCTGCCGAGGGCTTCGTACTGTATTGGGGTTTCGGAAGGTCTAATATAGATCTCTACAGCTTCCACTGACGCTGGAATCACAAAGTCATCCGGGCGCACGGCCCCGCTTTCGGGTCGTTGGCTCCCCGGTGCCATGATTGCACCATCCACGTAGAGCGTCGGCGAACACTCCCCACCTCCACGTCGGACACGAATCTCAGGATTACTCACAGATTCAGGCCCCACGAACGGCTTGCTGGTAACAACTTGAAGGCCAGGGATATTCCGAAACGCATCCGTAATCTTGTCCAGCGCTATCGCCTGGATGTCCTTCCCCATGAGGAAGGTACCCCTTCCGATTGCGGCTCTTTCCAAGAAACCGACCAACTCCAGCTTACTCTTCCGTTCTTCGGCTTCGACGATGAGGTCCTCTAGATCGATCGCTACAGGTGAGAGCCCAACCTGTAACTCGAACACACCGTCTTCGCCTACCTGGAATAAGCCGTCAATAACGGATTTGTACCCCATTCGCGTGACATAAAGAAAGTATGAGCCCGCAGCCGGTGCACGAAGCGAAAAGCCCCCGTCCCTATCCGCGAGCCCAGCAACAACAAGTTCCCGTCCCGCTGCAAGCAGGCCAACATAAGCAAGCATGACCGGTTCCGAGGTGCGAGTATCACGAATTGTGCCCCTGATGACCTGCGCTTGGCTGATGGGTGCACGGATTATCCAAACACAGAGGGCCAGCACCAGCACCGTAGGCCACCGTGCCCGAACTCGCCTCCACAGTACGCCAGCTTTTGCCTTTGACCAATCCTCTCTCAATTCAGCCTCATTGCTCTTCTTTGACTGACTGCTGATTCCGGAATCCGACATCAGCTCTGCTACAAAACCAACCGCCCCCACAGGCAAGCCGGCGGTGGCGGTGGCTATCGCTTCGATCGAGCCAACGCCATTAAGTGCGTCCGCTCAGTCGTCTCAACATCTCGCTAGCCCGTACACACTGACGTATTCACGATGTTTTCGTTGAGTGTGCACTCAATTTCAGGAATCGGCATGCACGGGGCTCTCCCGGACCGACGAGCGTACCACCATTGAGGAACGGATGATCCCAACGGTACAGATCCCAGAACCGCCGACCTTCAAGCCACAGCATCATGTAACGTTCACGATCAAGAACCGACCACATGTCGTCTATCACGTTAACGTCACAATCCGTTGCCCAAGTCGAACAGTTGTCCCATGCTCAGTAGGCGCCGGGTAGAAACCCTGATAAGGGGTAAAGCTAGCAGGTAACACGAGATTGGGGCCGACTTGTAGCCCCCTCGCAACGGCGAAGGCCGTTAAGTGACTACTCATGTTTTTTGACCATCAAGGCCATATCCTGCCATAACCGGTTATAAGGGGCATTGTTAAAGGTAGGTAGACCAATTGTCAACACTTTCGTTTCCCCTTCTCCCTTGATCCTAGGCTGTGGGTTGAGGAAGGCTAGAAACCGATGAGGCCCAGAAAGCCGGGAACTCTGCAGGCTACGGGTTCGCTGCGACCAAGATCTAGGGCACCTTTCTGAGTCGTGATCCTTATGACACCTGCTGATCCCGATGAGCCAAATTCCCAGCCGCCAGATGAACTTGGCAGCAACTCAAGTGTCTCTATTTCTTCCGGGCGAATCATATTGACGGTCTCTGCCGCGTCAGCCATACGCGTGCCATCGAGGACGACCACCGGCTCTAATACACCAGTCAACGAATTGGGTGCTCTCTGTGTGATGCCCACGGTTGATCCCGCCTGTCCGGAGGTTCCGCTGACCATCCTGGGTGCGTACCGGCGAATCACATCCACAAGTGTTCGCGGATTAAAGCGCCCGATCTCTTCTCTTGTGATCAATCTTCCGAAAGAGCGACGCCGCTCAGTTTCCTCTCGTCTGACCTCCTGTTCCGTGCCAATTGGCGGAGCAAGCTCGAAGGAGGCTTCAGTAGCAACGCCAGGGATCAACAGGACTGAGAACCCCAGCTAACCCGGCAGTCCGCTGTCAACAGAGCAAGCATATGACGTCCAGAACGCAATCCCATAAGGCGATAACGTCCATCTGTATCCGAGAATACCTCTGGGCCAGTATCGATACGGACAAGAACACCTTCCATGGGCCTGCCGGTAATGCTGTCCAAGACTTGGCCTTCAAGTGTTGCAGACAACTCCACTTGAGCGACCAATTCCGGGCGGGGTGCTAACAGAACAAGCACACAGAAAAGAAACGGGCTAAATAGTATCGGTGATACTCTGGGCAGCCCTCGTGCCCTGTACATGTTATCTGCTCCTGCAGATGGTCTAGATTGAGTTCTTAGATTGAGCAACCTGGAATCAGACGGAAAGAGCTGACATTTCGATCTACCTTTCTTGGGCCATAATGTGATCATAGTCCAAACGCGGTATATATTGATAGCACAAGGGACAAACACACTATCAGTGAGCGAGAACGATGATTCTGATGAATGCCCACTCCGGCTTCCGTTATTTGGTCATGATCGCTGGGCTCATCGTGATTGGCTATGCGGTCTATGGTATGGCTACAGGTCGGCCCTATGACAAAACCATGCGGATTACATCGGCAGTTTTCACTGGCCTGGTAGATCTAACGGCCCTTCTGGGTATACTCACTTTATTGTCGGGCACCTTCTATCCTGCCTTAAGCGGGCATATCACAATGATGGGACTCGCTGTAGTCGTGGCACATGTCGTCTCAGTAGTTATCAAGAGGCGGCCGGAGGAAGAGCGGACGTACGCCCCACATCTCGTAGGAACACTCGTGGTCCTGGGCCTTATCGCAGCGGGAATTATGGCGATAGGGAGACCACTCGTCGGCAGCTAAGCTCCCTATCGGTTCCGATGTGCCGGAACATGACTCCATGAAGCATGATCCTCTGGGTCGTGCAGAAGAGCGATCCCAAGCGATTCACACACACGGACCGAGCGACTTGGGTATCGTAATGGGCGGTGGTGGTGCCCGTGCGGCGTATCAGATTGGCTTCCTGCGATTTCTCGCCAAACATTTTCCCGAACTCCGAATACCATACATTACGGGAGTATCGGCTGGCGCCATCAACGCTGCACTACTCGCATCACATCACGGGACTTTCTGTCAGGCAGTCGACAAACTAAGCCAACTCTGGGCCAACCTTACTGTTGAAGATGTGTTTCGAGTGGATACCCGATCGCTGACTGCAAACGGGATACGCTGGCTCATACAGCTTGTTTCTGGTGGGATCAGGGGAGCACCTCGAGTGAGGGGCCTGGTCGATACCCGTCCATTACACGAATACCTGACAGAAGTACTGCACGCTGCGGACGGTGAATTAACCGGCATACAATACAATCTCGAGCGTGACCGACTTAAGGGCGTAGCCTTGACGACGACCAGTTATTCAACGGGCCGATCCGTCACATGGGTACAGGGCTCACAGATATCGGAATGGGAGCGCCCGCAACGTAAAGCCCGCCGGACCGTGCTCACTGTGGACCATGTAATGGCCTCTGCTGCTCTCCCGTTATTTTTCCCTGCTATACAATTAGGTGACGCTTGGTACGGTGACGGAGGCCTACGACTCGCGGCACCACTCTCACCGGCACTGCACCTTGGCGCACGCAGAATTATTGCGATCTCAACACGGTATGACAGAAGTGCCGAAGAAGCCGAAGAGCATAGCAGTCAAGGCTACCCACCTCCGGCTCAGGTCGCTGGAGTTCTGTTAAACTCGATCTTCCTGGACCTCCTCGACCACGATGCCCTGCGGCTCGAGCAGTTGAATCGCTTACTCGCAGACCTCCCGAGAGATAAAAGGAACAACCTAGAACCCGTACGCCTCCTGACGTTACGGCCATCGTGTGACCTCGGAGACCTGGCGCATGAGCATGAAGCTCAGTTGCCTAAAGCGTTTCGATTCCTGACTCGTGGACTCGGGACGACGCAAACGCCCTCTCCCGACTTTCTGAGCCTTATTCTATTTCAGTCAGATTATCTAAGAACATTGATCGAAGTCGGTGAAGCAGACGCGATGGCTCAATCAGACAAGATTTTACAATTTCTGAACGAGAACATCTAATGAGGTGGCCACCGGCACGAAAACACCCTTTCTTGGTATTACATTCTAGTAGATTAGTACTGGTACCCATGATCGGTAGGTTCTAATGAATACAACTCTGGAAGTAGCAGATATTTGATGGCTCAAGACAAGAAGCTCGCCACTGAATTCGAGGCCCGAGAGGTAGCTGAACAGGCCCGTGAAGAGGATTGGAGTAAACGTAGTTTCGCGCGCGCCATCTTCGATGGGAGACTAAAGATCGACCTAATCCATCCTCTTCCTCAGCCTAATCCTGAGGAAGAGAGCCGGGCTAACAAACTCTTGGAGAATCTTGAGATTTTTGCTCGAGAGCATATTGACGGAGATCAGATAGACAGAGACGGATGGGTACCAGAAGAGGTGCTTGAGGGCCTGGCCGCCTTAGGTGCTTTCGGCATCAAGATCCCTGTGAAATACGGCGGGCTCGGATTGTCACAACATTCGTACAATCGTGCCCTCGCGATCGTTGGATCCCGGTGCGCTGCGACCGGCGCATTTCTCTCGGCACATCAGAGCATCGGTGTTCCGGGCCCACTCATGAAGTTTGGGACCGAAGAGCAGAAAGAGAGATATTTGCCTAGACTCGCGAAAGGAGCGCTATCCGCGTTCGCACTCACGGAACATGACGCCGGCTCTGATCCAGCCAACATGTCAACGACTGCAAAGCTTTCGGATGACGGGTCACACTGGATCCTCAACGGAGAGAAGCTTTGGACGACCAATGGCCCACGTGCTGAGCTCATTGTCGTGATGGCTCGAACTCCGGCATCGGAAGGCTCGAATCGTAAACCAATCAGTGCTTTCATCGTGGAAACGGAATGGGATGGCGTGGGGGTCGCCCACGAATGTTCTTTCATGGGCCTGAAGGGACTCTCAAATGGGATTCTGAAATTCACGAACGTCAAGATTCCCCGTGAGAACCTTCTGTGGGATGAGGGCAAGGGACTCAAGCTCGCTCTCATAACCCTCAACACGGGGCGTCTAGCGATGCCAGCGTTCTCTGGTGCAGCAGCAAAAGGGGCGCTGGAGATGTGCCGAGATTGGGCAAATTCAAGGGTTCAATGGGGTCACTCCATAGGAAAACACGACGCAATCGCTCAAATGCTGGGCGAAATGAGCGCCAACGCATTCGCGTTGGATTCTCTCGTTGATCTCACAGCTCGTATGTCAGACTCGGGTAATTTTGATATCCGCCTCGAGGCAGCAATCGCGAAGTTGTGGGCGAGCGAGACCGGCTGGGACATTGTGAACGATGCGCTCCAAATCCGAGGGGGACGCGGTTACGAAACTCATGGATCCCTGCTCGCTCGCGGTGATGTCCCTTACCCGATTGAGCGTCATCTGAGAGACTCCCGCATCAATATGATATTTGAGGGCTCCTCCGAGGTCATGAGGCTCTTTATAGCTCGGGAAGCAGTGGATTCGCACCTCGGTATTGCGGGAGATCTTGTCAACCCAAAAGCGTCCTTAGGAGCTAAGCTCCGGGCGCTTGTCCGTGCAGGTTTCCATTATGTCTGGTGGTACCCGACCCGGTACCTGGGTTGGAGTGTATGGCCGCGGTACATGAAATTTGGAGGGCTCGGTAGCCATTTGCGATTCGTTGAGCGTACATCACGTAGACTCGCCAGAGCCACATTCCATGCGATGGTTCGTTTCGGACCAAAGCTTGAGAAGCGTCAGGCTGTACTTGGACGAATTGTTGATATCGGTTCTGATCTATTCGTCATGACTGCTGTGATCATCCGAGCAAGAGAACTTGGAGAAACTACGGAGAAGAAGGGTGCCGATGCTCTTGCTGACCTGTTCTGTCGCATTGCTCGCAGAAGAATTCGTGCCAGGTTCCCGACCCTATTCAATAATGATGACTCTACAACCTACGGAGTTGCCCGCCGTTTGTTAGACGATGACTTCTTATGGTTGGAAGAAGGCATTATTTCAGTAGAAGCGTACAGGCATCAGGCGGAAGCAGCTATATTTGCGGGCCCAACACTGGAAGCAGAGCCACTCGCACCCGTAACGACTACCTAGGAACGAGTGCTCCAACATCGGGCTTTCACCATCAGCGCCTTCTGGACGCTCGCCCTCCTATATCTTGGCAGCGTGGTCCACGCAACTGAGTCTAGTCTAGCATGCCCTGATTGGCCGACGTGCTTTGGCACGATGATGCCAGAGATGACAGGAGGGGTCTTTTGGGAGCACCTCCACCGGCTGGTCGCGGGAGGACTCGTCCTGGTGTTCGGACTCAGCACCTGGCTGGCCAAGACCACGAACCCTGATCGACCATGGATTTTCAGAACGGGCCTAGCTGGCTTAGGCCTCCTCGTTATTCAATCAATTTTCGGAGGGCTCACGGTCATATACCGCCTACCAGACTTGATCTCAACCACGCATCTGGGGCTCGCGTTTCTCTTTCTGGCACTCGTGACAGTGCTCGCATCGGCAACAGGCCCGCTCACAAAATTCGAGAGCCCTCTTGGTGAGGCTGCAAACCGTATCACAGTACTCGCCAGTGCAGGTGCTGCTCTGATTTTCGTTCAATCTTTAATTGGGGGACTTGTGCGGCACATGGATGCCGGGATGGCCTGCCCCGACGTCCCTCTCTGTCTTGGTGAACTCGTTCCTCCGCTAGTGAACTCAACGATTACTCTACACTTCAGTCATAGGCTGATCGGAATTTTTGTAGCGTTGATGATCATGGGCCTCTCCCTTTGGATCATCCGCGTACCAGCTCCGAAACCCCTTCGCCTATTGGGCCTTCTCGCAGGGGCTCTAGTTGTAACGCAGGTCGTCCTTGGCTTCGTATCTGTACTCACATCTCTAGCGGTTATCCCGGTCTCACTCCACACACTCATTGCTGCGGGCCTTTTAGCGACGCTCGTGCGCCTTGCGACCTTGGCCCAACTGTCACAACTGTCACCTAGGCCAATCTCCTCGACCTCAGGGATAAGGGTAGGGTAATCTCACAATGGATCTAATGCGTCTCGGTGACCTTATGGCGATGGTTAATGCGGGGCTTAACGCGACAAGTGCCTTGGCGCTGTTCGCAGGTTATCGCTTCATCCGCCAACGAGCCCTTCATGCTCATCGTCAAGCGATGGTTATCGCAGTCACCACTTCGGCGATCTTCCTCGTATTCTACCTCACACGGGTAGCATTGACTGGAACGCACGATTTCGCCGGCGAGGGCTTCGCCAAGGTGGTATACCTTAGCATTCTCTTTTCACATATGGGCCTGGCGGTCGTTGTTATCCCGTTAGTCCTCCGCCTTCTTTACCTGGTTCGACGCAGACGCTTCAGCGCGCATTCAAAGCTCGCACGTTGGACCTTCCCCATCTGGGCATATGTCTCGGTAACTGGAATCGTTGTTTACCTGCTTCTCTATCAAGTTTACGGATATTCCTGATTCCGGACCAAAGCAGCCACAGAAGACGCCTTCTCAGGAGGCGACTCAGGAGCCTGGGAAGGAGACCCCTACTTCCGCACCACCGTCTGACACATTACGCAACTCAATTTGGCCACCCATCTGTTCTATAAGCCTACGCGCATGTGGAAGTCCAAGTCCGAGCCCCTCAGGAGAGGTCGAATAGAACGGATCGAATGCTCTCTGAAGGGCCTCGTCTGAGAAGCCTGGGCCGTGATCTCTCACCAGAATAAGAGAGCGGCCGTCGATAGCCTGAACAGCAATATCGATCGTGTTATCACCACCGAAGCGTGCAGCATTGTGGAGAATAAGATAAAGCACATCCATAATTACCGGACCACTAACCACTGCACGTACGGGGTCACTAGCAAGTTGTAGCTGTAATCGTATGTCCTGATCCCTCGAAAACTCGTGCGCAACATGCTCGACTAGGGACACCAAAGATTGCCCTGACTTTCTCATCGATGGCTCTTCTAGGAAGAAATCAATATCAGATAGGGCTCCTAGTGCGTGCTCTATTCGCTCTCTGAGTTCATCTGCCCCTGCGGCCTCCCCTGCCTCGATCAACGGCTTCCGCACATTTGTCTTTAGGAATGCGCTCACCCTCCCAATCCCCTCAACAAGAGCCGCGTCCGTCTCACCTTCTCGGGGTGACCATCCGTGTTCCAACGCAGAATCGAGTTCCGCTTCAGGGGATCCAGCGGGAGCACCTTCAGCAAGACCGCCTGAACGGCCTGATGAGCGCCCTAAAATAAAGCCAGCTATAGCTAGAATAGCCCCTGCAGCAACTCCTATGACAATTTCCATGCAACTCTCGTTTAGGGGTGCTCTGACTCCGAGATGTCGGAGCGGGCGGACAGATCTTCGCATGCCCCGATCACACTGGCAACACAACGTTGCTGGTCACGAGTCACGATCGTATGCTCGGGCTGTGTTAAGACTAGAACCCATCCGGAAATTGCTTGAGTTAGCGGGAGATCCTGATAACCCAACCGCCGAAGAACTCCTGGAACTCTTCAATCGGATCCAGACCATCGCTGTTCTTGGCCTGTCGCGTGATCCCAATAAGGCTGCACGCCGAGTTCCTTCCTATCTCGCTTCAAGAAACTACGATGTCATCCCGATTAATCCGTATGCAGACAGGATTCCGGACAAAGAGACTTATAACACCATAAGTGATGTCCCTAAATCGGTTGACCTTGTAGTCATTTTCCGGCCTTCGGCTGAAGCCGGACAATTCGTCATTGAGTCTGCGAAACGATCTGAACAACCAGCGATCTGGCTCCAAGAGGGTATATGGGCAAAGTCAGAGATTAGAGAGGTACGGGCCCAACGAATGACCGCTGTCCAGAACGTGTGCACATACCTCGTGCATCAGGCATTAAACAAAGGAAACGGAGGGCAGACAGGACCTTCTTCAATTAAGAGCTAGTCAGCCAGAATTCCGGCAAGCATGTGAGGGCGGAGACGAAGAAGCCTGCAGCTAACCTCAGGCTCATGTATCGGAATTGCGCACAGATCACGACCAAGAACTAATCAGAAAGAATTTCTGATAACATTTCAGTATGACCCTTGGGCTTCACCTTGCTCCACACTTGTGATACCACACCTTCCTCGTCGATCAGGAAAGTGCTTCGCTCAATCCCCATGTACGTGCGACCGTACATCTTCTTCTCCTTCCACACACCATACGCTTCAGAGACTGAGTGTTCTTCATCCGCGAGAAGTGGAAAGTTTAGGCCAAATTTTGCTCGAAATTTGGCATGGGATTTCACAGAATCGGGACTTACACCCAGAACTACCGCCTTCACTCCTTCAAACCGGGGCATTGCATCGCGAAAATCACAAGCCTGAATCGTACAGCCCGGAGTGTCATCCTTGGGGTAGAAGTATAGAATAACTTTCTTCCCCCTAAGCTTTGATAGCGTCACGGATTCCCCCTGATCGGCTTCGAGCGTGAAATCTGGCGCTATAGTTCCACTTTCAAGCATCCCTAAGTCCTCTGTTACTGGGTTGTTGAGTCATACCTCGGTACAACACGACCGTTCATGCTCACTCTTCGGTCAGGGGTATGATGCTGCCGTCCCATCTGCATCGATCATCGCCACGAGCCTCGCACAGAGTATGACCAACTTCGGCGGATCCGGGTCCAATCTGCTCAAGAATCCGTTGGCATATCCCAGAAATAAGATAGCAAGCGCTACCCTCAGGATCGCGCCCCCTGAAGAACAAGCCCTGTACTTCAACATTCAAGGGTCCCTCTGCGAAACTAAGGATGCGTCGCCCAAATAGGTGTTTCAAGTGCCAACTCAAGTAGGTGCGGGCGAACATATACTGAATAGACTCGGGGAATACCCGGCCCCAACGAAAGGGAAAACGGACCTCGACTAACTCACGTCCGGTGTTTAAGAAAACCTCATCGCTATCGGATCTTCTATTCATCAGTGTAATAAGATCCATTATCCCTTGGTCCGTGAGATGAACCCCTTTCCGGATATCATCCCCATACGCACGGATTTGACGACCCACTACATCGCTCAGACCAAGTCGGCGTGGGATAGTCCGCGCCGGGTCCTCTTGTTCTAAAAGTTCGGTCGGTAGATCTCGATCCCGGACGACCTCTAGAAGACGCAGTCCGACAATAGCCTTGACGCGTCGATGATTTTCAGGGTTTGTGTCGCGAATCAACTCACTAATCTGCCTGCAGGTAGGATGACACACAAATCTCACTTGAGCTGTCTCTCTCTGCAACGCATCTGGAACTACCCTATGCGGGGAGCGCCCCGAACTCTCCGATACCGTACCGTTTCGCAGTCCCTAGCTGACTGTACATTGAATACATGAAGCGTTACCGGGCTTTTGACCCTCCGGAATACCTGAACTGGACACCGGACCCCGACCTTGTAAGGTCGCTAAAGCAATCACTCTCCGAGCATCCTGGCCGGAGTGAGATTATCAAGGATCTAAGGGAAGACGATCTGCTCTTGATCTATCGTGATCTACTGCGGACACGACTCCATGATATTGGACTCAAGCGTTGGGTAAGAACCGGCATTATTTCAAAGGCTTGGCTCGGAACCGGTGAAGAAGCTGTTACGGTGGGTGCAGTCAGGGCCCTAGACACTGAGATTGACGTCGTGAGCCCGATGATTCGCAACGCGGGAGCACTCCACATGATGGGCATGTCCTTGGCGGATATGTTTCGAGGATATCTAGCCACGCCGGACTCTCCCAACGGGGGTAGAGACCTGCATATAGGGAACCTAGAGAACGGGATTCTTCAACCCATTAGCCATATGGGAACCAGCGTGAGCATCATCACGGGTGCCGCCATGGCTTTCCGTAACCGAGGAGAAGCCCGTGTCGCCCTCACTTGGGTCGGCGATGGAGCCACTAAGACCGCTGCATGCCATGAAGGGATGAACTTAGCAGCGGTCCAGAATCTGCCAGCAATCTTTATTATCCAAAACAATCAGATCGCACTTGGAACCCGGGTAGACCAGCATGGCGCCGGAAACCTCCATGACTGGCCGGCGATGTATGGAATTGAGCCACAGGTATGTGATGGCAACAACGTCTTAGATGTGTTTTCGGCGGTTCGTATCGCCGTGGATAAATGCCGGGCAGGTGAGGGGGCCGCAGCAATTGTTGCAGATACTTTCCGAATGGGAGGACATGCGACCCATGACGAACAGGAAGCGAGAGAGACATTTTCAGCAGAATTGTTCAAAGAATGGGGACGGCGCGATCCGATAGGTTTATTCGAGGGTTACATGACAGGCGAAGGGATCACCGTCGCTAGCCTGGAGGCCATCGAATTAGAAGTTATAAGAGAGATCGATCAGGCGATTGAAGATGCACTCAAATCTCGGGACCTCGTGCTCGCCCCGGAGAAGGCACTTTATGATGGCTTTTCAGAGGGAGGAGTTCTTATCGGCCTAGAAAAGCGCCCGATTTAGATCCTAACCCCCGAGTCTTTAACCACCGGATTAACAGTTTCCGAGCTGACGGATAAAAATATGTTCGATGACCTCAGGGCTCACTTCCGCAAAGCGGTCGAAAACTTTAATGAGGAATTGAACCGAGACGAACTCACTGATAAGGCCGATGACCTTATCAGTGCAATGAAGAATGGGGTCACTGAAGCGACATCTCATATCAATGCCCTTGAACTTCAGATTTCCAAAGCAAGAGATCAGATAACTGAAGAAGGACGCGCGGCCAAAACATGCTATCGGCGAGCAGAGATGGCTCACCGTATCGGGGATACTGAGACCACTGCCGTGGGAACGCAGTACGCACAAAAACACGAAGAACATGTCCGTGTCCTCAACGACAAGATTAACGCACTAAATGCTGAGCTCCTCTTCCTAAAAGAGGACGTTGAAGAAATGGTTGGGAAGGTCAAGAAGGCACAAGCCACAGGGAAATCGCTTTCCATTGACCCTGTTTCCTAGATAAAACACGAGTCAATCTCACCTGGCAAGTGAATCAGTACTCAGAGAGAAAAGGAAAAGACGAGGAATACTGTCAGAACTTTCAGCAATAACTGGTGGTTTCCCGAACGTCGCTGGACCTGGCTCCTATCCTAGGCTTCCAGTAGATTCGGCCGACCTAGAGAGTAACCTTCAGAATACCTCTATAGCACCACTACCGAGGTCGACATTTCATATGCAAAACTGGATTGGTATAGGGATTTGGATTGTCCTCGGGGCAACGATCAGTTTGGTGATGAAAGTGCTGATTAAGCGCCCGGACGAGACACCGGGACACACGATAGTTTTGATGATCTTGGGGTCGTTCGCAGCTGTTATCGGGGGCATGTTGGGGGTGGGCATCTTCCATCTCTATGAGCCACTCGCTATCAGTCCAGGTGGCATCGCAGGAGGAGCAACCTTCTCGGTAATGATGACCTTCGTCTACCGATGGGGAATCCGCGGACTCATCTAGCAAACAACCTACATCTTCACTCTCTCCCACTATCCGTACCGGATATGCCTGAAGTACTGACTTTTATAGAGTCAAATCTCGATCGCTTCCGAGCTGAACTCTATGAGTTCCTCAGGATACCTTCGATCAGTGCGAAGACTGAGCATGTTGAGGACACGCGTCGCTCGGCACAGTGGCTGGCAGATCGCATGCTGGATGCAGGCCTCGAGGCCGAGATCATCGAAACCCCTGGACATCCTTTGGTGTTGGGCGAGTGGCGAGGTGCTGGCGAAGCTGCTCCAACGGTCCTGGTCTATGGTCACTACGACGTGCAACCCCCCGAACCCCTGGAAGAGTGGGTATCACCTCCCTTCGAACCGAACGAAAGAGACGGTCGTATTTATGCTAGAGGCTCAGCGGACGATAAGGGACAACTCTACATGCATATTAAAGCCTTGGAGGCACTTCTCACGACAAATGGCTCTATGCCAGTGAATGTGGTAGTGCTCGCCGAAGGTGAGGAAGAGACCGGATCCCCCAACCTTGTCCCTTTTGTAGAAGCGAATCTCGATAGGCTTGCCTGTGATGTGGTGCTCATTTCTGATACGAGCATGTTCTCAGAGGAGCTACCCTCTCTCGGCTTTTCACTCCGTGGACTAGCATACTTTGAGATTCATGTCTCTGGGGCCCGGAGTGATCTGCATTCAGGAGAATATGGGGGTGCAATCACAAACCCAGGCAACGCGCTGGCGCACATCCTGGCGACTTTGCATGACACAAAGGGCAAGGTCGCGATCGAAGGGTTTTATGATGACGTAGTCGAATGGGACAGCGAGACACGGGCACAGATTGAATCTCTTCCTCATTCTGATGAGCAGTACCGAGAAGAACTTGGGGTGAAGCAACTCAATGGTGAAGATGGCTTCAGCACCCTTGAACGCCTCTGGATTCGACCCACATGCGATGTGAATGGCCTACTGTGCGGATACACTGGTGAGGGAGCCAAGACAGTTCTACCTAACCATGCGATGGCTAAAGTCAGCTTCCGTCTCGTGCCCAATCAAACTGATGGAAAAGTAAGAGACTTGTTCGAAAAACACGTGCAACATGTTACGCCTGAAGGCGTCACTGTTCAGATTAATGAACTCCACGGAGGACGACCCTGGAGGGCTTCCGTAGAAGGTCGTTATTTCGAAGCTGCGACACAGGCGCTACAGGAAGCGTTCGGTACCACACCCGTCCTGATGGGTAGTGGCGGTTCTATACCGATCGTGGTTGAGTTTGAGGAACGGCTGAGCGCCCCCGTGATGCTGGTGGGCTTTTCTCTGCCGGGCTGTAATCTCCACGCACCCAACGAGTGGTTACCAATTGAGAACTTTGAACGTGGCATTGGGGCGCTCGCTCTCTTATACCAGAAACTAGCGAACTAAGTCCTACTGGTATTCAACCCCCGACCATGACCGCGGCCTTGAGTAATGCCCTCGCCTTGCTGATGGTTTCTTCATACTCCCGCGAAGGGTCACTATCAGCCACGATACCAGCACCTGCCTGGACATAGGCCTTCCCTCCAGTCGCCACAAGCGTGCGGATCGTGATCGCGGTATCCATACTAACCCCTCCATAGTTGAAATAACCGACTGCGCCGGCATAGGGGCCCCGACGCACCGGCTCTAACTCATCAATGATCTCCATCGCACGAATCTTCGGGGCGCCTGACACTGTACCTGCCGGAAAACACGCCCTGAAGACATCGATAGCTCCAAGCCCGTCTCTAAGCTTGCCTTCGACTTGGCTCACGAGGTGCATAACATGCGAGTATCGCTCTACAATCATTAGATCTGATACCGTGACCGATCCGAATTCGGCAACCCGTCCAATATCGTTGCGACTGAGATCTACAAGCATCCGGTGTTCCGCTAGCTCCTTGTGGTCTTGGCAAAGCTCTTCGGAAAGCAACCGTTCCTCTTCAACCGAGTCACCACGGGGTCTGGTCCCTGCGATTGGTCGAACAATCACAACATCGTCTTCAACCCGAACAAGCACTTCCGGAGAACTGCCAACCAGGCTGATCCCGTCAAGTTCAAGGAAGTAAAGGTATGGAGATGGATTCAAGGTCCTTAAGCCTCGGTATAGATCAAACGGAGAGGCCTGAAGATCGATCCCAAGACGCTGGCTAAGTACAACCTGAAAAGCATCCCCTGCCCGAATGTAGTCCCGGATCTTTTCCACACCCGCTTCAAATTCAAGCTGTGTTGTTGAGCTATCGAACGGCGGATCAGTCTTGGGTTCGCTAGCCAACTGAAGAGGAGGCGGCGAGGGCCGTGACTTTAGCCTATGAATGAGATCGTTGGTGGCTGCAACTGCATTGTCATACCCCGCCCGAAGCTCACCCTGATCCAAACCCCCCACAGGAACAGCAACGATCGCCATCGCACGACCAAGCAAGTTATCGATCGCCAGGACAACGTTGGTAAACAGAAATAGACCATCCGGAAGTTCTAGGTCATCAGGCGCATGGGTTGGGAGTGTCTCGATTTCTCTCACCACATCGTAACCGAAATAGCCGACTGCTCCTCCCCAAAACCGGGGAAGACCTTCTATTTCAGCTGGCACACGTTCCCTCAACCTTGTATTTAGGTCTTCGAGTGGGTCATCGGTATCAACCTTCTTCCAGCCTTGTTCGGGCGTCCACCACGAGACTTCACCACCTTGAAGTTTCC
>Ga0310121_10000748_pt1 | contig 34837 bp, 35 predicted proteins | sample CB27_Tmax_986_MG_FD_203504 | JGI IMG/M metagenome (GOLD analysis project Ga0310121, IMG submission 203504) | Marine microbial communities from Western Arctic Ocean, Canada - CB27_Tmax_986 | ecosystem: Environmental > Aquatic > Marine > Oceanic | place: Canada: Western Arctic Ocean | collected...
CGAACCCTGGAAGAGGGAATGGTCTACACGATAGAACCGGGAATTTACTTCATCCCGATGTTGCTGAATGCGGAACGGAATACGGAAATAGGTCGCCACTTGAATTTCGACCTGATCGACGACCTGCTGCCCTGCGGAGGAGTTCGCATGGAGGACAACGTAGTCATTCAACAGGCAGGCCCGGAAAATTTGACCCAAGAGGTGAGCTGTTGAAGCAGTCCATTTTCGTTCTTCTCGTCTTCCTGAATGGAATTTTTGTGGGTGGAATCGGCGCCTGGATCATCGAGGAAAGGCTGTCCCCCCCGGCGCCTGGGAGTCGCTATCGATTCGAACGCGCCAGGGACGGCGAGATCGGATTCTTCGATCGCCGGACCGGCAAATACATGGCCTTTCACAATCATGAATCCCTCTGGTTCCTCACGATCCACGACCCTTCCGATGGCTCGGTGACCTATCGCGAAACCAAAATTTTAGAGGACCCATCGTTCCTGGATGCAATTGAGAACCTCAAAACCGAACTTCCGGAGCGATTGGGACGCGATTTAAGGCTGAAACGGCTTGTCGAGTGATCTCAATTGCTGTATAGGGCAAATCTCGATGGGTCGAAATGAGGGCATGATCCATACCGATTGACCCGGCGGATCACCACCCAGGGTGGTCGCTCGAACTGGTCATCGACGGAAAATGAAAAGGAGATCCTAATGGAAAATGAAGTTGTTGGAGGTAATGTAAGCCCACCCGACGGTAGCGCGGGCGGTCTTGAGACGCTAATCTACCTGGTGGTCGTCATCTTGATGATCGTCGGAATGTGGAAGGTGTATTCCAAGGCAGGGAAGCCGGGATGGGCATCGATCATTCCGATTTATAATGGCTGGGTGTTCTTCGAAATCGCCGGAAAGCCGGGGTGGTGGGTTTTTCTCACCCTAATTCCTATCGTGGGAATTGTGATCTTAATCATTGGTGTGGTAGGGATGGCTAAGAACTTTGGGAAAGGCGTAGGAACCGTCCTTGGCCTGATTATCCTACCGTTCATCTTTTATCCAATTCTTGGATTCGGCAGCGCAACGTACGGAGCGTCTGATCCCCCGGCCGATGCGCCGGCGACCGCATAGCATGTAATCGTAGCACGGGTATCCGACCCGTGTTGCGGAGCCCAACCAGAGCGACATGCCACCTTGCTTGTGGCTCTGATTGTCGTCCGCAACACGGGTCGGATACCCGTGCTACATCCTTCCGTATCCGATCCTATTGAGGAGGAGCGTGTGAGCATTCCGATCATAGACACCCACGAGCATCTTTGGGATTTGGGTGCTCGACCGCACTCGTGGACCGATGATATTCCGCCTCTGAAAAAATCATTCTTGCCCGCCGACTACACTGCGGCCACGGATGGATCGAACATCACGCGGTCCATCCATATGGAAGCCGACGTTGACGATGCCCATGCGGACGATGAGAATACCTGGATCGCATCGCTGGCGGTTGACCCTGCGAATCCAATTTGCGGCGCAATAATCTCGGGGCGACCGGAGGAAGAAGAGTTCGACACATACCTTGAACGCTGGGGAAACCAGGATTTCGTAAAGGGAGTGCGCAGGGTCCTTCACGTCATGCCGGACGAGACGTCGCAATCGGATCTTTTCGTAGCCAACATCCGCCGGCTTGCCGCCTTCGATCTGCCGTTCGATCTGTGCTTCCTCGAGCGCCAATTACCGATCGCAATCCAGCTCGTAGAGAAATGCCCGGAAACAACATTCGTTCTCGATCACTGCGGAGTTCCCTCAATCGCGGAAGGAAAACCCGAAGCCTGGCAGGGGCACATCAAGGAACTCTCCATGTTCGCAAATATAAACTGCAAAGTCTCCGGACTCGTTGCCTACGCAAATCCGGAGAAGTCCATCGAAGACGCGGTCAAGCCCTATATCGATTACGTCATCGAGTCCTTCGGATGGGACCGGCTGATTTTCGGCTCCGACTGGCCGGTCTGCACCGTAACGACCACCGCAACCGAATGGATTCGCATCGCGCGCGACCACGTACGTAGTGCGCCGGAAACGGACCAGCACAAACTTTTTCACGACAATGCGGCCCGAATTTACAATTTATGAACGCTCTGCTCATTGGACCGATATGAGCGGTAAGAAACGTATACGGATCGCGTTGGCTCAACTGCCTGTATTGGCTGACGATCTGGAATCCAACGCGCGCGAAATTCTCGATGCCATTCAATGGGCCGGACGCCGTAAGGCCGACTTCATTGTCACCCCGGAGAGCGGGTTGACTGGTCACCACAACCGCTTTAGCAAGAAAGAGCGCGACAAAGCGGTTGAGGAAATCCGCGCGGCGCTGCGCACCGCGCGCGTAACCGGGATCATTGGCACGTGCGACAAACGGGGCGGACGCTCATACGTCGAACAGTTGATCATCCGGCGCGATGGCAGGATGATAGGCAGACAAACGAAAACCGTTCTTGCATCCGTTGACCGCGGATGGGCCACGCCGGGTCGCTCACTGAATGTCTATACCGACCGCGGATTGAAGTACGGATGCCTGGTATGCAACGACCTGTGGGCAGTGCCTCTATCGGGGACCGATGTAGACCCGCGCCTCTCGAAGATTCTGGCTGAGAAAGGCGCCCGCATGATCTTCTGTTCTTCTTACTCCGGCTGTGATCCACGATTTCGCCCGATCCATGAATCAAACGTCATGCTCCGGGCCATGGAAGGTCACCTGTTCATCGTCTCTGTGAACGCGGCCGAAAAAAGGCCGGTGAACGCAGTAACGGGTATCATGGGCCCGGATGGGAAGTGGGTGGTGCAATGTCCTCGGCGAGGAAGACAGCTTACCGTAGCCGACATTTCAATTCCCCCGCTGGCTGACCTCGTCGCAGCAGAGGAACCTGGATTCGTGTATGTCCGGTAGGCGTCAGAATTCTACGGTTCGATCTGCCGAGTCACATTCGACGCAGACCCGCTACGCTACAGTAGATCGCCGTATCGGACCTTGATAAACTCATCCCCGGGCGCATCGCGAACACTGTCCCCGACTTCACTCGCATCAAGGATGCTGGCCCGTATTGTCGAGTCAAGCTGAGCTGACCCGCCTGCGTCCCGCCTCATTTTTTGGAAAAGATACTCCCAGTCATCCGCCTCTCTCTGGGCAACTGCCAGATCCTTCCGCAGCTCGCCGATCTTTGTTGTCAGGTGAGCCTGGTTTCGTTTCAGGGTTGCCATGGTCATGATTTCATGGGCCCTGGCCGACTGCAAATTTGTTACTTGCACATGCAATTCCAGAATCTCTCCCTCGAAACCATCGAAATCGGATCCAGTCCCCACCAGATTCCCTGATGTAAAAAACAGGACACAAGACAAAACGGCGCCAACGACAAGCAGAGATTCCAGGACCCTGATCATGTTTGTTCTCCTCCAACTCCGGTTACGCGACAGAACGTAATGTAGTCATGGCGGCGTCTCCCGTTAAGCAACTCCGGGACGGGAATCGCGACGAATCGGCCGCAATCAGGCCTGCATGAATTCGCCGAGCTTCTGTATGCACCGTTGTTCATTGAATTTGGTTGCAGAAGAGATGCGACGTCCTGTGCAAAGGAAGCGGCTAATTCCCTTGCGGTTTTTCCAGGATGGGCTGGTCCCCTTCCCACCGTATGCGTGACAGGTAGAGCCCCTCCTCCAGCGTCTTCTCGTCTTCGTAGGAACCCCGATAACAGAGCCTCCCGGCCTTTCGGTTCAGGGCGCGGGTTTCTTCTTTCCGATCCGTAGTCAGCCACCAGTTTCCGTCGCTATCCTGCACCAGCTCCGTCGCGTGAAATGCGCCGAGCAGATAGAACCCGGAGCCGACGTTGAAGGAATGCTTCCGGGCTCGGACAAAACTTTGCGGCGACGGGCTTACTGCATGCCACAATCCAATGCCGTAGGTGAAGAAGAGGTGCCAAAGCCCATCGCGATGAATCACCAAGGGCGACTCGATGCCCAGCGTTCCCCGCATCATCGGCGCCGATCGAAACACGACCCCGTGATCGTCAAACTGCGCCCAGTCCTGCGTCGATTTCAGGGCAATGCAACAATACCCGTCGTGGTCGCCTGTAATGTAATAGAGAAGAAATCGGCCTTCATGTTCAATCACATGGACATCCTTGCACGTTGTCCCCTGTGGAGCCCAGTCGGGCGGTCCGAAGATCGGGTTGTCGTCACCCGGCGTCCAGGTCTCCAGATCGTCCGACCACATCAGGGAAAACCCGACGAAGCCTCCCTTGCCTCGCACCCCGTAAATCATTCCGTACCGGCCTCCGTAGCGAAAAACCCATCCGTTGCTCCGCGTGATATAATCGTAGTCCCCCTGCATCGGCGGCTTGATCATTTCCTTGTACTCCAGTTCGAACAGGGTCTTTCCAACCGCATGGCCGATTCCCGGTTCCACGGTGTTTTTTGAAGCCGTCTCCCAATCTGCTTTCGCCATCGCCGCCGTGTGAATGTCCGACAGGGTCATGTCGCCGGTAACATAGAAAAAATGCCAGTTGGCTCCGTCATGGAAAAAACTGTGGTCGACCTGGAACAGGCCTTTTGGCGGTGTATAAATGTGAGTCGTTACGTCGTTAAATTCCTGCTCGGTCGATGCGAAAAGTTGCTTGTGAAGCGCAAGAAACCGCTCTCCGAACGCCTCGTCGCTCACCGTTACGCCAAAGAGAGGGTCCAATGCCATCGATTCAATCTCCTGCTTGATCCCGGGTCAAGCGGTCGTATACCACAGCTTCATTGCTCACAGCAAGTAGCGCCTCTGCTGTGGCAAGGGGATCCCGTGTACGAACGACACCCAAAACCCACCGCTCGTTTCTCATCGCTCCCGGCTTGTAACCCGCGTATACATCTGCCGATAAATCGAGAGGTGCAGGCATGTACGAAAATTATCTCATCAAAAACGGTCAACTATATGACGGCATAGCGGATACGCCGGCGACCGCCGACGTAAGGGTCCGGGAGACTGTCATCGCGGAGATAGGACCGAATCTGCCCCCAGACGGTGAAAAGGAAATCGATGCGACCGGCCTGATGGTAGTCCCGGGACTGATCGATCTCCACGTCCACGTCTTCAACGGAACCGGGCAGTGGTCCATCGACCCGGCACTGGCCGGCCTGCAAACCGGGGTCACAACGGTCCTGGACACCGGATCCGCCGGCGCGCTGACCTTCAAAACCTTTCATCGATACATCATTTCCGAAGCGGAGGAAGATATTTTCGCACTGCTCAACATCTCCATTTTCGGATGCATGACGGGTCACCCGGACACCGAACCTGTGATGGGCGAGCTCACGGACACTCGCCATTTTCATGTTCCCTCGACCGTGGCCTGCATCCGAAAATTCCCGGACCGAGCAGTCGGCGCTAAAGTACGGTTGACTGCCGCTCTTGCGGATGGAAAACCGGAGAACGAACAGGCCGCATTTCGCGGCACATTGGATGTCGCGGCGCAGACCAACACGTTCATCATGATCCATCATGGCGCCTCCAACATTCCCACCGCCACCATGCTCGACGCACTTCGCCCGGGAGACGTCGTCACCCATCTATACCATCGGCAGGATGACAGCCCCTTCGAAGGACCAGGCCGCAAACCCGCCGAAGCCTTGCTGCGCGCACGCGAGCGCGGCGTTGTCTTCGATGTCGGTCACGGCGTGGGGTCATTCTCCTGGTCCCGCGCTGAACCGGCCTGCCGCGAACACGGCTTCTGGCCTGACACCATCAGTACGGATGTCCATTCCTTCAACCTCAACGGACCCGTGCACGACATGCCGACGACCATGAGCAAACTGCTTTACCTGGGCATGCCGATTCATGACATCATCCGCGCCTCTACGAAACGGCCGGCAGAGGTGCTTGGAATCGGGGACCAATTCGGTACGCTGCGCCCGGGCAGACAGGCCGACATCACGTTGCTGCGTCTCGAATCCGGCGCATTCGAGCTATACGATGTGGAAGGAAAGGCGCGCACCGCCAGGAAAAGATTCGCGCCGATCTCTGTATTCAAGAAGGGCGTCCATCGTCCGTGCAGGATCTCCGAATCCCTAGCCCCATCCCCGGATACATGGGCCGTCCCCAGCACGGTCCAGGAACTGAATCGAACTGCATAGCGGAGCGATCATTGCTTTCGACATATAACAGGTCTGTCCCGAATGGCGCTATTCACTCCTATTCACTATTCACAGGTTCCTTCAGATCGTGGTTTGACAGGTGGCGGGGGCGATTGCATGATTTTGATATGTTGAGATTTGCTTTGTTTTATCGATGAAAAGTGACGTCACCTGGCTGCTTGTCGGCACCGGCGACATTGTTCGGAAGCGTGTTGGAGCCGCACTTGCCGCCGCTTCAGGAAGTAGATTACTGGGGGTATGCGGCGGTGAAGGACGCGCCGAGTCCGTCGCCGAATCTTTTGGCGCAACCGAAGTCTTTCACTGCGTTGACGAAGCCCTCGCGAACACTCGGGCCAATGCTGTTTATATTGCGACCGCCGTGGACCGGCATGTGCCGGAGGCTGTCGCCTCTCTGCGGGCCGGCAAACACGTTCTGGTTGAGAAGCCACTCAGCATCGATGCGCGGAGCGCAGAGCAGGTCGTGATTGCGGCCGATGCGGCCAAACGCAAGGCGGGCTGCGCCTACTACCGGCGTACATTTCCCCGGTACCGTCATGTGAGGAATATTATTGAGAGCGGCCGCTTGGGCCGCATGGTTGCCGTTCGGATGTGCAACTGGAGTTGGTACAATCCAGCGCCGGACGATCCTAAGTTCTGGCGAGTACAGAAGAAGGCCGGCGGAGGCGGGCCTCTTGCGGACACCGGATGCCATATGTTCGATCAGATGATCGGTTTGTTCGATCTGCCGGTATCTGTGTTCGCATATTGCGATACGCTCGTGCACGACTATGAAGTGGAGGATTCTACGGCGATCGTGATGACACTAAAGAATGGCGCCCATGTTTCTGCACAATTCGGATGGAATACGAAAACATGGCGGCATGAGTTCGAGTTCGTGGGTTCGGAAGGAAAAGTTCGCTGGGAGCCATCGGACATTGGAACCGTGACCGTGACAATCGGGAGGGAGACTGAAGAGCTTGAATTCCCGAATGCCGAAAACCTTCACCTGCCACTCGTTGAGGATTTCGTGAGCGCAGTCGTTGAAGACAGGCCTCCTGCGATCCCCGTTGCCGATGCCTTGAAAACGAACAAGCTCCTCGACGGAATTTATGAGAGCGCGAAATCGGGAAAAGCCGTGGCGATTTCATGATTCGCGCCTTGGAATTGACGTGAAGTAACACCGGTAATCGGTATCGGAAAGCGAACACCGCAATTCGATACCGAAAGATGAACCGGTGTATTAGCCCGCTTATCTCACACTTTTTTTGCTGCAACCTCCACGTTCTCGCGACGAAAAAGTGTGTGACAAGTGGGCTAAAGCACCCAGTGGACACTCTCCGTCAATTCCCCGACGTAGGCACCCCATTTTTGTAGGATTCTGCCATGCCTTCTTCACTCAGAGCTGCGTATCCCTCACCGCCCCCGCGTACAAACACAAGATAACTATTCATCTTCTTTCTCCTTCCTTTGTTCTGCTTCGTTTTCAGTTTCCGGCCGGGTTTGTTCCCAGACTCGGTTTACGAATAAAGCTTCTCGATGCATCGCCAGAGTTCTTCCACGACAATTTTGAGTTTATTTTTTCCGTTGAAACTCTGGTCAATAGACGTGCGCCCTGGATGGCCGCGACACAGACGGTCGGGTCCCTTGAACTATACTGGTCCACCACCGCGGCGAAGAATCTGCGGAGCCTCTTGAGGGGATCGGACTCGAGATGCGGATCAATCGCAAACGACGCCGGAGTCAGCTTCTTGTCGATCCACCGGCCCAGTACCTGATGAGGCAGATCCTCTTTTGAAGGGAAATGATGGAACAGAGCTCCCCTGGCAACTCCGACATCCCCACAAATTTCGCCCATGGAGGTCGCCGCATATCCCTGCTTCAACATCCAATTTTCGGCCGCATCAAGAATTTGATGCTTCCTGGAATGTTCTTCCCTTGTTCCTGCTATGCTTTCTTGCTTCAAAGTTTACTAACCGACCGTTCGGTTAGTAACAATCATTCGAAGACTAGCCCGCATATCTCTCCACCGGAGAAACTTGGCGACCTAAATGTCTATGGCTTAAATGGTTACATAGTTTGTCGCCATTTTGTTTTTGAAGCGTCAGGCAAGACAAACAGGAAATTGCGTGGATTTGACCGACCATCGTGGCAAGATTCGATGAGAAGCGATTGATTGGTGAAATCAATGAACCACAAAGAGCAGTTTGAGAGAGAAGGATACCTATCTGGAATCGACATTCTTTCTGCGTCCGAAGTCGGGGGAATACGGTCCGAGTTTGATGGGGTCGAATCCCAGCTTGGCAGGGAAGAGGCACAAGTCGGGATTCTTGGTAAGGAGAGGGAAATTCCATGGCTATGGTCTCTCGCGACCCACCCTGCCATTCTGGATGCCGTGCAATTCGTGTACGGAGACGATTTACTCCTGATAGGTACGCATGTCTTCTGTAAATATCCGGTCGAAGATACCGGAACTGAAGCGTTCGTTGCCTGGCATCAGGACGTGACGTACTGGGGACTTGCGCCTCCCAAAGCCATCACCGCCTGGCTTGCGATTGACGATACGGATGAAGAAAACGGAGCGATGATGGTAATCCCCGGGAGTCACACGGTTGGAATCCTTGACCACGGGAAGAGCCACGAGGAGGGCAATTTACTCTCCGTAAACCAGGCGGTATCGAACGAGGCATTCGATCCGGATTCGGCGGTCACGTTGACGCTACGGGCGGGACAGATATCACTGCACGACGGATTGACGATTCACGGATCGCTCCCAAACCACTCTCCACGGCGGCGCTGCGGTGCCGCAATTCGATATACCACACCGGAGGTCAGGAATGTAGGCAATGCAAAGCAGACCTTTGATTGGCAGGCCGTGCTGGTGCGGGGCGAGGACACCCACGGAAATCTGAAGCTTCTGCCTGAGCCGGATTTTGCAGTGAAGTGATTTGCCTTTCCTCAACCGCCTTCTGCGTGGGATCTGCCTGGAAGGCCACCTTGCTCGGATACCACGTCCTTGCTGCTGTCACCGAGCTCGATCAGTGGGGTAACACCTTCGGGGATGAGGTCGATCGACGCGTTGGATGTAAGCAGCTGATCGGTTTCCATTACGTCGAGAACCGACTCCAAGATCTCTTCATCCTGACGGGCGATTTCGTTGAGGGCCTGTCCGACAATCCGCGGGCGGCTCGAGGCCGCCTCGGCCAGTTGCTGCGACACCTTGAATGCCGTTTCACTTTTTATAAGTCCCACCCGGTTCTCGCCGTCCTGCTTCATCGCGCTCGTCACCTGCACTAGCCTTTTGACGACCTTTTCCGTGATGTTCTCCACCATGTGGTTATCCGTAAAAGCCACTTTCCGAATGTAGACCGAACCGAGGCTGTACCCCCATTTCTCGGACAGAGGGGAGACAGTCTGGCGTACCGTTCTACTCAGGCTGTGCCGGTCCTCCAGCATTTTCTCCATTTCCAAATTGCTCAGCGTTGAGATCGTGGAACTGGCGACGTTGGCCTGCAGTGATCCGTCAGGATTGGAGTTGATGAAGAGATAGGACACCGGATCTTTCACGCGCATTTCGTACCAGATCCCAACTCCCATGGGTGTGCCCTCTTCCGAGTTCACCATCTGGCTCCTCAGGTAATGCTGACGGAGGGCGGTATTTACGGTGTAGAGCTTTCCGAAAAACGGGACCAGCAATGCCTTGGGACCGAATACGACGAAGGGGAAGTAGATGCCGGCCTCGTCGAGGGTGCCAATCACTTTACCAAACAGGGTAAAAACCTTTGTTTCGCACTCATTGACGATGGTGTAGAGCCTCAAGATCCGCAGAAGCGCGGTGATGATCGGAATCGTCAGAAGCCCGACGACCAAAGAGATGACTACGCCCGGACCCATTATTTCGGGTCCTCCACAGAGCCTGTTCCCGGCGAAGATTGCACGATTCTTCGAGTTCTCCCGTACAGGGGAATACGAAGATTTCTGATGTATGCCTGCAACGCCGCGGATCCACCTTCGGTCTTGATGCCGCCGAGTGTGGTTGCCAGCTCCCGCAACGGGGCGACCTCGGCCTGGGCGTTGTTGGTCGCGATTTCCACGGCCCTCTTGCTCATGGTAATCTGTTGTTCGGAATCCGCCCGCGCAGTACTGATGTCAGCCGCGACCTGGTTGCGGGTGCTGTTGATTGCGGAGAGTGCGTGGTCGACTTCGGGGGGCGGATCGATTTCCGTAATCAGCGCCGCGTCCAGTTCGATGCCGTACCGGCCCAAAGTTTCCTGGCATTGCTCTTCCATGTACTGATTGATGAGGGGGAGGTTTTTTCTAAGGTCGTTAATCGATACTCCCTCGGACATTTGCACTGCGCTGCCGCCCTCATTGCCCTCGAGTTCTTCCTCTTCGATCAGGCTTTGACCTTGGGGATCGACGAAATTCGAGATGCGCTCCCGCAGCACCGAGACGAAATATCCCATTACGTGTTCCAGCGGACTGGCGACGGCGAACAGGTAAGCATAGAGATTGCTCTCGCCCACCCGGAACCGGATCTGCCCGTTTACGCCGGTAGTCAGGTTATCCTTTGTTACCGCTTCGATCGTGGATTGGCTTTTGGTTGGATCCCACGTGAGATCGGCGGCCTGGGTAGCGACGCTGACCTTGTGGACCCTTTGCCAGGGCCATTTGAAATAGGGGCCTCCCGGAGGGATTACGCGGACCTGGGGAAACTTGTACCGCTCCAATTCGTCATCCGACAATTCGGAACTCGGGCTCTGTTGCTCCAGTTTTTGTGCCGCGCCGAAAGAGGTGACAACCGCGCGCTCGTCCGGGCGAACCGTGTAGAATCCGCGTAGAATGACGCGAAACACAAAGTAGATCACCAAACCAGCAATGAACGCCACGAATCCCATAGTAACAGCGTGAATACCTCCTTAGCGCCGCCGACCCTATTGAAGTGGCGCGGGGATTGCAACCCAAAGTAGCCATCGCGGATCCGCGGGATATTGAGGTTGGGGGAAGATAACGCAACATTGAGATCGGGAACATCCGCGAGAAGACCCATAAGCCGGGGGGTGCAGCGAAAAAGGAGGAACATGAGAGGGAGTGTCGTTGCGACAGTGCCGACTGTACCGGTAGGAATGGGGGGAGGATCCCGCCTCCGTCGCCGGATCACCTGGTCCATGTGCCGGAGGTTGGCCCCCGCCTCATACATCCTTTTTCGTCCACTCCCCGTCAATCAGTCGCCAAGTCGTACCGCCCTGGTTTTTGTCCTGCAGGATGGCAGGTAATCGGTGTGGGCGGACGTTGTCGAACGATTGGAGCATAGCGAACCTCACTAGAGACGCGGGGATACCAACCGCAGTGAAACCGGGGTGCCCGGTCGCCGGGTAGGGGCCACCGTGATTCATGGCGGGACTGACCGCGACGCCTGTCGGCATTTTGTCATTCAGCAGCCGGCCGACCTTGTCGCGCAATCGGGGCGCAACGCGGCCGTACGCGTCTTCGTCGCCGCCACCCGAATCGGAATAGACGCTGCCCGTAAGATTGCCTTCAAATTGCTCCACCACGCTGCAGGCCTGATCGACATCGTCCGCAATAACAAAGAGCGAAGAGTTTCCGAATGCCTCGGTCTGCATGGCTTCGGGATTATTCAGAAACTGGTCGCCCGAGACCGCCATCAGTGTATTTGACTGACCGTATCCCTGTCCGGCACCGGCCAGATTGCCAGTGAGAAGCGCAGCGCCCGCGTTCTGAAGGGTAGCCAGGCTCTCCTGCAGGGATGATTCCACCGCTTTAGAGAGAAGTGTTCCCACTGGGGCGTTACTGAATTTCCCGGACACTGAAGAGATGAAGTCGCGTGATTTATCGTCATCGACCAGCAGCACGAGTCCCGGATTCGTGCAGAACTGGCCCGTACCCATCAGGCAACTGGTCGTAAACTCATCGGCGATTTCTTCAGATCTCTCCCGGAGAGCGCCCGGAAGGATGACAACCGGATTGACGCTGGAGAGTTCCAGGTAGATCGGCTTCCCGGCGGCCTCCGCCGCCTTTTTCAGCTTCAATCCCGCGGACCGGCTACCGGTGTAGCCGGTTGCGCCTACGCGCGAGTCGGAGACCAGTCGTTCGCCGTCGGGGTGCGATGTGCGATACAGAAGCTGCACCACGCCTTGCGGCATGCCTGTCTCGTCAGCAGCTTCCTGGGCGAGAACGCCGAACAGGCGTGTTGTTCCCGGGTGCGAGGAATTGGCTTTCGCGATGACCGGGTTGCCGGCCGCGATTGCCGCGGCAAAGTCGCCGCCGGAGATGCTTCCGAAGGCAAATGGGAAATTGTTGGGTCCAAAAACGCAGACCGGTCCGATCGGCGCGTAGTATGAGCGGATCCCGTTGGATGAGTCGATCGTCGGCATTGACCAGGAGCCTTCGCGCGCGGCGGCGGCGGCTTGTCGAAGCTGGCCGCAGGTACGTGGGAGTTCGACATCCGCCAGCCGCGGCGAAGCCGGATACCCAGTCTCCTGGTTCGCCATCTCGACCAGCTCCTCCGCCGCCGATTCGATGCGGTCGGCATACGCCTCCAGAAATTTCGAGATGCTCTCCCTGGAAAGGTTCCGCATTGCATGGAACGCGCTTTGTGCCGCGTTCAGTGCATCATCGCAGTCGTCCCATGAACTCACTGGGTATTCATCCGCGAGGGTCTCTTTCGTAACCGGGTTTTCCGCCTGAAACGTAGCGGCTGACCGGGCAGATCGCCATTCGCCAGCGACGAGAATCGATTGTATTGGCATACCTAATTCACTCCTTTTCGTTGAGCCGGGCATTGGACAGCAAAGTTGCGGTCGAAGACAATCATATTGAGACCTCAAGAATAGGGCCAGGCCCGAATATTGCTTACGATTGCTGAAATTGCGGGGAGGGGTTGGATTTGTTTGCTGTGAACCTAGATCCTTATTCTTTCGGGTGGATCGCCTTCGCCGGTGTAGGTGAAGTACGGGGCCATGTAGGAAAAGAGGGACATGCGGCGCTGGTCTTCAGAACGGTTCGGTTCGCTGGCATGAAATAGCAGACTGTGAAACATGAGAACGTCGCCGGCTTCCAACGGAACGTACGTGGTCTGGTTCTGAAGTTCTTCCGTGAGGTCAATCTGAAGCTCCGCGCCATGATGCTTTACCGCGCCCCGCCGGTGAGAGCCGGGAATCACCTGGAGCGCACCATTCCCAATTTTCGCGGCGTCGATCGCGGTCATAGCACTGATGAATTCATTGGGTTCATATTCCCAATACACCGCATCCTGGTGCCACGGCTTTTCGCGACCCACCTTCCCCTGCTTCATCATAACCACATCCCGATAGAGTTCGATGACTGGTCCGTAGAAGAGCTGCAGAAATACGATTACGGTCTTGTGTGAACACATCCGCCGAAACGCTTCGCTGTGGTCGTACATTCCGCCAATCTTTCGAAAGACGGGTCGATCCGGGTCAGGCCACTTTGCCGGATCTTCCGTCGTGAATCCTTCACGAACTGCATCGAGATCCAGGTAGCTCCCGGCGATTCGATTCAACTCCTGATCCAATTCGGCCAGTTCACCTGTTGACAGGACGCTCCGAAAAACAAGAAATCCGTTTTCCTCGAAGAAGGCTTTCTGATCTTCCGCGGCAGCCGGCGCGCCCGCCAGGTACGTGCTCACAGCAGGTTTGATTTCCACTTCTTCGAAGGCGTCAATTGATATTTTGGCAGCGCCCCCGTTCATTTTGAACCTTTCATTGCAATAAAATCCTCCCGTTTCCGTTGAATTAAAAGGCCCTATTGACCAATTTGCCATGCAATTCTATCCTATAGGCGGCCCTGATGAGCCTGGAATTCCCAAGGGGCATTCATCAATTGAGAATCGCGAATCTACATTATCATGCGTCCCGCGCTCTGGGGCAGCGGTCGGCTTTGATCTGTATAGGCCTGTTGCTGGCTATGACAGGAGCGGCCGAAACCTCGATCGCGGCTCCGCGTGTCATTGGGTCCTCCATTCAGGACAAGGACACCGTCTCGATTTCGAACCTTACGCTTCACGCAGTACTGCAGTTCGACAAGGAACTCGCCGCGATTTCAGATCCATCGAGCATCTTCATGGTGGGCAGTACCGGAACCAGCAGCATGCCCGGACAAATTTCATTGTCCCAAACGGGGACCTTGCTCACTGCGACATTTCACGGTGTTGAGGAAGACAATTATACACTCACCCTGGTCAGCGGGGACGGTGCGCTGGAAGGAATCTCCGGCAAGGACCTTGACGGAGAACCACTCGCATTTCCTGCCTCACCCAACGTCTCAGGTGACGGTGTGCCGGGGGGCGATTTTATCATGACCTTCACCGTCGATTCAACGGTCAGACCATTTCCTTCGCCGTTGGCGCCCAAGCGGCCTTTGGGAAGCCTTGTGTACGGCCCCCTCGTGTCGGCGGAAATAGTACCCGCCGGGGACGCCGATCGTTACACCATTGCTCTCGATGCCGGGCAGGTTTTGACCGTGGTCGCGAAATCGTCCGCGCTTATCGAATCGGTGATAACCGTTCACAGCCCCGGAAACAATCTGATTGGCGCGTCCGCCAGCGGCGGCCCCGGCATCGCCCCCGTGATTCAAACCTTGTCCATTCCTGCTCCCGGCATCTATTTGATAACCGTAAACGGCGTCGGCGACAGCACCGGCGCTTATTCGCTCGACGTTACCTTGAACGCCGCGGTCGAGGAGGAAGAATTTTCCGGCTTCCCCAACGATACGATGTTCGAGGCGGAGAATATCGATGCGTCGTTCATCCTGTTGCCCGGCGGCATGCGTCGCGCGGCGGTCGCCGGAGAACTGCCGGAACCGACCATCGTTACACCTGCGATTCAGGTCGACGAAAGTCAGAAGTCGTCTTCATCGAACTCCGGTACGCCGGTCACAGACCCCCGGGATCACTATGCTTTTACGCTCGAGGCCGGATACCGAGTGTCCGTTGTGCTGGATTCCACGTTTCGCGCATCCAGTTCCCTTTCGATGCTGGCCGCCGACGGCACTGTCATAGCGAAGGGAACAAATTCCGCTCATCTCGCTGCATGGATCGAACCCTTTGTCGTACCGACAAGCGGGACCTACCAGGCTGTCGTAGAAGGAGAAGCGGGCCGGTACACGCTGGTAGTAGTGGAAAACGGGTACTTCGAGATCGAATCGAACAACGGGTTTCAAGAAGCCCGGTATGTGGGCCAGCACGGCCGGGTCCTCGGCGCGGTCGGCGATTCTATGGGCCCGGACTTTTTTGTCGTCGGAATGGCCCGGGGCGACGGATTACAACTCGAAACGTTTACCCCGTTCGACGGCCCCTTCGAATTCCATAACGTTCTCGATCCCGCGATCGAACTTTATGACCCATCGGGACAGTTGGTCGGACGGGAAACGGGCTCCGCGCCCGATGGCAGGAACGCGGTCCTCTACCATTTCGCCAAGCGATACGGCCCGTACAAAATCAAGGTTTATGCGGAGCAATCAGCCGGAGAGTACCTGCTGGTTTCCGATGTGCTGGATCGCGAATTAGATGAAGACGGCGACGGCCTCTCCGATACGTGGGAACGGGAGCATGGCCTGAATCCGAACGACGACGGGACTGTCAACATTCTGGACGGAGCGCTGGGAGATCCTGACGCCGACGGCGCGTCCAATGCCGAGGAAAAAGAATCCGGAACGAACCCGAATGACTCGGCCTCCGTATTTTCGATCATCGACGTTTCCCAGACTCCCGACACGAACAACCTTGCGATCACGTTCACTACGCAACCGGGAATCCGCTACGCCATCGAGTTCGTCGATTCATATCCGACAAATCAGTCCTCCGCGGAGTGGGCGGGGTTCAGGAATGTGGCCAACATGGTGGGCAGTTGGTTCGAAACCGGATCGGTCGCGGCCGCCCATACTTTCGTGGACGACTTTTCCGTCGGCACCAGCGGCGGCAACCCAAGAAACGGCCTTCGCCATTACCGTGTTCACATCCCGAGTCTCGCCCTGTTTACCGATCCGGAATTCGTTCATTACGACAAAGAGGCAGGCGTTGCATCCGAAGGGATTAATCTTGAAGCCGCACTGGTTTCGCTCGGATACGCGGTTAATTCGTTCGTGGGGGTCTCCTCGGGCGCATTCAGCACGGCGATGGCCACAACCGACACGCTGGTGATTCCAGAGCTCGAACGTCAAAACCTGGCGCCCGCACTAAACAGCGAGGCGCGCTCGACGATTTCTAATTTCGTTGCGAATGGCGGGACCATCATTATTCACAGCCAATTCTCCGATCACGATGAAGCGCTCCTCAATGCAGTGTTCGGCATGAACCTGACGCCTGGTCTTGAAGGCATGGGCGCGGGGGGGTCCCAGAAAACACAGGCTTCAAACGGAACGTTTTTCGAGGACACGCCAAATCACCTGCCCCACAATGATGGGACAAGAACGTGGCTCGCGTCCTCCTTACCCGAAAAAAACGCGTACAGCATCTATCAATTTAACGATACAGGAATCGACTTCACCGCGGTGGCGCTGATTCCCTTCGGCGCCGGTAGAATCGTATTTCTGGCGTGGGACTGGTACGATGGGGTTCCCATCGGATCGCAGGACAACGGTTGGCTGGAAATCCTCGAAGCCGCCACTCTCGAAGGCTTGCGACCCTAGCCCGCATATCTCAGTGAATGAAGTGATTGCAGATCCCAATTTCGTCGAACCCCTCTATGGGATGATCGGCGAGGACCATGCGAAAATCCGTAGTGAGCAAATCTCTTCCGAGATCCTCAATCAATCTTGAAGCATGGGTCAGATAGATGCCGTCAAAATGTGCCCGGACTTCCGGATCACGGCGCAGTGCGGCAGCGCGGACTGGCTTCCCATCCATCAAAAAACAAACATTGAAACTCTGGTCCACTCCCACCCACCCCTCGGGCAGGTAGGCTTCTATCAGCACGTGGCCATGTTGCTTCACCTTGTTACCCGCAAACACGAGCCGGGAGGGAATGCCGATGACCTGCGTGAGTCCGCAGAGCACTCGGGCCTGCTCCATGCACCACCCATAGCCGCTCTCGATAATGTCTTCCTCGATCATTCCCCGATCGGCGGCTAAGCGGTTCCCAGTCAACTTCCAGTAGTAGCCGGCCCAGGGAATCTCTTCAGAGACGTACTGAGACAGGGCCTGAACCCTGCCAAACCGGGATTCAATGCCCCCGCTCACATCTCCCGCGATCTTCTCCAACAGGGGCCGGGATCCCCGGACATACGGGAGCCTCGTTCCGGTGTAGTGCTCGTACAGGAACTCTTCCCCCGCAGCATCCAGGTCCACATAGTTGAGCGCCTGCTCGAGATCAATCCCGGCCACGGGCGGTTCTATGCGCTGATCAATCTTCCGAAGTTGTGTGTTCTGCACAGTCACGATCCAATACGAGACCCTACCATTTGGGCTTTTCCTGTCCATTCACCCAAGAACATCATACTCTATCGCCCATCGTTTGAGTGGGTTACCGACTTCCCTGCAGAATGTTGTCATCCTGGTTAATAGCTATTCTACTTATCTCCCCCTTCCTCTACGCGGGGTACGTGTACAACCAACTCGTGAAACGCAGGAACCAAGTACGTGAAGCCTGGAGCGGCATTGATGTTCAACTGAAACGAAGGCATAATCTGATCCCGAACCTGGTGACCACCGTCAAGTCCTACGCCCGCCATGAGAAGGATGTACTCGAGGAAATCACCGAACAGCGCAGCCGCATCTCCGATCCGGGGAACGTGAAAGAAACTGGCGCGAAAGAGAACAACATCTCGAAATCTCTGAAAACACTGCTAGGTTTGGTTGAAGCGTACCCCGAACTCAAAGCTGACAAAAATTTCCTTACACTCCAGAACGAGCTTGTCGATATCGAAGACCACCTGCAATATGCTCGGCGCTACTACAACGGCTGCGTCAGGGAGTTGAACAATTTCGTAGAATCATTTCCATCCAATCTGATCTGCCGACTATTTGGTGCGCGTCCCGAGGGTTTCTTCGAGGTGAGACGCGCAACGGAGAGGCTGGTTCCATCCGTTTCGATAAGTGAGTCTACTGATGCAAACGGGGAGTAAGAGCCATGTCCTGCGGGTTGCTGTTTCAGGTGGACTTCTTTTCGCATTGGCAATCCCGGGTCGCGCGGAAGAGAGAATTACATCCTTCGAGAGCGTAATTACCGTACACTCCAACGCTTCCGTTGAAATCAGTGAAATCATCTCGGTCACCGTGGACGGGAGTAAAATCAAGCGCGGCATCTTGCGCAAATTTCCCACGCGGTACAGGGATCGACTGGGCAACAAGGTCCGCGTTGACTTCGACGTCCTCGGCGTTACCCGAAACGGCACGCCGGAACACTATGCCATTGAGCATTGGGACGGTGGAGAATCCGCAGAAGGAGGGGTAACGATTCGCATCGGAAAGGCGAAAGTCGATCTGCCCCATGCGCCTCAGAAATACGCAATTCAATACCGAACCAACCGCCAACTCGGCTACTTCAAGAATTATGACGAGATTTACTGGAACGTGACCGGCAACGAATGGGAATTTGCGATCGACCGCGCCACCGCCGCTGTCCTTCTCCCCGCGGGAGTTCCGCGAGACCAGATCAAGTTCGACGCTTACGCGGGAAGACCCAAAGAAACCGGCACAAACTATCAAGCCGCGGTCGGGACCGACGGAACGGTGCGCTTCGAGTCGACGCGACCTCTCGCGCCCGGGGAGGGATTGACCATTGTGGTGGGTTGGCCCAAAGGTCATGTTCATCAGCCCACGGCTGCGCAGATTTTTTTCTTTACGCTGCGTGACAATCGTCCTGCGCTCGCCGCTTTCCTCGGGCTGGTGGCTGCACTTGTGTATTATTTAATCGTCTGGATACGGCACGGGAAAGACCCGGAAATAGGGGTCATTGTGCCACGGTACGAACCGCCCGAAAATCTGTCCCCCGCCGCGGCCCGATACATCTGGAAAATGGGCTATGACAGCAAATGTTTCGCCGCATCGCTGATAAACCTGGGGGTGAACGGGAATCTTCGCATGCGCGAGCGCGACGGCAAGTACACGGTGATGCGACTGGAGGGTGATACGGGACATCTGCAATCCGAGGAGAAAAAGCTGTTCAACAAACTGCTCGGCTCAAGAAAGAAGCTGACCTTCAAGCAAGACAATCATAGCAAGATCAGCTCGGCGGTCGACGCATTCAAGAAGTCGCTGCTGAGTACGTACGAGAAAAAATATTTTCTTACCAATCGCAAGTACTGGTGGCCCGGCATCCTCTTCGCATTGGGAACCTTGTGGGCCGCGATCCTACTCGGTCACAACCTGGTACTGGGCCTGTTCATGGGCTTGTGGCTCTCGATCTGGACCGTCGGTGTCATCTTCCTTGGGCACCTCGTCTACACATCCTGGGTTGGCGTTGTATCGGGAAGTTCAAAAATTCTCAAAAGTTTCGGCGCCATTTTCATTACCTTTTTCGCACTTCCGTTTTTCGCGGGAGAGGCGTTTGGCCTCTTCATCCTCTCGCAGGCGATCTCTCCGGCAGCATCCATGCTCCTGGTTTGCCAGGCAGGGGCCATCCTTGTCTTCTATCATCTGCTCAAAGCTCCGACCCGCCTGGGCCGGCAACAGATGGATCAACTGGAGGGATTCCGCCGGTACCTCACGATTGCGGAACAGGACCGGCTGGCATTCAGACATCCGCCGCGTAAAACGCCAGAACACTTCGAGAAGTTTTTGCCCTACGCCCTGGCCTTGGATGTAGAGCAGGAATGGGCTGAATACTTTTCGGACGTCATCGATACCGTGCCGGGGAGCGAAGCGCAGAGCTACGGACCAACCTGGTACAGCGGATCTTCGGGTCGTTCATTTTCCTCGCGCTCATTCACCAGCAAACTGGGAGGATCGCTCGCTGCTGCCATTTCTTCCACTTCCACCGCGCCAGGATCCAGCTCGGGCTTCCGTGGCGGCGGAGGCGGATTTTCCGGCGGCGGCGGCGGCGGATTTTCCGGCGGCGGCGGCGGCGGCGGCGGCGGAGGAGGATGGTAAATGCAGGGGGCGAGGATCGGGCACTTGAACATTGCGCATCGAAGTAAAAGAAGGAACAACCCTCAGCGTCGATGCGGGATCGTGAATCGCAGGGGATTCCCCGGTTGGCGAAAGTTCCGACCGAGATGTACTGGGTGGTAGAGAGATGAGAATCTTGATTGCAATCGCCGTTGGGGGCGCGCTGGGCGCACTGCTGCGTTACGGTCTTTCCGGATTGATCGGAAAGGTCTTTGCAACTTCATTTCCTATGGGGACCTTGGTTGTAAACATTTTGGGTTCGTTTCTCATTGGCGTCGTGTGGGTTCTGTTCGAGCGTCTCAGTGACGCACCGGGATTTCGCGCATTTGCGGTGGTCGGTTTACTGGGAGCGTTCACGACTTTTTCCACCTATAGTCTGGAAGTATTGATGCTCGGTCGTCTGAACGACATGAGGTCGGCACTCCTCTACATCTTGGCATGTAACTTGTTGTGCATCGCTGCCGTCACGATTGGGTTTCTTATGGCCCGCTCGATCTCGGCGACGATTTGATCAGATCATTGGCGGATTTCAGGCGAAAAAATTGAATTAAAGTCCTATTTCGATCGTCTGATAGATAGAATGCGGGAAATGCGTCAAAATTGGAGAAATACGATGAAAAGAGCAATGGCACTTCTAATGACAGCGGCAATGGGATTCGCAATCGCAGGGTGCGCAAGCACCGGATCCACAGTAAACACCAAGAAGGGCGCTGTGTTGGGCACGGTGATCGGTGCCGCCGCAGGCGGAATCATCGGTCACCAGTCCGGTCGCGGCCTGGAAGGTGCGGCAATCGGTGCGGGTGTTGGCGCGGTTGGCGGCGGCGTAGTGGGCAGCGCAAAGGATGAAGCCGAAGGCGACTATTGAAAAAAAATCGAGAGCTCGTTCTCTCGAACTAGCCCGATTGTTTTTTTCAGCCCCGTCTCCGGATAATATGCGGTGATGGGCTTGGGAATTCGAACGAATCCGTCGATTCCTGCGCGCATCACTTACCAACTGAATTTTTCTCACCGAATTTGCTCGCCACTCTCTATGGGAGCGTTCAGAGTGACCGGATGTTGCGGTTTCCCGTTTTCGAAACTGGGCAGCGGAAACCGGCTAGAGAAGAGAATTTTTTGAAGCAGGATTTGATGCGGGCAGGCATCTCCGATTCAAGCGTCGCTTTTAAAGGTGACGAATTTTTAAAAGATACGATGGATCGGGGAAGAGGCACCTGAACAGGAGCGACGACTGTGTCGTAAAAGTTGCGGAGTACTATGTTCGATTGCGGAGCGCTTTCGAAAACTTCGCATACCCATGGAGGAACCCGCTTATCCGGTCGGCGGGTAAAAGCCGCAGGAAAACAGTGCCGACCGGATGAAATGGCGCTGGGCGGCACCACCATCCGATCGCCGGCAGGCGTTCAATATCGGTCTTCATCGTAATTTATTGATATTCAAGTTCGGGATGAGGTCTATTGTCTCTAGCTGCCGCCGGGTACCGGCGCAATATGGACCATGCGTTTCGAACATCTGCTAGATCGATTTGATACTGATGCCGAAGGCAATTCCCTTCATCAGTTCGCTTCCGACCTGTTTCCAATCTGCCGGAGCATTACCGGGAACGGTGTGCGCCAGACTCTCAAGATCATTGCAAAACGGATTCCTCTTGAAATTCGTGAGGTTCCCACCGGCACGGAGGTCTTTGATTGGACGGTACCCCGGGAGTGGAACTGCGAAGCCGCAACTCTCCGGGGCCCCGATGGCGAGATTGTTGCGGACTTTGCGGATCATAATCTGCAGCTGATGAGTTACAGCGTCCCGGTGCATCAAAAGATGTCGCTGGATGAGCTGAAACCGCACCTGCATTCGCTCCCCGACCATCCCGATTGGATCCCCTATCGAACGTCGTATTACCGCGATGATTGGGGATTCTGTTTGCCACACTCCGTCCTTGAGTCCCTTCCGGACGGCGAGTATGATGTGCAGATCGACTCAGCCCTGCAAGTCGGGTCCCTGACCTACGGCGAATGCGTGCTCGCGGGCGACACGAGCCGCGAAATCCTGATCTCGTGCCACGTCTGCCACCCGTCGATGGCCAATGACAATTTATCGGGGGTTGCCGTCACAACCCGGTTAGCGGAACTCATGGAAAGTGTCCCGCGCCACTATACATATCGATTCCTGTTTATTCCCGGCACGATCGGATCGATCACCTGGCTCGCGCAGAATGAAGATTGCGCGGAACGCATCGACCACGGGTTGGTCGTAACCTGCGTGGGTGACGACGACCATCCCACGTATAAACGAAGCCGGCAGGGCACAACGATGATCGACCGGGCAGTTGAGTTTGTTTTGTCACAGCGAAACCTTCCGTTCGTTATGGAGAACTTCTCTCCCTACGGGTATGACGAACGCCAGTACTGCTCGCCGGGATTCGATCTTCCCGTAGGGTTGCTCACTAGATCGCCGTGGGGCAGATTTCCGGAATATCACAGCTCTGCCGACGATCTGACTTTCATAAAACCATTCGCCCTTGCCGATTCGCTCCGGCTGATCCTGGACGTCTTCGATATTTTAGAGAATGACGGGTCGTACGTGAATCTGAACCCGATGTGCGAGCCGCAACTTGGGAAACGGGGCCTGTACGACATGATGGGCGGAAAACAAAACGTCAAAGATCTCCGAATGGCGTTGTTGTGGGTCCTGAACTATTCCGATGGCGGGCACTCATTGCTTGAGATTGCCCATCGCGCGCGCTTGCCGTTCCCGGCAATCCGCGCGGCGTGCGACAAACTGGTTGAAGCGGGGTTGCTGAAAGCCCAGCCGCCGGAGTAGCGCGCGGATGCTTGGAACTCCGCAACACGGGTCTGATATCCGTGCCATTTCCCGGGCTCTGTTCTTGCTGTTCCGCATACGGGATAGCCGTTCTACGGAGGTTGCGTGCTTGAGGCTCCGCAACACGGGATACCCGTGCTACGGGCCGGGGCTTTGGCGGTTGGCTCCGTGAGCCACGGGCAAGATGCCCGTGCCACGCGTACGAAAATGCGTGCCAATGCAGCCGGGACGTGGAAGGGTCAACGAGTCGTTTGAGGAGAAAACCCGTGCCAAGTACAGTTGTCCTTTCAACCTGGCCGCTCAACAGAGTAGACAGCGGTGGTAAACGCCGCATTGATGCTCTGATGAATGCTCTTGGGCGGCACACCATTCTCGTTCAACCAGGACTTCATCATCCAAAGTACACAACCGTCCCCTACTCCCTGGACCTTGGCCGGCGAAAGCTCGGCATCAATTGGGGAATCTTCAATTTTTCTCTGCCCCAGAATCGGCGATTCGCGCGCAATCTAATCCGGAACCAATCGCCGGCATGCGTGGTTCTAACCTCCATCTGGGGAGAGCCCGTCGTTCGCGGACTGAATGAGGTCCCCGTAGTGCTCGACGCGCACGATGTCAACGCCACCGCCATCGCAGAACGGTTCGGGCGAATCCACCCATTCACAAAACTGGTGCATGCGCAGGAGGCACGCACCGTGAAATGCGTCGATCACCTATTCGCCTGCTCCGAGCAGGATCGAGAACAGTTCATGGAATCCTACGGGATCCCTGCTTCGAAGGTTACGGTCGTGCCAAACGGCGTTGACACGAACTCGCCGCCTCCCGATTCGAGTGTTCTGTCCAAGGATGCGTTCTGGCAGTCCAATGTGAAGCAACAGACTCCGCTGTTCTTTATGGGAAAGCTGGACTATCAACCCAATATCCGCTCACTCGCATTTCTTAACGACACGCTTCTGCCCGAGCTCGAACAGCGGTCCCCGGGAAAGTACAGGATCATTGTCTGCGGCGGGCCGGTTCCGGCAGCTACATTTCGCCCAGGTATTGCCTTTTCCGGCACGATCGATGATCGCCGTCTGCAAGCCTACCTGCACGGCTCCTCGATCTGCCTTGCGCCTGTCTTCACGGGGTCCGGCACAAGACTCAAAGTTCTTGAATACCTCTCCGCGGCCCGCCCCGTCGTGGCAACAGCAAAGGCGGCGGAGGGAATCCCCTGTGAATCGGGGAAGCACCTGGTGATTGCGGATCCCGAATCATTCGCGGATGAGATTGAAAAGCTTGCGCGTGATCCGGCAAAATCCGATTCGATGGCTCAAGCCGGCCGGAACCTGGTCCGGGAGAAGTTCGACTGGACTTCAGCGGTTCAACCGAAATGGCGAAGCGTTCTAGATCAGTGGTGCGATTTCTCGCCGACATCTCCCTGGCCTAAGGAAAGATCAGAACACGGGTAGAATGAACTCTCACGGCAAAGACACATCATGCCCGGCAGCCGCTTTAGACACAATGTAAGCGATCCCCCCGAGCGGCGATATCATCAGCCGGGCCGCGGCGGAAGATACGCCGCGCGGATCATCAGCGTATCTGACGCTGGGAATGAGACCTGGCTCGCCTGGCAAGGATACGAACCCGACTCCGGACTGGACGAGGTTTGGTGCCAGAAGTGGGACTCCTCCGGGCGAACCACCGCGCGCCGGGTAACACCCGAGGCCGGGGATCATATGCGTCCGGTCATCTGTGCATCAGAAATTACAGGCATCCACGTCTTCTGGATTGAAGGCCAGTGCAGGCTCATGTGCGCTGAAGTCGGTAACGGCAGCGTGTCGAATCCAGTGGTTGTTTTTCATAGCGATGGATGGCTCCGCGAGCCGGCCGTTTGCCGATCCGGTTCAGGGTACAGGGGAATCGTCATTGAAAGCATCAATCGCCGGGACCGACTGATCTTGTTGCAGTTCCCGAAAGACTCAGATTTATCGCGCCCCAACATCACCCCGCATGAAATGGACGGATACACCTCACGCCCCGATCTCCTCCCGATGCAAAACGGAGAGGTGGTCATCTCCTGCGATGTATACGAAAGCAGCCAATATCATATTTCGATTCTGAAGTTTGCGGGAGATCAAGTGGTTCCCGTGAGCCGCCTTGACGATGACCACGCCGGCTGCCTGCAAGGGCGTCTCTCGATGGACGCTGCAGGCACGCCGTGGATCTGTTATTTATGTGACAAAGTCCTGGAGCGCGAAGGCGTGATCAACAGAGCCGTGTCGGTCCGCGTTGCGCGTTACGAAAATGGATCATGGACTTCCGCCTCGCCCGCGGAAAACGGGGATGTCATCCCGTTACACCAGGGACTTCTTCCTCACCAGAGATACTTCGGGTACGCGGGCCTTCGCCGGAACCCATTTCTGGTGCCCACGCAAAATGGTGCTGTGCACCTGGTCTGGGAGCAGCAGCGGAGCGAACACGAGGACTGGGATAACGTTTGGAATGGTGCACTCCTGTCTATGCGCTGGTCCTGCGGTGAGTGGGATGGCCCGTTTCGATGGCATGAGGGCGGCAACGGCTTCGCGCTGGATTATCGAACCCTGCATGACTCGAACGCCGTGGCATGCTTTGCCAAAGGTCCGCATCGGGAATTGGGCGATGATTTCATCCGCACAATGGTCGATCCTGATGCCGCCCCTCGCGCTCCCGCCCACACTACAGCCCCACAAGCAGGTTGGGACCTCCACACACCCGGGAAACAATCGCGCGTCCACCCGGAATCAACGGTCGCAAAAACCAAATACAGGCTCTATTTCGGTGATTTCCACAACCACAGCGTGTTCTCACCCGATGCCGAGGGACATCCAGATGAATTGTATCACTTCGCCAGAGATGTCGCGGAGATTGATTTCGCAGGAATTACGGACAACGATTTTTATCCCGAAAAGGCGCTTCTGACTGGCGAGTCTTCATTTCAGCGGAGACTTGCAAAGCGACTCCATGATCCCGGAACGTTCCTGCCCTTCACAGGATTCGAATGGACGTTTCACCGCGACGACGGCCGCGACAGCTTCAACCACAGATCGATTATTTATCTCGGCGAAGAGAACCGGCTGGTACGCCGCATCGAATCCGAGGGCGCAACAGAAGATGATTTCCGCGAGGCGATCTCCAGCATGCATGTCCTCGCCCACGCACACCACGCCGAATACCAGTTGCTGGGCATCCCGCAAGAGGCCAACGTGGAGATCACCAGCGGCTGGGCCATCAACATGGAATTATCCGAACGCGCGCATGGGCAACTACTCCAGGGATTTCGATTCGGGTTCAGCGCCGCCAGCGACAGTCACCGGGCCGTGCCCGGTCTGGGCGGCGCACTGGTCGGTGTCTGGGCAAAGAATTTGACGCGCGAGGCGATTGCTGAGGCAATGCAGGCGCGACGGTGTTTTGCAACCACGGGAAATCGCCCCATCATCGAATTCGCAATCGGCGATACTTTCATCGGAGGCGTTGCGCGTCTGCGTGACGATGAGCCCGTTCCGATTCAGGTTCGAGTTCAGTCAGACATCGCCTTGAAACGCGTCTCCCTCATTCGTAACGGGACTGTACTCCATGAGTTCGAATGCGCCGGCAGATCCCTGGACACCTCATGGTCCGATACCACGCCAAGAGAAGCCACCGCGTGGTACTATCTCCGAATTGAAGAAGACCGACCCTATCAGAGCCACCCCCACAACATTTGCCAGGCGGTGGGGCATCTTGCATGGTCGAGCCCGATCTGGGTCGAACGCCGCTAACCCCGAACGACCTCGACCGGGTCTACGCCTTCCCCACCCCGCTTCGCGAGTGATTTCAAATCTACCTTTTTCCCTTGGCGCAAACCCTTACGGAAATTCGAGAGACTCTCTGCGCCGGCCCGCATACCATAAAAATCCTGGCTTCAGGCACGGGGACATCATACAGGGCGTGAAACATTCGGGCGTAACCGCAGGCTGCGGCTTTGGCCGCGGAGTCGGGGGACGAATAGACCTCATGCCCCCCTTTTCCCGGGTCTTCCATAGAGCCGGCAAGCACCAGCCAGCAAAGATGATGGCGGCTGATCGCCAACAAAAGGTGCAGGGGCGAAACCAGATTATCCTGAAATGTCGGAAGAACTCCATCTATCGATCGCGCCCTGCAGACATGACCGGCGAGGAGGAAAACCACGTCCGGCTGAGTCTCCCCGACCAGTCGGTCTACTTCCTCGCCACCCCGAAGATCTATTTCCCACCCGCGATTCGCATCCCTCAACGACGAATCCGGCGGACTTCGACGCCACGTACCGTGCACCGATGCGCCGACTGTCCGAAGCGCACGCACCAAGAGTGCGCCAATAAAACCCGTGGCGCCCGTAACCAGCGCTGTTTTTCCATCGATTCATTCCGTGATTTCAGCCATGAATCCGTACCGGCTGCGAATTCGGACCGTGGCAAACGTTCGCCAACCCTGCCAAGAACAGCCATGCCCTCCTATCAATTGACTTACCACGTCACCTCTGATCGAATTAATTTACAACGCCTTCAGTCTTGCCGTGTCTAAGCCTCCTATCGTGATAAAATACCTGGTCGCAGCCGCGAGTATGAGTGCGGCAATAGGCTCCCAGACAGCAGTCGCTGCGCGCGAATTCGAGATTGCCGAACGGTTGGAAGACTTTGTGGACGTTCCGGCCCGGGCGGTGTGGTTGCAGCAGTTGGCGGGGGGCGACGACCCGCACGCCTGGCTTAATCGGCACTCCTTACAAACGATTGAGACGGGTTCAGGTGGGATTTCCCGCTAACTTCTCCGTCCGGAGTTCCACGTGCACCGGCCCATAATCACCCCTCGCGGCGAACGCGTGGTGTTCAGCAGCTACGATACCCGCTCGTGCCATGTCGTGAAATGGGACGGAACCGGACTTCGCAAACTTGGCGACGGATACGCTCTCGACGTCTGGAGCGACCCCGCGACGGGCGAGGAGTGGGTCTACGCGACGACGACCGGGACGAAAGGCCGGGAACAGAACAAGGGAAGCCCGGTCTTCAGATTTCCGCTGGAACGTCCCGATGCCCGGGAGGTGGTCTGGAACCGAACCCAAATCAGCGTCCACAATTTCATGCTCTCGGCGGACGGGGAGTTGGCTTGCGCCCAGTTTCCGCATCCTCGCGGAGGATTCGCGCGACTCGCAAAAAAGGAATCAAAAATCGTGGCGCGCGGGTGCTGGACATCGATGGCGCCGGACAACAGCTACCTGATGTGGGTTTTTGACGGACCTCACCGAAATTTATTGATGCACTCGATTCGCGACGAACGCCGATGGGCTGTAAACATCAATAGTGCGCCGGGAATGGAAGGATTCGAAGTATACCACCCGCGGTGGAGCAATCATCCGCGTTTCCTGGCGATCACGGGTCCTTACAAGGAAGGCAGGCGCGGCGGAAATCTCATCGGCGCAGGCGGCGGCGCTGTCGAAGTTTACGTGGGACGTTTTGACCACAATTTTGAGGAAGTGGAAGCATGGTGCCGGTTAACCAACAACGAGACTGGAGATTTTTATCCTGATTTCTGGGTGGAAGGAGGCGAGCAAGCGCAAGGCTATATTCCCGTTTCCGAGCTGGCAGAAAACTCCCCACGGGCTTCGTGGCCACCGTCGAAGCGAAATGCAGTATTTGTTTGGGAAAGCGCCGCCAGGCATCACGATCTCCCGCACGAGACCGAGTCCGGAACCAGGAATTGCATCGTAGTTCCTTCCGGGAACGCCGTATTCGACAGGTTTCACAGCATGCAGGCAGGCAACGGATACTTCGACGCGGGCAATTTCGATGCGGCCTCGATGGTACCCTCGCATGGCTGGACTTTTGAAGTCACATTCACGCCGTCACTCGGTGATCTGGGAACGCGCGTAGGATGCATTGCGTCTTTCTGTCGGGGTAACGGTACCTCCATGGCTCTCGTGCAGCGCGAAACAGGAATTTTTCTTCAACCACAAGTTCTCCCGGCCGGATCCCCGGCACCAGAGTTGCCTATTTTTTCTGATGCAATTTCCGGAAGAACCTATCACTTGATTGTGGTGATGGGGCACGGACAGCTTCGAACCTTCCTCGACGGAGTCCCCGGTAAGCCCATTTCACTGGCCGTACCCATCGTGAGCTCCTTGCCTCCTCACCTGCGTTTCGGCGACGGCCCGCGGGGCGATGCTCCGTGGCCTGGAACGGTGGAAGCCGTGGGGCTGTATGGCGAACCCATGAGCGAGGGCCGCGCGCTGCGTCATGCCGCAAGTTCGATGACCCGCGCGAAGGGCAGAGCGCCCCTCCCGTCGTATCGCGTAACCGCCCGTCTTTTACATCCTATCGTCCCGCCGGGTCCGGATGAAATCGGCGTGTACCGCCGGGCGATGGTTGTAGGTGAGTACGCCGTCGAGAGCAAAGACGTTTTGAACGAAGAGCAAATTCTGGTTGCGGAATGGGCCGTCCTCGACGCGAATCGAGTACTTCCGGCCCTGGGAAAAGGTGCGCGCCGGGAATTCCGCCTGGAAGCCTTTGACGAGCATCCCGAGCTGGAGGGCGAGCGTGAGTTCCTTCAGAGCGATTCGGATTCATTCGATCTGCCAAAGTATTATCGGCTGGATCCGCCTGAATCGACCGGACCCGCCAATTCATCGAATGTGGTGCAGTGACCGGGTAGCTCGGGGTTTACCCTATCATTGCAAAAAAATCCGTAATTCGCTTATCCCTTAGCACTTCGAGTTCTTTGTAGTAGTCTCAATCGGAATCATGTTTGGGAAGAGGGTCGATTAAGAGTACGATAAAGAGCCTCGATGATGCATAAATCGAGATTTATGAAAACGGACGCTACCCACTCATGACCGACCGGAATCTTCGCACCATCATTTACCTTGGATTCGCTTCGTTCGGGTTCATAGCGCTTCGGTTCCTGTTCGTTCCCGTACGAATCAAGCTTCTCACTTCATTGCTCGATAAAGGCCAATACGGAACGCTCACCCTGGTAAGCCTGTCCGTGTCATGCCTGACCATTCTATTCGCGCTCGGCAGTCTCGAGTTTATCCGGAGTAAGTGCCCGGGAAAACCCGAAAGCTACCAATACGGAGTGTTGTGGACCGGGATTCGGGTCGGAACTGCGGCAGTCGCCATCTTTGTTGTGCCAATCATGCTCCTCCTGATTCTTTGGCAGCCCGCAAAGGTTGAACTCGAAACGCCCGATTACCTGATCATCGGCGCACTGGTCCCGCTCACGCTCAATATTGTTCAGCGCGTCTACTTTCTCATGGGCCAACAAAAATTTGTCTCCGCACGCCTTTCGCAATTGTTACACGCAGATGCCTGGTTTCTACCCATCATCCCGTTCTGCTTTTTCGGCGCCTTGTCCGTGCGAACGGTTCTTTGGGTTTGGCTTTGCTCGATGATTCTGACCGCAATGCTGACCCACAAGTGGGTCCGAATGGAGAAGCTGTGGGAAATCAAAATCGCCCGCATCCCTGCAAAAGAAATGCTCTTTTTCGGACTGCCCCTCCTGCCCATGATGATGGGCGACTTGCTCTTCCAGCTTCAAGACCGGTACGTTCTGCTATGGCTGATGGGTCCCACCTCCGTGGCGAATTACTCGCTCTGCCTGAACATCGCAATGATCGGGTACATGGTGGGCCTGTCCCTGATAGAGATCTTCAGCTCTGAGCTCTTTCGGCTTACCAACGAAACTGAGAATGCAGATTTGCCGGCCATCGCGAACCAGCCGAAAATTCGCGACCTTCTGCAACTCATGCTCCGGTATGGTCTGATCGTCACGCTACCCGTAGCCGCGGCGCTTGCTGCGTGCGGGGAAGCGGTGATCCTGGTGCTGAGTAACCCTCGATTTCTTGACACCGTGTCGCTCCTGGCCTGGACGGCGCCCATCGCGGTGCTCTTCGTGTCGTATTTCGTACTCGGCCGCGTGCTCATGGCGGTGAATCGCGGCATCCATCTGGGTGTCGCCACGATCATGGCCGCTACGCTGAACATCGTGTTGAATACCCTGCTCGTGCCGGCCATGGATGAAAAAGGAACTGCCCTTGCCACCTGTATCAGTCTTCTCGTTCTGAATATCGTTGTGGCCTGGCTCGTGCGGCTCCCGAGGTGGCTACCTCTCTCGTCTCTGCAGCCGCTCCGTATGGCCTCCTTTTACCTGCTTTGCGCCGGGGGATTGCACCTACTCCAGATTCATCTTTCCGGTCACAATCTGGTCATACTAGCGTTGGGCGCCGTGTGGTGCCTCGTCGTACTTTTCGCGTTGGGCATGGTCCGCCGCAAGGACGTCATGCTCATGAGGAAATGCCTTGAATCTAAATCGAGCAAAGAAGAGACTCCATGATCGCCGCGGCCATCGGTCATATGCTTATCCTCGGCCGTAAGGTGGGAGCGGTATGCATACGAGAGTACTACCTGAGAAAATTTTCCAGCGCCGGCAAGGACGTGAGCATGGGCCATCACTTCGTCTGTCATGGTCCTGAAATATCCGGGTCGGGAACCAGGTAGGTTCTGTTATGCCGGCGTGAAATCAGCGAGTGCATTGATCCATCGTCGGATTGGACGAGGAATCCGCCATGAGCCGAATCACCGACGATAGTCTTTCCTTTTTCATCAAGCACCGAAAGGCCAAACCTGATCACGGTCACGCGACTCTCATCGTCGTGACGGGGAACGGAAAAAGTCCGCGGCTCGGACAATGCGCCGATCGGCCCCATCACAAAAACAGGATATATGGCCTCGACGTTCATTCTTAAGTCAAAGTACAGCAAGCGGTTCTCGTATAGTGCCTGGAGATCCGTCGGATCCATTCCCCGTAGCCGGCGGCCCAGAACGAAAATATGCATCCCTTGTGATTCCGAATTGTCCCTCTGAGCTCCTTCACGATCCCGAATTTGTTATGGGGATAAGCCAGGAGTCCAACGATGCGAACAAAGCGAACACCGGACGGAAATGACGAAACCACGTGCGCGACCGGAGACCGCTCATCCGGCAGAACCAACAGATCGGTCGTGGCCGCCAGCCCGAGCACGAACACGACATTGGTAAGTTTCATGCCCGCTACCCCGCCCGCAAGAAGGCCTGCAAGCAGAAAGACAGCTGGCTGCCATCGGGAAACCCGCGCGCCATCGACCCGGAGCAGCAACAACAGGCTGCAAAGCACGAACACCGAGCCCGTGTTGTCGTGAAACATTCGGCCGGTCTGAATTCGAACCATGGGCATAGCCAGCGCCAGGCACATTCCCGCGAGGGGGATCAGTCACAGCAAGAACCGCCCCATGTCCGGGCGCAAAAACATTCGGATCAGCACGAAAACAAACCAGATATTCACACCCTGTAAACCGCCCAGCAGAAAGCCGGCACATCGGCCTGAAAGTCGGGTCGAGAGAAAATAGCAGGTTGCGTCGATCCGCGGGTTGAAATAGGTCTGCAGAAACGCAGGCGCGATGTCGACATCCAGGCGGCCATGAAAAAACGAATAGCCGTTATACCTGTGATAATTCTGGTAGTCCCAATTGAAATCTTTTTCGAAATGAAGGCTCAGCAAGCCTGAAGTCGCGAAACAGACGATCGCCAGCACGATGTGAACGGCCCACGACGAAACATGCCGCCAGGCAGTTTACAGGTGCAGCTTCATAATGTTCCTGTTTGATTCTCCCGAAAATTTTGATACGTTGTACCGTCAGATATCTCGTCGCTTTGGAGGTCAGCGCAATATCCGTGGAACGAAATAAAAAGTCCAATGATAACCCTCCCATCCCCCCATCTGCCGGGCTGCTCTTGGTTCAAGCTGATTCGGGATGAAGCTCGTCGTCCAGATTCCCGCGCTTGACGAGGAATCGACCATTGCCGATGTCATTCGTGGGATTCCGAACGACATCGCGGGAATTACATCTACCACGATCCTCGTCATTGACGACGGCTCCAGTGACCGAACCGGTGAAATTGCGCGGAACGAGGGCGCACTCGTCATCCGGCATGAGCGACGCCGGGGGGTCGGAGCAGCATTCCGGACCGGAACCCAGCACTCCACCGAGCTGGGCGCCGATATCATCGTTACGATTGATGGAGACGGTCAATTCAACCCGAAAGACATTAGTGCCCTCATAGAGCCGATTTTGAGTGGAAACTCGGACTTTGTAACCGCGTCTCGTTTTGCTGACAAAGCCCTGATTCCGGTGATGCCATGGATTAAGAAGTGGGGCAACAATTTCATGGCGCGCCTCATCAGCACCATGGTGGGAAGCCGCTTCCACGATGTCTCCTGTGGATTTCGAGCCTACTCGCGCAACGCGTATTTGCGTTTGGTCCTGACGGGAGACTTCACCTACACGCATGAGGTATTCCTAACCCTGGCCTACGCGGGCATATCCATTCGAGAGGTACCCCTGAAGGTGCGGGGTGTACGGGAGCATGGGACTTCGCGTGTCGCACCGGGCGTGCTTCGTTATGGACTGAGGACGGGCACAATTATTCTCCGCACCTACCGGGACTACAAGCCATTGCGATTTTTTTCGCTGATCGCATTCGTCCTCAGCGCCGCAGCCGTCTGCTTTTTTATCTTTCTCATGTACATAAAAATAACGACCGGCGGATTTACACCGCACAAGTGGGCGGGATTCGCGGCAGCAACGCTCGGCGGCACCGCGCTGGTCGTTTTTCTTGCCGGTGTCGTCGCAGAAATGCTGGACCGGGCCCGCATCTCACAAGAGGAAGCACTTTACCGGATTCGGAAACTGGAAAATGAGATTCGGGAGCTCAAGGAGAAGTTTCGCCCTTAAAGCCCAAGCTTCAGGGCCGACCATCAATCCACCGGTCCCCATTCCAATCCGAACATTTGAAATCCCAAGGTTCTTGATTCCGTTTCGGGTTGCCAGGCGTCAATGGAGAATTTCAAGACTTCGAGACCGTCGGTCAGTTCGTTGGCGGCCTCAATTGTGATTTCCTGCTTCGCCCGTTCGTCGGGCGGGTCGACGATCTGTTCCGCGCCTGCAAAACGGAGGGTCAGCGGCCGCTTGTGTCTCGGATGTCCACCGGCGAAATCCAAAACGACCCGATAGGTCGCTCGATCGCTGCGCACTGGAACTTTCACGAGGCTTTCATCCTTCGACCACCAGAACGTCTTCTCCTTATTGTTGAAATCTTCAAGAAAAGCGTCCAAGCCCGAATCCGGGGTGATTTCCATTTGTTCTCCGACGCTTACCCACTGCGCATCGATCAGGCCCGCTCCTTCGAATTCAATTTCCAGTGGCGTCGTGCGTCCCGCACAGTCGACTGTAATCGCCAGTCCGTTCCAGGTCCTGCGGGGATCGGCCAAGCACTTCGCGCGCCTGATTTCCTTGCCGTCGATTCGAGCAGACCACGCGTGAGAACCGGGACCTGCCACCATCGGAGTGAGCCGCCCGGTCAGTCCCATTGCCAGCGCATCTGCAGGCGGCATTGCAGCAGCACGCGTGTAGCCTACGTAAGATTCCACCCGCATCAACTTCATGCTGGTGGGCTCGTCGCTATGGATACGGAATCCAGCGTGACCCGAAAAGAGGTTATCTGCCGGCGGGAGATGAAGGGGAAAATAGATGACCGCAGAGCCCGAATCAGCAATGAATTGCTCTCCGTTCGGCAGATCGATCCAGGTCGTTGCGTCTTCAGGAGCCACTTGAACTTTCAGCCCGATCGTGGTGAAAAGATCCGGTCCTTGCCTCACCGGCACAAGCATGCGAACCGAGGAATTCGTCACCGTCCGCGATCCGGCGTCGATCCGGTCGTCGACACCGTCAGGAAAGAAG
>Ga0310121_10000749_pt1 | contig 34794 bp, 27 predicted proteins | sample CB27_Tmax_986_MG_FD_203504 | JGI IMG/M metagenome (GOLD analysis project Ga0310121, IMG submission 203504) | Marine microbial communities from Western Arctic Ocean, Canada - CB27_Tmax_986 | ecosystem: Environmental > Aquatic > Marine > Oceanic | place: Canada: Western Arctic Ocean | collected...
GGCCGAACAGTATTGGGGTATCCCCCCAAAACCCCCGTGTTGGTGTGGGGTTCCGGTTGCGTAACACAAGCCACACCCATAACGAATGCAAAAAATGACATGAAGAATCATCTGCCGTACAGCCTGTTTCCAGATGAAGAGACGTATTCGGCCCGTCGAGAATTTCTCCAAACCTTTGGTCTCGGGTTTGGAGCATTGGCGTTCTCTTCGATGCTGGCCCAGGATTCGCAGGGGGCGTCGTCCACGCACAGATCGGTCCGTGACATGTCTGCCCGCCTGAGCCATTTTGCTCCCAAGGCCAAATCTGTCATCTTTTTGTTTCAAAATGGCGGGGCCAGCCAGATGGATCTGTTTGATCCCAAGCCTGAACTGACGAGGCGTAACGGTCAAAAAACATCGGAAATTCGTGGCGGAAACGCCAATGGCCTCAGTAGTGAACCGCTGATGGGTAGTGCGTTCCAGTTCCGCCCCTACGGTCAAGCGGGCATCGAATTTTCGGAACTCGTACCCCATTTGGCATCCGTGGTGGATGACCTCTGCGTGGTCCGATCGATGTACAGTAACGACCCCAACCATCCTGGTGCGACCTACATGATGTGTACGGGCAATAACCGCCCGGGCCGGCCCTCGTTGGGCGCCTGGTGTGCGTATGCCTTGGGGAGCGAGAGTCAGAATTTGCCGGGCTACGTCTGTTTGCGCGATCCGGGCGTGTTTCATTCGGGCGGAGCGATGCAGATTACCAATGGTTGGTTGCCAGCTCAGTTTCGCGGGACCGAGCTACGCACGGAAGGCGAACCCGTGCTGAATCTGCATTCGGCTGCCCCGCGGCTGGACGGGGTGCAGCAGAACAATTTGGCTTTTCTGGAAAAGCTAAATCGATTGCAGCAACAGCGCTATCCCACCGAATCGGTTCTGGACGCACGGATTCAGAATTACGAATTGGCGGCCCGCATGCAATTGCATGCTTCGCCCGAGTTGGATTTGTCGAACGAGACCCAGGCAACCGAAAAGCTGTACGGGATGGATCGTGAAGAAACGGCCACGTATGGCCGCCGCTTGCTATTGGCCCGTCGTCTGGTGGAGCGAGGTGTTCGCTATGTCATGGTCTTGTCGCCGGGGCCGCACAATGTCTGGGACCACCACGCCAAACTCAACATTGCACTGCCTGCCATTTGCCGTCGGACCGACCAACCCTCAGCGGGACTGATTACCGACCTCAAGCAGCGAGGTCTATTGGACGAGACGCTCGTGGTATGGACGGGCGAATTCGGGCGCTTGCCCACGTCTCAGGGCGGTTCGGGGCGCGACCATAGCCCGCACGGATTCACGTTGTTGATGGCGGGCGGGGGTCTCAAGCCCGGATTCGTCTATGGTGCCACTGACGAGATTGGCTACAAAGCCGTCGAAAATCCTGTGAGCGTTCCCGATTTGTTCGCCACGCTGTTGCACCAGCTCGGCTTGGATCATGAACGTATGACCTTCGATGTGCATGGGATTGAGGAGAATGTGACCGACACCAAAGTCAACCACGCTCGTGTCGTTTCCGAATTGTTGGCTTGAAGCAACCGTAAAGAGGCGATGCACCACCTTCAATCATCTGTTCATCCAGGTGTAGGACAGGTTTGCCCGTCCGCGAAAAACGTTGCGATGGCCAAAAAACGAACCACGGACGGGTAACCTGTCCGTCATGCTCGGCTGGGGTGTATTTTCATGCCACAACCACCGAGCCATCACCGTGCGGCGCGAGTGCAAATGGGGCGGTCTAACAAGCGAAACGCGCACCACGGACAGGTTACCAAGTCGTTGGTAAGTTTTTCGATAATGGTTGATTTTCTCACGACTTGGCAAACCTGTCCTACATTTGTAGCTTTTGGCCATCGGGGTTAGACAATTTCACGCCATACCGGTAGTCAACCTTTAACACGTCGCTACGTCAATTCGCCACTATCTTGCAACGCCGGAGTAATTCGCCATGTTTTGGTAAGACGATGACGCTCGGCCCATTATACTGCCGACATGATCCCTACCGACCTGTGCACCAACCACCTCACCGATCCCCTCGCCATCGCCCCCGCCGCTCCACGGCTGAGTTGGCGTCTCGCCAGCGGGAACAGCACCGCTTGGCAGATCCAGGTCGCCCGAGACCCCGACTTCAGCCAAGTGGTCTGCGATAGCGGGGTGGTCGAGGGTGCCGAACAGGCCACGCGTTATGCAGGCCCGCCGCTCACCGCCGGTCAGCGCTGCTGGTGGCGGGTCCGGGTCCGCCAGGATGACCAGATCGGTGACTGGAGCGAATCTGCCCAGTTCGCTGGCGGCCTCGACCAGTGGCAGGCACAATGGATCTACCGCTCGTTCGATCGCATAGAGGTCGCTCCAGCCTTCCGGCGCGAATTTGCCGTTCCCGAGGATCTGCGCGAGGCATGCTTGTATGTCACCGCGCGCGGCCTGGTCCATGTCACCTGCAACGGCCAGGCGACCAGCGACGAATGTTTCGCGCCCGGTTGGACCGACTATCGCCAACGGATCTATTATCGCTGCCACGACATCACCGATCTGCTCCATGCCGGTACAGACAATTGCCTGGGAGCCCTGCTCGGCGACGGCTGGTATCGGGGCCATCTCGGCCCGGACGGTCACTGCTGTCACTACGGCCTGACCAGAGAATTATTGTTGCAACTGGTCATGACCGATGCGAGCGGCAACCAGCATCTGGTGGTCAGCGACGATCAATGGCGTGCAGCACCGAGCCATATTCTCAGCAATGACCTGTACCACGGCGAATCCCACGATGTCCAGGCGGCGCGCGATGGCTGGGATCGGATCGGCTTCGGTGCCAGCAACTGGGAAGTTCCGATGATCGGCACACTCGACGACACCCCGGTGCTGCAACCACATCCGGCACCACCGGTCCGTCCGATCGAAATCATCGCACCGCAAGACATCTGGCAGGCCCAACGCGGACGCTGGATCGTCGACCTGGGCCAGAACATTGCCGGCCGGGTCCGACTGACCCTACGCAACGTCCCCGCCGCGACCGTGATCCGTTTGCGTCACGGTGAACTGGTCAATCCCGATCGCACCCTGTATGTCGAAAATTTGCGCACCGCTCGTGCCGAGGACTCCTTCATTAGTCGTGGCGACGATGTGGTGGTGTTCGAACCACTCTTCACCTTCCACGGTTTCCGCTACGTCGAGATCACCGGCCTGGGCACGAAGCCGGATCTCGCCGATATCGCCGGCGTGGTGCTGGCCACTGCTCAGGATCACATCGGCAATTTCTCCTGCGATCATCCCCTGATCAACCAATTGGTGTCCAACATCCGCTGGACCTGGATCGACAATACCTTGGAAATCCCCACCGATTGCCCCCAGCGCGATGAACGTCTTGGTTGGACGGGCGATATCGCCGCCTTCGTCCCTTCGGCAACCATGCTCGACGACTGCCATGCCTTCCTGGCCAAGTGGCTGCAGGATCTGCGCGATACCCAAAACGAACGTGGCTGTGTCGGCAATGTTGCTCCGCATCCATGCCGGATGATCTTCGAGTGGCCATTCGAGCACGCTGACGCCGGGTGGGGCGATGCGATCACCGTGGTTCCATGGGAGTTGTATCAGGCCAGCGGCGACATCCGGGTGCTTGAGGATAATTTTCCAGCGATGCTCAAATGGGTCGCCTATCTCGAACAGGACAGCAACGATCAGGGCATACGGCGGTATGTCGACGGCAAGCACTGTGTCTGCGGCGATTGGCTCAACGTCGATGCCCCCTGCAGCAAAGACTTGCTGATGACCGCCTGGTACGCGCGGAGCGTCGATCGGACCCGTCTCACCGCGACCTCACTCGGCGACCATACCGCAGCCCAACACCTCGCGAATCTGTTCGATCACATCACGACCGGCTTTCGCACGGTGTTCATGGACGATCAGGGACAGCTGACCGGTCCCGATCAGGACAACTGTTCGCAGACCGCCCAAGCGACCGCCCTGGCCTTCGGTCTGGTCAGCGGCAGCGATGCTGAATTGGTATTCGATCGACTGGTCGATGACATCGAGCAACGTGGCCGCCGGTTATCGGTCGGATTCCTCGGTATCAGCTATTTATTGAACGTCCTCAGTGATCACGGCCGCCACGACCTCGCCGAAACCATTATCACAAACGAAGACTTTCCCGGTCCGTTGTTCAGCGTGATCAACGGAGCGACCACCGTGTGGGAACGCTGGGATGGCTGGACGCCAACCGGTGGTCCCCATGCACCTGGCATGAATAGCTATAACCATTACGCCTACGGCTCGGTCTATCACTGGCTGGTCAGCCGGGTGGCTGGGATCCGTTTGCTCGAACCAGGTGGCACCAGGATCGGCCTGTCTCCCCAGTTCGGATCACGGCTCCACCGCATCCAGGCCCATTGGACCGGTCCTCAGGGCACTTGTCGGATCGCTTGGGCCATCGATGGCAACCAGGCTGAGATGGACATTGAAGTTCCAGCTAACTCGGTTGCTCAACTGGCGCTACCTGATCATTCCGACTGGACAATCAGTTCCGAACCTGCTCTTTTGGGCCCTGGTATCCATCACGGGCGTGCCCAACGCAAACCTAGTGCGAATACAAGCTGAAGCCCGGTCCTGCCCTGCCCCCGATCCCGTACCCCATGGCAAGCCTTTTCACGGTCTAGTGACCGTGGGCTAGTTCCTTGATGTAGACATTCTTGAACCACAAAGGCGTGTCATGTTGCTGCAAAACAATCGGGCCGCGAGGCTGACGGAAGTTTGCTTGGTGCTTGCTTAGCACCAGCTTGTCATTCAGCTTCACGGTAACCAGCCCCTTTTCGACCCGGATTTCAAAGTGGTTCCACTCGCCGATCGGGCTGTCGGCGTTGTGTAGCGGTTTGTGGATCGTGTACGGAACGATGGCGCCGGAACCCATGTCGGTGTCGTAATCCCTCTTGTCCCAGATCTCTACCTGTGCCTCCCCACGGAGAAAGATCCCGCTGTTGCCGCCGTCTTCGATCTTCCAATCGACCAGCAGTATGAAATCGCCGTACTCTTCTTCCGTGACCAAATGGTCGCCCTGTCCGTCATAAACGAGTATGCCCTTCTCGGCTCGCCAGCTGCCCCGCGCGTCATCCTTCCAGCCCGTTAAGTCCCGGCCGTTGAACAGTGCGGTGAAGCCTTCCGGTGGTGGGTTGTCGTCGGCCGCTGCATCCTTTGACGCAACAAACGCCACCGCGACGAGGAGGAGGATAATATGGACGTGTTTCATTGGAATTCTCCGTGGAGGGACCGAAGACCAACAGACAATATTTTTCGGCACGATTTTATTGCGACGATTTGCGCTGTGCGCCGCGAATAAACACTATTGACCCAAAATTATCGTTTTGCATTTTGCATTTAGAACTTAGAACTACATCGCTTGGCAGAGTGCTAAGTGCTAAATGCAAAGTTCAAATTTGTGTTTTGGCACCCTTTGTGTGAATTTCAGGGCCCTTTCAGTTCAGCAATTATTGTGACGAACAGTATTGACCCATAGACCCACCGACGCCTCCCGCATCACTCAAACGCAGCATCGTCCTCATTGCCTCCGGCGCGCAAATAGGCAATCAGGTCCAGAAGCTCCTCTTCTGTGAGTACATTGATCAGACCGCGCGGCATCTCCGATACGTCCGATGGTGTGCGACTTTCAATCTTGTCGACCGCGACCTCGATCGACCTGCGGGTGGTTGGATCGGTCCGAATTCGCAGCCGTCTACCATCATCATAGACCACGCGACCGGTGAAAACACGCCCATCCTCCGTGGCGATGGTTTCGTTACGATAACGGTCGGAAACAACCTTCGAGGGAACAATCAGCGCTTCCAGAAGGTACCGCAAATTGAAGCGATTTCCTACGGCGGTTAGATCGGGCCCGGTCGTTCCCCCGTCCCCTGCGACTTGGTGACATTTCGCGCACGTGGCTGCCTCATAGGCGGCCTTGCCATTGCGGTAGGACCGGCCGCCTTCGACGCCGCTCACAAGAGAAAGCACTTCCTCCAGTTGCCAGTCTTTCACGGCGGGTCGGGGGGAATCGGGGTCCGCCTCCGGTGGCGGGTTGCGGTTTTGCTCGGCACGGCCATCGATGGCCTCTTGGAGGGCCCGTTTATCCTCATCACTCAGTTGTGCGACCGCAGCCTGTCGAGACACACGGATCAAACCCATGGTGCGCTCGTTCCCACGGACTTCGGCAAGTGCATCCGGGCCCGTGAGGCTGAAGAGTATCCTGCGTTGCGAAAAACTCCAGTCGCACGTCAGTCGACTCAATTCCGCGATGTAGAACGACTTTTCCTCCGCGCTGGGTGCCGTGCGGATCAGATCTAGCACGCCGTCCACTACAACCGGGGCGTCCAAATAAACCAACAGCTTGCAGAGTTCCCGGTTGAGCCTGCTGTCGACCGAAGGGAACAAGGATTCCAGTCGCGATTCCAGTCGCGCGATCACCGAAACACCGACATCGTCGCCTTTACCTCCCATCCGGCTGAATCCCAGGCTATAGGCGCGAACCACCTCGCGGAGCTGTGCCTCGCCCAGTTGCTCCAGTGGGAGACGATTGAGCCGCCCGAGCACTTGCTGCTGGAGTTCGGGGCCGCCCACGCGTGCCAGAGCCAACATCGCTTGTATCGAGGCAACGGTGCGCTCTTCCCGTAAGGCCCGATCCTTCCAAAGTGTCAGATACTAGTGCTCGACCGCGATGCGTGCCGCATAGCGAACGGCCCGATCGCCACTGGCCAGATGGGGCCAGGCCTCATCGACTGCACGAGGATCTTCTCGACCGTGAAACCCTTCCAGGCGTCGCCGCAGCTGCCGGGATTGGGATGCGCGCGGCACGTCGGTTGGCTTGACCGGTGCGGTCGGCTCGCTGCCCACGTAGCGGATGCGGAAGAGACCGGACTCGGTTTTCCGCCCTCCGACCGTAAAGTACATCGCGCCATCCGGATGCACGACAAGATCGGTCAGCGGCATGCCTTTTCCGGTCAAGAAGGATTCCAGAGTCCCGCGGTAGCTGGCACCGTCTTGCTGCAAGTGAACTGCATAGATCGTCGCGGTCTGCCAGTCACATACATACAAGGCTCTCTGGTACCTGGCTGGAAAACGAGCGCCGGTTCCAAACGTGATGCCGGCGGGCGACCCGCGGCCGATGTCGACGACGCTACCCACACTGTCAGGATAATGATCAGGCCACTTACCGTATCGTACCCAAGGACCTGTGTCGCACCGCCAGCCGTATTCCCCGCCCGATACGATGTGGTTGACCCGGGCAGGACGATACCAGTGCGTGTCCGTGTCCGCTTCGCTGTCCGCGTCACATGTAAAGAGTTCACCGTCGAGATTAAAGGCGATGTCGTACGGATTGCGGAGTCCACCGCACAGCAGTTCCCATTTCGTGCCCGTGCGATTTGTGCGGGCGATCCAGCCGCCCGGAACGTAGGTGTTCTCGGAGGGCACCAAAAGATCGTCGGCCCAATTTCGATACGGTGAGCTGGGCTCGGTTTGCTCGGGCACCTTAATGCCGTTGCCGGTCACGAAGTAGATGTGGCCGTCGGGACCGAGCACGACAGCATGGGGGCCATGCTCTCCGTGGGCATTTTCGGTTCCCGTGCCGTCGAGCTGCTGAAGAAGAGTTACGCGATCGAACTGATCGTCCCCGTCCGTGTCCTGAAGTCGATACAGACCGCTGATCTGCGCGATATCGTCACCCGCAGTATTGTTCTGATTGTTGACTACGACATAGAGGCTGTCATACGCGTAGAGAAGTCCTTGAACCTGACCGACGGGCACGTCCAGTCGGGCGGCAGTGGTCTTGGACGAATGGCTGCCGATCGTCACACGATAGAGACGTCCGTGCTCATCCGACGTGATCAGCCGACCTGAAGGATCGGGAGTCAAGGCAACCCAGGATCCCTGTTCCTGAAGCGGCACCGAGTAGACTAACTCGACACGAAACCCGGCGGGCATCGTGAGGCTCTCCAGCGCCATCTGCAGCGGTGCAACCGGATCGCCCACTGCGGTCGCCTGCAGCAGCACCCACCAGGTCAACGCCATGGATCGGATGTCAGTCATTTCAAATGCAGGCGTGCGGAAATCCTTGTTCTTGCTTATGTTGGGCCAAGTTGCTCTTGCCCTGGCCAAATCGCTTGCCAGCGAGGATAGTTCGTCGGACTATGCCCGACAAGTGCCCGAGGAGGTTGTGCCCCTGTTTGTATGACCAGTCTGACTCGTCCGACCTCAGAGATACCCCTTCGCCTGGAGCGTGCTCCACGTCGCGATCGTGGCCACCGTCAAGAAAAACAGCCCGGAGAAAAACAGCGCGAGCCGGCAGAACCATCCCGGGCGCAGCGGTCGCGGCAGCAGCACCATGTTAACTGCGAGGGTGTGCCAGCAACTGAAACCAAGCGCAAAATTCATGATCAACGTACCGATAAACAACAGCGTCATCGGCTTTTCGCGACACAGCATGATCACACCGAATACGGTATACAGCGTCAACACGCCGAAATACAAATAGCGGATCGATTTGGGATCCAACGATCGCGCCCCGCGATTGGCGATCCAGATGACGTCTACCCAACGGCGTAAAAAACCATCCGCGCCCGGCGTGGCGCCAGTGAAGAGAACAAGGAAGGCACAACACAGCGACAACGTCCAAAACGTTGGCCCCCAAGTCGTTCCTGCCGCTTCACGCAGGCCATCGGCGGTGATGACTGCCGTCCGCCACGCATCGTTCAGGAAAAACCCGCGCGGCAGAAACATCAGCGACATCATGGCCGGCAGGCCTACCCCCACGATGCATCCGGGCATCCAGATGACCCATTGATCACGGGCCACGATCCAGAACCATCGCCGCCAGCGAACTAACGCCTCTTTCGTGGGCTCGAACACCATGCCGACATGGGAAAGTTGGATATTGCGTCCTCCCACGATGCTGGGAATGGCCCCCATGTGGGCTCCCATGCCCCAACCCTGTTCGCGCGTGTAGTTGCTGATCGCGGAGTTGCCCAGTCCCCCGTTGCCGGCGATCGCGACCAGCGCGCACAGGAACGCCACGATCGACATGTCCATGGCCGGAAAGGGGCGACCCTGCCACCACGCCAAGAACACGTTGTCCAGGTTTCCTCCGTCGCGCGCTCCGTCCCCATCCACGTCGACGAATGCGTCCAGCTGGCCGTCGCCGTCCTGATCCAGCGGTACGACTCGATCCGGCTCGCCCGCCACAGGCGACTTGATCACCACCGACTCATCCGCTTCTCCGTCCTCGTCCAGGTCCGGCCACAAAATTGATTTCCCGTCGCGCTCGATCGTAACCATGGAATCGGGCTGGCCATCTCTGTCGATGTCCGTGGCATCGAATTGGCCGTCCTCGTCAGCGTCGAGGACCAATTGTAAAGACGGTTCGATCGGGTCCAGTCTTCCGTCGCCGTCCCAATCTTCGCCGGGATCGAGTTGACCGTTGCCGTTAGTGTCTTCGGGACGTTCGATGGGAATGTTGCCAAACTTGAAAAACCCGCTGGTGATTTCCTTCCACGTATCCAAGTTTGAAAACAACCCAGTCAACAACAGCAGGAACCCGGCCACGATCACGATCTTGGCCGTCATCAGCACTTTGATCGAGTTATAGACTTTGCCCCCTACCAGCAAGGGGACCAGGGCCAGCAGAAACAGCGCAATCGAGGTGTACCGGGCCAGCGCTTCGTCGCTGGGGTTGTTTTCCGGGTCGGGGATTTCGCCGGTCACAACCGACAGCAGGGGTACGGTGGCGGCGGAGACGATATACGGAAAAAACATGTAGATGTCGAAGGCCAGATAGACGACCAGCCAGGCCAGGGGACCGGGCAACGTGCGAAACTTGCCGGCGAAAATCGGCTCGCCGGTGTACAGCGTGTACCGGCTGACTTCGACGTTGTAAAATGTCTGGGCGAGGATGCTGAGCGTGGCCAACCAGAGCAGTCCGCCGCCGTAGCGCGCGGTCACCACCGGGCCGGTGAGCCATTCGCCGCCGCCGATTGCGGCGCCTGCCATGAAAAGTCCCGGCCCCATCATGCCGATCCAGTTGCGCCACGTAAAGGTTGGCGGTGCCGGCAACTGGCCCAGCTCCCAGCGCGGCAGCGAGTGCGAACCGGGATAAGGAGCGACTGGTTGCGCGTCGGAGCGGGAATCGGGCATCGTCATAGCCGAGAATTGGCAAAGGAAAAGCGACGGAAGGGATAAAAGGGACAATTGACCGAATGGACAAAAGATGATGTTGCGACTAACGCTGTTCTCATGTTCTTTCCATCCCTTGACCTTTTTGTCCTTTCAGTCCCTTCTGTCCTTGTCTTTTTCAGCTTTTTAAACCGGGCTCCAGTTTCGACCCTCCCACAACGAGTGTCAAGGCGATGGGCAGATGAGTATTTACCCAGTTGTTCTCTGATCCCAAAACTTGCGCGTCAGGCTTCTATTGTCAGGGGATTTGCACGGTGTTTTGGGTAAGATAGCCGTAACTTCCTGCGATACGGAGGTTTACGTCGATTATTGGCACGTTTATGAATAATCCGGGCTAACGGCCCCCGTTCGCCGGACTAAATCAACAGCCCGCTCCCCACGGGGAGAGGGACGATGGAGGTAAGGATCGCCCAAATCCTCGAAGTGCTGCGCGAGTGTACAAACGTGACACTACGGCAAGCAAAAAAGGCGGGCGTCCCCGGCGGAAAGCTGGACCTTGAGTGCGCCCGTGGCCGGGGAATAGTCGGTGGCGTCGTGCCTCGCTCTGGTTTCCTTGGACAGTTCATAGATCCTGCCCTCTCCTTGGCGCAGCTTCACCAGAAGCGACACGGCTTTGTCGTAGTCTCTGTTGACGACCATCAGATAGGGGCGTTGCTCCTTGTCCTCGAACTCGCCGATCAGGGCCGTGCCCCCGGTGACGGATTCCACCCGCTTGGATTCGCTGACCGGGTGCGTCCTCAACGGCAGGGGTTCCGTGTGGTAGACGCCGGTGGAAGTAAGCCCCAACAACGTCGGGCCCCAGTTCAAGATTTCTCCATTCAACTTCTTGAGCATTGAGTAGTGCCGGGTGCGGCTGCCGTCACGGTTGATCACGGCATCGCGCCAATTCATGTTGCCGTATTCGATCTCTGTCAGATAAGTAAACCACCCCAAGGCTTTGACCCCGTAGGCGAGCGTGGTAAACGCCTGCCAACGCAACTCGGGCTCACTGGCGCTCCGGACCCCAAGGAATGCCGCCACGGAGCCGATGACACCGAATTCGATGTTTGCCTCCAAGGACCGGTTTCGCGCGATCGCGAGGTTGGCGAAGTAATCGCCGGTCTGGTAAGCACCCAGCCAATTGCCGCCAACCAGGCAGTAGTGGTCGTAGGTGAAGATCTTCGGCTTGACGATATCGATGTACGCTTTGATGAACTGGTCGTATCGCTCCAACCAGTGCGGCTCCCCGTCGGCTTGTTGGGGCGGGGACATGTAGGTGGGGAGATGGTTCACCCAGTAGATCGCCCCCGGCGCCAGTCTCTGAATGCGCTCGTTGACTTTCGCCAGGCTGGGGAATCTATCTTCGCCGGGCTCATCTCCGCCCTCGAAGCCCCAGAACATTGGGTCCTTGGTGAGCTCGACGAGGCGCTCGTCGTCCTCCGGAACGCCAGCCGAGTATTTCGCTCCGAATGCAGCGACGGCGGGGGTGCCCAGCGTGAAATTGGCGAGGACGTATTCGGCGACAAGACGATCCGCGGTCATGTTGGGGCTCAGCGCCATCTCGCGCATCGTCATCGATTCGAGTGTCTCCCGGCCTGGTTTCAGCCAGCCGAAGATCGGGAAGACTGCGTCGCCTGGTTGCGTCGGCAAGGTGAACTCATCCACGTAGTCACGAATGGTGCCCTGACGAAGTGAGATCTCGTCGCACTGCACGAGATCCTCTTCCCCTGCTTGCGAGATTTTGACGCGGACGCCCAAGTCGCCCTTGGACTTGGGTGAACGGACCTCGGCGAAGAACTCGACCCGTCGACCCTGGGTCTCCGGCAGCACGATCTGGAACGAGCCCAGTGACATCATGTCGCGATCCAGCCACTGCCCGGTCACGACGGCGCGTGGACAACTGGACGCATAATAACCTTTGAACAGGTACTCCCGTTCGGGTGCGGCCTCGAGCTGTGTCATGACCCGCCCGGGCAGGGCCGCCCTGACGACCGGTTGGCCGGTCGGGCCGCCTAGGGCCACGTGAATCGGCGAGCCGTTTTCGATCCAGACCAGATGCGGGATGTTGCCATTGAAGGCCAGGTCCGGCTCGGTCTGGGAAGAATGACTGGCCAGAACACGGCGTTCTTCCCAGGTTCTGCCTCCATCCTGGGAGGCTGCGTGGTAGCTCTGGGGGAAGCCATCGCGGGCATCCGGCCAGGCGATGTGCAGCCGCCCGTCGTCGCCGATGCCGAGTACCGGTCGGGTGTCGGCGCCGGCGTCATCGGCTACCACCTGGCAGCCGCCCCAGGTCTGGCCCGCATCGCCGGATCGGCGCAAACAGACAGTTCCGTCCCGGCCATAGACCACGAACATCTCGTCGTCCCCGTTGACGGCCAGGGCATGGTCGTTGGCCAGCGACAGTTCCACCTTCTCGTCTTCCAGGTCGGCAAAGCTCCAGTCAGGAGTCAGTCTGACGATGCGGAAGCGGCCCGCCCACTTGGTCACGGCGTAAAAGCCCCGAGCGGAATCGAAGACCGCGCTGGAGGCGTAAGAAGCAGCGGGGTTCGCAGGGCTCGTTACCTGCACCGACCAGTTGCTGCCGCCGTCGGCAGACCTGGCCGAAAACACCTCCGAAGTGCCCCAGTCGAACGTAAGTGTTTGAAGGGTCTGACCGTCGCCGCTAACGGCCAGCGCCGGCCCGGTACCGCGGGGGAGCTTGCCACCGCCGACGTCTGCCGGGGAACTCCAGGTGGCGCCGTGATCGGTGGAGAAGCAGTACTGCGGACTTCCCGTATCGTGCTGCGTGGTCCAGGCCAGATGCAGCTTTCCGTTGTCGTCGTAAGTCAGGTGGGCTCGCCGGTTAAGGTGCATATGAAAGGCGGGCGCGTGGATGAAGCGTTTGGGCGCCGAGAAAGATTCGCCGCCGTCGGTGGAATAGACATCCCAGATCAGACTGCTGCGGCGGTACAGAACGGCAATATTCCGACCGTGAACCGCAATGTTCGGTTGTTGCGCAGGCAACCGTGAATGAGACGTACTAGCCTGGGCTCAGATTGATAGCGACCGGGGTGGGTTCGGATGCCGCCACGGCTCCGGACAAGGCCCCAACCAACATCAGGAAATGAGAGGCTTGGTGCATAGGGAGTTTCCTAGCTCGAAAGAGCCACTTCATGTTACAAGGAGCGTCAGAAGTCACAGATGCATAAAGGTTTATGTAACGAAACAACGATTGAAGGAGAAGAGTATGGCGACTGAGAATGAATTGAGCCATGTCGTCATCGGAGCGGCTATCGAAGTCCATACAGCACTAGGCGGACCCGGTTTGCTTGTTGTTAATAACCTTTAGTGAACAGCCTCCAAGTTCGTGACTTTGCGCCTTTGCGTTAAAGCGAGAAGGTCTTCGTATTTCTAAGTTTTTTTGAACAGCTCCCAAAACAATGCTTTGGGACGTCCGGGGCCTTGGCAACAACCATTGATCAATCTTCAGCGCTGGGGCGTGCGCGGCGGCGTTCATTCGATCGACACCACCTCGTGGCCGTCGATGCTGATCAGGTCTTGCCAAAGGGCCAGGTCGATGAAATCCTCGACAAAATGCATCGAGCCATCCGCCATACACACGTTCACCCCCCCCGGGTGCCGGCTCCGCGCCGCGTTGGCCCAATCACCCCACCAACGCTGTCGGTAAGGTTCGGCTGGCGTGCCATTGGCCGGATTGTCCTTGCAATTGCTTTGGCATTGGTCTCCTAGATTGGTGTTTGGCGTGAACATCCCGCTGAAGCTGCACCCGAAACTGTCGGACCAGAAACCGCGAATATCCACGTCCGCATCCACATGCGGTGAGTGTTTGTCCACACCCACTATCATTTCCGACAGCACGATGATTTTAGACGAGCCGTCGGACATATCACGAAAGGTCGTCTCGCTCTCAAAATAGAATGCCGAGCGACGATTTGTAAAGCTGTGAAACGTGAGGTTTGGGTATCCCCCGTTATTGTTCCGGAAACCGTCCACGCTGCACGCGTATGCGCAGTTGCCCAATGACATGAGGCCATAAGCCGCGTTGGTATTGATCTGCCACCCCGCAGCCACATCAGAGGGACAGCGGAACGCGGGGATTTCCTTCCGGCGGGGTTCTAGATTCTCTGGAGAGTAGTTGCCCCTGACGGTCAGATCGAATTGGTCCCAGAGATCATTCTGTTCAATGTAGGGCAAGATGTGGTAAAAGACGTTGAAACCCAGCATCGTCTCCTGATTTACTATATCCCCCGGCGGGAAGTGGCCCTGTGCACTGGCAACGTTGTGCAGCCCCAGCCCTAGTTGCCTCAGGTTGTTGACACACTGGGCCCGCCGCGCCGCCTCGCGAGCCGCCTGTACGGCGGGCAACAACAACGTAACGAGGATGCCAATGATGGCGATCACCACCAGCAGCTCAACGAGCGTAAAACCGCGGCCAGGCACCGAACGCAAATCAGACCTCCGCGGAGATAGCAGGATGCTCCTCCCTCGGATCTGCGAACTTTTTCGCCCCGCGAACCGCTGCTTATTCATAGAACGCATGTTGAACCCAGATCAGAGCCTCAATTCTCCACGACAAACAACCAACGAGTGCTTGCCAGCACCAAATTCACAATACCCATCGGCCTTGCGCTTTCCAACACTATTACATCTTCGCGCGCCCAAGCCGGCTTTTGACGCATTCGTTTGCCGGGCGCATACTGGAAACGTAACGACCCCTGCTCGCCTGACTGAATCAACAGACCACAAGCAAGGAAGAGGATGTCATTAGAGCCCTTTACAAGGCAACCGTCAAGTATAACTCGTCAGGCAACCCGACTCGTCACTCTCGCCAGCACCTCCTCGCCGCGGGCGTAGCGGTCCAGGTTTGCCAACGCGAATTGCGCGCGTAGCTGCGAGGTTCCGTCCGAGCTGCCACCGGTATGGGGGGTCACGTAGACGTTAGGCAGTTGGTACACCGGGAGCGTTTGATCGGGCGGTTCCCGGGCGAAAGCGTCCAGTCCCGCGCCACCGAGGCGACCGTCCAGCAGCGCTTGGTACAGGGCCTCCTCGTCGACCAGCCCGCCCCGGGCGACATTGATCAGACAGGCCGTTGGTTTCATCAGTCCAATGCGGCGAGCATCGATTATGTGTTTGGTCGTCGGCGTCAGGTGGAGATGCACCGAGAGAAAATCACTCTCGGCGATGACGCGATCCGTGTCCTCCGCTCCGCCCAAGAAGTCAAGCTGAATCTCGTCCAGGATTTCCTGTTCGATCGGTCGTACGTCAATCGCCATCAGTTTCATCCCAAACGCCTTGGCCCGGCGCGCCAGTTCCTGGCCACTATGGCCAAAACCGATGATGCCCAGCGTGCGTCCCTCAAGCTGAAGACCCGTCGGAAAGAAGCACTTTCCGGTGGCGAAGCTTGCTTGCGCTTCCTTGTAACGTGCCCCGAGTAGGAGCATAAAAAGCATGGCGCTTTCCGCCAGCGCCACGCTGCTGAGCTCGCCGGGGCAATGCGCCAACAACATGCCCGCGTCCAGGATTTCGTCGACGGCCACGTGGTCCAGTCCGTTGGTCTGGACTTGTACAAATTTCACCCCCGCCTTCCCGGCGATTTCGATCATCTCTGCAGTCATGTTGCCCCCCAAGTCCACCACGGCCTCGATGTCTTCAAACTGCGGTTCTGACGCCGACGCGCGGTCAAATACGCGCAGCTCGTGACGGGGACCGATGCATTCGATCACATGATCCCCCCAAGGCACTTGTACTTCCGCGGTAGGATGTGGCACAAACAGAACGTTGAGATGTCGCATGGGTAAACTCCGAAGTAAAGCAATAGGACTACGTCGTAATAGTAAAAGTGGAATCGGCTGATAATTCAGTCTTTGGTCTTCAGTCTTCGGTCTTTGCATCCATCTTGATACAGGCGGCAGTCGGTTTGACGTAAAGCCTCGTTAGATCTCCAAATCACTACGTATCTGCCGGATTTGCTGGCAACTGTTCGTGAGAAACGGTTCGTCACCACCGATCAGGATAGCTTGATAACCTGACAACGGTTTTGCATGGTGTGTGTTTCTATCGACCACTAGTAAGGCAACAATCCCCCAGAACAATTCAGGGTTTGCCCAGCCGTGTAGCTGGCATCGTCGCTGGCCAAATAGACGATAGCACTGGCCATATCGTCGGGAGTTTGAATACGACCTATAGGCACCGAATCGACGGCAGCCTGTTTGAAGGATCCCTGTGTGGCACCTCTGCGATTGGTTACTTCTCGATCGATCAAATCCCACATAGGTGTATCGACAATGCCGCCACAGACGCAATTGACCAAAACGCCGTCCCCGGCAAGTTCCACGCCCAACTGTTTGGTCAATCCAATTACCGCGTGCTTGCTCATCGCGTACAGACCCAAGGGTGTCGCTTTTCCCGGGGCAGTTTTTCCCGCCCCGCTGGCGTTAATGATGATCCGGCCCCCATCACCCTGCTGCAACATCTGTCGGGCTGCCGCGGTGGCGGTTAGAAAACAACCCTTCGTATTGACGGCGAATTGGCGGTCAAAGCTCTCTTCCGTCGCTTCGATCAGGGGAGCCACTTCGCCGATTCCGGCATTGCAAACCATCACGTCAAGTCGACCGAACAGCTCGACAATGTGCGAAATCGCCGCGTCGACCTGATCCCGAGAGGTTACGTCCAGTGTTGCGAAAGCGGCTTGCGTGCCCGAGGCTTGTGCCAACTCGATCACGCTGGATGATTCGCCCTCCGCGATATCGGTCAGCAAGACGCGCGCGCCCTCCTTGACGAACCGACGGGCAACGGCCAATCCGATGGCACGACCCGCACCGGTGACGAGGACCGATTTTTGCTTCAGCTCGGGGTAGGTTGCCATGAGTTCCTGATTCTCCTTGACCGAAACGGGCGATCTGGTTTCATTGCGGGTACTCTGTGAGCTCCAACACATAACCGTCGGGGTCCAGAAAGAAGACACACCCGATTTTCCCTTCCTGCTCGAGATCAAATTCGACTGGTGCACTCACAAACTCGACACCATGGCTCTTTAGTGTTTCGTAGGCCTTGGCAATGTCGCGCACTTCCACGCAAAAGTGGCTGTTCGCAATATCTCCTAACTTGCTCTCGGACATTTTTCCCTCCGGTTCGAGATACTGCTGAAGATCAATGTAGATGCCCGGCGTGTCCGGGCAGACTAATCGAACGACCTTCATGCGTACGGTTTCCTTCCCGGCCATGCGTGATATTGTCTCTCCCTCTAAATCGTGCTCCCCATCCCGTTTCAGGCCAAGTAAGTCGCAGTAAAACTTAAGCGATCGTTCCATGTCCGAAACAGTAACAGCGACGTGGTCAAACTTAGTAGCAAACATAATGGCCTTTACGGTAAGAGTCTCAACTTATTGGTTATTGGTGGTCTAGCGATTTCACATCCCGTCGTGCCGTTGATTGTAACTGGCAGCCTAGCGTGTGTGAACAAGTGACCCTTTTGACTTCGGTCTTTGCGTCTGTTTTCGTACACCCGGCAGTTGGTTCGACGTCACCGGCAATTTCGCAAGGCAATGAGCAAAATTCGCCAGACCACCAACATGCTCGCCGCCGAGCGGCGAGCACCGAGCGAGCTGCCGTGAGTTGATCGCGTGTTGAGCAAAGTCCAGACTGAAGAATTCGATCTGAGGCTTGTTGCCAACCAACTAATCGGCAAACTAGGATAGGTGCGTTGTTGCGGGATGCTTAAGTGCGACCTGCGCGTGTTTTGGCGTGTTTTGGCGTGTTTCGGCGTGTTCGGCGGCATTGGGATACGGAAAATGGAGAAACAACCGACGATTCCAAGAGAGGTCGCGCGCTTCCCGGACCAAGAGCATTGCCACGGGGACCTCTCGCGGCGCCGAGAGTTTCTGAGAAATTCATGGCAAATGGGTGTGTTCGCCCCGGCCGCCATGGCGGGACTGGCCGGTTGCCAGGCAGCCAGCCAGCGGTCAGGGGAATCGAAGTCGGGGGATCGTCAGCTCTCGATCAGCTTTGTGGGCGCTGTCATGAACAATCCTTTCTGGGGTCAAATCCAAAAGGGAGCGACGAGTGCCGGAAATGATCTGGACGGCGTCGACGTGACGTACATGGCGCCGGAGAACTTTTCACACGCCAACGTCAACGAGATCATCCGTTCTGCGATCTCGGCAAAGCCCGACGGGGTGGCGATCGACTATCGCGGAAGGATGTTTGAGGAGGTGACTCAAAACGCACTGGACCAAGGTGCGGCTGTGCAGTTTTACAACAATTTCAAGGGCAAGGATTCTACCGATCCCCGTGTTGTCCGGCTGGCAAGCACCGCGGTTGGTCTGGACAAGTATCAAGCGGCACTGCGCAGTGCGGAAGACTTTCTGCAGCTTGTATCACCGGGGCAACGCATTGTCCTGTTTAACGGCGTCCCGGATTCTCCCGAACACCTGGAAATTCAACAAGCGTACCTGAAGGTTCTTGCGGATGCGGGCTGGAATCGCGCGCAAATTGAAGTCTTTCCAGTGACCCTGGACCCGGCGGAGAACTATCAGCTGATGAAAACCTACCTGGCAGCTCACGCCGACACCGCTGGGATTATTTGTTGGGACTCAGTGACTGGCGGCGCGGCGGCACGCGCCAAGGCGGATGCGGGACTCGATATTTCGGCGATGGCATGGAACCTGGACAGCACCATTATCCGGTCCATCAAGGAGGGCACGCTGAATCTGACGTTGACACAACAACCGTTTCTCCAGGGGTACTATGCCGTCGTTGCGCTCTATCTCAAGATTACGTACGGGTTCATCGACCCACCGTTGGTCGATCCGGCGACCTTGATTGTAGATCGCGAGAATATTGAACAAGTCGAAGCGTTGTACAACTCAGGTATTGCGGGTTAGGCCAAAGTGAACCGCTTCGTCGTCTGGGCATTGAAACATCAAGAGATTGGCCCGCTGGTCGGGTTGGTCGCTCTGTCCATCGCGTTTCATTTGGCTTCTGGCCACCTCTTTTTTACGTCGGGACAAATTAGCGCCGTGGCGGCGCTTTCCTCTTCCGTCGGCATCGTTGCCCTGGGCGTGACGATATTGATGATCAGCGGCGAGTTTGATCTTTCCGTGTCGGCCACATTTGCCTTGGCTCCCATCTTGATGGCGTCGCTGGTCAATCAGGCCGGTTGGCCCCCACTGGCCGCGTTGTTACTTGCGGTATCCGCCGTGAGCGTGATTGGATTGACAAACGGACTTTTGACAATGTTTACTGGAATTCCCTCCTTCATCGCCACACTTGGCATGTTGTTCGCGATCAAGAGCGTCAACCGTATGCTGGCGGGTGGCGCTCCGGTCGAGTTGCTCGAGACGGAGGATAGGATCATCAGATGGATGGGGGCCGAGTTGCCGTATACGCCATTTACTGCGCCCTTGATCTGGATGTTCGGTTTCGGGGCACTGCTCTGGTTCGTGCTCGAGCATACCAGCCACGGAAACGCCACTCGTGCCATCGGCGACCAGGAAGGCAGTATTGCTCGCGCTATGGGCGTTCCGGTGATGCAGACAAAACTCGTGAATTTTGTCGTCTGTGCCGTTCTCGCCGGGCTCTCTGGATGTCTGCAACTTGCCGACTTTGGATATGCCAGCGTTGATTCAGGACGCGATCACAACCTGATGGCGATCGTCGCGGTCGTCATTGGGGGCACCTCCTTGCTCGGCGTGCGGGGAACCGTATTGGGGTCACTGCTCGGGGCGCTGCTACTTGGCACGCTGAAGAGCGGTTTGGTTCTGGTAGGAACACGTGGTGAGTTTTACGACTTGTTGATTGGTGTGCTCCTGTTGATGGCCGCCATCTTCAACGCTTGGGCGAAAACGATTCGAGATCGGAGCGGCCGATGAGTCAAGGTTTACCCTCTTCACAGGTGCTCGAGTTGCGGGGAATCCAAAAACGATTCGGACGTATTGAGGTGCTGCGCGGGATCGACTTGTCAGTCGGCGCTGGAGAGGTCGTGGGATTGGTGGGGGACAACGGGGCAGGTAAATCTACCCTGGTCAGAATAATCAGTGGTTATCTGCGGCCGACGTCGGGTGCCATCCTCGTCCATGGTGAAAAGAAATCGTTTGCCTCGCCGCGGGATGCACGGCACGCGGGGATTGAAACGGTCTACCAGGATCTGGCCATTGTCAAGGACATGAGCCTCTGGCGCAATTTCTTTCTGGGAAACGAGATCGTTCGGCGGGTATTTCCCTTTCGAGTGCTTAGGCGGCAGGAAATGAAAACCATTTGCCAGCAGCACCTGCGTGATCTGGGGCTAACCAGCGTACGATCCGTTGACGAGATGGCCCGCAATCTTTCGGGCGGAGAACGTCAAACACTGGCCATAACCCGATCGGTTTATTTTCAGTCCAATGTACTGGTTTTGGACGAGCCGGTGGCCGCGCTCTCCGTACGGGAGACGCGCCGGGTCATGGATGAAATCAGGCGCGCCCGAGGCGAGGGAATCGGCGTCATCTACATCGACCACAATATGAATCATGTCCTGCCCGTAGCCGACCGCATTGCCGTCGTGCAGCACGGACGCATCGCGACCGTCATTCGACCTAGTGAAACAACGGCGGAAGAACTCGGCGATCTCGTAGCCAGAGCGGGTGCGGACAGCGACGAAGAATCAGGTTGATTGGAAATCGCCACTTTGGGCGCTGTCCAAGTCGTGACCAAGGGTTTTTGGCTGATGGTCTCTGGTCGACGGCAGGGCCTGGTTGCCAACAACTTGGTTTATGACACAATGATTAGGTTGACTGAAAACGACCGAAGGGATCCGCGACATGGCACCGGCCACCCAAGTAAAGAAACTGGATCACGTGGCGATCATGGTCGCCGATTTAGAGCGATCCATCGAGTTCTATCGCGATCTGCTGGGACTGGAAAAAGTCAATTTTCACGAGGAACACAACATCGCGGGTGCATCTGCGGCGCATGGGTTGGCGGACGTCCATCTCAAGCTGTACATCATGGCCGCGCCGGACAACCCGGAAATGACCCTGCACTTGTCGCAAATCACGACGCCCCCCTCGCCCACGGGCCGCCCTGCGATCAATCATGTGCCGAGCGCGCACATTTGCTTCACCGTTCCGGATCTCAATGCGACCTATGAATCGTTGAAGTCACGCGGAGTGGAGTTTGTCTCGGCACCAATCGCCTGGCCAGAGGATCAAGGCGGGTGGACGCTCTGCTTTTTGTATGACCCGGATGGAAACCTGATCGAACTAGTACAACCAGCTAAGGAGTCGTAGTCGCATGCCAGGACGATTGGAACATAAAGTTGCCATCATTACGGGTGGCGCGAACGGACTGGGTAAGGCGACGGTGCAATTGTTCAGCCGTGAGGGTGCGAGCGTGGTCATCACGGACGTCCTCGAGGACCTGGGGGAGGAAGTCGCCCAGGGAATTCGCGATGAAGGTGGACGGGCGATATTTCAGCGGGCGGACGCGATCAGCGAGGATGACGCGGGGCGAATGGTCGAAACCGCCGTTTCGGAGTTTGGGCAACTGGACATACTGATGTGCAATCCGGCCATCCAGATTGAAAAAACGATACCGGAAACATCTGAGGAGGAATGGGATCGCGTGATCAACCTCAACCTCAAGGGGCCCTTTTTGTGTTCCAAGCATGCACTGATCCAGATGCAAAAGCAAAAAAGCGGCAACATCATCATGATTTCGTCGCTTTCGGGCATCGTTTCCAACGCCAGGCAGGCTTCGTACAACGCGTCCAAGCACGGTGTGATCGGGCTGTGCAAGTGCATCGCCCACGATCATGCCCTGGAGGGAATTCGCGCCAACGTGGTCTGTCCAGGCAGTATGAATGACACGGCCTTGACAGCCGGCATTCCGGAGGAACACAAGGCTTCCTTCCTCAAAGCCAACCTGTTAGAGCGATGGGCCGCGCCCGCGGAGATCGCCAATTGCGTGCTCTTTTTGGCCAGCGATGAGTCGTCGTTTGTGACCGGCGCGGTGTTGATCGCGGATGGTGGGTACACGACGAAGTGAGGAGCTGGATACTGGATGCTTGTTGAGGGACACACAAGCGGCAATTGGTCAATATGAGTATCAGTGGATGATCGAAGTCGAAAACCAAAGTCAACTTTGTAAACTCGTGACTTACATCTAGCAACCAGCATCGAGCAAACCGAAACCGAGAACCTAAATGCGCATCGACCCCGAAGGCAGCTATTTCATGCCGGTGAGTATCCCGCAGCGTCCGATCAAGGCTGGCGTTTTCGAAGACGTGTGGTTTATTGCTGCGACGTACGAATCGGACAAGGATGCCATGGTTGCCCTGCTGCCTGAGCCGTTCGAGCCGGCCGACGAGCCGCTTGTTACCGTGTGGTACGCCAGGTGTCCTCAAGTGAATTTCCTGGCTGGAGCCGATTATAACATGATTGGGGTCGATCTGGCCACCTTTTTTAATGGCGCGAAAGAGCAGCTGTCCGGAAACTATTCACTGGTCCTGTGGGAAGACCAATGGAATCCGGTGCTACGCGGACGCGACTTGCTGGGAGTTCCCAAGTTAATGGCCAGCGTGCCCGATTTCACGCGGGAATCTGACAACTGGCGCGGAGAAGGACGTGAAAACGGTAGCTTGCTGCTGAATGTGTCGGTCGAACGAACCAAAGCCCGAACGGTTTCCCAAGTCGCCGAGGCGAATGAGGCCATGAAGAATGACCGTTGGATGGGATGGAAGTATATTCCCAACGTCGACGGAAAAGGCGCCGCGGTGAGCCATCCAACGTTGATTGGCCGGCAAATCACGATTGCGGAGTCTTGGGTCGGAGAGGGCAGCATCTCTTACGGCGATATCAATGGCGAGACGCATCCGTGGTCGGGTGACATTGTGACGGCTCTGAGGACACTGGAGGTTAAGCAATATCGAAGTGGTACAGTCAATCACGGCTCAATGACGATCACGAGAGCGTTGAACCGTGTGTTGGCGTGAAGTTTAGTCGCGTGAATATGGGAGAAATGCAATGAAACCAAGAATGACGATGGCTCACATAGCAATTATGGTTAGCGATATCGAAAAGTCGCTTCACTTTTATCGAGACCTGCTCGGATTCGACGTGGTGTCGCCTGAGGAGCACATCGATGGGGCTGTGGCCGAGATGGTCAATATGCCACGTGTGCACATGCGTGAGTACCGTCTGCGTCCCTCGGGGGGCATTGACGGATATGAAAGAACCAGCGGACTGGGCTTTACGTTCGACATCATTCAATGGTTGGACCCGGAGAGTCCCCAGCAAAGAAATCCCATTCATCACGTCCCCAGCGCCCACTTTTGTTTCGGTGTCGACGATCTGCCAGCGATCTACGAACGGCTCAAGGCAGCTGGAGTGGAATTCGTTTCTCCTCCAGTCCGCTTTACTGGCGAAGGTGAATGGCATGTGCTCTTCTTTTATGATCCGGACGGTAACCTACTGGAATTCAATGAGCACGGTGCCGGCAAGCAAGATCCGCATGATTTTGAGTGGAATACGGTAAACATGGACGAGTTGGTCGAATAGCTCTTTGTGAAAGGCTATCCGGCTGGCGAGGGTTGTGGTGTACGTGGCAGGAGGATTGAGATGACACGGCGAATCCAGCGATGCGCCTGGTGGCCGGCATTGGGCTGTCCTTGCTGGTGCTACCGGCTGCGGCGCCGGTGGCGTGGAGGACCGTGGGGAAGTCCGCGGGACGGTGCGGTTGGATGGGCAGCCGCTTGCCGTGGGTTCGATTCTGTTCAAGCCGACAGCTGGTAATTCCGGGCCCGTGGCGGGGGCCACGATACAAGACGGAACCTTTCACGTTCCGGCAAAGACGGGCCCATCGATCGGAATGAATCGAATCGAAATCAATGCCGTCAAGAAAACGGGCCGCCAGATACCTGCCCCTCCACCCGGCAACGGCATGATCGATGAGCTCGTGGAAGCCATCCCGAACCGATACAACCAGCAGTCTACGCTCCAGTGGGACATCAAGCAGGGTGAGAACGTCATCGATTTGGAATTGGATTCGACGCCCTGACCGGGAAGGTCATCGGCGGATGCATGTCCCGATGATGGCCAACGCCAATAGTGAAGCGGGGTGCGATTCCATGTCTCATCGCAAGCCAAACGGTTTTACGCTCGTTGAACTGTTGGTTGTCATTGCCATCATCGGCATCCTGGTGGCCTTGTTGTTGCCGGCGGTACAGTCAGCTCGCGAGGCGGCCCGCCGTACGCAGTGCATGAACAATCTGAAGCAGCTCGGACTGGCCATGCACAATCGAGAGAGTGCGCACGGAGCCTTCCCGCCCGGTCTCAAGGCGGAACGATCGGCGCAGTGCGGCTTCAATATGGGCGATCGCAGTTCGGCTGGTAACCTCTGCATCGGCAACTTTCCCAATCTGCCGTACATGCTCTTCCTCTTCCCTTATTTTGAGGAAACAGCCGCTTATGACGTGTTCTCCCCGTTGATGTATGAGAAACACTGGAGCGAACCGGCGTGGATAGCCACGGGAGTCACGTCGCGCAAGCTGGATATATTGACCTGTCCCAGCGACGGGCTTGGCCCGAATCCAGGCAAGACCAGCCATGAGCCCAACCACTCGTTTTGGACCAAGTCCAACTATTACGGCATCTTGAGTGGAATGAACTGGGGAGAGTTGGGGCGCGAACTCGAAGGTAGGCTTAACCCTGGTCGGCTCGCTATCTTCAGCGTGGCCCGCGAAACCAGGCTCAAGGACATTACTGATGGCAGTAGCAAGACCATCATGATGGCGGAGTACCTGACTGGCCTGCAACTGCCACACAATGACCTCCGCGGTCATCTGTGGGGCAATTCGCCACAACTTTTTGTGCGATTGACCCCCAACAGTTCCGGGCAAGACATCTACTATGAAACCGAGTTGTGTGGTACAGCCGCGCATAATAGTCCCCAGCAGAACCTTCCCTGTCGCTTAGGGCCCAACAACCCTCCTCGAGCCAACAGCCCCGGGGCCCGCAGCCGCCATGCTGGGGGCGTGTACGCAGTTTTTGCCGACGGAAGTGTGGATTTCGTTGGTGACAATATCGATATCTTCACCTGGTGGCGCCTGGGCTGGATGGCCGACGGCCAGGTTGTGGGCGAGTACTGATTCTTAGAAGCCGTGAATCACCCTTTTCCCCGCTGTCGCAATTGATCCACCGTTACCGCTGTCACGATGATCGTACCAATGATAATCTCTTGAATCGGATCCTTCAGCCGCAATGCCGTACATCCATTCGAGATGACTTGCATGATCAATGCACCGGTCAAGGTTCCCACAATCGAACCACGACCTCCGTTGAGGCTCGCCCCGCCAATGATGACAGACGCGATGACGAGCAGCTCTTTCCCGGTACCGGAAGTTGGATTGGCTGAGGACAGGCGGACGAACAGGAACAGCCCGGCAACTCCTACAGTAAAGCCGGCCATCGTGTAGACAATTATCCGAGTCGTCGAGATGCGAATTCCGCTCAGCCTGGCCGCTTGCTCATTGTCTCCAATGGCCTTGATGTGGCGTCCCAAAACGGTCCACTGGAGTATGAGGATGACCATTACGGCTAGCAGCAGCAAGATCCAAACCCCAGGCGGAAACAGCATCCAACTATTTGCGATCCTTGGATTGAGCAGTTGTTCCATCCAGTCAGGAACCTGATCAGGCTTCGGTCGAATCGTTATACTTTCACTAATGAGTTTAGACAGTCCCAAGAAAATCGTCATTGTTCCCAGCGTTACGATAAACGGGACGACGCGCAACAAAGTGACCAGAAGTCCATTCACTAAGCCCGTTAAACATCCTGTAAGTATGCCAGCACTCGCGGCCATCCAAGGAGGGTAATCCTTGTGCAGGAACCACGCCAACACGACCGCACACAGGCCCAACCCCGTGCCTGCCGACAAGTCAATACCTCCCGAAATGATAATGACGGTCATTCCGAGCGATGCGACGGCCACCGTGGCGGACTGGACCACAACGTTTTGCGCATTGTGGAACGAAAAAAAACGGCCTCCATCGGCCTGTAGACGATCGGCAACCGCGAAGAAGGCGATGACGCACAACAAGGCAAGAAAGGGTCCCAAGGCCGTCCTATATAATTTGTGAGCTCGCATCACAGTGATTTATTTGTTCATGGGGGCCAAGATTCGCTGGATCTCAGGAGTATCGACGTTTTCGCGTGTGACGACATATTCGCCCGTGTTAACTCGTCGCTTGACCGGCTCACCACGGAGATGGGCGAGCATTGTCTTTACTCCCAGATAGCCGATTGTGAACGGATCTTGCATCACCATTGCGCGAATCTTTCCTTCCCGAATCGCTTGGATCAGATGGGGAGACGCGTCGAACCCAACGAGCGTAATCTTTTCCGTGAGGCCTTCTTGTTCTAGCGCCTGTAAAAGACCAGCCGCCGTGCGGTTGCAAATAACGAAGAACCCATCTACGCGATCCCCAAATTGAATCAGTAGATCCATCGATTTGTTGTACGAGTCTTCTTCTGTCGGCCCAGAGTATTGGTCATCGGACAGGATGTTGATGTCAGGGAATTCCTTTTGCATGGTATCCAGAAAACCCTGCTCGCGTTGGGCGGCACTCTCCTGCCCAACGGTATATCTCAACAAGATGACATTGCCGGAACCTCCCAGTAGTTCCGCTAACTTTCGAGCGCCCAATTCGCCACCATGATAATTGTCCGTAGCGACAAAACTGACGATGTTTTCGTCGCTATCCAAATCGCTATCGATCACAACCGTGGGAATCCCCGCCCGCTTGGCATCGGCCACATAGGGTACTAACGCGGTGCGATCGATAGGCGCCAGCACGAGACCGTCGACTTGCTGGGTAACGTAGTTTTGCACAATGTTGACTTGTCCCTCGCGGTCATTCATCGTGAGGGGACCGTTCCAATAAATCTTGACATTGCCGGCTTCCTCCGACGCCTGCTGCGCGCCCGCCTGCACCGACGTCCAGAAGATGTCGGTAGTGGCCATCGGAATGACGGCGATCCGGTAGTGTCCGTCGCCTTCGCCGGTCGAAGAATTTGCTTCAGGCGACTTTGCAGAGTTGCTGCCGCAGCCCGTAAAGGCTGCTATGGTCAACAAGAAAAGTACGTAACCGAAGTCGTAAGACTTTAGACGTCGTGCGTACATCCTATCTCCTGAGACTCCAACACCCTTACAAAAGTGAAATCTAATCGCTACAAACGGGAACGTCTGGGGATAACCCAGAAACGCAAGTGCCCATCAGCAAAAAACTTATGCTGATGGGCAGCAGGCAACAGCGGAGAGGACAAGATTTTCTGAAAGTTTGCCTGCTGCTATTCACCGAGTGTAACAACGACATAAGGAGTTTCGTGGCTCCGCCAATCCGCCTCATGATAACGTCCCCTGCTGCTTTGTTTACTCGGTTTCCAGATCAAAATCGTGCTGGGTACTGCCTTTGCGGATTTCAGCCCGCAGTTCTGACGCGTCGCCGGAGTATTTTTCGGGGGCGACATTCCCGAATTCGTCCACCAATTCGCCCCCCATGTTGGAGATCTTCCGCCCGGTTTTTTCATGCACGTCAATCTGCACCATGTACTTGCCGGCGAGAGGACCTTTGGCAGCCGGAACGTCATAGTGGCCCTCTGCGATACGACCACCCGTTAAGGGGGCTTTGGTTCCCTCAATCGGCGAAAACTTGATGGTCCCCAGTTCCACAGGCTGACCGCCAAACGTGACATTTCCCCGAACGCGAAATCGATCGGGGCCCGAGCGTCGGCAACCGAGCGGCACGACGAATGTCAATAGTAGCGCGCCGAACAGAAACGTTGAGAGAGGCGCACGAAGAAGGTTTCGCTTCAATGCTGCAAACTCCTATAGGTAAAATGACTCATTCATCACGGAATTTCGTCGGCATCAACAATTTCACCCGCATCCATGCTCAGCATGGCTCGCCAGGTATTGACATCCACATAATCCTACAGGAACTGAACCGAACCATCCACTCAGGCCACCATTACCCCGCCCGGATGGCGGCTGCGGGCCGCGTTCGCCCAGAAGCCTCAAGAAGGTTGCGCATAAGGTTCGGCCGGCAAGCCGTCCAGAGGCTGATCCTGGCAGTTGGACTGACACTGGTCGCCCAAGGGGCTGTTCGGCGACAACCCTGCCGCTGAACGAACAGCCAAACGAGTCTGACCACACTCCACGGCCGTCAGCGTCTGGCGTGGAGTCCAGCAGGCCCGCGATCATTTCCGACAGTATGATGGTTTTGGAGGTGCCGTCGGTAATTTGGCTGATCCGCGTCGTACTGTTCAGATATAAAGCGGGCCGGCGACCGAGCGGGCTGTCGAAGGAACAATCTGCCCAGCTGTTGTGAAATCCGTCGACGCTGATCGCGTAAGCATAGTTCGACCGAGAACGGGCTCCGAGATCGGTTCCGGGTCCAGCAGCGTGAGCAATTCGTCCCTGCGCTGAGTCCGTTGGGAAGAAATAAAGAGGAATCTCAGTTTTGACCAGTGAAATTATCGGTTGGTCCAAAACGTTTTGCGCGGTTGCGCTGCCATCGCAGCGAATATCCATCTGCTCCCACAACGCGTTCTGCTCGATATACGGCAATATCAAGAAAAAATAGTTGAGGCGGCAGGGACAGCAACAACGGAAGGCCGCCCTCGGTGGACCGGCCCCCGTCCACGGATTCGGAGGATCGAGCGTGTGCCAGACGGCTGGGGGCAGCCGGTTGTGGCTGCGCTCGTACAGCAATCCACCCAGCGTGATTTGCTTGAGGTGGTTGGTGCACATCGCTCGCCGCGCCGCCTCCCGCGCCGACTGCATGGCCGGCAAGAGCAGCGCAACGAGAATACCAATGATCGCGATCACCACGAGTAGTTCCACCAAAGTGAACGCCGCGCTTATTCGCCTGCGATCACCTGATGGCTGGCCGAGACCAGCAAGAATCTGGATACAGGCCCGCGGACGCGACTGAGATATCGACACAGACATGCAAGTCCTCTTCGAAACCGCAGTGGATAGGGTTTCTGATACTACATTATTGTTGCCCAAAAATGGGATCCGTTCAAGATTCGTGGCGAAATCGTCGGTCACTGAATTAATAACTTGGGAATAAGTAACTCTTTAGCCGTCTGCAGCAGTAATGTCGTTCGAGTGAGTAGTTTAGCTTAGACTCCCACGGCAATCCCGAATAGTCACAGTGTGTTCTGCAGACGGCTAAAGCGTTGGGAATGATGAAAACGACTTCTGGACGATAACGACGGGACGAAAACGACGTCTGCCGTTATATCGGCACGTTAGAGCAACATCCTACTTGCCTTGACAGCCAAAACGACGGCGGACGTTGTTTCCTTCCGTTGGACCGTCGGTGATCTGCCACGTCACCTGTCGGCCGCGGATATACCGGTCGGTTCATACCCCCGCGGCCTCGTGCCGCGGGTGAATCAGATTGACGAGCTAACAAACACAGCACAATATCAGAGCTCCTGATCCCAGCGGAAACTAAGGTGACACCAAACTCTGGCTGGTCGGGCCCGCTGATCCCGGGTGGTGTCAGGAATAATTCTCAGTCGATTCTGTAACTAATTGCCATCAAACAACTTACGAGCTTTTACCTTGATTTATTTCCTGACACCAACGAGCAATGAGGTGTCAACTTATTTTCCGGTATTCAGGAAATCGGATTCGACGTAACCGACGTGTGTCGCGTTACTTAAGGGATTCGGTCGATGATGGGATCAGGAGTCCTGAATATACCTCTAATCGCCACACCTCCCTCCGTCCTCCTCCTCGCCGCCGAAGGCGGCGAGGAGGAGGACGGAGGGAGGTGTGGCGGCCTTGATCATAACTCCGCCAAATGCTATCAGTGCCACTGATTGTCTGGCGTGGAAACACTAGCCTGACGCGCGAGCGAGGAGAACGCGGCTCGCCTCGCCAAACGCGGCACCGGTTCGGACTCGCTTGGCAGCGCCAGAGTGCGTTCGCGGGGCAACCGTCGCTCTCCTCGCTCGCGCGTCGGGCTAGTGTTACGGTGGCATCGCTATCTATGTCAGCATTTGGAGGAGTTATGATCAAGGCCAGGTGTGGCGGGTGTAAAGCCGCGCACTTTAGCCTGTCAATCTGATTCACCCGCGAGCAAGCTCACGGGGGTCTGTCCCGAATGGCATTAACATCTTGATAAGTCTATGTTCCACCAGTGTTAAGCACTGCTGCGATAGCGTTGCTCGCATCAGGTATGTAACCACTATCCCCGCGAGTCACGAATTCAGCAGTTGGTGATTTGGTGCTGCGATAGCAATGCTTAAGTGTTTATGGCCCATGTGTTACGAAGATGTTAATGCCATTCGGGTCTGTCCCCGATTCGTGAAGTGTCGTAAAGCCACGGAGTCCACCCATGCGACGTTCAATCCACCTTTGTTCATTGATAGCAATGCCTTTCTTTTCCCTTGCCGCGCCTTTCTTTTCCCTTGCCGCCGTGAACACGGCGGCCGCGGAAGAATCGTCACGATTTGTGGACCTGTCGTTGATGATATCGCCGGAGTATCCGTGTACCTGGCCGGATTTCTCTCCTCCTTTTCGCCTGATCCCGGAACACCGCATCGGACGGACCAGTGCATACAACATCGACACGTTGATCATCGATGGCAATTGTGGCACGCAGATGGATGTGCCGGCTCATTCGGTGACTCGGCCGGAGTTGGGGTTGCCCAATGCCGGGCCGTTCGGAGAAGAGTTTTCGGATAAGGCACCACCCTGGAAGTTCGCCGGCGAGGCGTGTGTGGTCGACCTCCACCAAATACGGGACGACGCACCCAACGGTGCCAGCCCGAGGATACTCAAGAGACACGTGACGGAATGGGAGAATCGACATCGGCAGTTTCGGGCCGGCGACGTGGTACTGTTTCACAGCGGCTACACCGACGCTTATTACCTGCCGCTGCCCGCGGGCCGACGCCTGCTCGCCGACGTGATGGAACAAAAGGCGCCAGGATTCCCGGGTCCGGAGGTGGACACGATGGAATATCTGGCCGGCCAGCGCCACGTACGCCATATCGGGACGGACAGCCCCAGCATGGGTACGCTCCCGGACATTGGTGAACCGGTTCACTATGCAGCGCTGCGACACGGCGCCGTGTTTACCGAGGGGGCCGTCGGGTTGGACCAGTTGCCGACGACGGGCGCCTTCTATTGCATGCTCAGCCGCAAGAATCGGGGCGGTCCGTACACCGAAGGCCGGGCCTTCGCCATCGTTGGTGGCGAGTTACCACAGAAATTGATTGAGTCGGTGCGAAAAGAGCAAGCTGTCGATCTGTCGGTGGTCAATTCGATTGATCATCCTCTGGCGTGGCCCGGAAAGGGAACGGGATACAGTCGGCAGCGTTTCGCCAAAGCCGACTTTTTATTCAGTGACAATCTGCAGCTTTACCACCATGGCCACATCATGGACAGCATGGCAGGCACGCACCTCGTTCCGCCCGCCTTTGCGCTCCCTGCCGAAAAGCTCAACCCGAACGCCTATGCGCCTGAAGTCCATGTGTGGCTGGACGAATACCAGCGCCAGTACGGTCCGCGAGGCGAGAGCGACATCACGACGGAAAAGGTACCGCTATCTCAGACTTGTGGTTGGGCGCGTGTGATCGACGTACGACATCTGGTCGGTACAACAATCCGCGCCCATTGGCCTACCTCGCCGGAAATCACGGTGGATGAGATCAAGCAACATGAAGCTGCGCATGGAAAACTGAATCCCGGTGAGATCGTCATTTTTCACAGCCTCCATAACGACCGGCATTTCCAGTCGCGGCTTGCGGGCAACGCATGCATGCTCGATCCTATCAACGGTAAAAGCGAAGGTTGGCCTGCCCCCGGACCGGATGCGATCGCTTATCTGGCGCAGCGCGGCATACGCTGCGTTGCTACGGACGGGCCGTCACTAGGAGGTGTTGAACCGAAACGGGCACTGATGACCTACTGGATGTTGGGTAGTAAAGGTATGGCGGGCGTCGAATTCCTAATCAACGTTGGCCAGTTGCCCGAACGGTCGTACTTCCTGTTTGCTGCGGTGAAGGTCAAAGGTTGTCATGGGGGCCCGGGACGCGCTATCGCGTTGTTTTAGAGTCTTAGGTCATCCCATCCCGCACGGTGCGCGCATGTTGTAGGACTGGTCTCCAGGCCTGTCGGTTATACATAAATTTGAGCGTGGTTTGATGGAGGCGGATTGAAAACAAACCCCCCGTGTTTGTTCGCCACACCAATTTCAGATCTGCTCTAGAACGCCCGAAAAAGATGCAGCAACGCGACCACCGTCGTCCTCGTCGTGCTACACAAGCAATTCTTCGACCACTCCTGCGCCGGTGACTTCGGGGTCCGTCAACCGCTCCGGACGGCCGCCGTGAACGTAGCTGAGCCGCGTGTGGTCGATACCGAGCTGGTGGAGAATCGTGGCGTGCAGGTCGGGAACACTGACGCGATCTTTGATCGATCGGTAGCCGAATTCGTCAGTTTCACCGTGGATATGACCCGCTTTGAAACCGCCGCCAGCCATCAAAAGGCTGAAGGCGTTTCGGTTGTGATCGCGGCCATCGGCGCCTTGGGTAATAGGCAGACGGCCAAATTCTCCCGTCCACATCACGATCACTTTGTCGAGCAGACCTCGCAGCTTCAAGTCGCGGATCAGCGCAGCGCTTCCGTGATCGGTCTTGTCGCAGATGGTTTTCAGCGCGCTGATCAATTGAGCGTGATGATCCCACGGTTGACCGACCGGCGGGAAGACCTGCACAAAGCGAACGCCGGCTTCCACCAGCCGCCGGGCCATCAGGCAGCGTGTGCCGTAGCCGGCGGTCACGGGATTGTCGAGCCCATACAGTTTACGGGTCGCTTCCGTTTCACTCGACAGGTCCAGCGCATCGGTGGCCTCCAGCTGCACGCGGGCTTCGAGTTCGCTCTCGCCGGGATGCCCTAAGAGGTGGGCGTCGTTCAGGACGGACAGACAGGCTTGCGACCTCGCCCGGGCCTGGGCCGATCGTGGACGTGCCGGGTCCATATAGAGCACCGGAGTGCCGGCCGAGCTGAACTCGGTTCCTTGATAAACCGCGGGAAGCCAGCCATTCGACCACACAGTCTTGCCGGAGGTGTTGTACCCGGCCGGGTCACGAAGCACGACGTAGCCAGGCAGATTCCAGTTTTCGCTTCCGAGCCCGTAGCAAATCCATGAGCCCATGGCAGGCCGGCCGGCAAACGTCTTGCCCGTCTGCATCATGCTGATGGCAAAGGGATGATTGTTGTGCTCGGTATGCATCGACCGCAAGAGACACAGGTCATCGGCGGCGCCGGCTATGTGTGGAAGCAACTCCGAAAGTTCCATGCCGCACTGGCCGTAATGCGCGAACTGGAATGCCGTCCCCATCAGGACGTTTCGGTTACCGGATTGATTCAACGTCTCGAACACTCCAGGATCCGGATGCGGCTGGCCGTTGTGACGAGACAGTTCCGGCTTGTTATCGAGCAGGTCCATCTGCGACGGACCTCCATTCTGAAACAGCTGGATCACCGCCTTGGCCTTGCCGGGGAAGTGACCGGGCCGGGGAGCAAGATCGTCTCCAACAAGATGCTTGCCCGACCCAACTTCAGAGGCCAGCAATCCGGCATCCTCGAGGACGCCGGCCAGGGCCAGGACGCCGAAGCCGTTGCCGAGCGACTGTAGCAATTGACGTCTGGAAATCTGCAGGTTCATGGTAACGCTACTCCACGTATAAAAACTCGTTGGTCGTCATCAGCATGTGACACAAGTCGGCGAGAGCCATGCGCGCCGCCTGGTCACCAGCGATCTCTGCCGCAACATGGATTGCCGTCTGTTCTTCCAGGAACAACAAACTCTCCTTCAATTCCGATTCCCGCGGCTCCCGCGTGAAAACGAGCTCGAACGCGAGCCGAATCTGAGCCGCCGGGTCCTGGCCCGCAGCACCAGCCACGCGATCCGCCAACAGTTCGGCTTTTTCGAACAGAAACCCACTGTTGAGCTGCGCAAGCGATTGGAGAACCGTAGTCGACATGGTCCGCTGCGGACAATTGACCGCAATAATCGGTGCGTCAAAGATCTCCATAAACTTCAGCGGATAGACACGTCGGACAAGTAGATACAGGCTGCGTCGGGTTGAATCGGTCCTCGACATGCCACTCGCCTCTGTCTTGTACATCACCGGCGAACCGCCGACTGTGCGATCGATGCAGCCGCTGATCGCGAGGATGGCGTCCCGCAAAATCTCGGCGTCCAAACGCTCAGGTTCGACCGCCACAACAGGCGATTGTCGGGATCAACCTCGAGCGCCCGACGCTGCGACGCGGCGGTAGCATGGTACGACTGCCGATACGCGGTGGATGTCATGATTGGCCTTCCCCCTTCAAACTGATCCAGTCTTCATGAGAGAATCGCATCCGGGCGAAGCCCGGAAAGGATTCTTTGAAGACGAAGAAGACACGGCACACGACCGATCAGATTATTGAGAAGTTGCGTCAGGCAGATGTTGCCTTGGGCAAGGGCCAGAAGGTCCCTGAGATCTGCAAGATTTTGGAGATCACCGACCAAACGTACTA
>Ga0310121_10000752_pt1 | contig 34708 bp, 24 predicted proteins | sample CB27_Tmax_986_MG_FD_203504 | JGI IMG/M metagenome (GOLD analysis project Ga0310121, IMG submission 203504) | Marine microbial communities from Western Arctic Ocean, Canada - CB27_Tmax_986 | ecosystem: Environmental > Aquatic > Marine > Oceanic | place: Canada: Western Arctic Ocean | collected...
TGCGTCGATAGTACGGCAAGAACACGAACGCGAGCAAAATGAGGCAAATAATCGCCCCCCATTCGAGCGTGCTGACAGCAATCCCATAACGATAAGCATCGCCGGCTAAAGCCACTAACGACCCGCTCGAAATATTCGAAGCGAAAAGCGAAAGAGCGATTGCGTACCAGGGTAAACTCCGCCCGGCCAGAAAAAAGTCCTTGGACGATTCGTCGCGCAAAGACATGTACAGCCCAAACGCAAATACGACCAACAGATAAATCCCAAAAACAATCCAGTCGATCGAGTGTACGGCCATGCGATTTACATTCTAACAGAAGTAATGCGGGTGTTTGGAAATCAGCCTCGTAAGCATGGCGGTTGTGTACCTGGGGACTTCTCGGCGTAATCCCGCAATCGACAAAAGGTAAAACAGTCCGGTTGTTGACGCCACTCCAGACCACGCAACAGACGTACAACGGGGTGGTTTTGAATCGCCACGCGATGGTAGCTCACCAGTCCGAGCAGGCGGCTGATGGCCGCCGTGGTGATGATGCACGCGGAGGTAAAAGGATAAGGTAAACCCAGGAAATTCGTGACATAAACTCGCAATGTAAGCCCACGTGTCGTACCTTTGCGGTTTGGAACGGTTGCCTTTTCTGGCAACAGGTGGAACAGGCTCTGGCAAATGGGCCAAACTGATCCTCTGGTGGAGTTTTCCCGTAAAATAAAGAAGAGGGGCCCAGAAAAGTGGTCCTGGGAGTGGTGAAACGCCTTCCTCCGGCTGGGGGGAGCTTGGTCGGTGCAAATCAGGAACGAACCCTTGAAAACGATTTTTGAAGTCTTGACGATGTCTGCCGTGCACGGTCGCAGGTTGACCTGGTTTGCAGCCAGCGTGCACGTCGATCGCTACTGCGTCGCCGGTCGTGGCTTGCGTTGGTCGCTTGTCGGTCTTCTGGCAGTCATGTGCCTGTCGGCGGGTGATTTCGTTTGGTGTGATGAGACATCTGGTGTGGTGGCCGCCGAAGGACCGAAAGGCAACCAACTTGAGCAACAGGTTGGCAAAACGGTCACGGTTTATCTGCGTTCAGGTCGCCATTGGGAGGATGCCGAACTGGTTCGAATTGATCGTCACGGCCAAACCAACGAGATCCTTCGTCTAAGACTACGACTGGCCGATGACACAAAAAAAACCCTGGGCATCCAGGCAGTCGAGCGCGTGGAAGCCGCCGGAGGGCCAGTCTACGAGGCCCCCAGTTCCCAACCAACTGCCGAGGCAGCGACTCCCGGGGACGGAAAAAAATCGAGATCAAGACGGCAGCGACGTGCCCGGCGCCCGGCGCCACTGACTCCCGAGCAGTTGCGGGCACAACAAGAAGAACAACGCCGATGGTTGGGTCGCCTGCGGGCTCGTGGAATCCAACCGTGGAAATCTGAATCTAAAGGTGAACACCAGGCGGCACTCCAACGGTATCACAAAATGATCCAGCAGGTGTCACAGACGTTCCCCAATGTTCAGCTGTACGAGACCCAATACTTCCTGTTTTGCTCAAACATGCCGGCGGCGGAGGCCACTTCCTACGCACAGGTTTTAGATTCGATGTTCGACTGGATGTGCGAGATTTACGGGGTTGCCCCGGGCACACCCGTTTGGCTGGGCAAAGCACCCGTCTTTGCGTTCAACACGCAGATGGAGTTTCAAGCATTCGAGCGGCAGTTTTATCAAGCCAATATTGGCGCGGCCAGTGCCGGGCTCTGTCACTCAAGTTCTCGAGGGGATGTTGTGATTTCCTGCTACCGCCGTGACAATCCGGATGATTTCGGACACATGCTGGTCCATGAGACAAGTCACGGGTTCATTCACCGTTACAAAACCAAGGTCTCGTTGCCAACATGGGTGAATGAAGGGATGGCAGAGTTTATTGGTGCCAAAATGGTACCCCGCAGCAACGCGATCAAGAACAAAGAGACCGTCGCACTGGCCAGGCTGAAAGAGCAAGGTAACTTGGGACAAGGATTCTTTAACCCCAGCCAGCGATTGAAACCGTGGCAATATGGGGTTGCATCGAGTATGGCGAGTTTCATGATCACGTCGCATGAAGAAAACTACGTGCAATTCATCGAAGCCCTCAAGGAAGGTATGCCTTGGGAAGAGGCGCTGTCCCGCACCTATGGTGTTTCCCCACAAGAGTTGGTGGCCAAATATGGGATGTGGTTTGGCGTTCCCAACTTGACACCCTGATTGCCGGGATGGCCCGACAAGTGGTTCCACCGGATGGGGCTCCCTTGCATGGTGACGAACCCATCGGGTTGGTGTACGTTGAGGAGCGCATCGCAGGCTGTACCTGGTTTGTCTGGTTTGTCTGGTTTGTCTGGTTTGTCTGGCAACATTCTGTTTTCTTAATCTTATCGCGGCCAGCTGGAATGGTGCCGTGTGGCACCAAGCCTGTATTGGGGGAAATCCTATGCAATTCAAAGTCGGTATACTCGGCGCCACCGGCTACATCGGCACTCCTTACCGGAGTGAAATTCGCGGCGCAGTACAGGACGCAACGATCATTGCCCTTTGTGCCCGGCGAAAAGCGCCTCTCGAACAAGCCGGTCGGGAAGATGGTGCCTTGCTCGTAACAACAGAGTGGCGAGAGGTTGTCGAGCACCCGGAGGTGAACCTGGTTCTGGTGGCAACTCCCGATCTTTTCCATCACGAGGCTGTGTTGGCGGCAGCAGCAGCTGGAAAACACATGATTTGCGAGAAACCACTGGGGATGAACGTGACCGAAGCCGAAGCCATGTGGGACGTTTATCGTGATTCGGGGTTGGCCAGCTTCGTCCCCTTTTGGACACGTTATCTACCCTGTTTTGCCAGGGCCCGCGAGATAGTCCAAGCTGGAGATCTCGGCACGATCAAGAGTGTGATTTACCGTTGGTTCAATCCGCGTCCAGCAGCCATACCGTTCACATGGCGCGACGATGCCTCGGTGTCGTCGGCCGGCAGTATCGCAGATGTGGGATCCCATGCCTACGACACGATGTGCTGGATACTCGACCAGGAGGCAATCCGTGTGCTTGCCCATGCCACGGTACTTACCCAGGCGAAGCCGGACCTGGGCGAAGTGAATCTGACAGAAGCGTTAGAGTGGGGGAGCGGGCATGAATTGAAAAATGCCTCGACGACTCGCGTGGCCAGCGCGAATGACTATGCGTCGATTGCCTTTGAGCTTAACGCAGGGACCGTCGGCACACTTGTTCTCTCACACGCGAATTATATTCGCAAAGGACTGTCGCCTGACTTGGAATTGCACGGCAGCGAGGGCTCGCTGGCGGTCGATCGAATAACCGGATCGCTCACTTTGGTGCGCCCCGAGGCAGCCCCAGAATTACTGGTAACGCTTCCGGTTGACAAACCACCAAACCGTTTTAAAGAATTTGTTTTTCCGGCGCTGCGATCTCAACTGGAAAGCGGGACGGTTGACCATCCGCATCTTGCCGATGGAGTCAAGGTGCAACGATTCACTGAGGCTGCCGCCTTGTCTGCTGAAAGAGGTACCTGGGTCCAACTCGCGGAACTCTGAAAAAATGTGGTCAGCACATTTTTGAGAGGGCTGTGATCAGTCAGCAACGCTACCGGCCAGGACGTTGTCATACACATCGCGGGCTTGATTGTAGGCGGCCTCAGCCGCGGGCAGCTCCGCTTCGCGAATCTGACCTTTCTTGGCTTCCCAGCACACATCGACTGCCTCCCGACACCACTGGGCACTCCGGCGGCTGGCAAGGATCGGTTTTCCGCCCACTTCCACAAAAATCGGATTGGTGTGGACCGACGGCAAGATCCGCACAGCGATCCAACTTGAATGGTCGATCTCTACATCAAAATCGAGTGTTTGTGTTAAACCATCCGCCTCAATCTCCTGGCGTGCCACCGGAAACCCATTGACGATAACTTCAACCGGCACACGGCGCGAGTCGCCAATCCGGCAACGCTCAATGTGCCAATAAGGTTTGTGATCGAGCCGCTGGGAGCGGATCTCCTCGGTCTCTGCGTTTGGCTGCGCAGCCAACAACGCCGCAACCTCAAACTGAACGTGCACCCGGGCCGGCTCAGCGAGGTTTAGCTGGCTGATCTCTTCATTACTGCCAGGTTCCCCGACGGCTACATCATTGACTTGGAAGTCAAAAATATGGCTGCGGCCATCACCGCAGTAGCTGCGTCCATTCAGGAGACCCAAAATCCAATTGTCGAAAGTCAACGTCTGGTCGGCGGGTAGTTTGACGTAAATTCGTCCCAGTCCTACTTTGTCGCCATAGATGCAGGGGAAATCGGTTTCGCCACTGATCCGGGCGCGCATCCCGCAGTTGAGCGTGTGGTACCAGACGTTCAGTTCCCAGATGGCCGGGGTATCGACGGCTGAGATGAAATGACACATATCGTGGGCAACCGTCACGATAAACTCGTTGGCGCCAATCCCATCGAACGGGGGCATCGCGTAATCGGGCAGCGTATCGGCATCCTCCCCTTTCTTGTTTTCCACCCGTCGACGGTCGCCCTTGTTGCTCTGGGTATCGTGGCTATCGTAATCGGGGAGCGCAAGTCCCCAGCCGCTATGACTGTACCCGACGACCCCACCCTGGTCTTTTCCCCATTTCAAGACAGGAAGTGTCCAACTGGGCCACTCCTCGAGGAGCGTTGTGCCCGGGTAATCGTCTTCGGTCAACCGCAACAAACAGAGATGGCCAGCATGGGACGAAGGAAACCCGCTGACTTCCACGTCGTACCGCATGACGTAGTTCCCTTGGGACAACTCGGAAGTCTTGCCTTCGAAGAACTGTTTTTGCGAATACCAGCATGGCCCCCAGGTCAGCACACAGCCGACGTTCAGGTCTTCGCCCAGAATGTGGCGCATCATATCTTGAGGCCCAACTCCTTCAGTCGGGCTGTCGTAATGCGCGCAGCCAGCGGCATGGATGTGGTGGTCCCCGGAGTACCACTGGCGACTGGCCGGATGTGTCCAGCGCTCGAGTTGAAATTCCTCGCGATGCGATTTTCCAGGCTCAACCTCAAACGTTCTGGTTTCGCTCAGGTATTCGGGACCACGTGAGACGGTAACACTGTATTGGCCGGGCGGCAACGTGATCGTTTCGCCGTCCTCCCGATAAACCTGGTTGTGAAAAAAGAAATCGGGTGCCTGGCGGCGTGCGGGGTTCGGGTAGACCCGGTCCAACGCATCGCGCACGGTAAAGGCAGCCATGGTGGGCTGCCCGTCGACATCCCGCACCCGCAACGCAACCTCGGTCGACGGCTCGCACTCGAACAAAATGGGCACACTGTTCCGAAAACCAATATCCTGGGTTCCCTGTCCCACGTTGAACGCGAGTTCTGCCTCGCGGTGCCCCTTGTCACGGCTAAACAATTGAATAATCCGGTATTCCAGCGCCAAACCCGACAATTTGGGTTTAAGTGGTTGCTTGTCAAACATGGCAAGTTCCAGGAACCGTTGGCGCGCTTCGGCAGGCGTCACCAGTTGCTCGTCGGCCTGTGGACGTTGGCGTGCGCCTTTCCCCCTCATGTAAACCGGCTCCGCCTGGGGACTTTCGGCCTTCAAAACAGGGGTGATACCTGCCTCGTTGTGAACCTTGACGAGAAAGGTACGCCACCCCTGTTGGGCAAGTATTTTTGGCGCCGAGCCCTCGGCTACTTTCACACGGCTTTCGGCGTTGATGTGAACTCCTACCAGGCAGTAGCGGTCCAAAACCTCCTGGATTCCACGAACCACCGCTTTGTCATCCGCGTTCGCCATGACCGCTCGCAGGTTTTCTGCGTCCTGCTTGCCTAACGGTGACCCGGTGTAATCGAGTGCCTGCACAACCCTCTCGGTGGCAGCAACCAACGGTTGCACATCGACGTTGTCAACGTAGGCCAGCTGCTGGGCTGGGACAGTTGCCAGCGGCAAGACTCCTAACGCAATCACCAAAGATAACGGGACGTTTTTTAGCATAGTGCTTCCACACCTGGTACGAGTGTTATCGTGAAATAAAAAGGATGAGTCCTGCATGTGGCGAATTGCAATGGGTGCCGTGGCTGTCCAACAAGAGACCAGTGGCACGAATTTGTTTAACCGACCCCTCGGGGTACCGCCCAATGTTCGCGATAGGTGCGGCTTACCAGCTCGTTGGCCTCGGGATCATTCAGAATCTGCTCGGTGGCGGGATCGAACTGGAGACCGCGTCCCAGCAGGGTGGCCAGGTTGCCCAAATGACAAAGGCTGCTTGTCAGGTGTCCGATTTCAATATCTGCATTGGGCCGCCGCTCGTTCCGGATCGATTCGATAAAGTCGGCCACATGGGCATCGCCATCTTGCGCAACGGGTTTCACCGGGACTGCGGTGTGCTTGTTGCCCGGCTCCAAAACCTGAATTTTTCCCCGGCGGCTTAAAAACATCCGGCCATCGGTTCCATAAAACTCCACGCCGCTGTCGACGTTATAGACAGAAGGATAGTTCGTGGACCAAAGACGCTGTTCGTAGATCAGCATCCGTTGGTTGCCGGGTTTGCCGTCTCCGGGATACTCGAAGCAGACCTGCTGGGTATCGGGGAATTCCTGGTCATCATCAAAAAAGTACTTGCCGCCGGCCGCGCTGACCTTGGTGGGGTGCGTCTCCACACCAAGGCCCCAGCGACCATAATCCAAGTCATGCACACCGTCGTTGCCCATGTCGCCGGTACCAAAATCAGTCCACCAATGCCAGTGACCATGAAGCAGGTTATCGTGATAGGTGCGTATGGGGGCCGGACCCACCCATAAATCAAAATCAATTTCGGGGGGCACAGGCACAATTTTACCGTGGCCAATGTCACCTCGTTTTTGCACATTCCAGACCCGTGCGATCAACACGTTGCCAATGATCCCCTCGTGCAGTAATTGTGTGGCTTCCTGCATCATCGAGGTGCTGCGAACTTGGGTGCCATGTTGGACCACTCGATTATTGCGGCGGGCTGCCTCGACCAGTAATCGTCCTTCACGAATGTTGTGCGAACAGGGTTTCTCGACGTAAACGTGCTTGCCAGCGTCACACGCCAGGATGGCCGCCGGGGCGTGCCAATGGTCGGGAGTTGCGATGAGGACCGCGTCGACCGTTTGGTCGTCGAGAATGCGGCGCATGTCGCTGACTGCATTGGCCGCGTTAATCTTCAACGTCTTCGCGGCCTTGGCCAGTCGCTTTTGATCGGGATCACACACGTGGGAAATTTGGACCCCATCCTCCCCGGCCATCAGCTGTGCAACGTGCTGGCCTCGCCCACCCGCACCGATCACGCCAATCCGCAGATCCCCAGCCGACGACTCGCTCCCCGCGACCGCAGGAAGGGTCGTTACCAGCGCGGTCGCCACGCCTGTACCGGTCCGCTTGATAAAGTCGCGCCGATCTGTCGTGTCCATGTTTCAAATATCTCAATAAAGGATGGGAAATAAGAAACCTACGTGCCTGGGAGATCATCCCGAACCAAGCATGCCTTAAAACCGGGCATGCCTTAAAACTCAGATATGGTGTTTATTAGAAGCCAAGGACGAATTCGTGGCAACCACCTTTGTCCATCTTGCCGTCTTGCCCCCGCCACCCGGTCATTTCTGGCGTCATGCAATGATTTGGCCGTTTCAAGGTGCAAGGAAACCGTTCCATGATGCGTGCTTGAATCGGCTGGACACAGTCCCTGTCATACCGCTGTGGTAACTTCGGGAACCCAGAGTGGTCGACCTTTCCAATCAAGTACTGTCAGCAGCAGTGATTGAAACAACAATACCACGATCCCGTATGGAAAAAGCCGGTTCACAGAAAAACAGATGACAAATAACAGTAACGCCGTCGAAGTCGATCCATATTCCAGACACAACCACGTACGCGTAGGACGTCTGGCAAAAATGATGTGCACCGCTGCCCACAGAAGGCTGAGCCCGCCAGTCATGAAAGCGAATAAAACTGTTGGTATCCCATACCAGAATCCCATGTGTAAATAAATAAAGCCAGAAACAAACACGCGAGTCGACCCTGTCCCAGGATGTTCTAGTTTGGAAGTGGACTCGGTGTGTAGATTTAAGATGTTGTTTTGTAGTTTCAAGAATTTGCGATAAAAACACCGGGGCGACCGCGTGGGTGAGCGTGAACAACAGCACGATCGCGGCCCCAAGCAAGGGCGGTATTGCCAATGCGGCATCATTAAACATGCCCTTGTTGTGAAATGAATAGCCGATCGCAGCGGAGCCGTACGTGCCAAGAACTGGCGGGAACGATCGAAAAAACGCGAACACGATTTCCAGCCGGTTCGTTGGTTGATCCATTGCCCACTGGTCGTCCGGGCCGATCACAAGGTTTGGGGGCAACGCGTCCACGGCAACGAGTTCTTGCGCTTTTTGCGGGTTGTGCAATACCAGAATGTTCGGATCGTCGACCGGTTTCATCAGCCACGTGCTGAGGTCAATTCTAGTTTTTACTTCTTCTGTTCGTTCCGCATCGCCAAGTCGCAATTTGCATCGCCAACGTCTCAGTTGCCGTCCTATCAACGACAACAAGTACTGATTCCGCTGGACACTCTGGCTAAACTTTTCCCATTCCTCAACAACGTGATCATAGGAAGTGTACCGATCCTGAGTACTGCTCCACACTTTGCTGATTGTTGCCCGGGCAAGTTGCTGATTGTTGCCCGTTCCGTAAGAGTTTTATGTAGCGGTTACTGCGCACCGTCAGCGTAGCCACCAACGCGAACATGACTCCCAATCCGAAGAGAACGGGTATTAAGCCGAAAAGATGGTGAGGCTTTCCAATCCCGAAGAATATTGCCCCGCTGACGATGGAAATCAAACCAGCCACTAACAAAACCACAAATTCTGTCCCAACCGATCTGGTGAAAGTCCAAAATCGGAGCTGGATTTCAACGCTGCCGGAAACTTTGCGTGGAGGTCGGAGCTAGTTGTTCCCAGTCGGTCGACTGCAGGAAGCTTGTCGGTTTTGGTTGGTTCAACTGGCCTTGAGCTTGATTCTCGGACATTGGGTACCGATCGCCCGGAGTTCAGTTTCAACAGTTAACCCTAGACCTCAAGTGGTAACCATTCGTATCCTGCATCACTCCTGAGCAACGTACTCTAACGGACGCTATCTGGCCAAGTAGGATTCGTCCAGCCCGGTGGAGGAAAAACTCGCAGGTCCCAACAGAGGTAGAAAATCTGCCCCCCATGGTCTAGCCGGAAGTGAGCAGCACCCCATGGAAATCGGTGGATCAATCGGAAGCCACGGCCCCAATAGCGACAGGTCGAGAGTCAACAATTGGACACCAGGCTGTAGCTGTCTGTTACAATGAATCTTGCTGCCTACCGCAGTCGCGTGCGCGACTGCGGTTCCGTGTGCCAAGCGACAACATACGCATCCGCAGGAACGGAAAATAAAATGCCTTTTTTTGCCGAAAAGGCAGAGTTGATTTTGAGTGAGCGGTTGCTTTGTTGTTGGCGCTTGGCTCGCTTGCTTCCGCTTTGGAACTGGACCGCGGACACCGCGTCCTGCTGGAGCATGGTCTGCAGTTACAAGCCCAAGTGTCTGTGGCGGCAACGGGCTATTTCGATACGGCCCGCTGGGCCGAATCGAGTTTTACAACGATCGACACCATTGGCCTGCCCTACGAAGCCAGCTTGATGCCCGCACCACCCGGCTTGCCCTGGGCGACTTCAGGAACCGATGCACAACAAGTGGAAGTCGAGTTAGGGGGACTTCCCTACATGTCCATGCTAAGGACCATGGGTGTCGGCGGCGAGAATCTTCCTGTCCAGGTGCCGGCGAACCGGGAACGGTTCAAAGCCAGCATAAACAGCGTGCATCAAAGCTGGCCGGACGTGATCACGTACACAAATCAGGGCCCCAGACATAACACGGCCGAACAATTGCGTGATTACATGGCGGACGTTCAACCCGACATGCTCTTTTCGCATGCCTATCCGTTCGGTGGAACTTTGGCCGGCGGCAGCCCGGCTGAGCTTTACGGACCCTTGGAAAAGTATCGCGTAACCCCGCTGCGGGGCAATGACGGCACCGGCAACCGGCCGATCCCGGCTGGATTCTTCACGCAAAGCTGGGTGAACGACAATTACCCTCCTGCTCCCGGTTACATTCTTTCCGAGTCCGAACTTCGCTTGAACGATTTCGCGCTGTCGACGTTCGGCATGAAGGTTAAGGACAACTTTATTTATGAGTGGCGAGCTCCTTATCTCCTGCCAGTCTTTTTCAACGGACAAAGCACGAACACCCCTACACCATTGTTCTACCAGGTTGCCGAAACCAATCGACAAAGCCTGAATCTCGGACCGGCACTAGTGAGATTGGTGAGTTCGGATTTGCGCTTCATCACTGGCCGCCACATGGACGGCGGTACACCGGCTTTCAATGAAGTGCCGCACTACATCGACGTGGCGACGGACCCGCAAGTCTTTTTGTCGACCTGGGACGTCGCTGCGGATCCCTACATTACGGATATCACAGCCACGAATCTGGGAAGCAAGAACGTCGGCCTGGAAGGGGATGTTTTGGTGGGCTATTTCAAACCACTCGATGCTTCATTCACAGATTTTGGCCATGACGACGACATCTACTTTATGATCCTGAACGGCCTTAGCGATTCGAACGGAACACCCGCCGAGACAAGCCAGCAAATCCGCCTCGAGTTTGACTTCGGAACCAGCCTCCAACGCCTGAGCCGGGACACGGGGCTTGTGGAAACCGTGAATCTAGTTTCTGACGGTGGTTCACTGTACCACCTCGACTTGATCTTCGAAGGTGGGACGGCTGATTTGTTTAAGTTCAACAACGGCGGCACCTTCGTTTCGGCAGCTCCGGTCGATCCACCTTTAGTGCTTACCGATGACTTTGAGAGTTACAGTCCGGGAAACCTGGTTGGCCAGCTGGCAGCGCTCGGATCAGGCAACTGGCTGCAGGGAGATCTTTCGATCGCCTATGGCAACGGCGCCTTGAGTCCCGTGGTCGTGGACGGCATCGGCAACTCTGGAAAAGGTGTACGGGGACAGCAAAGCTCCAACTGCTGTGACACGAGCGCTGCCTTTGACTATGGCGAAGCGTTACCCGATGGGGCTCGCGTTAGTGTCCAGATGGATAATTCCACGGGTGGAGGCGACGAATCTTAGATCGCAGTCGGCACCGATTCCATCGCCAACGGAACGGTCGGCGATGAACTGGCATACGCCATCAAGAGCAGCGATTACCACTACTCACTCGTCTACCTGGACGGAGGAGGCAACACGATCCAAGAGAATTTTGACAACCTCACCGGTCACCCGGGGGATTTTGTCGAAGTCGGGTTGGAATTGGCAGTGGGCGAAAACGGCATTGAGGGTATTGAAGGATTCGTAAGAAACGTCACCCAGGGAGGGGATACGATTCGACTGGCACCGGGAAATTCGGGCACTCCCGGAACGATCCCGATGGATGCGACCGGTTTCGGCCCGGGAAACACGTTCATCTCGACCACGTTTTTCCAGGACTTCGTTGAAGACAACCTGACGATCGTCACCCGGGCTGGCGGTTTGACGGGTGACTACAATCACGATGGAGCGGTCGATGCGGCTGACTATACCCTTCGGGCCGACGCCCTGGGCACCCAAACACCACTGGCAAACGACCCGACAGGTGGCACCATTGGCTTGGCGCAGTACAACCAGTGGGTCAATAATTTTGGCATCTCCGGCGGCGGTTCGGTAACAGCCGTACCTGAGCCAACAGCCCTGTTGCTACTGGCAAGCCTCCTGCCGCTGGTCGGCCTGGTTCGCCGACGTTGATCCTCTCGACGTAGCGGCTGTCAAATCCCGGTTGAACTTCGACATCTCGACAAAAGATCAACCTACGTTCGGGGATTACTAGTTTTCCTTCGCGGCTTCCTTGAAGATGGCATTGTCCAAGTCCTGCTCCATCACAAATTTTATCAGTCGTGTGTTCTCTTTCTGAAGGATTCTTGTGCTCCCTGGCCATCTCCAGGCGGCGATAGTATAGGGCTCTACGAAACTTGCTTGCAACACCCAAAGATTCAAGCGAAAATACTGGAGTGGTCACGTTGGTTTGCGGGATCCCACATGTTTTCAATATTTGCAAGTGTTCGATATAGACTCTCTCAGCCATGCGCGCAGCGTTTTATACGAAACGGTAAAATTCCCTGAGCCCTTTTGTCACATCCCATGCAGAAACTTAGTCGCGTTGGTTTTACGCTTGTCGAGTTGTTGGTGGTCATCGCCATCATCGGCATTCTTATTGCACTGCTGTTGCCGGCTGTCCAATCGGCCCGCGAAGCCGCACGAAGGATCCAATGTGCCAACAACCTCAAACAACTCGGTATAGCAGTCCATAATTTTCACGATGTCCGAAATGGTGTCGTGCCGACACACCTGACGGGGGTTGGTCACGCGACCTGGTGTGTGCTGTTGTTACCGTTTCTCGAAGAAAGCAACGTCTACGAAGAAATCTACGGTGAGGTGACATTCGCTAAGTACCCGGAGGCTTTCCTGCAAATGAATGTGGAGATGTACCTGTGCCCTTCGCACCGCAGCGGTCCAGCGATAAGCATCGAGGAGCAGTCCACGAACAAGCGTGGGGCAGTGGGTGACTATGTGATCTGTGCAGGGAGCGGGGAGATCAAGGAGGGCGATACTTGTGGATCTTATTTGACGTGGTCGCACAATGGCATTTCTGCGTCTACGCTCGATCTTGCAGGATGGGATCCGGCCCCGCGCTGCAGCGCCCGCAATTATCCCCACGGCTGTTACACCGGCACGTTGCATATGAACGGTTCCGACAAAGCCGACTGGACCTATACCGGTTGGTCGCCCGTGACGAGGTTCCGAGAGGTGACGGACGGGTTAAGCCGGACTTTCCTCATTGGCGAGAAACACGTTCCGCCACACGGCCGCGGCCTGTGGAGATACTACGGAGATAACTCGTGCTTCATCGACAGCGAATCGATTACCTATGTCCGCCCCGTTGGGCCCGGCTACAAAATCGCCAGTGGTCCCGAGGATCCTTCCATCCCCGATACCGAACGGGGAATGCATTTTGGCAGTTACCACCCAGGAGGCGTTTGCCAATTTGTGATGGCCGACGGCAGCGTTCGTCCGATCCTCGCCAACACCGACACAGTCGTGCTCGGCTACCTGGCGAGTCGACATGACGGTCAGGTTTTTACACTGGATCAGTAGCCCGATTGACTTGCCATCGACGCCAGCATAACTTCTCATTTGTTACCTCTCCCAGCGGGAGCGAGGACAGGGACCATCGGACGTTATTTTTGTGTCGCTTTTGGTCGTGTAGTATCGTGTGTTTGTTCGAAAGAGAATTGCATGAAGCGAGTTGTGATCTCGGTCTTCATTTTCCTGGTCGTCGGTTGCGGAACCCGGGACCACCGCACCTACCCAGTCCACGGCAAGGTGATCTTTGGGGATGGTTCGCCGATGCCGGGAGGAACCATCGAATTTCGCAATGTATCTCAGGGCGACCAGCCAATTATTGCATCGGGTATCGTTGCCGAGGACGGGACGTTTGAGTTAATCACGTTTGGGAACAAGAAAGGGGCAGTGGCAGGCACGCATCGTGTGATTGTTTCTCCGAAACGGACCCCGCCGCCCGCTGTGCCCGGGGCAAAGCCTCTTCGACGACCGACTGTCGATCCACGGTTTCTCAACTACAACACCTCGAAACTGGAAGTGACCGTGTCCGACGATGAAAACAACTTGGAGATTCGTGTGGAGAGAGTGAAATAGAACAGCGACGATCGGCTGTTTGCCACTGGAAAACAATCAATGGCCGGGCTCCGCACGGCATTCGATGACACTGAGATCCCCATTCTGGTCATTAGGAAACCCCCGGTCTTCAAGCTGTTGTTCACCGACCGGCCGGTCACGTCCTATCGCGACACACTCTCGAACAACAAGCCACTGGTCGCCTGCTTCAACCAGTCACTGCTGAACCTTGGTTTTTTTTGTCCTGACTCCAAATTTTACGTTTCCATCGGCCGAGGATGTGGTCATCACGGTCACTGCCCTTGCCGAGCCGGCGGTGATGTGTCTGTTGGTTGACCTTCTGCCGCTGGTCGGCCTGGTTCGCCGGCGTTGCTCTTCACAACGCGGCGCTAATCGACTCTGGCCGGATCCCAAATACCCCGACAAAGGGTGAAGAATAGACAGACTGGGGGCTCCGGGTAGACTGCCTGCTCTATCTGGACCGACCGCGCCGGTCAACTCAGTCGTTGGCTTTAATTCCATGAGGACCGGCACTCCACGTGAGCCAACCTTCGGTGCAAACCGGCGGAGTACAGTAACAAACTGCTTCCCATCAGGGGGCAAGCCTGGGAAACCGACCAGAAATCTGTCGCCCAAGGCAACACGACTTGTCGCAGAATCGACGCTAAAGAACATTTTTTTCTTTCCGGTTTCTCACCCTGCAAATTCTAATGAGAGATGAAGGATCAACCAGACAATGTCTTTACCTTCCTACCAACTTTATCTTTGAGTTGTTCGTAACCACGGTGCGTACCGGTCGCAGAATTGTGGTAATAAAACGCTGACCGATGGTGAGAAAACGCTGCTCACGGGCAGTCCATTTTATTCTTTCCGGGTGGTGTGGTTGAAAGTTGCAGCTCAAAGACTTACGACCTGCAGCAACGAATCACCGGTAAAACTAGAGTTAATCTTCACGGTGGCGTAATTGAGTGAATTGCAGCCGTTGCGATTGCGATCCACGAAAAATGACCGAGCAACTCTTGCCAAGTGTTCTGACAAGCGGTTACACTCAGCGTATTGGCATTTCCCACCTTGCAACCTCTGTTGACCCTATGTACCCCGCCAATTCCTGGGTATCGCGTCTGAGGTCAAATCGCGGCAGTGTTTGGCCGCTTTCTTGTAACGGTTGTCGCACTCTTGTTGAGGTTCAACTATGGCTCTGAACGTTCCACGCCGCGACTTTTTGCAAGTTGGTTTTTGTGGCGGGATCGGGCTCACCTTGCCTGAATTTTTTCGCCTTGAGCAAGCCCAAGCCGCACAAAAGTTTTACGAAACGAAGGAAGGGACTGCGAAGTCGGTCATTTTTATTTTCTTGCCGGGTGGCCTGGCGCACCAGGAATCCTTCGATCCGAAACCGTACGCTCCAATCGAATACCGAGGCCCGTTCAAGCCCATCGCAACGAACGTCGAGGGTGTCCAGATCAGTGAACTGTGGCAACAGACGGCCAAGGTGGCCGACAAGCTGGCAATTTGCCGGTCGATGTCGCACGGCGAAGCAGCTCACGAGCGGGGCACTCACAATATGTTTACCGGCTACCGCCCGAGCCCGGCCTTACTGTTTCCCAGCATGGGAAGCGTGGTGGCCCATGAATTTGGTCCCCGCAACAATCTTCCCCAGTACGTCTGCGTGCCGAATCAACCGAATGAGTTCGCGGGAACGGGCTATTTGAGCTCGTCGTACGCAGGTTTCAGCCTGGGGGCCGACCCGGCCAACGAGCAGTTTCAAGTCAAGGATTTGAATCTGCCCGGAGGGGTTGATGAAAAGCGGTTTTCCACCCGGCGCCGGATTCTCGACGCGGTCAACGATCACTTTTCCAACCTGGAAAAGTCGGCTTCTCTCGATGCGGTCGACACCTTCTACCAGCGGGCTTACGACTTGATCAGTTCCCAAAATGCGCGTGAGGCATTCGACATCAACAAAGAAGACGCCAAGCTCCGCGATGAGTACGGACGGAATGCGGCTGGTGCGCGGTTGCTGTTGGCAAGGCGGTTGGTCGAAGCAGGAGTCCGATTCGTCACCACCACCTATGGTGGCTGGGATATGCACAACAACATTGAAGGCGGGATTCGAGGTCAAGTTCCCCCGTTTGATCAAGCTTTTGCTGCGCTGATTCGCGACCTTGATAGCCGCGGCTTGCTGGACTCTACGTTAGTCTGCCTGGCGAGCGAGTTTGGCCGCACACCGAAAATCAACGGGACTGGCGGGCGGGATCACTGGCCCAAAGTGTTCAGCGTCGTGCTCGCCGGTGGTGGGATCCAGCGAGGTATTGTTTACGGTTCGTCCAATTCAACAGCCAGCGAGCCAGAAGAAAATATGCTCAATGTTGAAGATTGGGCGACTACCATTTACAAGTGCATGGGAATTGTGGCAGACAAAGAATTGATGGCACCGGGTGATCGCCCTATCGAGATCGTCAAAGGTGGTAAGGTGCGCAGCGACCTGCTCGCTTGAGTTCGAACCAGCAAGTTCGAACCCGGCGGCGAATTGCACATCGTCAGACCGCAGGCAAAGTGAGTTGGTTTATGTCATGACATACCACGCAAAGTCAAACCTGCAAGACAGGCAATTTTCCATGTCCGCAAGAATCCTTTCTCAAAGGCAAAGTTCCATAAACCCCCCAGTCAAGTTGTGGCAAAACCTGGAGGTAGGTTCCGGAATCGTGCGCATTCTCGTGTTGCTGGTAATTTCCGGGGCAACGACAACCAATCTGGTGGCTTCCTCGCCACGGTTAAGTTCGATTTCGCCACACGGCGTGCAACGCGGCGAAGAACACATCCTCACCTTTGCAGGTTCGAATCTCACCGATGCCCAAGAGGTTTGGTTCTACGACCAAGGGCTGGAAGTTACCGAGTTGAAGGTTGAGGATCAAGCGGTCAAAGTGACGGTGAAGGTCGCCGGCGATTGTCGGCTGGGAGAACACCTTGCCCAAGTGAGGACTGCCAGCGGCATCTCGGATTTTCGCACGTTTTGGGTTGAAGCTTTGCCCCCGGTAGCGGAACAGGAGCCGAACGGCGATTTTTCCCAGCCGCAAGCGGTGGCCTTGAATTCGGTCGTGGTTGGCGACGTGGGTAATGAAGACGTCGACTACTACGTGATCGAGGCTCAGAAGGGGCAGCGGATCTCCGCAGAAATCGTCGCCATCAGGCTGAAAGATGCCTTGTTTGATCCGTACGTAGCGATCCTGAACGATCGGCGTTTTGAGTTGTCGGCCCGTGACGACACGGCCTTGGCATTGCAAGATGCCTTTGCGTCGACCATCGCCCCGGAGGATGGCAAATACATCATCGAAGTTCGTGAAGCGGCGTATGGAAGTGGCAACCGTTATCGCTTGCATCTCGGCACGTTTCCCCGCCCCACGATTACCTATCCCGCCGGTGGCAAGCTTGGCGAGGCAACGGAAGTTCGCTTTCTCGGTTTGCCTGGCCAGGAATTCACACAAGAACTTACTCTGCCACCCGAGTCGCCCAGGGAGTTTGGCGTTTTCTGCCACGATGACGGCGGTATTTCTCCCTCCCCCTGTGCTTTTCGGCTCTACGAACACGGAAACGCGTTTGAGGAAGAACCGAACGACACTGTGGAGCAGGGGACCCCGGTTGAATTGCCGCTGGCCTTCAACGGAATCATCCAGGCCAAAGGAGATGTCGATCACTTTCGTTTTACGGCAAAAAAAGGCCAGACCTTTGAGATTGAATGCTACGCACGTCGAGTCCGTTCGGCACTCGACCCGGTAATGCACTTGATGCAGGCCGATGGGAAGGTGGTGACCAGTAACGACGATTCCCGTGGACCCGACAGCTACTTTCGCTGGGATGTTCCGGAAGATGGCGACTATGTGCTCCAAATACACGACCACCTCCGCAACGGGGGACCCGATTTCGTCTATCGGATCGAGCTGCAACCGGTGGCACCTGTGCTCACATTGGGAATTCCCCGCATCGAGCGCAACGGCCAATATCGGCAGCAGATATACGTGGCCCGTGGCAACCGTTTTGGCACATTAGTCTCCGCCGATCGTACGAACTTTAGCGGTGATATTCTGCTCGAAGGTGACAACCTTCCTGCCGGAATCACGATGCATGCTGAACCAATGCCGGCTAACATGAGTTCCATACCGGTTGTTTTTGAAGCTGCGGCGGATGCTGCGATCGGCGGAAAGTTGATTGAGTTCAAAGCCCGCCACGCCGATCCCAAGCAAAACCTGCAGGGGCAATTCCGGAACCGGGCAGACTTTGTGATCGGCCCTCCGAACCAAACGGTTTTTCGGTCGAAGGAAGTTGAAAAGCTGGCAGTCGCCGTGTTGGAAGAATTGCCTTTCACCTTGGAAATTGTTCAGCCGCAAGTGCCCCTTGTCAGAAATGGCTCGATGCAACTCAGGATTGTGGCCAATCGCAAGGAAGGTTTCGAGGCGTCGATTAACGTACAACTCCCGTTTCGGCCGCCCGGAGTGGGAGCGGCCAACTCGGTGACGATCCCGGAAAAACAAAACGAAGTCCTCTATCCCCTGAATGCCAACGACAACGCTGGCATTAAAAAGTGGCGGATCTACGCTCTCGGATCTGCCGATGTCAATGGTACGGCATGGGTTTCTTCACAGCTGGCAACCTTGGAGATCGTTGAACCATTCGTCACGTTCGAGGTGCAACGAACCGCCTGTGAACAAGGTGAAGAAGCACAGGTCTACTGCAAGCTCAACCACCACACCCCTTTTGAAGGCGAGGCGAAGGTCGAATTGCTGGGTCTGCCCGCCAAGGTATCGACGATCGAATCGCTCGGGTTCAACCAGCAGACCGGGGAATTGACTTTTCCGGTGACCACCGTTGCCGACAGCCCGGTAGGCAAGCACAAGGGCCTGTTTTGCCAGGTGACGATCGTGCAGCATGGCGAACCGATCGTGAGTCGCGCCGGCGGAACTGAACTGCAGATTGACAAGCCCCTGCCTGCGCCGGTTGAACAACCGGCCGCACCCGAACTGGAAAAGCCCGAACTGGAAAAGAAGGTCGAGGTGGCTCAGCAGGAGGAGCCTCCCAAACCGCTCTCACGACTTGAAAAGCTACGTTTGGCCTATCAGCAACGACTCGCAGCCAGGGCAGGGCAGTGATCATGTTCCTTTTCCCAACCGTACCCGAAAACCTGGCGAGCTGACCTGCCGTGCGCACCCGACCCACCATGCACAAAGCGTTATTTTTACCGGCGATCTACCTTGTGAGTTCCTGGCTCAGCGGAGCTGCCTGGGCAACGGAAGCCCCTGCTTTGCGCGCCCTGCATGTTTATCCACGCGACGTACAAATGACCTCGTCGCGAGATCGCCAGTCGCTACTGGTGCAAGCCGAGTATGAGAACGGCATTACGCGGGATGTGTCGACCGAGGCGACGTGGGTCCTTTCTGACCCGGCAATTGCGCGGATCGAGGGCAATGTACTGTACCCGCTGTCCGATGGAACGGGAGAACTGGTGGTGGCCTATGCGGGGCATGAGACCCGGATCCCGGTAGTGGCTCGTGACACGGCCACGAGCCTCCCGATAAGTTTTCGGGTTGACGTAATGCCTGTTTTCATGAAAACAGGATGCAATACGGGAAGTTGTCACGGTGCTGCCCGAGGTAAAGACGGGTTTCGCTTATCGTTGTTTGGTTTCGACCCCGCGGGAGACTACTTTCGCTTGACACGGGAGATCAGCGGGCGGCGGATAAACCTTGCCGAACTGCACGAGAGTTTATTTTATAAGAAAGGGACCGGGCAGGTACCGCACACCGGTGGCAAACGTTTTGACACCGAAAGCGAATATGCAAAAATACTCGTTCGTTGGCTGGAAGCGGGTGCTCCCGATGATCAGGGCGAAGTGCCCCAAGTGACGGCGGTCGAAATCTACCCTGAACATGCTGTTCTGGATGGGCTTGGAGCTAACCAGGCGATCAATGTTCGAGCGAAATACTCGGACGGAACCGATCGTGACGTGACCACCCTGGCTTACTTCATGTCCAACAACGACAACTCGGCAACGATTGATCAAGCCGGGCTTGTTACGGCCCAAAACCGTGGTGAATCGTTCATAATGGTCCGCTTTGGAACGCATACCGAGGGGTCGCATTTCATCACCTTACCCAAAGACCTGAAGTTCCAGTGGCAGGAAGTGCCGGCAAATAATTACGTCGACGAACTGATGTTCAAGAAATTCAAGAAGCTCTGCATCCAACCCTCTGAACTTTGCACCGATGAGCGATTTTTGCGGCGTGCCTCGCTCGATATTGCCGGTGTTTTGCCAACGGTTGAGCAGTATGAAGAATTTCTCGCCGATCCCGATTCGCACAAACGGGAGAAACTTGTCGACGAATTGCTCAGCCGCAAGGAATTCGTCGAAATGTGGGTCATGAAATGGGCTGAACTCCTGCAGATTCGCACCACGCGCGAGATCAGCTACAAGGCCATGCTCCGTTATTACAACTGGCTACAGGAACGAATCGCCAACGATGTTCCGATGGATCAAATGGTTCGGGAACTTTTAGGGGCCAGTGGCGGCACTTTCACCAACGGGGCAACCAACTACTATCAGAACGAAACCAACACGCTGAAGATTGCCGAAAACGTCGCCCAGGTCTTTATGGGAATGCGTGTTCAGTGTGCACAGTGCCATAACCATCCATTCGATCGCTGGACGATGAACGATTACTATGCGTTTGCGTCCTTCTTTTCCCAAATTGGCCGTAAACAAGCTGAGGACCCCCGCGAACGTATTATCTTCAATTCCGAAAGTGGTGAAGTCAATCACCCGATCGGTGGCCGCCAGATGAAGCCCAAATTCCTGGGCGGTGCCGAGCCTGATCTGCAGGGAAAAGATCGGCGCGTTGCCCTGGCCGATTGGCTTGCCTCGCCCGAGAACCCCTACTTTGCCACCAATCTGGCAAATATTGTGTGGGCCCACTTTTTTGGTCGGGGCATAATTCACGAAGTCGACGACGTGCGAATCAGTAACCCGCCTGTCAACAAAGAACTACTGGAAGCCTTGGGGCGGAAGTTTACGGAATACCAATACGATTTCAAAAAACTGGTTCGCGACATTTGTGTCTCGCGCACTTATCAGTTGGGAACGCAGACGAATGAGACCAATGCCAACGATATACGTAATTTTTCCCATGCCTCGCTCCGCCGCGTACGAGCCGAAGTGCTACTTGATATCGTCAGCTACGTTACCGATACGAAAAATAAATTTCAGGGACTTCCCGCCGGCGCGCGTGCTGTTCAAATCGCAAATGGCAATACCAGCACCTACTTTCTCACCACCTTTGGGCGCGCCGAACGAGGGTCCGTCTGTTCCTGTGAAGTCAAAATCGAGCCGAATCTTTCCCAGGCACTCCATTTACTCAATGGCGATACCGTGCACCAAAAGATCCAGACAGGAAACCTTGTCGGCAAGAGGCTTGAAGAAGGCAAGTCCTCTGAAGAGATCGTTGAAGAACTCTATATTCGTTGTTTGACACGTCGTCCTACCGACAAAGAGAAACAAGAGTTACAGGTGATCCTGGCAGCCGAAGAAGAACAAAAGCTAGCCCTTGAAGATGTGTTCTGGGGGGTGCTCAATGCGCGCGAGTTCTTGTTCAACCACTAATTCCAGTCTCGCGAGCCGCGAGTCACAATCTGCAACTGAAATCTCCTGCTGCCAAATTCCGCGAGTTAGAACGTATGTGCCCAAATTGCGGGAGTATTAGAATTCTCTGCTTCGCAGCCTGGCTCCGCGTCGTCAGCAGTATCCCGGTGGTGGTAGTTTGTTTGCAGTTGGGGCTGCCTGTCGGCGAGACCCTTGCTGCTGATGCCCCGCCGCAGATCACCTACGACGACCATATTCTGCCCATCTTTCGCCAGAAATGTCTCAGTTGTCACAATCTTGATAAGAAAAGGGGCGATCTGGACCTGGGTAACTACACCAGCCTCATGCAGGGAGGCAGCTCGGGAGAAGTGGTCGTGCCGGGTGACTCTGACAGCAGCTACCTCTACCTGCTGGTGACTCACGAAAGCGAGCCGGCCATGCCACTCGACTCGCCGAAAATCCCTGCCGAGATGATTGAAAAAATCGGGCAGTGGATCGATGGAGGATTGCTGGAGAACACAGGTAGCACGGCACAGGTCAGCAAAAAGCCCAAGCAGAGCTTTGCCCTGGCAGCTCCCTCCAACGAGAGACCTGAAGTTGTGCCCATGCCGCCACGGCTCAGTCTGGAGCCGGTTTCCCATACCCCAGGCACGACTGCAGTGAGCGCGCTGGCGACCAATCCCTGGTCCCCGTTGCTCGCGGTGGCCGGCCAGCGGCAGGTGCTGCTTTACGATACGCAAAAGTCAGAATTGATTGGTATCCTGCCCTTTCCCGAAGGCGTCGCCGAGGTGCTCCGTTTCAGTCGCAACGGCAGTCTGCTGCTGGCGGGTGGTGGGCGTGGTGCGACCAGTGGGCAGGTGGTGGTTTGGGATGTGCATACGGGCGAACGTGTTTTTGAGATTGGCGATGAGCTCGACACGGTCCTGGCTGCCGATATCAGCTCCGATCAAACCCTGATTGCCCTCGGGGGACCACAACGCGTGGTCCGTGTCTTTTCCGTCGAATCGGGTGAAAAGCTGTATGAAATTCGCAAACACACCGACTGGATCTGCGCCCTGGAATTCAGTCCTAACGGCGTGTTGTTAGCGACGGCTGATCGCAATGGTGGGCTCTTTGTCTGGGAAGGGTGGACCGAACGAGAGTACCTCACGCTCAAAGGCCATTCCGCGACTGTGGCCGGTCTTTCCTGGCGGTCTGACTCCAATGTCCTGGCATCTGGGAGTGAAGATGGGTCGATTCGGCTTTGGGAAATGGAAAACGGTGGACAAATCAAGAAATGGGATTCCCATGGGGGGGTGGCCTCGCTTCAGTTTACCCGCGATGGTCGCATACTCACTTGCGGTCGCGATGGACATGTGCGGCTGTGGGATCAAGATGCAAAACAATTGAGCGACGTCAGTGGGTTCGGAGATCTCGCGGTGGAAGTCGCGTTTTGTAACGAAACCGACCAGATGATTGCCGGGGATTGGACCGGTGCGATTCGCGTCTGGAAAGCTGGTGACGGTCAGGCGATGAATGAATTGTCTGCGAATCCTCCCACGCTTGCCGAGCGGCTCGATAACGCCAAACAGGAGCTCTCCGCCTCCGAGGTCGAAGCGCAGTCGGCCGCTGAGACCTATCGGCTGGCAACGTTGGCGGCCAATGAGGCCACCGCAAATCACCTAAAAGCCCAAGAATCACTTCGGCAACTCCAGCAGCAGAAGCAAACCTGGCAGGCAGATGTTGTGACGTTGAAAAACAAGCTTGACGTTGCCGCCAATGATTACGAAGTTGCTGAGAAAAGAGCCGAAGTACTGATACAGGCCGTGCCGGCGCTGGCCGAAGCCGCCACCCAGGCAGAAACTGCCGCCAAGGCACTTCTTGACGACGCGGAGTTGCTGGAGGCGACCACCAGGCTCCGCCAGTCCCATCGGTTGCGGGCTGAGGAGTTGGCGGCGCTGGAGCAATCAAAACCGGACCGATCCCAGGCGCTCTCTTCTTTTAGGGACCAGGTCAGTGCAACCGAACAGAAGATCGGTGCGTTGACCACTACAATTTCGGCTGCCGAACAACAACAGGAAGCGACTGCCCAGGTTGCCAAATCGGCTGGAGAAAAAATGGCAGCGAGCCAGCAAACGAGTGAACTTGCCGGGGCTGCCCGAAGCAAATCGCAGCAACACGTGACCCACTGGGAAAACGAAATTGCGTTTGTTACCCAGTTAAATCGCCTGGTTGCAGAACACGTGACCTCCCGAGAAACGGTTTTGGAGCGTGAGCGTGGCCATGCCGAAGCTGTCGCCAAGGTCGAGGTGGCCAAACAAGCTGCCACTGCAGCCCAAGCTGCGTTAACCGAGGCCGAGGAAGAACTTGCTCGAATTGCCCGCGAGATTGCGATTTCCAAGGGTATCCAGGAGCCAGCTGGTTCTCCGGGTCAGGCGGAGCAAGTTTCCCAAGTCTCGGAATAACGGCTTCCGCCCAATTCTCACCAAGGCCCTGGCCTCAGATCAGTTTGCACCAATCAAGTCGATCGATTACTTTGCCCCAGGAGGCCCGCACCATTGCCACTATGGACCATCACGAAGATTGCTCATGTTCTTCGGCGTTTGCTCGATGGGGATCCTCTGCGACGTCCGCTTGGGTGGTTTTCCCTCCCACGACCCGTTGTCAAACAGAAATTTAAGCGCTGCGCTCAGTCCTCGCACGGTTGGACGGTGGTTGAAGTCGTAATCGTAGTCATCTTGATTGGCATTTTGCTGGCACTACTGCTGCCGGCCTTGCAATCGGCACGCGAGTCACAGCGGCTGGCCCTTTGCACTCATAAAATGCAGCGTCTGATTGCCGCAGTTCACAGCTACGAGATGGCCGAGCAGAGGTTTCCGCCCGGTACCATCAACGACACAGGACCGATCGAGAACCTTCCCCGAGGAAAACATATTGGTTGGATTGCCCGGTTGTTGCCAAACATCGACCAGCAGGTGGCCTACGACAACCTTGATTTGTCGGCAAGTGCCTACGCCCCGGTCAACTATACGACCCGGCAGTTGACCATTGCAGCACTTATTTGCCCTGCAGACGTCAACTTGATGATGGGTCTTTCCAGTTACACAGCCAGTCATCACGATCGGGAAGCACCGATTGCGTCGGATAACAACGGTGTCTTTTTTCTGAATGATTCTCTCTCGTACGATGACTTGCAGGATGGAGCAGCGTACACGATTTTTTTGAGTGAGAAGTGTACTGATGTGCTGCGCGATCTTGGCTGGTTGTCTGGTACGCCAGGGACGTTGCGGAATGCCGGCCTGACATTGAGTCACCAACGCTACCAGGCAGGAGCGAACGCGTCGGTTGCCCCCTGGTTAGAGATCAATGCGGTCGAGGAAGAGAACCCCGATGTGTTGGCCTGTCGCTTGAAAGGGGGCAATCCCAAAGAACCTTTTTACGTCGGTGGCTTTGGGAGCTACCACGTATCTGGGGCAAATTTTGCCATGGGGAATGGGGCCGTAAAATTCCTGACCGACGACATCTCCATGAAGCTGTTGAGCCAACTTGCCAACCGTTACGATGGCAAGGTGGTAAGTGCCGAGCAGGATCCATGATAGCCGCGGCCTGATGGCATGGGAGTTGATGGAAACTTCCAGGGCGAAGTTGGCTTGAGGCACCGCTGTCAAAGTCGCTTCATTCTGGCAACTGCGCCCCATCCTCTGACAAAAAAAAACGAGTGGGTACCCGTTGGGGTTCCCACTCGACTACTTTTTTCTCGCTAGTCTACCGGTATGGCGTATTGCAGAAAATTCGATTTGCTTTAGCTGCGACGCCGGACCAGTCCACTTGCCAATCCACTGAGCAATGTCAGCAGAGTTAGTGTGGCAGGTTCGGGAGTGGGATCCGATACCACCTCTCCAGTACCCATTGCCACGAAAGACTCGATGACCTGACCGTTGTCAACCAGCGACGATACCTGGGTTGAGAACGAGACCGTCATGGGGTCGCTCGCATGCAGACCACCCGGCAGCGACTCTGCGTTCATACTGCCGACCCCCGCCAAGAATACAAATCCAAAAGAACCATTGATTTCGTCGTAAACGATATCAATTGCATTTTCCAGATCCACATCCAAAAACCAACCATCGAAGTCCACGTTTAGATGGCCATCCGAAGCGGTTGCCGAACCACCACCTGAGGCAATCGGACTGACGTTGTTGATTTCAAGATCGGCCGTTAAGTCGCTTGTGAATATAACAGGTTCCTCACCCACGACTTGGAAGACGAGCGAGGTCAGCGTGCCAGGGTTGTCTCCATTCAGGTCCGAATCGGTAATCTGTTGCGAGGTGCTGTCGTATTGGATATCGAGCCCGGTGAATTCGATTTCGATCCGTATAGCTGACACAGGAGCAACGATCATAAAAGATAGTGATAGTGCCACACAAATAGCAGCGATTGTCCTTCTGTTCCAGGCAGGCATTAGTTCATGGTCTCCAAAGATGAAATGTGTGTTGAGTCTGTTCCGGTCGGTGGCTGCCAAACAGCCACCAACAAAGTGTGCTTGTTTCTTCTCGATTTCCTGTCCCTTGCAGACTGCTTGCATTAGGCATGTTTCCCCAACTTGTTCCTGGTCTTTTCTTGAACGGGTTTTTAGCTCGGTAACCCGCATCATCCCCACGACGTACCCGAAGCGCTAATCGCCAGGATGGCCCCAATCAACTGGCCAAAACAAAAAAAACGACGACCAGATGCTTCCGAATTCCGCGGGCGCAACAGACGATCGCGGGGAAAGGATCCAGACATCGTTGTCTTAACTAATTAGCGGTGCCTCGTGAGGTCAAGTCGTAAGGACTAAAATCGGGAGCGGAAAAACAACAGTGTCGCTGGCAGTAAGGCCGATTGGTCGGCTGTGCGAAAGATCCAGCGATTGCCCCGTAAGTCGCTCCAAAAAAGAAAACGGCGCCCAAAGTTCTTCATAACCCAGGAAGATGATGCTTGGGTCTTAGAAAAAGAACTCAGCGGCCGTTATTTTCCGTTAGCAACCTCTATGTGCTCGACTTGGTTTCGATTAAGTTAACGAGTACCTGCTTTAATGGCACAATCTGGCCCAAGATACCCCAGCGAAATTAATTCAGGACGTCCCTACACCGAATAGTACCCACCAGTTCAAGAGAGTCAAGCATTTGGAAATCGGTTTCGTGAGCGCTTAATTCTTACCTTGCCGATTTGACGCAAGCCTCCCAGACTGATGCGACTTGATGGCAGAACCAGTCAATTTGGGGGGACCGGTACGGCCTTCCAGGGGCACAGGATTGGGGGCGAGCCGGTCGGCGATAGGACAAACATTGAGGACCACGCAACGAATCATGAAGACTTGTCAAATTGCCCTCTATCCGGGGGACGGCATCGGCGGTGAAGTACTCGCCGCAGCAGTACGGATTCTCGAACACGTCGAATCGTTATCAGGTAAGTTCCACCTGGAAACAACGATGTTGCCTTGGGGAAGTGATTTCTATTTCGAGCATGGGGAGGTGGTTCCGGAAGATTACCTTGACCAACTGCGGCAATTCGATGCGATTTTCCTCGGAGCCATTGGTGACCCCGAACGGTTACCTGACAGTCAGACCGTCGCTCACCTGATTCAAATCCGGCAACAATTCAACCAATATGTGTGCCTGCGGCCGGTGAAGCTGCATCCTGGAGTGCGTTCACCCCTGTTAAACCCGGGGGAGATTGACCTGGTGGTGGTCCGCGAGAATTCTGAGGGAGAGTATATCCGCTGCGGCGGGTGGGTAAAGCGTGGCCAACCGGAGGAACTTGCCGTGCAATCGGCCATCCATACTCGAAGTGGTGTTGAGCGGATCTTGCGATTTGGATTTGAGTTGGCCCGCAAACGTCGGAATCAGCTGACCATGATCACCAAGAGTAATGCGCTGGTGTATGGGATGGTGCTGTGGGATGACATTTTCAACGAGATTTGTGGGGATTACCCGGATATTGATTCGCGTAGACAACACGCGGATGCTGCCGCAATGGACTTTGTCCGGCGGCCGGCAGACTATGACGTGGTGGTTGCATCGAACCTGTTTGGCGACCTGCTGACAGATGTGGCTGGGGTGATCACCGGTGGTTTAGGATTAGCGGCCAGTTGTAACATCAATCCCGAGCGCGACTTTCCGTCGATGTTCGAGCCCGTTCATGGTTCAGCTCCGGACATCGCCGGCAAAGGTATCGCCAATCCGGCGGCAGCGATCCTCAGTGGTGCGATGATGTTAGAGTGGTTGGGATTTGATCACGCAGCTGAGCTTGTGCGTAATGGCGTTGTGCGAGCTCTGGAGGCCGGTGAAACAACGCCCGACTTGGGTGGATCGCTGACAACCGAGACCATGACCGACCACATTCTCCAGCACATTGATTAAGGAATCGAGGGATTCCCCGATTTTCCAGTTGGTAATCGTGTTGACTTGCTTCTTCGTCAGTCTTTGCTAAACTGGACCCATCGCCTGCTCCCGGAACAGTTTCAGCAGGCCAGTCAGGAAGAGGCTTTCTTTGAAATGGTGCGTTCGTTCTGATCGATTCATCGCCTGCGCGCAGCGGGCAATGATCCTGGGTGGATTGGGTATTTCTTCCGTCGTGCCGCTCTTTTGGGAGCAAGGGCAGGCGATCGCCCAACCAAGGAACCAGGCTCGTTGGGATGCTGCTCGCGCGCAAATGTTCGAAACGGTGATTGTTGGCAATGGGGTTACGAATGAGGCGGTGCGCGCGTCGATGCGGTCAACGCCGCGGCATGAATTTATCCCCAGAGCACAATGGAAACAAGCATATCTCGATATGGCTTTGCCAATTGGAGGTGGCCAAACGATTACGTCGCCGTTTGTGGTGGCTCGCATGACCGAGGCACTAAATCCGCAACCAACGGACCGCGTGCTGGAGATTGGTACCGGTAGCGGATACCAGGCTGCCGTACTGAGCCCGATCGTGGCAGCGGTTTACTCAATCGAAATCGTCAAATCGCTCGCTCGGCGGGCAACCCGAACCTTAAAGCGTTTGGACTACGAAAACGTGCAGACCAAAGCTGGCGATGGTTACCTCGGCTGGCCGGAGCATGCCCCCTTCGACAAGATCATCGTCACTTGTTCTCCGGACAATGTTCCCACGCCACTTGTCCAACAACTGCGCGAGGGGGGCCGCATGGTCATCCCCTTGGGAAAACGTTACCAGCAAACGCTTTACGTGATGCGAAAAGTGAATGGGAAGCTGAAAAACGAGGTTCTCGAACCAACTTTTTTTGTCCCGATGACTGGCAAGGCCGAACAACTCCGCGACAACGCCGGTGAGCTAACTGATTACCGGTTGGTGAATGGCAGTTTTGAAGTAGCCGACGACCAGGGCCAACCTCAAGGTTGGTACTACCGTCGGCATGCAGAAGTCGTACGCGATGTGAAAGCGTTGGATGGAGAGAAAGTACTTCGCTTGCATAACGATACCCCCGGGCAGGGCGCCCAGGTACTGCAGGCCATCGGTATCGACGGGCGGCGCATGCAGAAGATCAGGCTCAATGTTCGACTGATGGGGGAACAGCTTCGCGCAGGCCAAACCAACGAACAGACTCCCAGAATTGAACTCACCTTTTACAACCAAGGACGAGCCCCCATTAAAGTCGCGATGTTAGGTCCGTGGACAGGAACCTTTGATTGGAAAGAAATTCGTAAGTCGATTTCCGTTCCGCAGCAAACCAGATTGGCTGTTTTGACACTGGCAATGTACGGAGGTGTAGGTGAATTATTGATTGACCAGGTCGATATTCAGATCGTGGAAACCGATTGATGAACACTATTTTCTAGAGGCAAACCAGGAAGAGAGACCAGAGGCATGGAAACGAGGTTTATCCGCGTAGCGGTCGGCGCTACGGTTGTCGCTTTTGCGTGCGCTGAATGTGGCAGCCAAGAGACCACTGGGGGTTTGCAACCAGCAAGCGTCATTGCAATTTACACAACGCAACATTTCAGACTCCACACCGATGTTGCCGAACCTGAGGCCCGGGCAACTCTGGTTGCGATGGAAGCAGCCCTGGACTTCGCAGTTGCCCACTGGAAACGTCCGCTCCGGGGTCAATTGGAATGTTATCTTGCTGAAAATGTGGTTAGCTGGCCAGCGGATGCGCTCCCGCATCCCCTGGCGAGAGTTTGGATTGGCCGTATAGGAGGAGCGACGGTTTCTGAAGAGGTGCAATCTTCCCGTGATCAAGGACTGCAGTCAACGATTTACGCCTCGACGGGCAAGGGTGTCGCTGAACACGAAGTCATCCACGCCTATTGCTGCCAGTCGTTTGGAGCCACGGGGCCCGATTGGTACAAGGAAGGGATGGCTGCGGTCGCCTGCTATGCGGTCGGATATCAACCTGGTGTTCGCTGCCCGGCAGACTTTGTCTCGATTCTTCGCAAACGCCCTGCCGTGCGCCTGCAGGATATTGTGCAGGCTGGGCCTTTCACCCAATCAACCGCGGTCTCGCTTAATTTGATGTTGGCCCAACGTGTGGATCCGACCCGCCCGGTACTCCTTACGGGTTTGACTCCTTTGACAACCGAAGGACTTTCTGAAATGCGCCAGTCGTATGCGCGTAGCTGGGCCCTGTGCTATTTCCTGTTCAATAATCCGAACTACAGTCCTCGGTTCCGCCGGCTCAGCGAGCAATACGTCGTTCGCCAACGCGAGGCGTTTTCGAACCTGTTTGGACCTGTTGGCGAGCAACTCGCTTTTGAGTTTAACGAGTTTTTACAACACGTTGATGTCGGGTATCGGGTTGACTTGTGTTGCTGGGAGTGGAATCGGCGTTTCTTGACACTCCAGCAGCACAGTCCCGTTAGCCGGCGAGTCGAGGCGGCGCGAGGCTATCAAGCAACCGGGTTGATGGTAGAGTCAGGTAAAAAGTACACCTGCAAAACTGTCGGTCAATGGTCGATCGGTGGTGATGCAGAACTCGTCGGTGCTGACGGAGCGGCGGATGGTTCGGGAAGGCTCGTGGGTGTCGTATTCAATCAGCACCGCTTGACCGCACCGGTCGAACTGGGGGTAGAAACAACCTTTACGGCACCGGCTACTGGCAAGTTGTATGCCCGCTGTCGCGATGCGTGGCACCAGCTTGACGACAATACCGGTTCGGTCCGGGTGGAATTCTTTGGGGCAAGGTAGGCCTTGTGCGGCTTCAACCTTTGGTCATGAATGGCAGTTCAGGGCTGCTTTCCTGCATGTCACAGGGTTGACCGTACAACGACCAGTTGGGAAAACGGGACCTGGTTTGCCGACCGCGTCCTGGAACCACCTTGCAACTTGTAGCCGGGGCGGCTTGCTACGAATAACTTTGCGACAGCAATTCCTCGCGTGCTGCAACGACATGTTTTGCAATCGATTCTCGGGAACTGGCGGGTCCACCCGCATGGCCCCAGAGTTCTTCGAACAACTGGGGAAGGCGTTTTTCTGGCTGCTCGGCGAGCAGTAACTCGATGGCCGCGGCTGCTCCCAAGGCAAACCGTCGGGGCGTGATTTGGTGGTCCAATACCATTCGCATCGTACCGATTAAACGATCGTCCCACCCCAGCTTTCGTACGGGATCGCGAATCAACCGGTCCACCCTGTCATGGAGATAAGGGTTGGTCATTCTCTCCAGCAAGTCCTCGACGTAGGCTTGCCACCCTCCGGGAGTGAAGACCGGGTCAACTCCTGCATGCCGCCCACAGAGTGCTTTTCCCGATTCATGGACGAACGCCTTTCGAGCCAGGTCGAACAGTGGTGTCGCCCGCACCTCGGATACAAACGTGACATCCTCTCGGTAGGCCAGGTAGCCGATCAGGGCGTGGGTCGCGTTGTGACCGTAGAGCTTCGCCTCTTCAAAAGGTATCAGGTCGGGTTTTTCTTCAAAGACGTCGATTCCGCGTTGGTAATCGTCCCAGGCAACGCGACCCACAAGAATTCGATTGAATTGTTCCACGAGAATAGCCTGGTCCATTCCTGTGACCAACGGAGCCAGTTGGGCGCTTTCAATTTGTTGAACCTCTGTGACCACGCCACTCATCTTGCCAATCACGGTATTAATGAATTGGACGTAGCGGTCGAGTCGCCCGGCATCCAGTGGCTGCAATTCCTTAAGTACCGCTGCACGTAGCAGTTCAGCTCCGGTGTTGTGATTCTCTGCAGCATAAACGACAGTGCGCAGGGGCCGGGAACGGTTGAAGCGGGGGCGGATCCCTTGGGCAATAAGCCGGGCCGGGCTTGGCGTTGCACGACAATAGAAATCGACGCTGGGAAGTGCTGTCGCGATTTCGTCTGCTTCAGAAATTGCCGCGACGAGTGCCGCTTCGTCGGCGGAGTCGGCAGGGTCATAAATCTCAATTCCGGAGACTTCGTGTTGGCGAACGCCCTCTGGACCCGCTACGTTAACGCAATAGGCACCGCCAGCTTGCCGAATATGCTGCACGATTTGTGGCAAAACATCAGCGACCACGATCCGCTGGAAATTGTTGGACCGGTAGGCCTCCAACGCAAAGAGGCCACTTTGAATGGGCCCAAACCCAATGCCAACAAATGTTTTTTGCATAGCGACAACCGGAAGTAGAATTTGCTAAAGTCATAAGAATAAACGACGTCGTGAAGATGGTGAAGCTGTGCGACGGTTTATCCGGGAGTGAGAGCAGTTCGTTGGGTCTTGCTCAGAACCACTTTGGACAAAAACAGGAATAAAACAAGGGGGAGCGATGCCCGAACAACAAGTGTTCCAGGGAAAAAATGCTTTGATTACAGGTGGATCACGTGGAATCGGGCGAGCGGTTTCTATACGTCTGGCCGGCGAGGGGGCCAATATAGCCGTGAATTATGTTTCGCGTGAAGAGTCGGCCCGCGACACACTTCGGCAAATTGAGTCGGCGGGTGGGAGGGCAATTCTGGCCCCCGGTGATGTGGCCGACCCGGAACAAGTTCGCGAGATGGTGCATGTTGCCCGCACGGCACTGGGGCCGATTGACATTCTGGTTCACTGTGCGGGTGTATCACGCGTGGAGCCCGCCGACGACGTGACGTGGGAATCATGGAAACAAACGATGAATGTCAACCTCGATGGCACGTTTAACGTCATCTATGCTGTCAAAGACGAAATGATCGAACGACGCTTCGGGCGAATTGTGGTGATTTCGTCAATTGCAGCGCTTCGCGCACGGCCAATGTTGATGTCCTACTCGGCCTCGAAGGCTGCCGTGATTTCGTTGGTTCGCTCGCTCGGTGAAGCATGGGCTCCGCAAAACATTCGCGTCAATTGCCTGTGTCCCGGATTGATTAACACGGAAATGCCTCGGGAGTCTCTTACGTCAGAAGCTTTTCAGCAGATGATCGAGGCTACCCCCATGGGCCGCGTCGGAGAACCGGAAGAAATGGCCGCTGTGGTTCGCTTTTTGGTCAGCGAAGAGTCGAGCTACATGACCGGACAATCGATTGCGGCAAGCGGTGGGCGGGTGTTGCTGCCAGGGTAGATCATGTTGCCAGGGTCGAGCGACGAACAGGACAAAGTGTCCAACTGTTTTCTTCCCCATTCGCGGTTTCCGTCCAAAAGGCCAGTGGACGGCTCCGAGATTGGTTGTCATCGCTGGCTGATTTAAGGCGGACTGCGGCAAGTCGTGCTGCTCGGGCGGTAAAGTCCGCTGGAATTTCAAAAAGCATCTCGTTTAGGCTGTGCTTGTTTACAAGGAGTGTAGCTGGCCCGTGGGGGTTGCTACGGTAGACCAACCCTCTATGCTGGACCTTCCTGCCACAAACGGACTGCCGTGCAGTCTCCCCGCCTGCCCAACACTTTGGGCAATTTAGACCCGCCTATTTTAGACCCGCCTGTTGTTGGGTGCCTCGCTTTCTGTCATCCGCAATCTTGTGATGACACAAGATCGCCGAAACCGTTCTTCGACCAAGGAGGTAGAGAATCGTGATTCGTCTAAACGGACTCACATCGTCTTTTTTTTTTACGTCACTGGTATTGATGTGGATTGGCTCCTGGACCGGGTGTTATGCCACCCCCAAAGTTGAGCAGGATCCCCCCGAAATTGAGCAGGATCAAGGGTTTACACAGCGGGGTCGCTTGCCAACTCATGTCGCGGTCGCTGGTTTCGACTGGCATACGGATTACAACGCGGCGTACAGGGAAGCCAATCGCAACAAGCAGATGCTGCTCATCGATTTTGTAAAATCAGACGACGATACCGATCAACGCAAATTTCAGAAGTTCATTGAAACGAATGTCCACGTGCAATCTCAACTCCGCCTGTTCGTGCTGGCCCGGCTTCCGATCGACTACGAAATCGACCAAGGCGACACACCGTTACGGCTGATTGATGATGTAATGTTCAAGCACCTTTTAGGTCAACAAGGCATTGCCATTATTGATCTGAAGCATGATGGAAAGCCCTATTTGGGGGACGTTGTAAGTTCTTTTCCATTCGCTTCGGGCAAGTACTATTCCTGGAAAAATGAATACCTGTGCAAGATTCTCGAATTGCCGCCGGGAACAATTACACAACGAACGATGGTTTGGGCTGTCCGCACGCATCCGGAACGTCCAGCCAGCACAACGGGTCACCACGATTTGCAACTGGCACGCGCAGCTGCGCAACACTCCCAGTATCAAGCCAATATTGGTGTGCAGGGTCACCATCGGTGGGAAACGCGTTCGCAACAAATCTGCGAGATCGTGGGTGCCACATCGGCAAAAGAGGTTGTTGCCGAGAGTTGGCCCGACCAGAATTTGATCGACTCCTGCATTGACTGTGTTGACAGTTGGCGACATTCCTCAGGGCATTGGAAAGTCGTGCGGAATCACCACCGGCGCTTCGGCTACGACATTCGTCAAGGTCGCAATCACATCTGGTACGGGACCGGCATCTTCAGCAATTAGCCGCGAGGTCTATCGTGGGGCAAGGTTGTCGGGTTGAGTTTATCCATGATCGGCCAGGCAACGATAACTGAGGTGTCCTGCCGGAACCTGCTGGACGTGACAGGAGGCCTCTGGTGGTACTGACCAGATTGACCTACATTGCGGGTCGTCGGCCGGATGCATCGATTTGATGATGTGTCGTGTTTCACGCCCAATAGGCAAGAAGGCTGGTCCAGAGAAGCTCTCCATTGCGTCGCCGAGGTGAGATTCGCACCGGTCCTGGATATTCTGGCTGGCTGCGCTCCGATCCATGACCGCCAACGGTGGCGGAACCGTTTAGGGCTTTGGTTGAAATTGCGTAGAAAGGAGAGTAACGATGGCCGACTCGACCCACAATTCCTATGCTCTCGCCAAGGAACGGTACGCCGCACTAGGCGTCGATACCGATAGTGCGATCGAGCGAATTCAC
>Ga0310121_10000753_pt1 | contig 34675 bp, 29 predicted proteins | sample CB27_Tmax_986_MG_FD_203504 | JGI IMG/M metagenome (GOLD analysis project Ga0310121, IMG submission 203504) | Marine microbial communities from Western Arctic Ocean, Canada - CB27_Tmax_986 | ecosystem: Environmental > Aquatic > Marine > Oceanic | place: Canada: Western Arctic Ocean | collected...
TGCCTGTACGACCGCATCTTCGCGACCGGTAAGACGACCGAAATATGTCGCGTTGGCTCCGGGACCGTAGTTGTCGAGCACATACTCTTCAACGGCCTTGCGGGCGATCCCTAGTGCAAATGGTGGCACCCTGAGGATTCGGACTTCTGCGTCGGGCGCCCACTCAAGCCCCGTCTCCCCGTCTTCTTCGATCCAGGGAATGTCGTCCGGGCGCACGTCGGTAGTGCCGACCAGCAAGATGTTCGTAGGTGAGAGCCGGCACAGGTTATCCGCTTGAGAGCCCATGTCCGTTCCCTCGATCCGGTGCCCCCCGTGGCGGGCGAGAATAAGAAGGCTCGGTTCTATTTCTTCGATCCACTGGAGGATGCACTGGAACGGCTTCCCAATGAGGATTTGCGGTTCGACCTCGACTTCGGGGAACTCCTGGGCCATCACTTCGGCTCGCTTGAGATTGGCCTGGGCCAGCTTCAGGAGACCCTTGTCGATGATGTTGTTATGGAGTTCCTCCTGCTCTTCGAACTTGAAGACCTTGGAGGCCTGCACGGAGAGAATGTCTTTGATGTTGCCGAAGACGGCGTGGTGGTACTCCACGTCGAAAGCGGAGCACACATAGAGCTTCGCCCCGAACTCCTTTGCCATCTCCAGGGCATGCCGCATGGCCTTGTAGGAGTACGAGGAGCCGTCGATGCAGACCATCCAGTCACCGCCGGCGAGTGCGCGATCGTCTCTGACGATGAGCGTGTCTTTCTCAACCTCGCGGATGACCCTCGACACCATACCCCCCAACTGAGAGTAGGGCTGCAAGCCGATGCCATGCGCGCCGATGGCGAGGAGGTCATAAGCTCGACCACTTGATCCGGCGAGTTTCTCGTCCTGTTCCTCGTCCTCCGCGATGATCCGACCGTCCTCGTCCACGATGACGTCGCTACGGACCGTCTCTCCGCCGTCATACTTGTCTGCGATGTTGGGGTCGAAGCCGATCAGGCTGGGGAGGCGCCCGGCGCCCCGGTTGGCCTCCCGGGAGACCTCTTCATAGTTGATGCCCTCGAGGAGCTGCCGGGTCAGTCGTACGCCGGCCGCTTCACAACTCTTGGCGGTCTGATCGAGAAAGGAATCCGAGATGAGCTGGAGGCCCTTCTCAATCAGCTTGTCGTGGATCTTTCTCTGTCTCTTGATCTCTGCCGCGCTCTGGAATTGCGCCGGAAGTCCAGTCTCCAATTGGCGAAAACGCACATCGTGAAGGCGCGCCGCATACACATGATTGCCAGTGATCCGTCCTTCGGAGCGCTTGCAGATCTCAATGGCGCGATCAACGGCCCAATGTGAATTGTCGGAGTTGTCGACGGGTACGAAGACTTCTCGGTACATCATTGTCTCGGTCTTTGGAGTGGCATATCTCTCCACATCCCTATTGCCAAAGCACACACGCCCCGGATTCCGTATCGAAATCGTGACGATCTCCCGCCCAGTGCTACTCTAGTCCGTGCGTCTGCCGGAGCGGATTGGAGATGCAATGTCAACCAAGTGCGAAGGGGGTGAGACTTTTTCACCCTTTCATTTTCCCGCTTGTCGACTCTCGTTTGAGAGCTGAGTTCCGCCAGGCCAAGACCCGTACGGACTCACAGTGACGATATATACTTCAGACCGGAGATCCGAACACCGATTGAAGTTCGGGTCCCGCGTATTAATCTCGACGTGCACAACACATTAGATCTTCGTTTGGATTCCTAGACCTTGGCGGTTGCCTCGGCCCCCATTGGTAGACCGAAGCCGGACAAAATATACACGCTTGTGAAAAATGCCTCAAGCAATTTCACTGACTGTTACAGGTGCCTAGAGAGCCCTTGTTTCCAGCCAGCAACTGGTGTTTCTCCTGGCTTCAGTGGATTTTGCCCGCAATATATTAACGGAGGCTTAGAGGCTGTCAACAATTGTGTTGCCGTGGCCCCCGGCAGGTTGGACACCAAGGCCTGAGTGAACTGCTCAACCCGTCGGGACAGTGATCCTTTCCATCAGGACTCGGGACACCAAGAGGGTAAGAGAAAACAGGAGTAAGGTAGCTCCAGTTGGTACCAGGAAATCGTTGAGTCCAACCGTAGGACCAGTTCCCCCAGTGGCCGAGAATAGGACCTCATGAAGGGGTGCGAATGGCAGGAATCCTTCAATGGTGGCTCCCCATCCGCCGGGCTCCGGGGTGCGGAATACCCCTGACCCATGGAGAAGGAAGAGTGACACTACCGCTGCGAAGAGTGCTCCTTCGGCCATTGAGCGGGCCCCTGCCGCTACCCAGACTCCGACCAGGTTTGCAGCTATAAGCGCTAAGAGGACAGAGGGGATCAATAGAGCCCATGCCATCACCTCCGCCCCTCCCAGAGATAGGATGACCAGTAGTGCCGGGAGGAGTTCCAGAGTATCCAATCCGGCTGAAGCTAGGACGCGCTCTGTAACCAGGGTGGACTCTGAAACCCCTCTCAGAATTATGCGACGCAGGGGCCCACCATCTCCTTCCTTAAGGAGAGAGATGGCCGAACCGAAGGTTCCGAACAAAACGAAAAGAACGGTAAACGCTGCGGAAGCGTGATAAGCGGGGGCGCCCCCGGCGGAGATAGGAAAGACCAGAAGGAGAGGGATTCCCATGTTCAATAGGAGAAGTCTTCTCCGCCGAAACGCGAGGCGCCACTCAAGCCTCCAGATTGATAGCCTCAGGTTCCTAAGCCTCCCTCTCCCCATGAGCCATCGGATATGGCGTCGAGGTACTTGCCGGTCAATTCCAGGAAGAGGTCTCCCAGATTGGGTTCCCGGACTCTGATGTCTCGGATCCGGTGACCGGCCGTGAGGAGCGTACTGACGAGGTCTGGCAGGGGTCGTCCTGCCTGAGAGCTCTCCACGACGATTCCAGTGGAGCTGGGCTGTGCCACTTCGACTCCGTCGATGTCTGAGAGATTGACGTCCAGAGCCCGTGGCTCCGGATTCGCTAGGTCGATCTCGATCCGGGTGCGACCCGCTAACCGCCCGAGAAGCGCTGGAAGTGAGGCGTCCTCAACCAGCTCCCCGCAATGGAAGAAGAGCACCCGATCTGCCCACATTGGGATCTCGCGGATCTCATTGGACGCCACGATCACCGCGCCGCCGTCCCTTCCCCGGGCCTCAACCGCCTTCCTAAGCGCCAGCATGCCGCTTGGGTCAAGACCGACTGAGGGTTCGTCGAGTAGCAGGAGGGGCGGCGCTAAAGCAAGAGACTCAAGAAGAAGAAGCTTCCGGCTCATACCGAACGAATACTCCGAAACCAGAGTGTCGAAAACCTCATCGAGATCGAAGGAGCGACAAAGATCCTGGATTCGATCTCGGGATCCGTCCTTCGCCGACCGGTGTCCCAAGTGACCCCTCCCAGGAGGAGGTGCGAGAGTCTGAAATACCTCCGTATTCTCGGCGCCGGTGAAGACTTGAAAGTGGACGGGTGTGTCTGCGGCGTATCCGATCTGTCTACGAATGGAGGTGAGCTGGCCGGACACGGGTTGGCCCAGCAGGGAGAGAGTACCCTCGGTTGGTCGAAGATCGGTGGCAAGGAGTCGGAGCAGCGTGCTCTTTCCTGAGCCATTTGGACCCAGAACTACTACCACCTCACCCGCGTCTACCTGGAGATCAAGAGCTTTGAGACCAATTCGGCCTGAGCGGTAACGCAGTCCCATCCCGTGGGTCAGGACTGCGGGCACTTCCGGACTCACAGATCCCATGCGGCCCTGGCAAGCATCCCCAAGTTTCCCATCACGATGACGAGAGCGGTCAGATAGAAGGATGCAGGAACCTGGGTATCGGAGAGAGGGAAAAATGCACCCTGGATCAGTGCAGGCAGTCGAAGTGCATGGAGTCCCCAGATCACCCGGGCGAACCAGGAATTGCGCCAGCTCCAGAGCCCCCAGAATACGCCAGCGAGAATGGCCGTGCCGAGGACCAGCCAAAGCCATAGTGGCCCCCTGCCCTCGGGGATCAGGCCGGCTCTACCCATCACCCAAACCGTGAAGATGTAGAGTAGACCCACGTGAAGGTAGACAATGGCTGCTTGACGGTATTTGCGGGCCAGTTGATCCGACATCTACATCCCTTCCAGCCCCAGATCCGACCTCGCCGTATCCATCACCTCTGGAGTGAGCGTTCGGATTTGCCGTTCTTGCGCGTAGTCGGTGTAAATCCTCTTTACCATCCCCCGCACGAAGCCAGGGACCCGCTGGAGCCGCTCTACTGCCTCCGGACTCCACTCGACCGCGGTTGGACCCGCGTAAGTAGGAGGGTCAGCCTGGGTCGGGTCCGTGCCGACAGAGGGTCGAGCCTCTTCATCTTCGGGGTCGGATCTGGTGTCCGGATCGACGAATGCCGTGTCGCTACCTCCTTCCAGTCCCCCACGGGTAACCTCCATGGGCTGGGCAGGGACCTCACGCCCTCCAATCTTCACCCCCATGGAACTCACGAACTGCGTCTCCATGGGGTTCGTGAGCATTGCCATTTCCCGATGACACTTTTCACATGCGAAAACCGCGGCCAGAGTGCCGTCCCCCGGGATCTGGCGTTCTACAAAGTCCATGACCTCGTCGCAGGGGATGCAGAGAAACTTCACTTGAAAACTCCTTGCTCTTCATTGGTTTCCTCAGACATCACACCATCCCCACTACTCTTCTCCAAATTATCGCCACTCTGCACCAACCCTTCCAGACGGTCTGCGAGAGAGCCAAAGGCGAGGGCCACTTCCCCTTCCGGGTCTTCCAATGTTCGTGGCCGACCCCGGTCGGTGTCCTCACCCATACGAGGGTCGAAGGGGATCTCAGCCCAGATTGGATGACCGGAGTCCTCTGCTAATCGCCGGGCGCCGTTCCCACGGAAGAGCGGGTGGCGGTTGCCACAATCGGGACAGAGGTAGTCGGTCATGTTGGAGACGAGAGCCACGGTGGGGACCCCCGCCTCCTTCACGAGTCGGATAGACCTGGCCACCACGGACCGGGATATTTCTGAGGGGGTGGTGACCATCAGGAGGACGGGAAGGTTGGGAACCAGTTCAAGAAGCCGTCGTATCTTGTCGGTTCCCGGAGGGACGTCGATGAGAAGGTAGTCAGGTTCGCCCCAGTCTACATCTGCCAGAAACTCTCGGAGGGCACTCGCCTCCATGCTGCTTTGCCAGAGGAAGGTGTCCGAGTCTGGTTCTTTCCACCGGAGGGGAGCGTCCTTGTTACGCTGAAGGAGCTCCATAGACATGACTCGGATTCCCGCGACTCCCCTCGGAGGGACGACGCCGTCTTTCCGGTCCTCCAGAGTGGCATCGGTGACAGCCAGCATCTGCGCGATGGAGGGTCCGTTCAGGTCGGCGTCCAAAACTCCGACCTGATGTCCCCGGGTGGCCAGTGTGGTTGCCAGATTCGTGGTGACGGCACTCTTTCCCACCCCTCCTTTTCCACTGGCGATAGCGACTACTGTTCCAACTCGCGACAGGCGAGTGGACAGTCGGACGCGCTGGTCCAGCACCTGTTCTAGCAGCTCGGACTCAGTTTGGTGCTTTACTTCGCCGTAGGTGCGGAATTTCCTCACCTCATGCCCTTGGGGTTAAAGACGAGTGCACGGAATCGGAGTCAGATCCGGTCACCGGAACCTCGGGTGTCACGGAAGGATCTGAATCCCCTGGGAATCGAGCACGGTGAACGCGTCCACCGGACAGGTCTGGCAGGCTGCGATTAGCTCCTCTTTTGACACGGAGTCCACACTGTCGCAAAACACCGCGATCCCCTCGTCATCGAACTCAAATGCTTCCGGGCTTGCCTCGATGCAATCACCGAAGCCCACGCAGATCAGACGGTCAATCGTGATTGTCAAATCTCCAGTCTTCTTCTCTTGTGCTTCGGACAAATGGGAGATCCTCCCTGAGACTATTATGGTTTCGCTGAACCTGCCCTCTCCGCCAGCTACCGGTCAAGGATCGAGAGCGAAGGAGGGCCTGGCCTATCTAGCTTGAGTTCTTCCTTGGAGATGCCTGATCGGAAAGAGAGGACCTCTCGCCCGCCCTTGCCCTGGTATACGTACTCGAAAGTAACACACCCCGGCTGCGCTCCCGGGCAGTAATAGCCCAGAAACCGGAACTTGGCGTAGCGTCCATCCGCCGTACGAACGGCATATACCCTTGGAGTAGGGCTGAGGAGGTGGCTGAGAAAGGAATAGTCGTACCAGTCCTCCAACGGGGGAGATATGGAGTCTCCACGTGCAGCCTCAGTCCCCTGGTAGCCTGCCTCCGGAAGCGAGGATACTGAGTCGAATGGGGCGTCTCTCAACCCGATAACCCCCCCCATTCCTGGAAATCTGTCTCCCCCGTTCACGATCACCTGGAAACGTCGGAAAGCGAGGTCCCATTCGAAAGGACGGGGGTCCGTGACCACAGTCCCTTGCGAGAAGGAGAAAAACTGCCACCGGTCGGAACTCCGGGCGTCCACCGTGTAGGTGAGCGGTCCCACTAACTCCCCTCCCGCTGGAGTGGGCTCCCGAGACGAGGGTACGAAGGTGGCGAGCTCGGGTCGCCGCAGAGTGAGAGTTACGAAGGTCGCGGCCAGAAGAACCGTCACTGTTGCGATCGTCACAGCAGTTCGATTCCGGGCGAGTTCGCGCCAGAGGAGTTCCCCAGTGCCGGAGGTTTCGTCTGGCGAGGTCACTCTGCCCCTCGTCGAATGAGTTCGGCGTAAAAGCGGATCACATTGAGGTATACGCTAACACGGACTCGCTCGCCCCCGCCGTGGATTGTCTGTAGGGTCTCTTCGTCGACTCGAAACGGAGTGAACCCGTACACATTTTCCGATACCGTGCCATAATGCCTGGAGTCCGTCCCCAGGGTGGCCAGCCCCGGAACCACAGCCACAACGTTAGGGAACGTTCGGTGGATCGCCTCCCGAATGGCGTGGAAGCCCTTCGATTCCGACGAGTACACAGCGGTGGGGGGGGTCGTGTCCATGCCCTCTTCCACGACTTCAACCTCGATCTCAAGATCGGAGACAACGGAACGAATCTCCTCCACGACTGAGTCGGGTGAGTCCCACGGAGCAATCCGTAGGTGAACCAGTACAAAAACCTCGGACGGAAGTTCGTCTCCGTTGGATCCGGGGTGGAACATTGTTGGCACTGCTGTCGTTCGGAGAGAGGCGCCCAACATCGGACTCTCTGAAAGGGCCTTGGCCAGAGGTCTTTCGAGCAGCCACAGATTTGCGACAAGCATTCGGGTTCCAGGATCCATATAGGGTACCAAAGTCTCGAGGCCCTCGAGCGTGGGACCCCTGATCTTAGCCGGGAAAGCGCTGTTTTCGAGACGCGTTATAGCACTCGCTAGAACTCCGGCCGCGGTGCTTTGAGGCGACATCAATGAACTTCTCCCCTCCGCTCGAGCGATCAGACGGATGTTCATCCCGCCCTTTTCCGCAACTCCGATCATGCCTACCGGATCTTCGAGACCTGGAATCATTCCAGATACTAGGTAGAGACCCTCGCCAAGGGTCCAGGTTGTGTGGGTTCTTCTCTCTTCCAGAAGATTTGCAATTCGACGGGCGCCATTGACCCCTCCGGACTCGCTGTCGTGCCCGAATGCCAGGAGAATGGTCCGTCGGGGTACGAAGCCGGCTTCCAATAGGCCTTCCACGGCTTCGAGAATCCCGAGTGCCGACCCCTTGTTGTCGATAGCGCCCCTTCCCCAGATGTATCCTCCTTCGATCCTTCCGGAAAAAGGACGATACCTCCAGCTTTCCGTCTGGTCTTCGGACCCGGGGACCACGTCCATATGTGCGTTCAGAAGGATGGGGCTGAGATTCGGATCCGTTCCTGGCCAGCGGTAGAGAAGGGAAAACTCCGAGACCGTTTCCCTCTCCAGGACTTCATGGACCCGCGGAAAGGCCTGCTTGAGATGCCGGTGGAAGGCCAGCCAGACGGCCAAATCCCCATCTGTGAGGTCCCCGAGGGGAACCGTGGCGATACGCAAAGCCCCAGCCAGTCTCTCTGGTGCGCCGAGCTCATCGAAAACGAAGGGGTAGGGGCTTCCCTCGGGGATCGGGTTTCGCTCGAAGGCGGCAGTACGAAGAAGCATGGTCGCGGCCACCACGCCCGAGAGCACGACGGCTGCTAATACCATGCGGATCATAAACGTCTTCATCAAACGGAGCCTAGGGTCGGTTCAGCGAGCGAGAAAGATCCAAGAAGATGTGAGCCTTTAGTGGTGCGACTACGATACCCGGGTTAGGCAGGGGCGTTGCTCTTTAAAGATCCTGCCTGAGGTATTCACCACGAATGTAGAGGGGTCCCGCCTGCCTCAAAGTCAGCACCTCTTTCCCCGGAGCGGTCGTGCTTATCCCCACTCTTCGAGGTGTGCGATCGCTGCGTTTACTCCCCCTCGCTGGATGGGGATATCAGCGAGGGCAAGCCCCGACTCCACACCCGCCAGTGTGGCGAACAGCATAAGGTCGTTGAAGTCTCCTAGGTGGCCTATACGGAACATCGTCCCCTTCAACTTTCCGAGTCCGGTGCCCAGGGAGAGGTCGAACCGGTCGAGGGTAAGGGCTCGAAAGCGGTCCGCATCATGGCCTTCCGGGAGTCGGACTCCAGTCAGGACCCCACTGTACTCTTCAGGATGTCCGCATTGGATTTCAAGTCCCCATGTGAGCACCGCCCGTCGAGTCGCCGCGCCATGACGAATGTGGCGTTGAAAGATGTTCTCCAACCCCTCCTCGCGGAACATCACGAGTGACTCCCTTAGCCCGTATAGGAGATTCGTGGCTGGTGTGTACGGGAAGAACCCTTTCTCGTTCTGGGCGATCATTCGCTCCCACTCCCAATACGAGCGCGGCAGTGTTGCCGTTCTTGAGGCCTCGATGGCTTTGGCGCTCACACCTGTGAAAGCTAGACCCGGTGGAAGCATCAGACCCTTCTGGGAGGCCGAAACGGTGACGTCCACGCCCCACTCGTCATGGTGGTACTCGATGGACCCGAGTGACGAGATTGTATCGACCATAAAGAGGGCGGGGTGCCCCGCACGATCGATTGATCGCCGGATTTCATGGATTCGGCTCACAGCCCCTGTTGAGGTCTCGTTGTGCAGGACGGCGATGGCCTTGTACGTTTGGGACTCATCTTCCTTGAGCCGTTCTTCAACAACGTCAGGGTCGACTCCTTGGCGCCAGTCTCCTGGGACAAGATCCACGTCGAGGCCCAATCGTCCAGCCACCTCAGCCCACTCCACACCGAAATGGCCCGTCTCGAACATCAAGACCCTATCGCCAGGGCTCAATGTATTGACCAGTGCAGCTTCCCAAGCGCCGGTGCCAGAGGAAGGGTAGACGATGACGGGACCCTCGGTTCCTACCAGCCACCGGAGTCCGTCCAGGATCTTTCGGCCGATCTCCGCGAACTCCGGCCCACGGTGATCGATAGTCGGGCGAGCCATGGCTCGCAGGATGCGATCGGGGACGTTCGACGGCCCGGGGATCTGAAGGAAGTGCCGGCCGGTTGGGGGTCTTGCCATGAGGGTAGGCTTCCTGGAGGGAGAACAGCCCAGCCGACGGTGAGGGCTGGGAGGCGAGGGGGAGAGAGTAGGAGTGGCTCGGGATTAGTGTCAAGCAAGCAAGCTACGATGATAAGGGGTGTGAGTGGCCAGTCGGGAAAGCTTCGCGAATCCGGAGTGGGGTGCGCTTCTTGAGCCGCGCGAACATTCCCATGGCCCCGGCGTCCGACGTAGACGTGACCATCGCTCGATCGGCCGAGCTTGAAGCTGATCTTTCACAAGCTGTTCAGGGAGAGGTTCGCTTCGACCCCTACTCCCGACACCTATTCGCTACGGACGCGAGTATGTATGCGATCGAGCCGCTTGGGGTCGTCTTTCCACGCGACAAAGACGACGTAGTGGCTGTCGTAGAAACTGCGCAACGTTTCTCAGTTCCCATTCTACCGCGAGGCGGGGGAACCAGCCTGGCTGGACAGACCGAGGGTCGGGCGATTGTCCTTGACTTCTCCAGGCATATGAACGAAGTGCTCAAGGTGGATCCCGAGTCGCGGACGGCAATCGTACAGCCGGGCCTTGTTCAGGATGACCTGAATCGAGCCGTCGCTTCCCACGGATTGTTGTTCGCTCCAGATACCTCCACGGGGAATCGGGCGACTATCGGTGGGATGATTGGCAATAACTCGTGCGGTGCTCGCTCCGCCCGGTATGGGATGACAATTGACCATGTCGACAAGCTGAGTGTCGTGCTGTCGGATGGGAGCACTGCGCTCTTGCAACCGATAGCTCCCGAAGACATCCAAGAGCAAGCTAGAAAGCCTACCCTGGAGGGTGCCCTTTACAGAGAGATCCCTCCACTGATTACGAAGCGGGCCGATACGATTCGCTCGGCAATCCCCAGTCACTGGCGTCGGTCCGGTGGGTACCGACTCGAGCGGATGCTTCCGGAGGCGGGTCCCTTCAGCCTCGCAAACCTCGTGGTTGGTTCGGAGGGAACCCTGGCCGTGACCGTCGAGGCAAAGGTCCGGCTTGTGCCCCGTCCTGGAGCGATCGCCGCGTTGGTTGGGCATTTTGACACTATCGCGGCGGCAATTGAGGCTTCGCCCACGGCAATGGATTGCGGTGCCACGACCGTAGAACTCGTGGATCGGATGATTCTCGACTTGGCACGTACTTCGCCGGTGCATGGCCATCTCACCGGCCACCTGAAGGGCAATCCGGGCGCGATCCTCTGGGTAGAATTCTATGGGGACAGTGCATCTGAAGCGGAAAGCGGAATGGAGCGTTTGCGGCAACAGTGGGAGGCGGAAGGACACGGGTACGCCTTGGTGGCGGCACCCACCCCTAGAGAGCAGAAGGGCTTTCGGGAGTTACGGAAGGCGGGCCTAGGCCTTCTCATGGCCGCCGGTCACGGTCGTGAACGCTCTCTCGCCTTCGTAGAAGATACGGCGGTGGATCCAATCCGGTTGCCTGAGTTCACACAGAGGTTTGCAGGAATCCTGGATGACTATGGGCTTCGGGCCGGTTTCTACGGCCACGCCTCGGCCGGCACTCTCCACGTCCGTCCGTTCATGGATCTGACCCGAGCGGGTGAAGTTGAGAAGATGAGGGCGGTTGCTGAGGCTGTGCTCGGACTGGTTCAGGAGTTTGGAGGGATGAATAGCAGCGAGCACGGAGATGGCCTGGCTCGAGGGGAATTCAACCAGCGGTTCTTCGGTGATGAGTTCTACGAAGCCATGACAGAGGTGAAACGAATCTTCGATCCTGAAAATCGACTCAACCCGGGAAAAAAGGTGGCTGGTTCGGCAATGACCGATCACCTGCGCGAGCCGGCGCTCCCGAAAGCCTCCCCACTTTCCACACACTTTCAATTTGACTTTGAGGATGGAATGCGAGGGGCTGCGAACCGCTGCATGCGGATCGGGGCCTGCCGAAAGTCGGCGGGGGCCGGTGGGACGATGTGCCCCTCGTACATGGCGACTCGGGACGAGGAGCACTCTACCCGAGGACGAGCTAACGCCTTGGTCAAGGCTCTCTCTGGATCGGATCCCGAGAAAGATCTAGCTGATCCCCGGCTCCACGAGATCCTTGATCTCTGCCTTGAGTGCAAGGCGTGCCAGACTGAGTGTCCCCTGTCTGTGGACATGGCTGCCATGAAATCGGAGGTGCTGGCACACTACTATGCAGTGCATGGAGTACCCCTACGCACGAAAGTCTTCGCCCACGCCCGAACACTGAATAAATGGGGATCCACCTTTTCCCCTTTCTCCAACTTGCCAAGTTCGTTTGGCCCGTTTCGATTTCTTCTTGAGCGAGCTGTGGGGATCGATCGTAGGCGTCCGCTCCCCCAATTCCGAAGGAGAAATCTGTCGAAATGGTTTTCTCGTCGCCCTGTGTTGAGGGACGCAGGAGTGAGCAGGAACGGCGAGTTGAGACCTGGCTCACGCGGACCGCTCATCTTCTTCGCAGACTCGTTTAGTAGCTACACTGAGCCGGAGATCGGACAAGCGGCGATTGAGCTCCTCGAAGCGGCAGGATGGGAAGTTACTCTCGTCGATGATGTTTGCTGTGGCCGTGCCCTTATATCCAAGGGGTTACTCGAGGAGGCTCGCTCAGCCCAGGCTGGTCTGTTGAAACGACTCGGACCTCCCGCTCGGGCCGGGGTCCCAATCGTGGGTTGCGAGCCTTCCTGCATCTTTACGCTTAGGGATGAGTTGCTCGGATTACAACCCAGGCATCGGGAAGATGCTGAGGCTGTGGCTCGTCAGGCTCGTTTGGCAGATGAGGTGCTTGCCGAATCTCTAGAGGAAGGGAGTATCGTTCCCGACCCAGGATCTCCGATCTCGGGTCGTCCTATTCTTTTTCATGGCCACTGCCATCAGAAGGCTGCCGGTGCGCAGCAGGGAAGTATCCGCCTGTTGAAGGGGATCCCTGAGTCACGAGTGGAGGTCCTTGATGCCGGCTGTTGCGGAATGGCGGGCTCATTTGGGTTTGAAAGAGAGCATTACGATCTTTCGATGAAGGTAGGCAGTCTCCGCTTGTTCCCCGCGGTAACCGCAGCGGAATCAGACGTATTGGTGGCGGCTACCGGTGTGTCATGTCGGCAGCAGATTGTCCACGGTACGGGAAGGGTGGCACAACACCCAATCACCCTCCTCCATTCGACGGTGAGGATTCAATGATCATCGAAAACATCCTTATTGCTTTGTCGGGTTTGCTCGCCGTGGTTGCCCTTCTGTTTCTGACGATCACCCACTACAAGTGGCACGTCTTTATCGCTCTCCTCGTGCCAATTCTCTTATTTGCCCTCCTTCCAGGGGTAGATCGAGAGCTGTTTATAACTGCTTTCGAGGAGGGGTTTGGAGGAACGATCCAGGGGATCGCGGTGATCATCGTACTTGGTTCTATTTTGGCTGAGGCCCTGAAACATACCGGTGCCGTCGAGCAGATCACGGCGACAATGATTCGGTGGGTTGGTGAGAAGCGCATGCCTTTAGCGCTAACATTGAGTGGTTTCGTGATTGGTGTCGCGATCTTCTCAGATGTGGGTTACGTGATCCTGAACCCGCTCGTGCACTCTGCTGCACTACAGACCGGTTTGAACATGAGCGTGATGTCGACGGGTCTCGTGGGTGCGATGCAACTCACTCATGCAATGGTTCCCCCGACACCAGGGCCACTGGCCGCCGTAGCGCTCGTGGGGGCAGATCTTGGCACAGTCATCTTATTCGGCTCGATCGCTTGTCTTATTGGTTCGCTTGCGGGCTGGGGTTTCGCACTCCTCGCTGGACCGTGGATTGAATCCCCCCCGTCCGATGAGTTTGTAGGTCAGTCGTTCGTCGACCAGGGCCGGGAGTCGGAGTTGCCTTCGACGTGGAGAGCCTATGCGCCGATCCTGATACCGCTCGTGCTGATCGGAGGTCAGGGCGTGGCTGCTCTCACCCTCCCATCTGAGCACATTATCAACGTCATCTTGCTCTATCTGGGCTGGCCAGTTGTGGCCCTTGGGATCGGCGTTCTCCTGGCATATAGAAATACGAAATCCGAACATTCTGGAGATCGGACTGGTGCCTGGGTAGAGGAGGGTCTTCGCGCTTCGGCGATGATCATCATGGTTACAGGTCTAGGTGGAGCGTTGAGTCAGATCTTGCGGGGAACACCTGCCGTGGATGCGATTGCCAACGCGGTAGCGCTAACCGGGCTACCCTCAATCTTTCTCCCCTTTACCCTCGGGATCGTTGGAAATATGATCACCGGCTCTACTACAGTCGGCGTGATTACGGCGGCATCCATCGCGGCACCGATGATGGGTACGCTGGGTCTCTCGCCGGAGGCCACGATGCTAGCCGGTGCCTCGGGATCGATCATCGTCAAATACGTCAACTCAAGCTACTTCTGGGTGTGCGCCTCCTTCTCTCGGATGCCGCTGAGATCAGCCCTTCTGTCATATGGAGGGGTTACGTTTGTTAATGGTGTATTCGCGATGGCAACGGTCTACTTCCTTTGGGTGATTGGCTGGGTCTGATTGCTCAGTAGGTTCGGGTTGCTTCGATGAAGTTTGGCGAGGGGCCTTTAAGGTTAAACGTTAAGGTGAACCGATAAGGAGAGAGACATGGATATCCGGGTCATAACCCTGGCTTTCGTCACGAGCATCGGCCTTTTTCCGGCTACGGTGACTGCTCAGGAGTTTCCGCCGGGCTTCGTGGATCCTGGGCCTCTTCTGGCCGCGGCTGCCGCGGAAATCGGTGAAGCTAATCTCCAGTGCATCACGTTTTCGGGTGCTGGTTATAGTGGTGCTGTCGGCCAAACGTTCGAGAACTCGGTTAACATCGACTGGGAACGCATCGACGGGATGGCCAACTACACGCGCACTATCAACTGGGAAGCTGAAACCAGTAAAGAGACATTCGATCGCCAACCCGGTCTGAATCCCGCCTCATGGAAGTACGGATTGGGCTGGCAGGGAGGCACGCCGACACAAAGCGAGACGCGCCAGACACACATTGTTAATGGCGAATTCGCCTGGCACATCGATGGCGACAATCCACCGGTGGCCGTGCCACCGGAACTGGCCGAACTGTACCGACTCGACCTCTGGCTGAACCCTCCCGGCTTCATCAAAGCCGCCCGTCTGCCCGGTGCTAATCCCATCGCTTTTTGGCGGTGGGAGCAGATTGAGAAGGGGCGGGACGGAAATGTGGTGATGCCGGAAAAGATGCATGTGGTCGCGATCACGATGTTGGGGAAATACCGTGTGGATGCCACGATCAACTCACAGAATCAGATCCAACGCATCAAGACCACCGTGAACGAGCCCTCACTGGGTGACTTCAACATCGAGCACGAATCCATTGACCAGATGACATTCGGCAACGTGAAGTGGCCGATCACGTGGCATTCGCACCACGGATGGGATGACAACTGGCAGTTTTACCGTCAGAGTACGGGCCACAACGGTTACGGTGGCAGCTTTCCGGAGGTGCAGCCAAACGTCTGCGACGATCCGGTTCCGGTGCCACCGGTAGTGAGGCGGGCAGCGTTTCCCACCCAAGTCACCGTTGAAAGGATAGCGGAGGGCGTGTATCTGCTTGGCGGAGGCGCTGCGAACAGCTACATGGTGGAGTTTGAGGACTTTGTCGCTGTGTTCGAGGCGCCAGGTAATGAGGAGCGTAGCCTCCTAGTCATCGAGGAAATTGCTAGGCTGGCTCCAAACAAGCCAATTCGTTGGCTGATAAGTTCGCATCCGCACTTCGACCACATCGGAGGACTACGAACCTATCTTCACATCGGCTCGACGATCGTAACGCACATGGCCAACCTCGACTTCTTGAACAGCGACGTGTTGGCCTATGAACCCAGGACGGTCAAACCCGACATCGTGTCGTTATGGCCACCCACTGAGTTGTCTGAGGGTTATAACTACGAGGCGATTCAGGAGAACTATGTGATCACGGACAATTCGCGGATTCTTCGTGTCTACTACGTCCAGCCTTTGCAGCACGTCGCTGGCATGCTGATGGCCTACTTGCCGGCTGAGGGCATTGCATTTCAAGCGGATCTGTTCGATACGCACGAGGCTCCTCGGGCAGCGCAGTTGCCGGCAATGCGTAGCCTTAATACCCAAGTTGAACGGATGAGACTGGACGTCACGACACTCGCGCCCGTTCATGGGCGACCGGTGCCGTGGAGCACATTCGTGGAGGCTTTGAACTCGCTGGAGAGAGCCAACTGATACGGAACACAGCACGTCCCTGTTCCGACCCATGGGCTCCCTATTCCCGGAGAACGGCTTCGATGCCTGTATCACCTCAGGCAATGAGGAATAGACTCATGAGCGTGAAAATAAACCGGCGGGAGTTTCTCTTCTCACTCTCTGGCATCGCTGTTTTGCCTCGAGTCCTAGCACGAATGGGTCACCGTCACCTCCCGGTTTTCACACTCAACCACATGGAACTCAGCGTCTCCGACCCACAGCGGTCCATCGAATTCTACCAAGGATTATTTGGGATGCCGATCCAGGCCCGCATGGGTGGAACAACCATTCTGAGGATCGGCGACGGACCCCAATTCATGGCGATCCGAGCCGTAGCTAGGGGACAGGCGCCGAGTATCAGCTGTCTCGGGATAGCACTGAGTGAGTTTGACCCCGGTAAGATTATCGAGACGTTGAAGGCCTCAGGGGTTCGAGATGCTGGACTGGGGATGCCTGCCGAAACCGTCATGAGGGTATGGACGATGGGACGGGGTGTGGAGGTGGGTGGTGAGGGTACGACTGAGTTGTTCCTCGGCGATCCTCACGGGATCATTGTTCGGTTGGTTGGACCGACTCACTGCGGGGGTAGAGGACCTCTAGGAAATATTTGCAGTGTCCCGGAGGCTTCGCCCGTTACCGGCCTTCTGTCAGTCCACGATCTGAACCACTTTACGATCAACGTACCTGATCCTCCGAGTGCAGTTCGTTTCTATCAGGAGGCGTTTGGATTGCCCATACAGGCTTATCAGGCGAGCACTCCGGCGCTCGGCATTGGGGAAGGGCCACAGTTCCTCATGTTCAGCGGCGGCACTGTGGCTTCCCGGCCGGCTGTTATCAACCATGTCTGTATGACGGTGGAAGCGTTCGATACGGAAGAAATTATCGGAAAGTTAAGCGACTACGGTATTCGGTCACGTGTTGAGGGCGAGAGCACCGCTGTACCCCTGAGATCCTATATCAGTATGCGGATGCCCAACCGTGGTGGTGCAGAGGGTGGCACACCGGAGTTGTACTTCACCGACCCGGATGGTCTGCGCATTCAGCTCCAGGATACGACCTATTGTGGGGGAGGTGGGTATTTGGGCCAGGTCTGCATTTAAGCACCGTTTTGTCCGTAGGTGGGAGCGGAGTACCCTCCGGCGTGCGTTAACCCCACACTAGGGACAGTGAGAATCCGATGGCCGTACCTCCGAGGAGAACGAGCCCCAAGTAGGAGAACACCCTAAGCAGCCGGTTCGGGCGGAAGGTCACCGGTACGTGGTCTGCAGTCACAGCGCGCAGATTCAGGTAGCCGAGCACTGGTGCCGTGATAAACGAAATGATCGTAGCGAAGTCCACCATCGTTGTAAGACTTCCCACAAAGAAGCGGAAAACCACTAGGGTCAGGCCGGCGAGAGCCCACAGAGAAAACCAGTACAGCTTCCCCTTATCCTCCTCGAATGCCATGTCGCGGCCGACTCGGAGTACGTGGTAGGTTCGGGATATGGCCCTGGGAAATCCATCCATGACCGTGAGCATTGTGGAGAACATGGTGGTCACTACGGCAATGAGGATTACCGGGCGTGACCATGCGCCCAGAGTGCTCGCGTATAGGTCAACGAGTTGAAGCGAAAATGTGGTCCCGTCCGCGCTAAAGCTCTGGTCCGACGCATACATAACGGTGGCCCCAAGGGTGAGGAAGGCGATCGCGATGATGCCCGTGCCGACATATCCGATCCGAAAGTCCAGCAGCGCCTCTTCAACCGTCACCTTCACACCACTGGCTCGGTTCTTCGCAAGCGTCCACAAGGAGTTCCATACCGCGATGTCGAAGGCTGACGGCATCCAGCCAACAAGGGCTAGAATGAAGCCAAAGGTCACGACATCAGAATTGGCTGATGGCCAGGGGATCCAGTAGGATGCTGTGGCCCGCGGGAGCGCCATCGTGGCCGCCACGAGCGTGCATGCGGCCAGCAGCAGGAGCACTCCCTTCATCGTGCTGTCGAGCGCGCGAAAACGTCCGGTCCAGAGGAGTAGCCCGGCTCCTCCCATGACCAAGGTGCCCATCGTTACTATCGACCAGGTTACGCCCAGCACATAGGTGAAGACGGATGCGGTAAACAAGCCCACTGTCGTCTGGATGATGAGAGCCGTGCTCAGCGTGATGAGGAAGTACACCCACACCGCCCAGCGACCGAGGCGATGGTACCCTTCGATGAGGCTCTCTCCGGTTGCAGCAGCGTAGCGGGGACCAAACTCGAAGAACGGGTATTTAAGTGCCAGCGCGATGAGGATCACCCAGAGGAGGCTGAATCCGGTATCTGCGCCGGCACGAGTGGATTGGACGAGGTGGGAGACTCCAATGGCGGTTCCAGCCCAGAGGAGCCCAGGACCGAAAGTTCGCGTGAATCGACGTGGTGACTTGGCCCGGTTCACTGGGTACGTGAACCGCTAGTCGTCACAAGTCATAGTCGGGAACTAGCATCCGCACGACACCGTCGTGCTTGTTCAGCAAAAGAACCTGGCCGTCTGGCCCGGATGCCAAGTGCAGGTCTACTCGCGTTGCGGGATCTCTGCCTTGCTCAGCGTTCTTCTCGCGAATGACCTGGAGGATAGTTTTTGCTTCACCCCCATCATTAAGGAGGATGCGACGGATGGAGTTTTGTCCACCATCCGGCAGTTCGTCTGCGTTTATGTAGAAGAGTTCCCCGCTCGGCAGGTCGTTAAACAGGACCAAATCGGTAAGCTGTGAAATGGCATCTCCGCGGTACACATGAACACCGGAGGCGGCCGACTGGGGCTGCAGAAGTGGATCTAGCTGCCCGTACTCAGCCACGGGATAAGTCACGGAGGGATCGCCGCGACGGCCCGCTAGATCAACTTCCTGGCGGCTGATCCAGCCAAAGCTTCCTTCCCAAATATTCCATCCGAGATTTGCTCCTCTGGAGACAAGACTGATTTCCTCTACGATGTTCTGTCCGATATCAGCAAGGAACATATTCCCGTTCTCAGGATCCCACGCGAATCGCTGGGGGTTCCGAACCCCATATGCATAAACTTCACCGAGCGTATTGGGGTCGTTGTCCTCGGCAAACGGGTTGTCGTTCGGAATTCCGTATTCACCGTTCACGCTATTAGATCCGAGGGGGTCAATCCGAAAGATCTTGCCGAAAGCTGAGCTAAGGCTCTGCGAAAGACTGAGGGGGTCTCCCCCACTCCCCCCGTCTGCAATACCCACATAGAGCAGCCCAAAATCCTGGTCCCCCGCAGATGTAAGCGGGTTGAAACCAATCTGACCCCCATTGTGGTTGCCGAACGGCTGCTCAAACCGTATCAGTTCCCTGGGTGCATCACCATCGTACCTGGCTGCTGTTGGGTCACGGGCGGTCCACTCGAGCAGCACGGTGTCATGGGTATCCTGACTTTCTACACGTGTGCCCGAGACACGCTCATTAATATTCGAAGTCATGCACCTGCCGTATAGTAATGCGCATTGCGGAATGAAGTCTGCCGTCGGAGCGGTGTTGTTCGTATCGGTCCAGGTATAGAGTTTTCCGAATCCTGGTTGGCCTGGTTGGCCGAACTGTGGGTGTACCGTGAAGCTTTGGACGCCGCGCTCCCTGCCACTGTATTCGACCTCGATTTCCCAACGAGGATCATTGACATTCAGGTACTCGGTAACTGTTTGGCCATCATAACTAATAACGTAGAGCGGGCCACGCTGGTCGTTGACGAACAACCGGTGGGTTCCGGGTTCGTCGACCAGATGCATCAGTCGTGCGGGCTCCCCGTCGCTATCGGGGATTGCCACGAACTCGACGAAGTCCACCAAGATTGGATCGCCATTAGCGGAAATGGGGTTTGGGAAGGGATCATCGGCAGTCTGAGCGCAAAGAGGGTATGCTGCCAGTAGTGCGCTAAAGATTAGGCGGTTCAAGTACATTGTGTCTCCATTCCTCTATTCTGCTATTCTGCCTCTCATGCCATCTAATGTCTCAGGTGAGACACACAATAGCAGGAAAGCTAATATGTCCGGGTAAACCCTGAAGGAAAAATACAACTGTCAGTAGACAGTTCCTGGTCGCAAAGTAAACGCCGGCCGGTCAATCAGACCGGCCGGCGTTTACTTTGCTCAGGTTTCAGGTTGGCTTAGGTCCTGATGTTGTTGGTTACGGTAGTGGGTCCCGGTACATGCTCGTCGGAGGTAGCTGAGCGCCAGACAGATCGTTCGGAACGCCATCCTCAGCTACGACAGTGTGCGTTAGCGAACCGATCCCCTCAATGGAGGCTTCGATTCTCTCGCCAGCCTGAAGGTACCCAGAGCCTGTCGCCCGCTCGACACGACCAGCGCCCGTTCCGCCCGACGTCCCGCTTTGCAAAACGTCACCGGGAAATAAGGTGATGAGCGACGATGCGTACTCGATCAGCTCCGGAATATTATGGATCATGTCTCCTGCCCTGGCCTCCTGAACGGTCACGCCGTCGATGACCGTAGTCTGGTGCAGGCGGTCCATCGGATCGCCAAAGAACTCCTTTGGAACAATCCACGGCCCCTGGGGCGCGAAGGTGTCATGGCCCTTACCGACGAACCAGTCCGAGTCCCTCTCGCTTCCTCCTGGCGGACGCCCGCCACGATCGGATATATCCATGGCGACCATGTAGCCGAACACATGGTCGTAAGCGCGCGCCGCAGAGATGTATTTGCCTGCCCGCCCGAATACGATAGCCATCTCGACTTCCCATTCGATCCGGTCACGGCCATAAGGCATCACGATGTTATCGCCGTTGCCAATGACCGCGCCACGGGTTGGCTTAAGGAACAGGTATGGCACCCCTCGATCTGCCTGCCGCTGACTGGTTCTATCCGCCAGCTCCTCCGGGCTGCAGCCTTCACATGCGTGCGAATAGAAGTTGACTGCAGCGTTCATGATCTTGCTGGGATACAGGATCGGCGCAAGGATCCGAATGTCATCCACATCGTAGACGAAGTCCGCTCGCATGCTTCCCTGGAGCCGACCGTTGGCCACGAGATAGTTAGTAAGCTCGTAGAGGCGGTACTTGAGGCCATAATCATAGCGACCAATCAGATCGAGCATATCCTCCGGCATCGGAAGTGCCTGATACAGGGGGTTTATCTCGAGTGCGGCGTTCGCCGCATTGAGATCGACGACCAAGGCATCGCGGAAAACGAGACCCACTGTCGGCGCGCCATTGATCTCGAAGGTTCCTACTTTGTAGGGCTCGGCGACCTCGATATCCTGGGCGGAGAGCCCCGGGGTACCAGCGAGCGCTAACAGAGCTGCTAGAATGACGGTGATTCGCATGATGTGCCTTGGGGTGAAGTCGTAGGAAAAATGCTTGGTCAGTAGCCCTTCATTGCTATTCCCCCACCACTAAGCTGTCAAGGAGTGGCCAGGAATAGGTGAGGAGTCAGAGCCGCGAGAAACCGATGCTATTTCCGGTGCATTCTGTCTACGAACCTGTCCTCGGCACAGTGCTTGAGGCGGCTCCGAGGCTACGTCAAGAGTAAGGTGCGGTGGGCGTTGTCCCTGCGCTACGTACCTGCAGATTGCGTCGACAAAAACCCATGCATATCCTGCAAAGCCCTGATGAGATGGCTTTCTGCCTTTAGCGAGGAAAGGAGGAGTGCCAAATGCTACGCAACCTTATCGGTGCTATGCTGGGCGTTTCTTCTCTCTTTTTTGGATCGAGTGTAGAGGCGCAGTTGTCCCTTCCCGCGTACGACTTTACTGCTGCTGATATCCAGGCATTCGTGGACGAGTTTACGGGGGATAGGATTGGCGACTGGCTGACTCGTACCATAGACGCCGGAATCTGCCGGATTGGAGTGTAAGGGGTGTTCCCGCCACAACGGTCGCTCGGGCGACGAATCTTCACGAAGTGGCGAGATCCGAGGTCTGCTACATGTTGGAGGGGACTGTCACGCTAGTGACTGGCAGAACCTTATCGGACCTAAGAAGGCCTACGCCCGAGAGTGCGAGCATGAAGGTTCGGAAATCGAAGGGGGCGTGAGTCGGCGGATCGTTCCCGGCGACATCATTGTCATTCCGGGTGGCACTCCGCATTGGTGGAATGGGCTGGAAGGAGACATCGCCTACCTAGTCATCCGTTCCGATCCCGATAATGTTCTCCCTCTGAGGGGGGCTGACGCCCGTTGCTTCCTCGTTGACGGAGGGCGCAATATTGATTGAACGAGACCCCTTGCCGAGAATCGTGCTAGAGAGAACTATGACGATAGGAAATCTGCTCGGCGTGCCGATCGGAGTCCCGGCGCCGCTCTTGGCGCCTTCTGTTCCACTCTGCTAAGGAGGCGTACCTAATGGCTGCTCTCTTCGAAGTGCATCGGGCAGTGAATCTCAAGGATCGATACCTCTTCGGCCTAGTTGGAGTGATTGAGGAGGGCATGGTCCACACAGGGATGGAGGCTTCCCTAGGAGATGACGAGGATGCCCAAAAGTTCGAAGGGAAAGTTCATGGGGTCGAGTTCGTGGGTGCCGAGGGCATTCCAGAGCCCACTCTTACCTTTCACTATCGGGACCCCGAGAAACTGGAACGGTGGAAATCCATCAACTGGGAGGGAAAAAAGATTCGTTTGGAGTGGTCGCTCTACTGACCCCCCGGGCTTCACCTAAGCCGTGAGTTTCCGCTCCGGCTAAAACTTCCGAGAGATCAAATGATGGTAGTGAAGGAATATCCTACGCAGCGGATTCGTAACGTTGCCGTTCTAGGACATGCGGGCGTGGGCAAAACAACCTTGATAGATGCCCTGTGCTTCACCGCGGGCTCATCGTCTCGAAAAGGGAACATCCAAGAAGGGCACGCGCTGACGATGACCAGTGCCGAGGAGATCTCCCACGGAGTATCCATGCAGCTCACTCCGGCGTTTGCCGAGTGTATGGATCACAAGATCAACCTCTTGGACACCCCTGGATATTTGGACTTCACCGGAGACGCGCTGGCCGCGGTGCGGGCAGCGGACGCCGCCGTAATCGTTCTGGGTGCCACCTCGGGGGTGGAGGTCGGTACCGAAAAAGTGTGGGAGTACTGCGAGGACCGCGGAATTCCCCGAATGCTCTTTGTGTCCATGATGGACAAGGAGAACGCCGATTTCGACGGTGTCTTTGCGGATATCAGAGCCCGCCTAACAGAGAAGGCCGTGCCGGTGGAGATCCCAATCGGATCCGGTGACAGCTTCTCCGGGCTCGTCAACCTGTTCCAAGAGCGGGCCCACATCTACAAGCCCTCGAATCTTAAGGGCGAGTTTGATGAAGGAGAGGTTCCTAAAGAGCTTTCAGAAACCTTCCAAGAGTGGAGGACGGAACTCCAGGAGACTCTTGCCACGCTGGATGAGGTTCTCCTCGAAAAGTACCTGGAGGGAGGCATGATCTCCAGAGACGATGCCATCGGGGCCATGGCCCTCGGGGTTAGAAGAAACGAGGTCGTCCCTGTCCTGCTGGGTTCCGCCGGGCGCGGCTACGGTACCCGTGCGCTGCTCAGACGAATCGTACAGCTTTTTCCGAACCCTGCTGAGGCGGTGGGGAACATTGCCACGTCGCAGGGCAGTGGAGACGAGATTTCTCTTTTGGCCTCGGACGATGAGCCTTTCACGGCTCTCGTGTTCAAGACCACGATGGAACCACACGTGGGGAATCTTTCTCTGTTCAGGATCTGCAGCGGGTCGGTGCATAACGGTGAGCACGTCGTAAACGCCACGAGGAACTCGCAGGAGAAGCTGAACCATCTGTCGGTGTCACTGGGAAAGGAGCGTCCGGAGGTGGAGTGCCTCCACGCCGGCGACATCGGAGTGGTAGCGAAGCTGCGGGATACACACACCAATGACACCCTGGCAGATCCCGTACGCCCCATGATCATCCCTGGAATTGACTTCCCGAACCCCGACATTACTCTGGCGGTCCGGGGAGTGACTCGGAACGACGACAACAAGTTGGGAGAATCCCTGATGAGCTTACGACGGGAAGATCCATGCTTTCGGTCCGAGTACAACCCAGAGATTCGTCAGACAATCGTGCGAGGTATGGGCGAACTCCACCTGGAAATACAGTTGGAACGTATGGCGAGGAAGTATGGGGTGAAGGTGGAGACCGAACGGCCCCGGATCGCATACCGCGAAACGATAACCCGAAAGGCCGAGGCTCATGGTCGGCACAAGAAACAGTCTGGAGGTCGCGGGCAGTTTGGGGATTGTTGGATTCGCATAGAACCACTCCCATCAGGCGGGGGATACGAATTCAAAAACGCCATCAAGGGTGGAGTTATTCCTGGGAGATTCGTCCCGTCGGTGGACCGAGGAATCCGGGAGGCTGCTGGTAGGGGCATTCTTGCCAGCTACCCCACCGTTGACTTTCGGGCTGAGTGCTACGACGGCTCGTATCATGCGGTGGACTCCTCTGACATTGCGTTCCAGGTCGCGGGCTCCGTGGCGTTTCGGAACGCGGCGAAAGAGGCACGACCGACCTTGCTTGAACCCATTATGGAAGTGGAGGTTACGACTCCTGAAGCCTACATGGGAGACATCATGGCGGATGTCAGCCAACGAAGGGGGAAGGTGCTTGGCATTGAGAGCGCGGACAGACGGACGGTGATCCGAGCCCGTGTGCCCGAGGCTGAGCTATACAAGTATGCCGCTGCTCTTCGCGCTATGACCCACGGGCGGGCCCACCACGTTCGAGAGATGGTTGCTTACGAGCCAGTTCCTGATTTTGAGCAGGCTAAGCTCATAAAAGAGGTTGAGAGGGAGGAAGCCTAGAAGATAGCCTTTGGCGAACATCCGGTTTATTGATTTGGGCTTCACAATGGGGAAGAAGAAACGGGAGGGCGACTGCCCTCCCGTTTCTTCTAGAGGCTGTAGCCAATCCGATTTGCGCGACATGTGTACCACCAGTTGGCGGTTATATGACTCCTTTCTCTTGAGTCGCCGAGTATACTTGAAATTAACAAATTGACCCATCAGGGAGTCTGATGTGTTAGAGAGGTGGGGTTGACTCGGGAACCGTGAATCGACGCGGAGTTCGAGATGCGTGACAATCGAACGTTTCAGGAAAGGATCAGGTGGCTCCTGACGCAAGCGCGTTCAGCGGAGGTGCGTGGGGATGGGGAGGTGGCTCGCAACTTTCGTGCCTTGGCAAGGGACCTTGGACCAGCACCGGCTGAGAAACGAATGAGATAACTGGCATTGCCCTGAGGCGACCTTCGAGGTCACCTTGATGTTGCCGATCCTTCCGGGACGGCAACTTCTTTTTTCTGGCTTTCACCATCTTATCTCGTTCGCATGTCCTTCCACGACCCACCCAGGCTTCCTAAGGGATTTCGCTGTGCGGCTCGCTGCTGTGGAATGAAGGACAGCGAGCCCGATCTCTCGCTGTTCTATTCTGAGGTTCCCGCGGAGGCCTCTGCACTCTTCACGAGAAGTCATTTCCCTGGCGCACCGATCGTGGTGGGTCGGGAGCGGATGCGGGCGGGGTGTCTACAGGCGGTTGTAGTGAACTCGAAGGTGAGCAATGTGGCGACCGGCGAGCAGGGTCTGGAAGACGCTCGCCGGATGGCTCGTTTGGCAGCCCATGAACTTGGGATCTCTGAAGAGTTGGTCCTGATGAGCTCGACGGGGGTTATTGGCCGCAGACTTCCCATGGACAAGATCGAGGACGGACTTCGGGGGATGGCGCTAGAACTGGCGGATGATCCATGGCCCGCGGCCCGAGGGATCATGACCACTGACACTGAGCCAAAGGTTCTCTCGATAGACGTGGGGTCGGCGACGCTCACTGCAGTTGGGAAGGGTTCGGGGATGATTGCGCCAAACCTTGCCACCATGCTCGTGTATCTTTTCACGGATGCAAAGCTGTCAGTTGCCACGCTTAAGGACCTCCTAGAGGATGCTACGGCCCAGAGCTTCCAGTGCCTCTCAGTGGACTCGGACACGAGCACCTCCGACACTGTCGCGCTTCTGGCCAACGGCAGGATGGGTCCCGTGGATGAAAGAGCGTTCCGGAGCGCATTGAACCGCACATGCCTGAGGATGGCCGAATGGCTTGCCCGGGATGGGGAGGGGGCGACAAAACTCCTGCGTGTACAGGTAGAGGGGGCAGCCACTGATGTGGAGGCTCGGAGGGTGGCCCGCGCCGTGATCGACTCTCCTCTCATCAAGACGATGGCGTTCGGTGCGGATCCAAATGTGGGTCGAATCATCATGGCAGTAGGAAAGTGTGTGGACTGTCGGATTGTTCCCGAAAAGTTATCTGCGACCCTCCAGGGAGTGGCAGTGGTAGAGAAAGGCCTTATTGCGTCCTTCGAGGAGGCGCACGTCCGATATCTTCTCCAGGGGGATCCTGTGGAGATCGCTATCGACCTTGGGGTGGGGGAGGGGAATGGCCTTGGCCTAGGGTGTGATCTGACCGAGGGGTATATCGGAGAGAACGCGGCCTATGCCTCTTCTTGAGGGCACCTTCGACCACTATCGATCATGAGTAGTCTCCTTTATTCTTGCTTCTTCTAGTGTCACGCACGGAGGAAAGTGGCATGCCCTGACCGGTGCCGATTGGGCCTCGGATAGCGGAGGCTTGTGAGGACCGTTCACTCTAAACTGGTACCTAGATGAGGACACGATCATTATGCGTATCAAAGCTTTAACCGCCGTACTTGCCCTTATCTGTGGGCTTGCCGCTTGTGGTGGAGGAGATTCCTCCGATGAGGCCCCTCCCGCTTCTGCTCCTGGGGCGGGGACAGCCCCGGCGGCCGCGCCCGAAGAGTTCAGGATGCCGGATTGGATGCAGGTGGACAACGTTCTTCGAACGGTCAGCATCCAGCTGGTAGCGGGGCTGACGGACGACAACAATCGGTGGAATTACAATGGGTATTCTGGCGGGACCGGTGGTATAACTGTTCCCGTAGGTTATACAGTGACGATCACCCTCGAGAACCAAGACCCCGCAATGGCTCACTCCGTGGGTGTGGACGAGGCGCAGCCGAACTATCCCAACGTGTTCGCGGAGGTCACTCCGGTGTTTGAGGGTGGGGTCACCGCTGACCCGGCGTCAATGATGGATGCGACGATGCCCGGCGAGACGGAGGAGATCACCTTCGTGGCCAGTGAGGCAGGCGAGTATGCGCTTCTATGTTACGTGACTGGGCATGCGGCGCTCGGTATGTGGATAGATTTTACGGTTTCCGCGGAGGATGAGGTCGGAGCCTTCATGTAGAAGGAGAAAATGCGGCGCTTTCTTTCTTGATGCCGTTCGAAAGGGCAAGTTGTTGGCGAGAGTGGGGGATGCCGAGGTCAGGGGCCTTCGAGCTGGATGACTATTGGTGCTCCTATATCAGCCGATGAGGGGCCAGGGTTCTTCCTGGTTCGAACTGTACGAATTGAGTCAAGGGCCAAAGGGTCTCTGGGACTTTGGCCGATCTAGATATATTTCCAACACCATGTAGCTCTGCTCATCTCACTTCCCACACTCCAGTGCAACTTCCTGACGATCTCATTCTTCGCGAGGCGACCGGAACCATCCTGTTGGTGATCTTGGATGGGTTGGGTGGACTCCCCGACCCCGAGTTAGGAGTCACCGAGCTGGAGTCGGCTCACACCCCGCACCTGGATGCTCTGGCCCGTCGCAGTTCCCTCGGGATGCTTCTGCCGGTGGCCCCAGGGATTACCCCGGGAAGTGGTCCTGCACATCTTGCCCTATTCGGCTATGACCCCAAGGACTATGTGGTTGGGAGAGGGGCGCTCAGTGCGCTGGGGGTTGGGTTTGATTTGGTGATGGGAGACGTGGCCGTTCGTCTGAATCTGGCCACCTTGGATGAGGCCGGTCTCATTACTGACCGGCGTGCAGGCCGACCACGCGACGACGAAGGCAGCCGGATCGTCAACCTCCTTCGTAGCGGTATTTCTCTTGGTGAAGAGGCAGAGTTCTTCCTCATCCATGAGAAGGAGCACCGGGTCGTGCTGGTCCTCCGTGGGGAGGGGCTTGGGGCAGATATTTCGGACACCGATCCGCAAGCGACCCGAGTTCCGCAGCTCGAGCTTCGCCTCCTCAACTCCAGTTCGGCGAAAACTGCTCGGATCATGGGTCAGTTCCTGGCCCAGGCCCACGAACTCATTCGCGATGAGGATCAGATCTCGGGTCTCCTCGCTCGAGGGTTCGCCCGCTACGACGGACTCCCCTCCCTAAAGGACCGATTTGGTCTCGATGCGCTTGCGGTGGCCCGCTACCCCATGTACCGGGGAGTTGCTCGTCTTGTCGGCATGGAAGTAGCGGGCGTGCCGTCGTCCGACGAGGAGGCCGTGGCACTCATGGAAGATCAGTTTGGAAAGGCGGACTTCTATTTTATCCACTTCAAGGCTCCAGATGCGAGGGGGGAGGATGGGGACTTCGATGCGAAGGTGGCGGCGATCGAGGCAGTTGACGCGGTGATTCCCCGCCTGGTCGCCCTGAGTCCGGATGTGCTGGTAATCACGGGAGACCATTCGACTCCGGCCCGAATGGGAGGGCACTCCTGGCATCATGTGCCTCTTCTTCTGGCCGCCGAGGAGACCCGACCGACGGGCGATTCATTCTCCGAAAGGGAGTGTGGCAGTGGAGATTTGGGGAGGCTTGAGGCCAAATACCTCATGAGTCTGATGCTGGCGCACGCCGGGCGCCTAGGGAAGTTCGGTGCGTGAGGTCCCTTGGGCGATGATGGATTCCTCCTTCTTCTCAGCTTCCGGCCCACTTTCCGACGCGGCTGAGGGGGTGTTACAAACGGCATTCCTCTACGCGGAGGACGGAGCTTGGGATCGGGCGGCAGAGGTTATGAGGGACGCGCTGGAGGGTGATCCTGAGGATCCCTACCTTCTCTGCTCGTTGGGGCTTGTTGAGCGAGAGCTGGGGATGGATGGGATTGCGTATGAGCGGTTTAAGCAGGTGCTCGCTACTGAGTCTGAGGATCCCCTGCTCCTAGCTACAGTGGGGACCGCCATCGCCGCCTTTGATGACCCATCAGCAGAACCTGCTCTTCGGACAGCTGCCCTGCTGGCTCCAAATCATCCTCGGACCCGATGGATGTACGGTGCCTACCTCTCTAGGGAGGGAATGGTGGATAAGGCGCTCGAGGAACTAGCCGCTGCGGCAGAGCTAGATCCTGAGGATCCGATGATCCCGCTGGAACAAGGTGTTGCTCAGGCCTTCAGGGGAGACTTCGAATCGGCGTACCTATCGTTTGCGCGTTCCGTAGAGCTCGAACCCAGAAATGGGTGGGGGCTTGTCCTACTTGGATTGGTCGCTCTCCAGTCAGGAGATCTTGAAGAATCTTGTCCCGCCCTCGAAGAGGGGGCAAGGGTCTGTCCTGATGATCTCGAAGCCCAGCTCTTGGCTGCCTTGGCTCTTCGTGCAACGGGATGGAAGGAGAGGGCGTTCGAGATGCTGGAGAGAGGACGGTTTGCCGCAGAGGGGTCGGACCCCGGTCTCGTAGAACAGGCCGAAGAGCAAATAGAAATGGGTCCGGAGGCCGCCCTTGAGTTTTTGGAAGAGTCGTTGGGGCCATCGGTCTTTCGTCAACGGCTCATGGAGCGCCCGTGAGGAGTCCGGCATTCACTTCCCAGACCAGGGTGTACTGACCTTATTTGGAGGGACCATTTTGCTGTCCATCGATTCTGAATGCCGCACCCTAGAAAACGGGCTGAGCGTGGTCCTTGCCCCTGACTCTGCGGTTCCGGTAGTGGCGGTGAACCTTTGGTACGGCGTGGGTTCGAGAAACGAGATGGAAGGACGGACCGGGTTCGCGCATCTATTCGAGCACATGATGTTCCAGGGATCGGCCCACGTCCCCAAGGGTCAGCACTTCGAGCTTCTCGAAAGCGCCGGTGGGTCGATGAACGCTACGACATGGTTTGACCGGACGAACTACTTCGAGACCTTGCCTGCGCACCAGCTGGATCTTGCGCTCTGGCTTGAGTCAGACCGGATGGGATGGCTCTTGCCGGCAATGAATCAGGAGAAGCTCGACAATCAGCGCGACGTAGTTCGAAACGAAAAGCGCCAATCGTATGACAATCAGCCCTACGGGGACTGGCAGGAACGGATCCAGGCTCTGCTCTTCCCCTCGGACCACCCGTACCATCATACGGTGATTGGGTCGATGGAGGATCTGGGTCGGGCGGAGCTCGCTGATGTCGAGGGGTTCTTTCTCACCTACTACCGCCCTAACAACGCAGTTTTGACCTTGGCGGGTGATTTCGATCCGGACGATGCGTTCGAACGGGTCAAGCGATATTTCGGCGAGATTCCGCCAGGCCGCCCGCCGCCGCCCCATCCGGGCCGGACCGATATAGGCTTCGTGATTGGCCAGACTGCCCGTGAGCGTGTGGAGGCGGAAGTGCCTCTCCCCCGTGTGTACCTAGCATGCCGGATTCCCCCATTTACCCATCCTGAGTTTTATACGGGTGACGTGCTCACTTCGATTTTGGGCGATGGTCGGGCCTCGCGTGTCTACCGACGACTAGTCCGTGAAAAGCGGATCGCAAAGGACGTCGCCGCCTTTGCGGCCCCGCTCATCACGGGCTCGAGTTTTATGATCATGTGGGCCACCGGGCTCCATGACACTGATCCAGTGGAGCTCGAACGGGCACTCGAAAATGAGATGGAAGCCATCCGAGAGGTCGAGCAACAGGAAGTGGGGAGAGCCGTCGCTCGAAGCGAGACTGAGCTGCTCCGACAGGTCGAGGGTTTGGCGTCGCGAGCGGACCTTCTCTCCATGCACCAGATGATTTTCAGTGATGCCAACCGCCTGAATGGCGCGGTTGATCTCCTGCGGAGCGTGACGCCCAAGGACGTGAGCGAGTTTGCGGCATCAAAGCTTGGAGCCGACAATCGAGCGATTCTCACATACGTTCCGAAGCCCGGGGGATGATAGCTTTGCCTCATCTACCGATTGACCGATCGACTCCTCCTTCTGGCGGACCGATTAGGCCTTTCCACCTTCCTAAAGTGGAAGTGGGCTCTTTGGAGAGTGGTCTTAGGCTGTGCTCTATGCTCCGGGATCAGGTTCCCTTGGCGAATGTGTGTCTTGTTCTCGATGCAGGTGAGGCAAAGGTACCCCTCGGAGGCGGAGGGGTCGCAGTCCTTACTGGGGACGCGCTCCAAGGTGGTACGGAGCACCGGTCTGGGGCGGAGTTGGCGGAGGAGCTCGAGGGGCTCGGCTCAGGCCTGAGGGTCTCCACCGCTTGGGACGCGACAACCGTTTCCTTCACCTGCGTCGCAGAGCGCGTAGATGAAGTCTTGTCGCTCCTGTCCGAGGTTGTTCGCTTTCCTGCGTTTCCGGTGGAGGAAGTCGAGAGGGTTCGACAACAGCGTCTTTCGTCGATTCAGCAGCGTAGGATGGACCCCGGCAATCTAGCGGACGATGAGCTGGCTCGGCTCGTCTTCGATGCTGTGCACCCCTACCATAGGCCCGTGGCTGGGGATGAGCAGTCGGTAACCTCGCTCGACCGGGGAGACATGATGACATTGGCCTCTAAGCGGTACGCGCCGGTTGGGGCTGGGCTTGTCGTCGTGGGCAATCTCTCCTCGGACCAGTCGACTGAACTGGCGCGAAGGCACTTCGGTTCATGGGATTCGCCGGGTGTGGCAGACGTCGAGGTTCCCGCTCCGAGCCAGTGGCCTTCCCGCTCCATAACGATTGTGCATAGGCCTGGTGCCGTCCAATCCGAACTCCGGATTGGGCACCCGGGACTGGCGCGTGGACACCCGGATGAGATCCCTCTTCGCGTGTCGAATGTCGTACTAGGGGGTGCCTTCACTAGCCGACTAAATCTCAGCCTTCGGGAGAAACATGGATTCACCTACGGTGCCCGCTCGTGGCTTGCGTTTCGGAGAGATGGCGGCGCGTTTTCGATCGGTACGGCGGTGCAAACTGAGGTAACCGCCCCGGCGCTGAGCGAAGCGATCGCCGTGTTCGAGGCCTTCAGTGACGCCGGTCCGTCCCATGAGGAATTGGTGCGTGCGCGCGACTACCTCGCCGGCATTTTTCCACTTCGAATGGAGACGACTGCACAGCTTGCGGCGCGACTTGCCGAGTTGATCATCTACGATTTGGCCGAGGACTATCACCACATCTACAGGGACCGGGTCAGAGCGGTCGACGTCGGATCGGCTCGAGCCGCGGTTCAGCAACATCTCCGCCCTGAGCGATCGACGGTGGTAGTCGTGGGAGACGCTGACCGTATCGGTCCGGAACTCGACGCTTTAGGGTTGGGCCCGGTCCAGGTTGCTGAGCCTTGGACCTAGGGCACCCTGGGCTGGGAGATGCTCCCAGGGATGGAGACGGGTCGATCGATGACCTCTCAGGGGCCGGGCTACTTGCGCGCAAGCACATCTATTCGGGTCGAATCGTTCGGCTGAGCCTGGATACCGTCTGCTTTCCGGATGGGGGGATAGGGGAATTCGAGATCGTGACCCATTCGGGAGCCTCGGCGATTCTACCCTTTGTAGATCCGCCGAATGATCCTGATCCACGAATCATTCTGGTGCACCAATACCGGTATGCTGTGGGTGGGCTTCTGTACGAGGTGCCCGCGGGGATGCCCAACTCCCCCGAGGAATCCTGGGTGAGCTGTGCGCGGAGGGAACTGGTCGAGGAAACAGGCTTTGAAGCCTGTGAGATCCGGTATCTCAGTAGCGTTCTTACGACTCCGGGGTTCACCGACGAGCGGATTCATCTCTTTGCAGCAACCGATCTGCATCCCCGCAAGGGAGATCGCGATTCGGATGAGTTTCTGGATGTCGTCAGACCCCGTTTCTCTGAAGCGCTAGAGGGGATCCGGACGGGAGAGATTGTGGATGCCAAGAGCATTTCAGTGTTGCTGTTTGTTTCCGCGTTTCTCGGCACAGTCTGGAAGGAGAATCGGAAAGCGCCCCCTCGCTGATGGCATGTCCTTTTGGGTGCCCCGACCATCCTCTGGGGGGAACATATGGCGCGAAGTTTGATTCCAAGAGCCCCCGTAGACTACACTGATTCGGTGGGGCTCGCCGTGGCACGCATCCTGCATTACCCTAGTGTCAGAGGCTCAGGGCGTGCCTCTGCTCCCCGAAGGGCGAGACCTTCGCAACCCTAGAGGTGTCTGCCATGCCTGCTGACGCGACTCAGACCCCTACTCGGGTAGCCGAGTTCAGTCCGGCTAAGAAGAACCGGGATGAGCTCTCGGCGCTGAACGACAGTGAGGTGGTTCAGCGGTTTCTCGATGGCGAGCAGCGGGCTTTTGGGGAATTGGTAGATCGCTATGACACACGCCTCGTCAATTTCGTTTACCGAACGGTAGGGGATCGGGAGAAGGCGCAGGACTTGGTTCAGGAGACCTTTATACGTGTGTACCGTCACCTGCACCGGTTCGACCAGAGCAAGAAGTTCTCGACCTGGATCTACACAATCGCAAGCAATCTGGCGAAGAATGAGCTCCGCAATCGATCTCGGAATCCGCTGGTTCTCTTTCAGACCATCAAGAAGAATTGGGACGCGGACCACCGGCCTCTTGAGTGGGAAGACGAATCGTTTAAGCCCGACGATCTTTTCCGGAAGCGGCACCTTAGGGAAATGGTGGAGAAGGCGGTCCGCGAGCTTCCTGAGCACCATAAGATCGTGTTTGTTCTGAGGGAACTCGAGGGTCGAACCTACGAAGAGATCGCTGAGATTACGGACACTAATCTGGGCACCGTCAAGAGCCGTCTAAATCGGGCCCGAAACAACTTTGCCCGGATTGTGGCGCCGATGATCGACTGACTAGACGGGTTGGCTAGACCGGGTCTTACCACTGGAGACAAGCTACTGCCCCTAGGTGGTTTCTCTCCACTGCTCCCCATCGAGTGATTCGTTGGGGGGCATTTCTTTTTGCTTCTGTCCCCGCGGAACCTGCGGGCCTCACTCCACGTATCACAGGGGAACTCACTCACGATGCTCCAGCTTGACAATCAGGCTTCCGCGAGGTTTCGGATCCAATGACGTGCTCGGATTTCCTCTTCTGCTACACAGGTTTTAACGACGGAGACCTCTCGCCTGAGGATTCCAGGCGATGCAGCGATCACCTGGAGTCGTGTACTGAGTGTCGACGGTATAATGAAGTTGTGATTCAGGGGATCGATCTATTCAGAACGATGCCCGCAGAGGAGCCTACGGAAGACTTCCGGGCTCGGCTGCAACACTCGATCTACGCTCTTGGTGAGGAACGTCGGCGCAGAGGGATATCTCAGGGTGGTTTTGGAACAATGCCTCTGGTCGCAATGGCTGTAATCGTCGCGACTGTGATCTTGACCCCATTCTTTCGGGTCCCCGAGGCGGTTGTCGACCTCCCACCGATTGTCGTTCAAGGGCCGGTGGCGCGGGAGATACAGGTGCCCCCGGACGTCGGACGTGCTGCTGTGGTCGGCGCACCGTTCGAGGAGTTGGACCTGTGGACGCGGTCCAATGCTCTTCTCTATCAGCACTCCTCCCTTTACTTCCGGTACAGGGAACCCAGCCTGGTACGCACCGGACTTCGGTAGGTAGGAATGATCTCCACCGAACTCCAAACGGATCTCGGTGAAGCGAAGGGTGGAGTTTTTTACCTCCATGGGTCGGATGAATACCGTAAGGAAGCCGCGGCTCACACTTTGGTGGATGCCCATCTCGACCCCGCGACCGCCGACTTCAACTATGATCTGATTCGTGGGTCCGAGGTTAGCTTAGAGAGGCTAGCCTGCGCGCTTGGGACCCCGCCGATGATGGCCGAGTGGAGGGTTATTCTTCTTAAAGAGACCCAGGCTTTGGCATCCTCGCAACGTTCCCGGACCCTTCTGCTCCGGGTGGCAGAATCTCCTCCCCCCGGCTTGGTCCTGATCCTCCTGTGCACCGTTCCGGAGAGGTCTTCGGCTCGCTTCTATAAGGACCTTGCGCGA
>Ga0310121_10000754_pt1 | contig 34671 bp, 29 predicted proteins | sample CB27_Tmax_986_MG_FD_203504 | JGI IMG/M metagenome (GOLD analysis project Ga0310121, IMG submission 203504) | Marine microbial communities from Western Arctic Ocean, Canada - CB27_Tmax_986 | ecosystem: Environmental > Aquatic > Marine > Oceanic | place: Canada: Western Arctic Ocean | collected...
ATCGAATCGCGGTTGTCAAGTTTGACGGGTTTAACGGACTTACAGCATTTTCGAGGTCGGCGTAGCATGGTAACCCGACGCGCGGCGAGGACTGTCAACGCTGTGCCTCGCCGCGCGTCGGGATACTTACAAAGACGCTACACGAATTCTGAAAATGCTCTAGTTAACGCGTTTTTCAATGTCTGTCATTCGCATCGTTTGTCTGGGCTGGCACGCATCGTTTGACTGGGCTGGCAGGTGACGCTCGAAATCACGAGTGGAGGAAATCACGGCCTACCGACGTACGTAGATACCATCGGCGGTGACCATCAAGAGCGTCCCGACGAGCTGGGCTCTCCCTCTGACAACGACCAATTCCTCCCCTTCCAACTCAAAGAGATCACGGGCATCCATTGGCAACGGATTCCCATCATCGTCGATGAACTGCACCATCGCCTGGGCGTCGGCCGCTTTCTTGTTGCAGAACGGACAGTCGTGGTGATCGTCGCCGTGATCGTCGCCGTGATCGTGTTCGATGGCAGCCGAAGGATCGGACATGATAAACTGCGCCTTATCCTTTTCCCACGGAAAATCCGACGTGGATCGATCCGCCGTGTTCGATTTGCCACCTATTCGACCAACCAATACGATCGGCCAGGGCGATGCGGATTCGGACTCGCTCGAGGGGGCCTCAACAGCTTCCTGCAGTGTCTCTCGGAGATCTACAATCCCCACCGGATCCGGTGGTTCCTCAGTGAGCGTCAGCCGAGCACGTTGCGTCAGCAGCTCTTTGTTGCCGGCCACCGTATTCGACGTTGGCTCGCAACCAGCCATGGTAGCAATTGCCATCAGCAACAGCAATGCAAAAACCTGAGGATGTCTCATTTCCAAGTCTCCACTCTATTCTCGTACCGGTCGTTCGTCGGACTGGTCACCACTACGGGTGATGTTGACGATTACACTTGATACACTGCGGATTCACTTCGATGCAACAGGGGATTTTCACGATCAAGGACAAGGAACGCAGATGATGACGAATCCACGATGGAAAAATGCAACTCTGTCTTTGAGCGCGCTGATGCTGGCAATGCTGGTCGGCTGCCCACAACCGCCGGACAGTGGCTCTGGCGGGGTCTCGGCCCTGCCAGATCAATCTTCTGACGCACATGGCCACGACGATCTCCCCTCTGTCATCAGCGAGTTGGCTGACATGAACGTCACGATTGTGGAAGCGTTGGGCAGCAGCGACACCTACGAGGACGCGCACGGATCGCTGCATGACGTCGGACACCTGCTCGGGCACATTCCGGACTTACTGGAGGCCAGCGACCTGCCCGATGACAAGAAGCAAATTATTAAGGATTCGGCAGCCGAGTTGTTTGAAGGTTACGGCAGCTTCGACGAGCATTTGCATGGTAGCGAAGACGATTTTGACGCTGATGCGCTGGCCGATACACTCAACAACGCCATGGCGGCGCTCAGGGACGCCGTGCCATCACAGTAAGGATGCTGACCGAAGCCGTGTTTTAAGATTCGTTGAAAAAACTACCACTAGCTGACCAGTCGTCATCCCGCCGGGGCAGGCCCGACGGAGATGAGATGTGGGCAAACCTAAGGGCGAGGCTCATAGCTATGCGTGGCATGGCAACGGCGAAAAGCTATCGTCTTGCCAGCGCTACAAGGTAGCCGCTGGAGACCGAGGACCTGATTCACGGCACGAGCGAGCTCGCGGGGGTCTTCCGTCTATTTTCGCGGCGTATTCCTGATTCACCGCATGAGCAAGCTCACGGGGGTCTTCGTGGTTGGTAAATCGGGCAATTGCGAAATGCAAAATCATGCTATTCACCCAAAGAATTTAGCCAGCGTTGCGTTACTCGGCTTTGGTGTAACCAGCGACACAAGGACCATGGCCACCGTCGAGCAAGCAAACATCGTAGCCACGGGCATCATGCCAAACACCAGAAAGCCCGGGTTGCTGGCGAATCCGGATTGGGCGAATAGCAACCCCCAACTGGCAATGGCCGCAACCACCCCCGCGTAGGCACCCGCTTTCGACAAGCCGCGCCAATAGAGCGAGGCATATACGAGGGGAAACAGCGCTGAGAATCCGCTGAAACACCAGACTCCGAGTTGGAAGACGCGCCTCGGCTCAAACAGGCTGAATCCATACGTCACGGCGACGATCAAGACGATGAACACACGCGCCATGACGATGATCTGCTTTTCGCTGAATCGCTCACGACCCCAATAGCGCAGCACAATGTCGTTGGTAAAGATGGTGCCCAGGCAGAGGAACTGGCTGTCCAGCGACGACATGATGGCCGCCAGAATGCCGGCCGTCAGGAATCCCGCCAAGGTCTCACCTACCTTGGTTTTGACCAAAAACGCCAGCACCGCGTTGGGGGGCACCTGGTCGGGCACGCCCGCCAATTCCGTCGTCGCCCACACCCCTACCAATACGCAGGGCACCCAAACGATCATGATAAAGAAGGGGTGTGCCACCACAGCCAGCTTGAACGAGTCGGCGCTCTTGGCCGTCAACCAATGCTGGAATAAATGCGGGAACATGCCCACGGAAAATGGGATAAGCATGTAGGTGAAAAACTGCAGCTGCGTAATGTGGTGCCGCGTCAATTTATCTTCGCCAACCGCAGCGCTCGCAGTTCGTAAATTGGCGAAAAAGCTATCCTGTCCACCCAACTCGGTTGCCAACACACAAAACGTCACCAATCCTAACACCATAAAAACAATTGTCTGGAAGGCGTTCGCCCAGGCGGTTCCCCGCATGCCCCCGAAAAAGACGTAGAGCAACACAACCACGCAGACGACCAGCGACGCCCATGACTCGGGCACTCCCCCTTTGCTGTCGGCAAACATTTCTGGAAACGTGCCGCGCGTCACGCCGTTGATCACGGTGCCCGAAGCGATCACACCGATCAGCAGATAGGGAATAACCAGCCCCACCAACACGGGAAACAACAACAATCCAATTTTGTCGCTTTCCAATCGGTCGCGAAAGAAATCAATCTGCGTCAGGTATCCGTGCTTGTGTCCCAATCTCCAAATCTTTACTCCGATCAAGAAAAAGCAAAGCGAGTGAATAATGCCGCTGGATGACGCTAGCATGCCGTAAACGCCCACACCTTCTTTGTAGGCTTCACCCGTCGATCCAACCAAAGCAAATGCCGTCATGGTCGTACCAAACAATGACATCAGCAGCAGAAAGGGGCCAATCGAGCGGCTGGCTAAAAGATAATCCTGGCTCGTGCCACTAAACAAACGGCTCGAATACAAACCGAGCCCCAGTAACAATGCCAAGTAAATCGAGATAATGACCAGTTGCGTCAATTTTGACTCCTCTCACCTCGTGGTCGGCAGCTAATCGACGGTACCATCCTGAGCAGGGTCGCTAGGCCAGGCGAACTTTGTGGCGAGAAACCAAGTCACACCAGCGGCAATGGAAACGCACATGTGGTAGAAGAGCGCAACCGGAATGAATCCGAACACCAAGCGGGTATCGCTCCAAAACCAACAATCCTGATGCAGAATGACCAGGACGATGACAAGTAACCAAATGATGTTTCGCATGGGTTGTTAGCACCGGGACAAGGACGGGACCGTCCAAATAAGTAACAACAGGATATCGATTCGGTCGCCGTAGCAACAGCCCGCTCGTCTATACAACCACCTCCAACAACTCAATCGCCGGCTCCTCGTCGCAATAAATAATGGCGGTTCTCCCGTATGTCGTGTCACCGATCTTCAGATTGAGATATTTGGCCAAATCCTCACCAGCCTTAATCGCCCAATAAGACAGTGGTTGGACATAACGCATCACATTGTGGTTGATCAGGATGCGACCTAACGGCGTTCGGCGACCTCGGATCTCCTCGCGCACACTTTCGTCCAGATGCTTGAAGTGAATCCTGACGATCCCAAACAGCACGGGATCCTCATCCGATTTCCTGGTCAACAGTATTTTTCTGGCGTATTCAATTTCTTCTTCGCGAACCTCCAAGACCCGTACGTCCACCAATGACTCGTGGAAAGCTTCGACGGTGACCGTCATGTGGTCGCTGTGAACCAGCAGATTGTGATAGGGGTCCGGTACTGCCTCGGCTGGCACCTCGACGAATTCAGCGCACCGGTCGGAGACGCTGTCGTAGAAAAGACTCAGCAGACTTTCCAGTTTTGGGTTTTGGCCGGCGGACAATTCAAACACACCTCGCGCGAGAACGATGCCTAAAACATCGGCAATGGTACGGTCAGTCCGCTGGCGCATCGATTCCCACGACAGCCGGCATCACAACTTCGGGAGACTTGGGCTCGCCACGATGCAACACCGTGTCAACAAGATAATACAACAGTCGTCGTAACGGTTCCGGTTCGATCTCGTCGGCGATCGTTTCGGCCCGTTGCTGGTGCTTGTCCACCAATCGGCGAGCCTGCTCGAAGACGTCGGCCTCGATATAAAGTTGTCGAGTCCTCGCCAGGCGGATTTCCTCCGGCTTGGTTTTATCTTCAATCAGCGACAACAGTTCGTCGTGCCGCTGGTCAGACAGCAACTCCAACGCCAATGCCAACAATAAAGTCGGACGACCGCCCAGCACGTCACCTCCGGATGCCAGCTTATTGTCGCTATCTCCTTCCCAATCCTTGAGGTCGTTCAGGATCTGGAAAGCGACGCCAAGATTTCGAGCGAACTGCTTGATGGGCTGGAGATAATCGCCCATCGGACCTGCCAGGCGCATCCCGGAGAAAAAAGCGGCCTCGAATGCAGGGGCTGTTTTCAGGGCGTAGATCTTCAGAGCGTCGATCGGTTTAAGGCGTTTGTCACGACCATCTCGCCAGATCAGCTCGGCTCCCTGGCCCTCCGTCAGGCGAATGTGGGCGTCCGCCAGGTGATCCAGCACGTCGGCGACCACCTCCGCTCCCAATCCTGCCGTTTCGCGACTGACCAACCGATATCCCAAACCAATCAGATAATCACCCACGTTGATCGCCGTTGGCACGCCGTATTCATGGTGCAAAGTCATCGAGCCGTAGCGATGTTGATCGTCATCCTCAATATCGTCGTGGACCAACGAGGCTTTGTGAAAGGTCTCGATCGAGATGGCAGTCCGACGCACGGAGTCCGGCAAATTGGCCAGGTACTCGGCACCCTCGGTCTGGATGCCATGGGCCCCAGTCAGTGCGTCGTGAACCGCCAAAGTGATAAACGGACGAGAATATTTGCCACCTTTGGCTAGAAAATCATAAGCCACCGCTTCCGTGGCCGCGATCGGGTCGAGCGTGCTGACCGTCGAACTGTCAATCCGATCCGGCGCGTTCCCTCGCAAGCGAGGAACCAATCGCTCGAGATTCGGCGATTGGAACATGTTGGTCGCTTCACGCATCAGGTGAACGTAGGTGCTGGTGGACCGCGTGGCATCCGGTTCGTCGCGGAGATCAATCATTTCGTGGACCCAGTCCTCATCGACGGAAGTGTTTCGACAATCACTCGACAGCAGTGGTACGGCCAGGCAGGGAATGCCGGCCAAAAGTATTTTGTCAATCGCTTTTTCCAGTACATTTAGACAAGCTACGCCAACAATCGCGTCGACGTAGCCGCTGATAATGATCTTCAAAACGATCGGCGACCCTTCGGCGACCAGCACACGATAACCGAGCTTTTCCGCTTTGGTTCGAAAGTCGGCAATGCTGCAGGCCCCGCACCTTTCACAGTCCAATCCGAACTCATCGTAATCGGCTGGACAACCTTCGGCGTGCTTCAGGCAATGGGGAAGCAAAAACAATCGACGAGAATGTGGCACGGTTGCTACCTGGTCTTGCCAGAACGCCGACGACAACACGACCATGGTCCAGCCCAAGAAGGCTTCACCCAAATTCATTTCGGCTAGTAACGCCCGCGCGACCGACTCCATTTCCTCTTTGGTGAGCGGATGTTCCTTCGGCAAACCCGCCGCGACTTGTCGGCCCCGCTGCCGGATCGCCTCCCGTAATTCCTTCGGTTGAGGAACCTCCTTCAAATGGGACGTGCTAGGCCGTCGAGAACGACGCTTCGTCGTGCCAGCCGTGGCGGTTTCGGTAATCGAGGTGGTGGATGTGTCAACAGATGCCAAAATCAGGTTCCTTCTACTCGGCGGGTCGTCTGGCCAGTCGCCAACTGAGAGCGGGTCGATCCAGCCGAACAGGCGAGTACAGCTCCCAGGGCCGCGACGGTAAATACCAACGGATACAGCCGCTCATGGTACCAAAGCTTAGCGAAGTAAAAGCCGATCGGGGAGGCGTTCAGGTACTGACCGGATTCAACTCGTTGAATTAACCAGTTAAGTCCCATTTTTGCTTCACTTTGCCGTGATTCGTGGCCGCCGCCACGGACCAGCGCCTCCACCGCTAGCGCCGTTTCTTCGACGCTGCTCTGCGATTTTTCCGGAAATTCGCCCCCGAGATCGACCCCATTGCCCCCCCAGCCGCCGTCTGGATTCTGGTTTCGAGACAACCACTGAAGTGCCGAAGCAACCGAATTCGACCCCAAATGGCCCACATCGCCATAGGCCATCAGGACCTTGGCAGTGCCGTAAACGAGGTTTTCCTCTTCCGGATGATACTGGTTTCCGAACCATAGTGGGGTCCAGCTGCCGTCTCGGTTTTGGACCGAATCCAAGTAATCCATCCCTCGCCGGCAGGCACGATCGATTCGTGCCGCGTCCAGATCTCGCCAAGCCAACAGGGCTCGGATGGCGTGAGCTGTTAAATCTGCGCCGCTACGATCGAAGGGGAGCCGGCCCCAGCCGCGGCAAAACGTAGGCCAGCCGCCGTCCCGATTCTGCAATCTCAAAAGCCATTGAACCCCCAGCCCAGCTGCCCCGACAATTCGCACTTGCCCCGCTGAATCGACCTGGGGCTCTCGTTGCATACGCCCCAACGCCAACAACGCACCGGGGGTATCATCCGCATCGGGCACGGCGCCGCTGAGATCCGTCCACCCCCAACCACCTGGCTCCGCCCCGGTAAACGGATGCCGGACCTTGTGTTGACATGACAACAGCCAATCCAAACAATCTGTGGGGAGCTGTTCATCGTAGTAGCTTAGCGCGTTAATTGACAGCGTCGTTGTCCACGTCGCCAAGTTCACGTCGATCGGCCAGCTGCCATCGTCACGAACCGTCTGGTGCAAAAACGCGATCACCCGCCGCACGACTGGATGGTAAGCACGCTCGGTCGATGCCAAACCCATGGCGACGAAGCTGCTCAACGGAATGGCTTCCAAGTATCCGCCGCTATCGGGTTGCATTCGCAGCAGCACCCGGGTACTGGCCTCAACCGCCCACCGCCGTACGGTGCCCGCGAAAAACGTGCGCGGTGGCTGGTGTAAAAACCGAGCCTGTCCAATGGCGACCAGCGCGGGAATGGCATAGCTCACCACCGGCAATCCCGCCCAACGATAAAAGGACTGGGGCAAACAGGCTAGTTCAAAGGGCAGGCTGTCTACCTCGTTCCAGGGCACCAGCCCGGCTAGGGCACAGTTCATTAAGATTGGCACGGCAAACGTTTTGTCGCCCCCATACCGTTTCCGCAACGCAGCGAGGCCACCCAAACGATCGACATACCGTTGGGCACTGGCCAATTGGTCGTGGTACTGCTCGGCGAATCCACCCAACCGCAGCGCCGCCATTGCCAGCAGGGTGGTAGCGATATTGGAGAAACTCTGATCGGTGTCTCCCCATCCGCCGTCCTCATTCTGCTGCTGGACCAACCATCGCGCACCGCGATCGATCAACGGTTGGTCCGCATGGTTTGGCTCGGCCAACGACAAGGCGCTGATAGCGGTGGCGGTCGACAAAGCGGAAGCCGAGAGTTCACCGACCCAGTGGCCTTGGTCATTGCGCTCGGACAAGAGGTCGGAGCGAGCTTTGGAGTAGGCTCTTACTAGTCGTTGTTGGTCGAACATCGGTTTCATGCATCCCCTACGCCTGCGGGTTGTCGAGCTGAATCGACAGAGCGAATCGCCCCCAATATTTCCGACCCAGACCAGCACTGTTACCATAGCCCATAACCTGAGAGAATGACCGTCCCCGAAAGAACAACCAGTGCAAGAATCGTATTCAAAGTTAATTCACAACATGACGTGGTATCTTCTCAATCGCTAGCTTGCTTCAACGGGTTGTGGCTAGGTTCGGCTAAGACCCCCACGAGCTTGCTCGTGGGTGAATGAGATTGACAGCTACCGGAACGATATGAGTATCCACGGGCCCCCCGAGCTTGCTCGTGGGTGAGAAGGTTTTTCGCTATGAACCACGTTTAGACTTTGTTTATTCGATCAGAACAACACCTTTATCGGATTGAAGAGGACCATTATAATGTATATCCGCATGGCGAAACGCCTGTTGCTGGAGACCGACAAACGGCTGCTTTGGAATGCGGTCTGGAATGCCGGCGTGCGCGGAATTCGGTCGATTCACAAACACAAGGCACGGCAAAAACGGGGCGAGTTCTTTCCGCCTTTTCTCTATATTTCCGTGATTAACAGCTGCAATCTCCGCTGCCAGGGGTGCTGGGTCGATGTCGCCGCTCCCCAGCACAAGATCGAGATTGAGGCGATGAATCGGTTGATCAACGAGTCGAAAGCAATGGGCAATTCTGTCTTCGGAATTTTGGGGGGTGAACCGTTCATGCATAGCGATTTGCTAGAAATCATGGGCGCCCACAAAGATTGCTACTTTCAAGTTTTCACCAACGGCCATTTCATCACCGCAGAAGTGGCAAGAAAGCTCCGTCGGTTGGGCAATGTCACGCCGTTGATCAGCGTCGAAGGGAACGAGATCGTCAGCGACCAACGCCGTGGCCGCCCCGAGGTCCTCAGCCAAACGATGGAAGGCCTGCGGCATTGCCTCGAGAATAAATTGTTCACTGGAGTGTGCACCAGTCTCTGCCAAACCAACTTTGATGATCTGCTCAGGGAACAGTGGGTCGATCGCCTGATCGAAATGGGTGTATTCTACACCTGGTTTCATATCTATCGAGCCGTCGGACCAGACGCGGCGCCGCATCTTTGCTTGACTCCAGCTCAACAACGGCAGGCACGGCAGTTCGTGGTGGAAATGCGAGCCAAGAAACCGATCGTTATCATCGACGCCTACTACGACGGCGAAGGCAAGGCGCTCTGTCCCGCCGCGACTGGGTTCACACATCACATCAGCCCGTGGGGTGACATCGAGCCCTGTCCCGTGATCCAGATTGCCAAGGAGTCGATTCACGACGACCGACCGCTGGCGGAAACCTTCAACAACTCGGAGTTTTTGCGTGACTTCCGCGATACGGCCGCTTCGGCGACTCGAGGCTGCATTATCCTCGAACGACCCGACCTCCTAAGAGACCTGGCAGATCGCTACGGTGCGCGCGACACGACGGCCCGCGGCGCCGCGATCGAGGAGCTGGAAGCCATGCAGCCGCATCCTTCCCAGTATGACCCCGCCAACGAAATCCCAGAGAAGAGTTGGGCTTATCGCTTCGCCAAACGGATGTGGTTCAACGACTATGGAGCCTATTCCAAGCACTTTGAAGCCGAAAAATGGATTGATACGCGCCCCCAAAGGGCAACGCCGTGAAGAACTGGGAATTTCCAAGACGGCAGATTAAAAAACGTAGCTGAATTCGTAAGACCAGCCCTTTCAACATGCAGTGATATGCCCAATCACCGACGGTTGCTTTCAGGCTTGACGTCTTACGAACAGCCAATTTGCTGAGTAAGACCCCCTTGGCCTTGTGCCGAGGGCGAATCAGGTTGATAGCTATAAGCAACCCCATCCCCCCCTCCTGCCCGCCGCCGAAGGCGGCGGGCAGGAGGGGGGGATGGGCGCAGCCATGGTAGCTGTCAACCTGATTCACCTGCGAGCAAGCTCACGGGGGTCTCTTTGCGAAATTGCCAAACTCTTACGAGTTCAGCTACCGAAATCCTTCATGGCGTTACCCCAACAGGCGGAAGTGTTAACATAACCTGTTCGTCGTCCGCACAATCCGAGCCGCAATCTAGTCACAACGTCGGAGAAATTTACTGTGTTAAACCTACCGGTCCTGCGTTGGGGCAAGCCCTACGAGTCACTGGAAACCGTTGAGCTAAGCCACTTCTTGACGGGCGAACCAGTGGCCACGATGGGCCAGATCAATGGTGGCATCGTCCAGCGAGATCTGCGCAAGGCCAGCCGAGCGCGAGAAGTCTTGAAAGAGATTTCAGCTGACGAGCTGATCAACATGGTTGCCAAGGCCGGTGATCTCTACGCCGATGCGACGATACCGATGGGTGACGGCGAGCAGAGCCCAGAAGACTTCGTGCGCGCCCAGTCTGCCACGACTGGTTTGCCAGAGCACATGTGCCGCGGCAATATGCAAAAAAATCGGTTTGTGATGCAAAACATGCGCGAGATTCTGGATGCCCTGACCCGAGGCTTGGACCTGAATATTCTCACTCAAGGTTACGGCACGGAAAACCGTGACGTGATTGTGAGCTATCAAGCCAACTCACCAGTGCTAGGCGCCGTGCTACCGTCCAACTCACCCGGCGTGCACACCTTGTGGTTGCCAGCCATTCCGCTGCAGATTGGCCTGGCGCTCAAACCTGGTTCGCAGGAACCGTGGACACCATACCGTATCGCCTATGCCATGATTGAGGCAGGCGTTCCTGCCGAAGCCTTTAGCGTCTATCCAGGCGGACATGATGCTGGCGGAGCCATTCTGTCGGCCTGCCGGAGGGCGATGATTTTTGGCGGCGCTCAAACGGTCGAACAGTACAAAGGTAATCCAGGCGTCTCCGTACACGGCCCCGGTTTCTCCAAAATCCTGTTGGGTGACGACGTCGTGGACGATTGGCCGCAATACATCGACATGATGGTCCAAAGCGTTTTCATCAACGGCGGCCGCAGTTGCATCAACTCCTCAGGAATCTGGGCCTCACGGCACACGAAAGAAATTGCCCAGGCGCTAGCGGATCGACTTGGCCCTATCGAGGTTAAACCACCAGACGATCCGGAAGCTGGTCTGGCGGCGTTCACCGTCGAAGGGATGGCCGCCGGCGTCTGGTCGATGCTCGAAGCCGATCTCGCCGAGTCGGGCGTCACGAACATGACCGCGTCGTTTGGCCCACGATTGGAGGAAAAAGAAAGCTGCGCCTACCTGCGTCCGATGGTGGTTCACTGCCAATCCCCGGAATGTGCGATTGCCAACAAAGAATTTATGTTCCCGTTCGTGTCGGTGGTCGAGTGTCCTCAGGACCAGATGTTGGCCAAAATCGGTCCCACCTTGGTAGGCAGCGCCATTACAAATAACGACGATTTCATCGTCCGGCTGGGCGAAGCAACCAATATCGATCGGCTCAATATCGGTCCCATTCCGACGAACCAATTGAACTGGCTTCAACCGCACGAAGGAAATATCATCGATTTCCTCTATCGGTCGCGAGCCTATCAGCTGGATAATGCGTAGGAATGGATGGATGACCCTCAAATGACTGCTTTCGACTACCAACCGCGAACTCGCATTCTTTATGGATCGGACAAACTGGCTTCGTTGGGCGCTATCGCCGGCGAGCTGGGGGCCCGCCGTGTCTTGTTGGTGACGGATCCTGGCATCATCGAGGCGGGTCATCACAGTCGGGCATTGGCCAGTCTTGAGGGGGCCAATATTGAGACGTACACGTTTGACGACGTGGAGGAAAACCCTACGACCGATCACGTTGAGCGCGGTCGGCGGTTGGCCGAGCGACACGAGCCGGAGTTGATTGTCGGTTTGGGTGGCGGCAGCGCCATGGACTGTGCCAAAGGGATTAACTTCGTCCACACCAACGGTGGCACGATGAAGGACTACTGGGGAGTTGGCAAAGCGTTGCAGCCGATGCTGCCGATGATCGCCGTGCCTACGACTGCGGGGACTGGAAGTGAAACCCAGTCGTTCGCGCTAATCTCGGATGCGGAGTCCAAAGTGAAAATGGCGTGCGGTGACAAGAAGGCCTCGTTTCGCGCGGCGATTTTGGACCCCAAACTGACGCTGACCCAACCGCCGCAAGTCACTGCGTTGACCGGCATCGATGCGCTGGCTCATGCCGTGGAAACCTACGTCACGACGCGACGCAATCCGGTTTCGATGGCATTTAGCCGCGAGGCCTGGCAATTGTTGTCGGAGAATTTCATCCGGGTTTTGGACGATCCGGACGATCTCGATGCCCGAGGATCGATGCAGTTGGGGGCCTGTTTCGCTGGCATGGCCATCGAAAACTCCATGCTGGGCGCCGCCCACGCGATGGCCAATCCGCTCACCGCCAATTACGGCGTCGTGCATGGCCAGGCGGTCGGTCTGATGTTGCCGCACGTGGTCCGCTTCAATGGAGAGCAGGTCGAATCACGATATGAGGAGTTAACGAAGTCGAGCCCCGGCGCCAACGGTTCGGCCGGAACAGACCAGCTGGCAGATTTTTTGGAGACCGTCACCAAACGCGCCAAATTGGCGGTACAATTACGAGACCTGGAGGTACCCAGCGACGATCTGCCGCGGTTAGCAGCCGAGGCAGCCGAACAATGGACAGGCCAATTCAATCCCCGGCAGGTCGACGCCGAGATGTTGAAGACGATATATGAACGGGCATATTGATGAGCCGGGGCCAGTTTTGTGGTAAGACCCCTGCCGGCTTGTCCGGTCCCGACGCGCGTCGGGAAATGACTTTGATTAGCTAGCCTGACGACAAAGCCACGCTTCGAAGTCAGACGACGGATCCGAGATGTGACATTCGGCTTAAGAATTCAATGAAATTGCCTTTAATCACCTACCTGCTCATCGTTCTCACCACCTCTTCACGACTCGAAGCCCAGCCCGCAGACTGGCCGCTGTTCCGCGGCACGCCGGAGTCGACTGGCGTTGCTGCACAACCCTTGCCGGATCAACTCGAACTACTTTGGGAATTCTCAATCGAGGATGGAGGATTCGCCGGCACGGCCGCGATCGTCGACGGTAAGGTCTACGTTGGGGATTTGGACGGCAACCTCTATGCTCTCGAATTGGCCAACGGCAATAAGTTATGGAAATATGAAACCGGCCTGGGGTTTAGCGCTTCACCGAGCATCGCCGAAGGACGCGTCTACATCGGCGATATCGACGGTGTGTTTTACTGTCTTGATGGCAAGACGGGAAATCTAGTCTGGAAATACACGGCCGGTTTGGAGATCAATTCCTGTGCAAACTTCTATAACGACAACGTCTTGTTCGGCTCACAAGACGCGACGTTGTATTGTCTAAACGCGGCAACTGGCAAGGAGACTTGGAAGTTTACAATCGACGATCAAATTCGCTGTTCGCCGACGGTGGTCCAGTCACGTTGTTTTCTGGCCGGTTGCGACGCGCGGCTGCACGTAGTGAATTTGGCCAAGGGCGAGAAGGAATCCCACGTTGCGATCGACGGTCCAACCGGGGTAACGCCAGCGGCCGTGGGAGACCATGTCTACTTCGGTACCGAGAACGGCACTTTCTTTTCGGTGAATTGGAAACAGTCGCAGGTGGACTGGGAATTTCGCGATGGAGAACGGGGCCCTCCGTATCGCAGTTCGGCCGCCGTGGCAGAGGGAGTCGTTGTCGTCGGAAGCCGCAGCAAAAAAGTATACGCCCTCAATGCCGAAACCGGTGACGAAGTGTGGAGTTACACAACGCGTGGACGAATCGACTCGTCGCCGGTCATCGCTGGCAGCCGGGTCTACATCGGTTCAAGCGACGGTCGGTTGCATGTGTTCGATCTGAAGTCGGGGTCTGTTTTGCACGAGTATGAGACGGGAGGTGGCATTAACGGTTCGCCCGCCATCGCCGCCGGGCGTCTTATCGTCGCGACCGACGACGGTGTGGTGTATTGCTTTGGAGCCAAGCCCTGATGACATCCGAAACTAAAAAAACTGAAGTTGGCAGCTACTTCATCGCCAACTATCCACCTTTTTCGACGTGGAAACCGGAGTACCTGCCAGAAGTCGAGCAAGCGTTGCAATCGCCGCCGCGCGACACACCCTTGGGGCTGTACCTCCATATTCCGTTTTGTCGCAAGCGCTGCAAGTTCTGCTACTTCCGAGTTTACACGGAAAAAAACGCCGACCAAATCGAAACCTATCTGGCCGCGCTCTCTCGAGAAATCGAGCTGGTCAGCCAACAACCGTGCATGGGCGGCCGCCCTTTCAGGTTCGTCTATTTCGGCGGAGGAACCCCTTCGTATCTCAGCGCCAAGCAGCTCCAATCGCTGGTCGACCGGCTGCGCGAAAATGTCAATTGGGACCATGCCGAGGAGGTGACCTTCGAGTGCGAACCCGGCACGCTTTCCGAGCCGAAGGTGCAAAAGCTCAGAGAATTGGGTATCACACGGTTGAGTCTCGGCATAGAGAATTTCAGCGACACGGTACTCAACGAAAACGGACGAGCCCACTTGTCGCCTGAGATCTATAAGAGCTGGAAGTGGATCGAAGCTGCCAAATTTCCCAACGTCAATATTGACCTGATCTCCGGAATGGTTGGCGAAACATGGGAGAATTGGCAAGACTGCGTGCGTCGGACCATCGAGCTGTCACCCGAGAGTGTCACGATCTACCAGATGGAACTGCCGTTCAACACGACCTACTCGCGCGAGCTGCTCGATAGCCATGCAGAGAGCCCCGTGGCGGAGAGTCCCGTGGCGGATTGGCCGACCAAACGGGAGTGGGTGGATTACGCATTCAATGAGTTCGTCGCCGTCGGGTATTCTGTCTCCAGCGCCTACACCGTCGTGAAGGATCCAGCGAAGGTCAACTTCAGCTATCGGGATAACGTCTGGCAGGGCTCGGATCTGTTGGCAACTGGAGTGGCCAGCTTCGGACACATTTCGGGTGTCCACTATCAAAACCATTCCGAGTGGGACGCGTACGTAGGTGCCTTGGACGAGGGCCGATTGCCATTGGGACGTGCTTTACGTCCAACCGAGGAACAAGCCCTAATTCGCGAAGTGATTTTGCAACTCAAACGGGGCTATCTCGATCCCACTTATTTCGCGGACAAATACGGGGTCGACATCCACCAAAAATGGAAAGATGCCTGGGACCAATTCGAGCAGGAGGGTTTTGTGTTGCGCTCTGGTGACCAGATTCGCTTGACTCGCGCCGGTTTGCTTCAAGCGGACGGTTTGCTGCCAGCGTTCTTCGAGCCGGAACATCGAGGAATTCGTTACACATGAGCGAGTCACTCGTGTTCATGATGGGCGAGTTCGAGGCGACTTTTCCGACCGATCGCCAGTACGCCAAGAATCATATGTGGGCCCAGCCATTGGTCCAGCCGCAGAGTGAGCAATGGCGATTCGGCTTTACCGCTTACGCAGTGCGGTTGCTTCAGGATGTTTATTTCTTGGATTGGGCGATTGACGCGCCTGCCAGCTTGAAAGAGCGGCAAGAGATTGGCGCCATTGAGAGCAAGAAAGCGGAAAGCGATCTCTTCGCGCCTATGGCAGGTGAGCTGAGCCAGTTCAACGAGGTCTTGATGCGGGATCCGTCGATGATCAACGTCGACAACTACGGTGAGGGTTGGCTGTTGGAGATGGTCGGGACCGGATCGACGCTTTTATCACCGGAAGCGTATCTGGTCCAGCTTGCCGAGGTGTGGGAGGTGACCCAGCGGACGATTAAAGGCCAGTTGAATTAAGGGTCTGTGGTTCGTGGTCTGTAGTCTGTGGCCTCGACCTTGTCCGGCGCTCAACGTGCTCTCGCGCTCGGCGCGGGTCTCACGACCCCGCCGTAACGGCCGACTGAAGGTCTCCAGCACTACCAAAAAGCATTCACCTGGCCGGTCAACCCCAGCACTATCGGGATCCAAGCAGAGCACTAGTGGTACTTTCCCTCGATTCCACTACCCACTACCATAGTACCCATGCCAACACGTCTCTCCGTCGTCTTATCGCAAGGTCAAAGTGACCATCCCGCCAAACGTGGTTTGGAGGAGGAGATCGCCGGTGCGCTGCTGATGGAACGTGGCATCGAGCTGACGGTCATTTCCAACTTGTATGATCTGACGGTGGACAGCACCGGTATCCTTGCGATGCAGGGTATCACGGGTCCCATGGTGGTTGTCTCGTGGCTCTACGATCGAGCCGCTCGTTGGACGCTCGATCGTTACGATATCCATGGGCAGGTTGGTACCGTACTGCTTCTCAACGAAGACGAAGACGAAGAGGAAGACGAAAACGAAGAGGACGCTGAGGAAGCGGAAGAGAAGACTCGGGTCGCGGATGAACGTGTCGTCCCAGATCGGCGGATATATTGTCTTGATCTTCGCGCGGCGAACGACGCAGCCGAGTTCGTCGCCGAGATTCAGAGGATTGCCAAAGAAGAGAGTGCCGACGTTGTCGAGCTGGGCGACTGGATTGGTGGCACGCCGACGGACGAGCAACGTAAGAAATTTGAAAATCCGACGAATGATACGGCCTTGGGTGGTCTGCCTGCCGCCAGTTCTGTCAATCGTATCAGCGAACAACCTGACCGTCGCTGGTATCCCGTGATCGATTTCAGCCGCTGCACGAATTGCATGGAGTGCATCGATTTCTGTTTATTCGGCGTCTACGGCGTCGACGCAAGCGACACGATTCTGGTCGAACAACCGGACAACTGTCGCAAGGGCTGCCCGGCATGCAGCCGCGTTTGTCCGGAAAACGCGATAGTGTTTCCGCAACACAAATCGCCCGCGATCGCAGGCGCGCTGGGCGAAGCGGTTGGGACACTTAAAATCGACTTGTCGAAATTGTTCGGTGCCCCCGACGCGGTCGAAGTCGCGGCTCGTGAACGGGACGAGCAGCTCGTGTTGGCTGGTCGTGACGCCGTGGGCATTCCGCGTCGCCAAGAGGCCAATACAGAGCAGCCCAAGGATGATTTGGACGATCTGATTGATGCGTTGGATGATCTGGATGTCTGAGGCTCCTGGCTGGGCCAATTCAAGGACCATCGCGAGGCGCGGGTCTCCCCAGCGCGAGGCGCGGGTCTGCCCAGCGCTCGGCGCGGGTCTCACTACCCGGCCGAAACGGCCGACCGTAGATCTCCAGCGCCACCAGAAAACATTCACCTGGCCAATCAACCCCTTTTTTTTGCGGGGTCGAAGACCCGCGCACGGCGCGTGATCGTAATTATTCGCCGAACCTGTGGAGCGACTGGTTGCTATCGCAACATTCTCCGGGGATTCTGGCGTGGCTAGCGTTGCAGTCCCACACCTTCGGCGAATATTTACATCCCGCCTGGCTCACGAAGACATTTCTTGCCAATAATCGCTCCAACGCGAAGAATTGCCGCAAGGCATACCGGCTCAACGGTAACTATCTCCCTGTACCGACTACCTGGCGACATGTCCGAGGCAGAGCAAAACGACCGTATTGATTGGGCTTCCGCGCTGGAAAACAACCACCGGTGGTTGCATGCGGTGGTCACTGCACGTGTTGGCGAGCAACAAGCCGTGGACGAAGTCATGCAGGAGATCGCGGCCGCGGCTGTGGGAAGCAAATCGCCTCCCACGAGTGCGGACAAGGTTTCCCCATGGCTTTACCAGGTCGCTGTGCGGCAATCGCTGCTTTATCGGCGCCGCGCGGGCCGCGACCGCAAGAAAACGGCCAATTTCGCCTTGGCAGCACGTCCGAGTGAAGTCGATTTTCATACTCCCGACCCGCTCGAGTGGTTGATCGACAGCGAACGAGGCCTGCTGATTCGCGAGGCACTCGATCGGCTGCCGCGGCGGGACCGAGAGGTTTTGTTGCTGAAGTACACCGAGGATTGGACCTACCGAGAAATCGCCAGACTGCTGGGCACCAGCGAAAGTGCGGTCGAGTCGCACTTGCACCGGGCCAGAAAGCGACTGAGAAGCGAACTCGTCAAAGCAGAACTGATGGAACGAACATGAACCACAACTTGGATGAACATATCGACGCCGATTTACAACGGCAGCTGGATCGATTGGTCGACGACGAGCTGAGCCCGGCCGAGCGACGCGAGTTGCTCCAATCGTTCGATGATCGTGATGGTGGTTGGCGCCAGTGTGCCCTAGCATTTCTCGAAGCTCAAAGCTGGTGCGAGGCGGCTTCGGCGATGATGGCCGAGTCGCCAACGAAGTCGCCCGTATCCCGCCAGCTGCTGGCCAAAGCAACGCGAGCGCGGCCTACAACTAGGCAAGCAACTTTCGGATTGCCTTGGGCCGTTTTGGCAGCCAGTGTTGCCATCGCTTTCTTTGCCGGTCGGTTGACTGATTGGACGGCGCCAAATGTCGGGACGACTCCGCAAGAGATCGCTGCAGATTCATCAGATAATGAAACCCCGCGGCAGGTCACGCCTACGCCGCCACGGGAAAAGCGTCCGCCGATACAGCCAACCTATGCTGCGGCCTCGAACGAGCCGAGGTGGGGGCCCACGTCGGTGATCCCTGGCGAGATCGAAGACGTTTTGGATCAACTCGGTACGCGTGTGCGCCGGCATCACAGGTTGATGCCCGCCCGGTCACGCGATGGAAGAGCCTGGATGGTGCCAGTCGAAGAGGTTGAGCTGGTGCCAGTTGAGTACATGAATTATTGATAAGAAATCAGCACGTAGCCGAAGTCGTATGACTTTGGCGATTGCGGCGTTAAAGTCCAAACTCTCACGAGTTCAGCTACGGGATGCGGATTCAATTGACGTAGCCGAAGTCGTGAGACTTTGGAGATAAGGCGATTAAAGTCCGAACTCTCACGAGTTCAGCGACAGTAGACGGACGCGGTTAAAGTCATAAAAATTTGGTCCCCCATTACGGAGAGAGAAAAATGGAAAGCACCAACAATTACACTAAGTTCGGTTTTTTCGCTTTAGTCGGGCTAATGTTAGTGGGCCTGGCTATTTCAGCCGTGCCATCGGTGGCACAGGAAGAGGAGGAAAAGCCCGAGATTGAAATTCAACTCGAAGAGAACCTGCCAAGAGCTCTGCCCAGCGAACGAATCTTGATTGACGATCTTGAACGCCCGGCACGGACCGGACCTAAATGGATTGGATTGGCCTGTCGCGATGTATCGGATCTGGTGCGTACTCATATCGCGCTGCCGGAGGCGGTAGGATTGGTTGTGGAAGAGGTGGTGCCTGAGAGTCCGGCTGACCAGGTCGGTTTGAAACAGTATGATATTCTGGTCAAAGCGGGTGGTCAGGAGCTGACTTCGCTTCGGCAGCTGATCGATATAGTTCACGATTCACCAGCTGAAGGTTTTGAGCTGGAGTGGCTGCGTCACGGCGACACGGTGGTTGCGGAGTTAGTACCCGTAGAGTGGCCGGCCGAACTGATGGAGCGACGACGTCGTTTTCGAGGTGCCCGTCCCGCGCCCCATATCATGGGGCGGTTACAAGATTGGATCGATCGGCTGGGCACTGGCGAGGATGGGAACGTTTCTCTTGATTTGCGTTTCTTTGGCGATGCCTTTCCGGCGGACGCTGAAGACTTTCCTGCGGATCTGCGAGTCCAGATTCAGCGTGAGGGAAACGAAGGGGTCCGGATCAATGTCCAGCGCGGCAACGATTCGTGGGAGGTTTCCGAGGACGACTTGGACCAATTGCCCGACGACCTCCGCCCTCACGTCGAGCGCATGCTCGGCGGTTCACAAGTTCACATCTGGCCACACGGAGACGAAGATGCCCAACCGCCATGGTCCGCACAGCAGGGTGCTTTTCCCGACCTCGAACGCCAAATGGACGAGATGCACGAGCAAATGCAGCGCATGTTTGAGGAGCTAAAAGAGCTTCGACAGCTGGAAAGATTTCAAGAGGATCAGGAGCAACAAAAACTCGAGTCTGGTGTGGATGCGTAGATCGACGGATAGTCAGACCTTTCGCGCCTTGACGACGCGCGGATGTTGAGCCAGATCCTTGATCAACTCAACGTCTTGGAACCGCTCGTTAATGCGGAACAGATCTGCCACGTTGTTGGCAATCATCGGGCTGATTTCCATGATCAACCATCCGCCGCTTTTCAGGCGTTGGGCGGATTGCGGAATCAAACGGGCAATGACCTCCGTGCCCGTGGGTCCGCCGACCAACGCCTCGCGCGGTTCGTGCTGGCGAACACTCGCGTCAAGCTCATGGTACTCGTTTTCGCTTACGTAGGGGGGGTTGGAGATGACGAAATCAAGCTCGGCCGAATCGGGGAATCCGGACAAAAGATCACTGGAAACGAACTCGATCGCACTGTCGACCTCATGGTGCTTGGCATTGTACCGGGCGATCTCGAGTGCCGCGTCGCTACAATCAATCGCGGTTATCTGCGCTCCCTCTACATTCAATGCGGCACAGACAGCTAAGATTCCGCTTCCAGTTCCTACGTCGGCAATTCGCAGCGGTCCGTCTGGTTTCGGCGTTTCCTTGATCAGATCAAGTAAGGTGATGACGACAAATTCCGTTTCCGGCCGCGGGATCAAGACGTCGGGTGTTATGCGAAAGTTGAGCGAATAGAACTCTCGATGTCCGACCAGATAGGCGACTGGCATGCCATCGGCTCGGCGACGTACCAGCTCTCGGAAGGCGACCTTGACGGTTTCCTCGGCCACCTCATCGAATCGAGTATAGAGATCGATGCGATTACAACTGCAGGCTTCGGCCAGCAACACTTCGGCGTCGAGACGGGCGCTGTCCGAACCGTGTTCCAGGAAATAGCCAGTCGTCCATTCCAACAAGCGCTGAATCGTCCATGGTTCTGTTTCTTGCATGGTAGAGGTCAGCCTGATTCACCCGCGAGCAAGCTCGTGGGGGTCCAATTCAAGTTGTCAAATTATTCATTACGAATCAATATCCATCGAGCTGCGCAGTTGCTCGCGATCGTGATCGATCAACGCTTCCGAAACCGGTGCCAGGTTACCGGCGATGATGTTATCCAGCTTGTACAACGTGAGATTGATGCGGTGGTCCGTGAGTCGATTCTCGGGGAAATTGTAGGTGCGAATCCGCTGGCTCCGGTCCCCTGAACCGACCAACGACTTGCGCTGGTCGGCCCGTTTGGCGTGCTCTTCCTGGCGTTTTTTCTCGTAGATTCGCGATTTGAGCACGCGAATCGCCTTCGCCAGGTTCTTGTGCTGGCTCTTCTCGTCCTGGATCGCCACCACGATTCCCGTGTCGTGATGGGTCAAGCGGATGGCGGAGGCCGTTTTGTTCACATGTTGGCCACCAGGGCCGCTGGCGTGGTAAATGTCCTTGCGATAATCGTCCGGTTTGAGCGTGACCTCGACATCCTCAGGTTCCGGCAGCACCGCCACGGTGGCGGCCGAGGTGTGAATGCGGCCCTTGGCTTCGGTTTCCGGCACACGCTGCACGCGATGCCCGCCACTTTCATACTGCAACTCGCGATAGATTCCCTCGCCTTCGAAGGCCAGCACCAACTCTTTGAAGCCGCCCAGTTCCGTGGGATGGGCATTGAGGATTTCGGCTTTCCAACCCTTTTCTTCGGCGTGCTTCTTGTACATCTGGTAGAGATCGCGGGCGAACAGCGCCGCCTCGTCGCCACCCGTTCCAGCGCGAATTTCCATGACACAACGCGACCGATTGGCATCCTCACCGCCGACCGTCAAATCCAGCAGCTCTTGCCAAATGCCTTCACGCTCGGCGCGGAGCGTCGGTAACTCGGCTTGGGCCAACTCACGCATCTCGAGGTCCTTCCCTTCGGTCATCTCCGTGGCATCTTGGAATTGACCGTTGATCTCGCGAAAGCGACGATATTTGGTGACCAGCCTATTGAGCGATCCATGTTCGCGCGCAACGGCAGCCAATTTCGCCGAGTTACCCAAAACTTCGGGATCGCTCATTTGGCGTTCCAGCTCTTCGAATCGAGCCTGTTTTTCGTCCAGCATTTCGCGCATGGGTTTTGAGTCTGTGGTCTGTGGACGGCGGACTAGTGATCTGTGGACTAGTGATCTGTGGGCTAGAGGTCTGTGGGCTAGAAGTCTGTGGGCTAGAAGTCTGTGGGCTAGTGGTCTGTGAGCTAGTGGTCTGTGGACTAGAGGTCTGTGGGCTAGAGGTCTGTGGGCTAGAGGTCTGTGGTCTGGACACACCTTAATTAGAGACCATGAACCACAGACCCGATTTCTAGCTCCGATCGGCTAAGTGGCTACCAATAAATAGGGTTTCCGGCATCACGACCACCGGAACCAGAAGACGAGATGATAATCTCCTGGCCTGAATTCGAGAACGGCTAAGTCGCTCGGCGAACTGGTTTCTTCTTCTTCGGCGGTTGCAGGCTTGAATAGTTACCAGTCGAGAATTTGTTCGTGAATTTCTCGATTCGTCCGGCCGCATCGACGTATTTCAGTTTGCCTGTGTAAAAGGGATGGCAATTGCAACAGATGTCGATTTTCAGCGATTTTCTTGTGCTGCGCGTCTGGAATGAATTGCCACAACCACAGGTGACGGTCGTCTCGAAATATTCGGGATGAATGTCTTTTTTCATGGCAACGATCCTTAAGGGCGGCTGGGCGTGATTCGCGTAATCCCGAATTTTAGCAATCGGCGAGGGGCCCGGCAAGAGGCGTATCCGGGCGGCCGGAGCGCCGCTTGGCCAGCTGCCGAAGGCGTCGTTTAACCGCGACCCAGAGGTTTCTGCCGCAGATGGGTGACCACATCGAGTAGAGGTGTCCGCCGCCAAAGCGTGACCCTAAAGATTAGGCCCTCCACGGCAGACAGCGGCGCTCACCGGCCGAAAACCGATCCGCCACCACGGTATCAATCAGCAGTTGGGCCACGTGGTAGCTGACCATGGGCAGCACGGTCAACCCGCCACCAACCATCAAGGCCACGTGCAAACCGACCAACAAGGTCTTTTGGCTGCCTGCGATCGTTACCGCAATGCGATTTGGCCTCTCGAATTGTGCCAGTCCGCTCAGCCAATAGCCAACCCCCAACGCGGCGAGGTGAAGAATCACGACCAGAACCAACATGACCAGCACCGAACCAGCCACGCGGCCCAATCCGATCGTTTCCAACTGGATACCGCAACGGATTGCGCCCATTAACACGATCGAAAGAACGCCGCATTGACAGGCTGTGCTCAAAGAGGATTTATGACTGTCTGCCCAAGTAGCTACCTGGCCGCTGCGACGCAGCGCCTGGCCAATGATCATCGGTAACACCACCATCAAGGCCAATTTGTAAGTCAATGCGACTGGATCCAATTCGACATCCATCCCTTGGCTGGTAATCGCCAGCCAAAACGGGATGAACAGAAAGCAACTCATGTTCGTGATGACCGTGACCATGACGGCCACAGCGTCGTTCCCGCCCGCCTTTCTCGTCCAAACCGCCGCCGAGGCAACCGTGCTTGGCGCGATGGCCACAACGATTAACCCGACGGCCAGTTCGCCGCTCAGTAGCGATGAAAGCCCCCAAGCGGCTAGCGGAATGAATCCGTAATTGACCAAGACGGCCAACAACGCGTAGGTCGGATGCCTGATCGCCTGCCAAACGGCTGTCGGGGACAAAGACAAACCGGTGATCAACAAGACGCTGAACACAATGCCACTGCGCAGCGCTCGGTTGTCCGCTAACGCCTGCCAACTCGGCGGTGCAAAGAGCCCCACGAACAGCACAATCGCCAAACTGATCAGGAACCAATGGCGGGAAAGAACGCTTTTCATGCTAGCGGGGTAACCTCAGGTAGTCGGTTCTGCAACGACATTAGGCGAAGCTCGAAGGTAATCGCACTATCGGATGTGCTGGCGTATGATTAAACTGAAAGATTCAAAGTTTTCCCTTGGCCGCTGGTACGCGGTCATGACCTAATTCCAATCGATTATCCCATCAGGGCACCACTGTCTGCCCTCTCAAAACCATGTTGCGTTATTGGACTGCTGGCGAGTCCCACGGCAAAACGTTGATCGCCATCGTCGACGGTTTCCCGGCCGGGATGAGTATCGATACGGATCCGATCGATGTCGAGTTGCGTCGCCGTCAGGGGGGTTATGGCCGTGGCGGACGTCAGCGGATTGAAACCGATCGCGTCGAAGTGCTTTCCGGTATCTGGCACAACCAGACCTTGGGAAGCCCCATCACACTACAGGTGGTGAACAAGGATTACAAGCTCGAACGGTTGGAGGATCTCGAACGACCTCGACCTGGACACGGCGATCTGACCGGAGCTGTGAAGTACCTAGGGTCGATTCGCGGAGTCCTGGAGCGAGCTAGCGCACGCGAAACGGCCGTCCGCGTCGCCGCTGGGGCGCTGGCCAAACAGCTGCTCGAGCAATTCGGCATCCGCACGATCGGCTACGTGGCCGAGTTGGGCGGAACCGTCATCGAGCCACAACCGGGCGACATCGACCAACTCCGCAAGCTCCGCGACGAAAGCATCGTGTACTCACTGAATCCGGAACAAGACGAAGAAATCAAGCAGCTGATTGACGATACGGGCAAGGAGGGGGACACGCTGGGGGGTATTGTTGAAGTGCGCGTGGAGGGGTTGCCGTTCGGATTGGGAACCCACACCCAATGGGACGTCAAGCTGGACGGTCGTATTGCCCACGCCGTCATGGCCGTCCAAGCGATCAAAGGTATCGAAATCGGCCTGGGATTCGAGGCGGCTCGCCGGCCCGGATCGCAGGTGCACGACCCGATCCAATATGACGAGTCGCAGAAAGATAGCCCCAGCTTGGGCTACACACGCCCGACCAACAACGCCGGGGGACTGGAAGCCGGTATGACCAACGGCCAACCGCTGGTCGTTCGCGCCGCCAAGAAACCGATCAGCACGCTCCGCAAGGCGTTGGAATCGATCAACATGGACACGAAAGAGGCCCAGTCGGCCGAGTACGAACGCAGCGACGTCTGCGCCGTGTCGGCCTGCAGCGTCATCGTGGAAAATGTGGTCGCGTTCGAAGTCGCGCGGGCGCTGGTCGACAAGTTCGGCGGCGACAGTTTGATGGAGATGAAAGCGCGTTGGGATTTGTTTCAAGAGATGGCGCGGGAAAGGTGAGGGCAGGGTAGGGCAGTGCAGGGTAGGGTAGGCCTTAGGTTTGTACACATCTTCTACGTTGGATTGCAGATAAACTTTGTCGATTGGGAAACTAACTCGGGGGATTTGGGGGGGACCCCCCCAATGAATCACTAATAGACGTTCCATTATGATTTTCCACGCTCGATATAATCCGCAAACTCAGACGAGCGCGCGCCGGGCGCGTTCGAAAATGGTCGACCACCTAGCACTTCATTGGGGGGTTCCCCCCAAACCCCCCGAGTTTGCCGCAAAACGACTCAAAAGATGTGTATAAACCTAAGGGGTAGGGTAGGGGGATTATGGATTATGGACATTGGTTCACGCTCGTTCCCACGCTGCGAGGCTGTGGATATTTCGTAGGACGGGACTCCGATCCCGTCGTGAGGTGTTTGCAAGCCTGGATACGACAGTCTTCGAGCCGCGGTCCACTAAGCTTTTGTTTAAAAAGTCACAGCCTTTCCGCGTGGGAACGGCTAGCGCGTAGTTTGGTAATGCCATAATCCATAATCCATAATCCATAATTCCCTCACCAACCCATGTTCCGCCTTCGTACACAAAAACTGCTGGTCCGAGGAATATTTCTAGCGATCGGCGTTTTGCCACTGCTGGTAACCGTCACGTGGGCCAGTTTGCGGAACTGGCAAGACTCGGTCGACAAACTTTGCGATCGCTGGTCCGGACAGCTCGGGTTGGATGTCCAGGTAGTCAACATCGAGCATCCGATTCCTCACGTTCTACGGCTAGAGGGCGTTCACATCACCGATCCCGAGTCAGGGCAAGCGGTGCTAATCGGCTCGAGCATCACGATTTCTCAGAAAGACAACACGACAAAGCTCGCTTGCCGTGATCTCGCCGTGCGAATTGGTCATCTTCCTGAGTTGTGGCAAATGCTCAATCGACAGATATTGCGACAGGCGGGTGTCTGGGGGGACTCGATCGAACTCACAGCACCGAAACTCAAGCTGCTAGGCGCCGACCGTGAGTCGCCGCTGGAGCGGCTGGAGATTCGTATTGAAAACTCATCGTTGGGTCGGGAGGCGAATCTACGAATTGATTGGGACAAAGGGGTCGAGCCATCGACCGTACGGATCGTTCGCAAGCGGCAGCTGGAGAAAGCCGGAGAATTGAGTGTCCGCATTGAGATTGACACCGGCCCGCAACCGATTTCCTGCCAGTTGGTCCCCTGGCCACTCGACTGGCTGAAGGGGTTCGGGGCCGAGGCGCAGTTTCGAGGCATCGTGTGGATTGAGGATGGAACACGGCATCCACGCGGCGAGTTGGCTGGTCACATAACGCAGGTCGATTTACAAACTTCGCTGGGGCAACTCTTGCCGTTTCAAATCTCCGGCAGTGTCGATTTGTGGGTGCGATCGTTAGAGTTTGAAAATGGTCGAATCCAACAGCTGGATGCGCGAGTCCAGGGAGGACCGATTTCGGTCGATACCGAACTGGTGACCAGCTTGGCCAGTGAGGTTGGCGCCTCGCTGGAAATCTCGAATGCCTCGCTGGAATCCCTCGGATTCGACGCGGTTCGTTTCGGAATCCAGATGGACAACGACGGAATGCGGCTTCGCGGGTTGGCAGAGGAATCCGCCCAAACCGAAGCTCTGTTGACTGGACCAGACGCGATTCTGCATGCGCCCGCGACTCAACCAGTGGCCACGACGGCATTGATCAAGGCGATCGTACCGGACTCGTCGTTGGAGCTGCCGATCAATTCGACCAGCGAAGCGTTGATGCGCGTGTTGCCTTTGGGAGATTAGGATCCCTCGTCACGAACCTTCCATCGCGCGACGATGACTCCACCACAAACTGAATGGCAACAACCCCAGGCCAATCATCAGCAACTGGCTCATCACAAAAAACGCCAGATTCCGCACCACGCCTTCGGTAAAACCGTAAGAGTGCAGGCCGATTCCCAGCTCGTTGACGCCGAACCACGACCAGCTGGTGGTGATGTTTCCGGCCACCGACAGCACGGCCAGGCCACGATCGCGAACCATTCCACCCCAGCGAGCGTGGAGGATCAAGGCATTCCACAATACGATGATCAGGGCCCCGTTCTCTTTTGGGTCCCAACCCCAAAACCGGCCCCAGGAATCATCGGCCCACAGCCCGCCCAGCACTGTGCCGACAAAGCTGAAAAAGATGGCAAAGCACAACACGCCATAGATCATCCGAGCCAAGTCCTTGCTCGCTGCCGCACTGAGCGACGGCGTGACGACTCCACGCAAGATGTACACGACCCCCAAGGCCCCGGCCAGCAACGTTGTCGCGTAGCCAAGATTGATGCAAATGACATGCGTGGCCAACCAGAATTGCGTGTCCAGAACCGCCTGCAGAACTTTAAAAGTGTCACCATCTCCGGCAAGGTTGTGGGCGATAAACAAGGTGCAAAATCCGCTGAAGGCGGCCACCACATTACCAATTCCCAAACAACCGATCGTGGCGTCGCCCACACGAGAACGTCGGCCGTAAAACCACTCCAACACCAATCCCAAGACGACACAGCCCCAGCCAATAAAGATCGCCGTGGTGTACAGGTTCGTCACTGGAGGCCGACCCGATATGTAAATCCGTGCCACGATCGCATACGTATGCAGAAGTGTTGTCAGGACCAACAACCAAAACGCCATGCGGCCAAGCAGAGTGGGCTTGGCCAACCAGCCCAGCACCGTGATCACAAACGCGATGATGTACAAGACCATGCACAGGTAAAACGGCTTAAATTGGTTAAAGAACACCTCGAAATCGATCTTGGCAAAATTAATATCACTCGGCGCGGCCTGGCGCAAGCCGGCGTGGTAGTTGTTGACTTCGTTGTTGAAGTCCGCCGCGTTGCCACGAGCATACGCGTTGATGATCCCGGCCCAGGAAATCACCCGCTCGTTCACATCGCGCTGAAGAATGCGACGGACATACGCCTTGTCCGCCGCCATCGCATAGGGCTGCCAATCTTGCTCGTCGTCACCGACCGGCACCACCATGGGAAGAGCGCCCAATTTCATCAGTCCCTGGTGCAAGGTCGGCAAAGCCTTGATCGCACGAAGAATGAAATCACGTGTTTGTTCGGCGGATTTGGGGTCGGCTTCCAGCTGCTCTTTGGTAGGCAGCGCGGGAAACTGAATAGGCCGAAACGACGCCTGGAGCCGATCGATCACGGCCAGCCGTTGGGCCAATTCCACTAATTTGCGTTGATACAAGGATACTTGGGTGGGCTCGTCTTTGGACAGTTGCACGGCGTCGCGGACTTGACGGTAAAAATCACCCTTAAGGCGATCGACCTCGGTGGTCGGCAGCCAAATTACACCACCGTCTTCAAACTGCTCGAGGGGCCCACGAATTTCATCCAACGAAAATCGATAGCGAGGACGCCGCTCAAGACCAAGGGTTGCCAAAACCTCCAAGTTATGAATGCGGACAACTTCGTGTTGGGATGCCTCAGGTTTGAACGCGATCAGGTCCAGCAACCAACGAATTGCTGGCTGCTCGTTGCCGGCCTCGTCGGTATAGGTTTGCTTGTCGGAGAGGATGCGCAGGGCATTGCGTGCCAAAGTATCGATCGGCTTGACGCGTCCTTCGAAGACGATCGGAATTTGCCCAAAAGCTTCGGTGTCCATCTCTTCCGCGGCAACTGGAGTACCCGATTTGGCTTTGGATGCGGCATTCCAGATCCAAAAGCCAAAGACGCAGACGACCAGCAATGGCAGAATAAAACCAATATCCGAAAAATTGGACGAACGGTGCTGGTCTCCATTCGTCTTCACTGGAGCCGTCTGCCCATCGTCGCCATTGGATTGGCTCAACTGACGGTTCATGAAACGCTGCAAGGAAAAACTGAAGTGGGTCAGTAAGCCCCAGCCGACGAGCATGCAGGCGACATAGGGAATCATCCAACCGGTATTGGTGACCACTTGCAAATCGGTAATCTCCACACCGCCGGGTGCTAGCGTATAGTTGCTTTGGTAGAACGTCTCTCCTCGGTACCGCAACGGATTGTTCATCCAGATGTGGATCTCGCGATCCATATTCCGGTCCGGGTCAACCAGCCGAACATCCGAAGAGTAGTTCCTGGGTGTGTTTGTGCCAATGTAGTCGTCCTTACTTACATCCGTGAGGGTCATCGAATAGGGTTTGTAGTTGCGTTTGAACCTCAGCGAAACGTTGTAGGTTTTTCCGTCGGCGTCGATCGGCTCGTTAATATCCTGGCGCCCGACCGTGCTGATCGCACCGTCCCCAAACTGTTGGGAGAGCATGTAGGTGTCCCCGTCGGTGTCCCCGCCGGCTTGCTCGTCAAGCTTGGGTTTGACTCGCACGTAACAAGCAGCCGTGTCAACTTCCGATGACGACGCGCCACTGCCTGCCCGACGTGCCCGGGCAACGTAGCGCTTTCCCCAACCTGCCGTGGCAAGATTTTCCGCCTGGAGCTGAGCGACCGATTCTTCTGGGTCGGCGCTTGGATCCGCTTGTTCGTCGCTGGCACTCGCCTTGTTTTTCACCGCCTCGATATCGGTCAGCTGCGAGTTCTTGAAGTACTTGACAACTTCCAATTCAAAAGGCAACAGCTCGTGTGTAATCCGCTTGCCCTCCTTGAGCATGGAATGGGGAATCACAACCACTTCATCGTGCTCAGCATCCGAAGTATCGACGATGGCCAATTCCGTAGTGCGAATATCTCGGGCGAAATTGACCGTCTCGTTTTCAGCGATCGTCATGCGCTCTTCGACGGCGTAGAGACTGACCAGCAGCTCGCCTAACATCACCAGCCCCACGCCCAAGTGGATTAAGACGATGCCGCCACGTCGCTTGAACAGCAGCAAGCAGCCAGTCAGCAAGACGACCGCCGCCGCGGTGCCCTGAATTAATTGCCAGAGAATTCGCAGCGACGAATCGCTCAACTGGGCCGCTTCACCGCGGGTGACAAGATAAAACAACAACGACCCGAGGCCGAGCACCAGGCTACCCCAACCCAACACCGCGGAAAGATTCTTCCAATCCGAGCGAGCCAACATCAACAGGGCGGCTGCCCAACCGACGGCCAACGCCCACTTCATCAGGTCCCACATCATAGGCCATCCGACGATCGGCTCGCCTTGCAGGCCCTCACGGTTATGGCCGCTGGCGATCACCAACCAGGTTACTAACGCCCCGGCGACCATCGCGCCAATTCCCCACCACATCCGCTGGCCCTTCGCCTGAACGCGAAAGCGTACCGCGTGCGCAGCCGTCAAGTTCACGAACATTGCCATACCGATCAGCACTCCACCAGGAAAATAAAAGGCACCACCAATGGTTGGAATGTTGGGAAAGAAGGATCTCGGGAAGAAGATCCTCAGCTCCACCAGTGCAAAGAAGGCGCGGAAGTATTGGTCGATCACTTCCCACATATCTTTTTCGACTTGGGCCAGCGTGCCCACGAAGATGATAAAGATGGCCATGGCGAACAGGACCACGGTCAGTTTGAGAGAAGCCAGCACCTTGAGGCATTGGACCGCCAGTTGCAAAGGCTGAACTCCGCGTTGCGATTCGCGAGAACCTACCCCGGACAACGGGGAGCTGGCGGGGAATGAATCAGTCGACATGGGGACTCCAATAGCATTGTACTCTGGCGAACGCAACTCACTCTATTCTAAAGGGCAACCAATGTCCGTGACACCGCGAATCGCTATCCGTCCAACCTCGCCATCCGTCCAACCTCGCTGTGCGCGGGTCTCTCGACCCCGCGCTAAACGCCGACCGAAGGTCTCCAGCCCCTTCAACAGCGTTAACCTGGCCATCAACCCGAAACGTGGCGGATCCGTCGAGGTTAAACGTTGAATGGCCAGGCGAATGTTATTTGGTAGCGCTGGAGACGTTCGGTCGGCGTTTAGCGCGGGGTCGAGAGACCCGCGCCGAGCGCTTGGGTCAGCATTTTACTCGGTAAATCGTATTGAGCTGGTAAACGAACGGAAGTTTTCGCGTTGCTTCTCCAGTAACCTTCGATCTCCCGTCATCTTAACAAACCAGGTCGTCCCCGGTTTTTCCGCGGAGACGCCGAAAATCGCTTGTCCTTCTGATGTGTCTCCCGCCAATTCGACGTAGTTGCCCGTCACGCCGCCTATCTCGATGTCGCTGGCCAGGCTCTCTAATTCGGCCGCGTCGATTTTGCCTAGATTAATTTGACCACGCCAACGATTCACGTTGGACAACAAATCGCCAGCACGTCCCGGTAAAGGGATAACTGTTATTTTCGCCGATTGATCTCCCTCGGTCACTGAAAAAGCAGCCGCGCGCATGCCTGTCGCTGGTAACACCTGCCAGCCATTCGGTGTCTCATATTCGATCGCCGCCCGGCCGCCCGCACTTGCCGAATCTACAGGGGCTGGTCTGACTGGCGCCGGGTTGGTCCGGTTACCGTCGACAAACGGTGCCATCGGTCTGGCAGAGCCACCCGACCAACCGCGCAAGTCGGCAATTGAAACTTTGCCATCGGAGATTTCCAGCTCATCTATCGAGGAATCTAATTCCTCCTGCGTGATAGGATCCAATTGCAGTTGCCCGCGCCAGCGGTTGACGTTGGACAGCACATAGGCACGCTCATCGCCAGGTGGCAGCGGAAGGGGAATCACGGTTAGCTCGATGGGCTCCTGTTTTTCGCCGAATGACAAAGTGGCAAAACGCATACCGCTGCCCGACTGTTGCTGCCAATCCTCAGGCAAATCCCAACTGGGTGTTTCACCATCGAACTTCACCGACTGGACAAACTCTTGGAACTCGTCGGCATGCGGCGAAATGCGGTCAACTTTCGCGATCGCTTTGAAAAACCAAACTCGATCGTGACGGATGATCGTGGCGGCCAGCATCCGGTCGGTTGGTTCTCCGCTGGGTCTCGGTGGTGGCGCGACCGATTTTGTTTGCGTTGCCTCAGGTGACTTGGGAACCCGGTAGCGGACGATCTCATTGTCGGGCCGACAGCCGGACAGGAGAAACACGCTGATTCCCAACAGGGCAACTGGGAATCGAATGGCAATCGATTGCAACAGCGAGCGAGCGATTGTCCCTGGTCGACTGGGCATCGAGGTACCTTCCTTGCTTGCGTCGGTTTGTGAGGTGCGGGTGGGTAGGGCGGGGGCGAGGCGGTGATGTGGATAACACGGCCTGGCGTACCCCATCCTACAAACCGTATGAAATCGAGTGTCATGAACCATTAGCCCATTAGCCGGAACCGCGAAACGAGCATAACAAGTAAGGCGTGGTAGCAACCAGCCTGATCTACGCGGTTGGGAGGAAGAAGTTCGCGCGAACGAGCGTGTTTCTTCAGCCGCCAAACATGCCGATGATGGTGTCCATGATGGCACTGTTGACGGTGTAGGCTTCGTTCCAGCTCCAGATGCTGCGGATCAGGTCGACGAGCATCATTCCGGTCACGGCCAAGGGGAGCACGGGTAGGAACAATAAGATCACGTCGAAGGCGGTGAAATTGGACTGTGCGGCGGCTGGACCAATTGTTGGCGCTCCGCCCAACGACGCACCTCCGGCCATGGCGGCCGCTTCGGGAGTCCCTGCTAAGCCCGCATCCTCTTCGACTATGCCCGCATCGTCAGCCAATATATCGGCGTCTTCGTACTCATCGGCATCCAGCGCGATGACCTGCGAACCGCTGTCGCTTTCCTCTTCTAGCTCTTCACCATCGACCGGTGTCAGCAAGAAGTCGTCATCCGACTTCAAATCATCGCCAAGGTCAAAGTCCGCTTCGTCGGCGATCTCAAGATCGATTTCCTCGGCCTCTCCCAACTCGAGCGCTTCGATGTCCGATCCGTTCAATCCAACCGGCGGGAGCTCCAAGGAAATGCCGCTATCGGAAGGGGACATTAGATTGATGCCGCTATCGCCGGCGTTGAGCGTGATGTCGCTGCCCCCCGTTGAGACGTCAATGTCGACATCCGATAGATTGATCCCGAGATCAGATCCGCCGCCCAAATTCAGATTGGTCGCACCAGCATCTAAATCGACCTGAGAGTCATCCAGAATTAATACGTCGTCACCACCATCCCCATCGAGGTTGATGAATAAATCGTCGCCGCCACCGTCGATCGAGATCCCTGTGGCGTCCGCGGTCGCGGTCAAGGAAAGTTCGCTACCTGATTCAGACGAAATGTCACTACTCTCGGGCGACAACGTCAGCTCGCTGCCTTCTCCAGGACTCTGCACCGAGCTGTCCGCGGCCAAAGACAATTCGCTTCCAGAACTCTCCAGCGACGAATCCTGGCCTTCGACCAAATCAAGTTCCGCACCGGAGCCTTCGCCGTGCGTATCGCCGGGCTGGGCAACGTGGAGGCCGGCGTCGGCCGGGCTGTCGTCCAACTCGGCCGCAATTTCTTCTTCGGTTGTCACGACCGTGTCAGCGTTGACGTCCAGATCACTGTCCTCGCCATCACCCGTTACGGACGATTTGTTGTGGCCGACCAGCAAGTCACTATTTTCATCCTCCGCATCGCTCTGACCAATGATCGTACTCGAAGCGTTGGGGTCCGATTCTCCCAGCTCTTCTTCACTTACAAGAATGGATTCGACCGGTGGCTCGTTTTCAGCACCATTGACGTCCAACGGCGGTTCGTTATCGTCCAACGATAGCTCAAGAAAGTCGTCCGATTTCGCATCAGGTTCCGGCACATCCACCAGCTCATCCAAGTCAGCGTCGACTGGTGACAAGCCCTCGGTTGAAGCCAGCTCCGGTTCTTCTGCTGGCGGCGCCAACCCGGGATCTCGCAGCTCGATACCACGGACACTAGCGAAACGCTGCAGCTCCGTCTCTTTGAATTTCCAGCTCGCCCCGTCGCGGTATCCGAAGATCTCGTTTTGCGACCGCAGCTGCGTCAACTCTTCAGGACTGAGTCCCAACTTTGCCGCAGCTGTTTCAAAATCGACTAAATTCGCCATCACCAGCCTCTTTCTGCCAATTCACTACTTTTTCAATTGGGCTCGAATGTCCTTAGGTGTTAGATCGGTTTCACCAAAAACATCTAGCAAAAGATCCCAACGGAAGTGTCGCACGCTCTTAAGTTGGATTCTTCCGCTCGACGCACCAAGATGGTACACGGCCATGACACGAGTCCGTTTGTCCACCAAGATGACTTGTTCGCCGCTTTCCATCGGCTGGGTCAGGACGACCAGGTCACCGGGGTCCTGCGTCCCGGCAGGTCGACGGCCCGGCGCAGCGACTTGACCGTAAACCGGTCGAACCAACTCGGTGGCCATCAGGGCTACCAGTCCTAAACCAGCCAAAACCGTAACTCCTACCAGCGTCCTTCGCATCATCACATGTCCCTCCTTGAGCTGCTCACTGTGGGCCTTCCAAGCGAGACTCCGCCACCAGAGCCTCATTGGACCTGTCGTGCCCTACCTATGTTTCCATTCTAAAAGGGCGCAACGTCAATTCAAGACAAATAACAACGACCGCGAAAGGAGCGTCATTACCGGCATAATCGGTGCTCAGTTCAGGATTCTCGGCTGTCGGATCTCGGTTTTGAGGGTTTTGCGGGGTTGTGGGCCTATGGGGCTACGCGATGGCGGTATGAAAATACGGTATTGACAGGGTCAATCTGGAATTTGATGCGGTCATTTTTTCCCATCATTCCACCAATGTGGGATGAGACCCAACCAACCACAAAGCTGAATTTTTATCGCGCCGGGATACAGATCCTAAAGGGA
>Ga0310121_10000755_pt1 | contig 34643 bp, 25 predicted proteins | sample CB27_Tmax_986_MG_FD_203504 | JGI IMG/M metagenome (GOLD analysis project Ga0310121, IMG submission 203504) | Marine microbial communities from Western Arctic Ocean, Canada - CB27_Tmax_986 | ecosystem: Environmental > Aquatic > Marine > Oceanic | place: Canada: Western Arctic Ocean | collected...
CCCAAGCCGGGGTGCCGGCGAACGGCGAGTTTGATTTCGAGTTCCGGCTCTTCGACGCGGCCTCGGCGGGTAACCAGCAGGGCCCCATCGTTGTACTCGATGACGTTTCCGTCAGTGGTGGGCTTTTCGCCGTCGAGTTGGACTTCGGCACCGGAGTCTTCAGTGGCGATGCCCGCTGGCTGGAGATTCGGGTTCGACCGGGGGATGAGACCGGCGGCTTTACGCTCTTGCACCCGCTCCAGCGACTAACGGCGACGCCATATGCTCTGCATGCCGCTTTGGCGCAGACGGCGGTGGAGGCCGCCAACGCCACGGACGCCGACCAGCTCGACGGGATGGATTCCGCCGCGTTCGCGGCCGCGTCGCACGACCATGACGCCGCCAATCTGAGCTCCGGTGTGCTGGATGACGCGCGTATCTCGGTCAGCATCGCGCGGATCGGGGATATCTTGCCCACGGTGCTGGCCAGCGACGGGGTCGATAGCGGATTAGACGCCGATACGCTCGACGGAGCGGATTCCGCGGACTTTACGACCGACACCGAACTGACCAATGGTCTGGCGCAAAAGGCCGAGCTGGCCCACGGCCACAATTTGCAAGACCTGGGCGGGGCGGTCACCGATACCCAGGTGCCGGATGATATTACAGTGAACAACGCGGCTATGGCCGGGCTGGCTGCCGATTCCGCGCTGCTCGGGGGATTGATGCCGGCCCAATACGCGACCGACGTGGAGTTGGGAGCGGGTCTGGCCGACAAGGCTGATCTCGGTCACCTTCACAACCTCCAAGCCTTGGGTGGGGCGGTCACCGATGCCCAGGTGCCCGATGGCATCACGGTCGACAACGCGACGATGGCGGCTCTAGCCGCCGACGCCGACCTGCTCGACGGGATGGATTCGGCGGAATTCTCTGCGGTGGCGCATGATCATGACACGAGCTACTTCACCGAGACCGAACTCGCCACCGGCGGTGGCGGAGGTCAGGTGCACTACGACAACCTGCTTGGCGTGCCGCCGATGGTGGGAGATTCTCATTCGCTCGACGCAAGCGACGGCGATCCGGTCGACGCGGTCTTCGTCGACGCGGAGGGCAACATGGGGATCGGCACGACAGCGCCGACGGCGGGGCTGCACGCCGCTAAAACCGGGCCAGCGTCAGTTGAACTCGAACTGCTGGCCGAGGTCTCCGATGGCGACGGGACGTTCAGCCGCCTTAACGACGTCTACTCGGTCTTCGTCTCGGGGACGACGGCTTACGTCGCCTCCAACGACGACGATTCGCTCACGATCATCGACGTGAGCGATCCGACGAATCCGACGCTGCTGTCCGAGGTTTATGACGGAGACGGGACGTTCAGTCGCCTGGAGGGGGCTCGATCGGTCTTCGTCTCGGGGACAACAGCCTATGTCGCCTCCTTCGGCGACCATTCGCTCACGATCATCGACGTGAGCGATCCAAGGAATCCGGCACTGCTGGCGGAAGTCTATAACGGTGACGGGACGTTCACCCGCCTCAACTGGGCCGTCTCGGTCTTCGTCTCGGGGACAACCGCTTACGTCACCTCCTACGGCGACAATTCGCTCACCATCATCGACGTGAGCGATCCGACGAATCCGACACTGCTGTCCGACATTTATGACGGAGACGGGACGTTCAGTCGCCTTAACGGGGCTAATTCGGTCTTCGTCTCGGGGACAACCGCTTACGTCATCTCCTACGGCGACGATTCGCTCACCATCATCGACGTGAGCGATCCGACGAATCCGACGCTGCTGTTCGAGGTTTTTGACGAAGACGGGACGTTCAGCCGCCTGGACGGGGCCTTATCAGTTTTCGTCTCGGGGACAACGGCTTACGTCACCTCCTACGGCGACGATTCGCTCACGATCATCGACGTGAGCGATCCGACGAATCCGACGCTGCTGTCCGAGGTTTTCGACGAAGACGGGACGTTCAGTCGCCTAGAGGGGGCTCGATCGGTCTTCGTCTCGGGGACAACAGCCTACGTCGCCTCCTTCATCGACGATTCGCTCACACTAATCGACGTGAGCGACCCGATGACCCCGACGCTATTGGCGGAGGTTTATGACGGAGACGGGACGTTCAGTCGCCTTAACGGGGCTGGATCGGTCACCGTTTCGGGGGCAACAGCTTACGTCGCCTCCCTCGATGACAATTCGCTCACGATCATCGAGACCCCGCCTCCTCTTTACTTAAAGGCCGACGGCGATACGCTGATTTCGGGTGGGGCCGGCTCGGTCCGGCTGACGATCGAGGCCGACACCGACGATAGCGGCGAGAGCGACCAACCGCGGCTCACGATGCTCCAGGATGGTGGGCTCATTCGTGCCGACGCGGGCTTCTTCGGCGCCACCGACGACTTCGAGATCCGGACGCGGGGGACAGCCGCCTCGGACATTCTGCTCAATCCGCGTGATAACGTCGGTATCCACACAACCGATCCGACCAACCCGCTCCAGGTTGGCTCCGACGCAACCAACGGCAACGCCGCGCACGTAACCGCCGGCGGCGTTTGGACCAACGGCTCGGACCGCAACTCAAAGCAGAGATTCAAGAGGATCGACAAGCGAGAGATTCTGGAGAGAGTAGCGGCGTTGCCCGTGACGAAGTGGCAATACAAAGGCGAACCCGAAGCCGTGCGCCATATCGGACCGATGGCCCAGGACTTCATGGCGGCGTTCGGGCTCGGAGCCTCGGAACGCCACATCGGCACGCTCGACGCCGACGGCGTCGCCCTGGTTGCCATCCAGGGGCTTTATGACGTGATGAAGGCCGAGCTTGAGGAGAAGGACGCGCAAATCGAGGCGCTGGAGGCTCGCTTGGCGGCGCTTGAAGGAGCGTTCCAGGCGGAGGAGCGTCCTTCGGTCGATGTCACTAACCTCGAAAAGAAGTCGAACGTGGTGGAACGTTGACACCCCCACCCTCCTCCGTACGAAAAGGCAGGGGGGGATGGGGCGAGAATAATAGAATACCGTGACGGGCCAGGAATCGCGTTGACCGAACCGGGTAGGAAGGCTGACAATTTGACTTGGGGGCGACCGGGCGGAGTCATGACCGACCGGCGGCACTTCACCCCTTGGCGTGCCATCGCCCCCATCACTCTCCCCAGCCAAGGGGTTCAGGACTTCGCATGACCAAGGGGGCGGTCCGATGACACCCACGAAACAGAAGAAACCGGATCGCGTCCCGGAAAACCCGGTTAAACTTTCGGACCCGATCAAGGTTTACCATCCCAAATTTTTGGGCTAAGCGACCTTCGAAATCATTGAGAACTGTGAGGAACTCAGGAGGTTCCTTCACAACCCTGCGGCCTTTGAGACGAGCGACAGGATTATGCGGCTGCTTGGTACGGAACACCGCGATGGGGTCCGCGTGATGGGCTTGTTCACGTTCAAAGACAAGGAAGGCTGGATTCATTTTAATCCAAAGATCGCTGAACCAGGCCTTTTCCTCAGGCAAAAGGTTGAATGCTGGATCAGATATATGGGGCCTTGTTTGGATCAAGGGTTCTTGGCGGAAATCAGGGGCTATTGGTATCCGGCAAGCTTTGCGGATGTGAAAGACCACGAAGACAAACCGATCCGCCAGGCGCTATACGAAAAATCCAGAAAGAAAAGTTTGATCCCGAATATAGACGGCGATTACTTAACGCCGCGCCCCCTAACCGGATTTCCCCCAATCTATTGGGGCACATTTGACTTTACGTGCTTTCCCGAAATTCAATTGAATGGGATCCACGTCTTTTCGGGGGGGGAGCGGCTTATTTCCGTTCCAGTTCGCCGGCCAGGCCGAAGAGGAAATCGTTGATCGTCTGCTTGTCGCCGGCGGGCGGGTCGAGATAGCCGGCTCCCATGAACTTGTAGCTTTCGCTGATCATGTCCGCGGAGTTTGCGGGGGGTTTGCGGGCGAAGTTATGTTTGCCGTATTGGTAGAAAGCCGTCGCCAGCCGACTGAACTGATCGCCGGCGAGCGAGCCTTCGGAGAGGGTGGATGCGTCGAGACAATTCTGGAGTTGGTAGGACCCATCGGCTTGGATCGTCAGGCGGCGACAGAGCCCGGCGATGCCGCCCGAGCGTTGCCAGACGATACGGGGCGCGGGCTTGAATTGGTCCAGCAGCGGGACCATGCGGATGCCCGAACCCGCTCGATTCGTATGGAAGGCATGGATCCCATCGCGGGCGCGAAGGATCACGCGGTAACCCGCCACAAGCGCCTGGGTGCACATCTCGCCGGGTTGCGCAAGCTCCAGGCACCCGTCCTTGAACTGTCTTTGTTGAAAATGAGCGATCGTGATATCGTAAATATCGATGGCCAGTTCCCGGCCCAGGTGTTGGCGGGCCGCTTCAACCGCGGCCGGGGGTTCGTCCTGTGTCAGCTGTTCGGGCGTCGTGGAGGGCTGAGGCGTTTTCCCCTCCGCCTTTGATTTCTCGGGTGGCCTGGTCGGTTCCGAGGTCGGCGCATCCGTTTTAGGAGGTGCTTCGATTTGCGTTTCCGATGGCGTTTCCGGTGATGTTGGCGTCATTTCCGATTCGCAAGCTCCCAAGCCCAGCGCGCAGCAAACTATCAGAATGGTGAAGAGCGCGTGTTGTTGCGTTATGATTGTTCACTCCCCTCGAATCCGACTATTGGTAAATCTCCCATAGAGAAATGCTGTTCTCCGGCGGGACGCCCTGGGCGAACCAAACGGGATATTCGAATCCCTCGGCGAACAGCTCGGGCTCGCCAGCCGCGCTGATCTTGTCCGGCCCGAGCGCAATTGTCCATACATCGGGAATCGATGCCTGGAAGGTCTCATCAAAGTGAGTTCGCCGGAAGACCATCATCTGGTCATCGACCGAGTAGTCGGCGAAGGCGAAATCGGCCCCATTTTTGAAAATCACGTTGACCTGGCCGCTGAACAGGTCGATCCCCAAGACGTCGTTGGTCATGTTGACGGGGTCAAAGAACTCGACCGACAGGATGTTGTGGTTGGTCGAGGCCAGCAGCGGGTTGCCAATGCTCACCCCCTCGGACGGCGGGGACAGGATGCGAATGATCTGGCCGGTCTGGGTATCGAGCAGGTTGACGTCCCAGAAATCCTGGCTCGTGTCATTGGGGTCGGGCCGGTTGAGCGCGTCGTAGAACAGGAATCGTTCGTCGACCCACGTCATGGTGTCCGAGAACAGGACGATGTCCTGAGAAACCCCCTCCACGGTCGTCGGATGGACCAGGTCGTACAGCGTGGTTTGACCCGACGCCAGATCAATGGTCCAGATGGTGTTCTCCGCGACGCTGCGGACGAACGCAACCTTACCCCCGAGTGGAGAGATCGCTACCGAGGAAAAACCGAAATCGAGAGAATTGTTGAGAAGCTCTTCGATCCACTGACCGGATTGTTCATCGAAGAAGAACCAGCGCAGGGCAAAGGCCGAATCGGTGAAAACAATCGCCTGACCGAAGGGATCGACGGCGATCGGGCGGCCGGTGTTGAAATTGATTACGGTATCGCTCAGCGGGTTGGCCTCGAGCGTGTTCAGGTCGGCGAGCCAGAGGTTGCCATCGAACGGATTGGCGAGGACCATGAACTCGGCACCGGCCACCGGAGGATCATCGGGGGGCGGCGGCGTGCCAGTGCCCTCGGTGATCCCTACCTGGTCGAAAGCCGACTTGACGGCGTTCTGTTCCGCCGAGTTTTCGCCGAACAGGTCGCCGGCCGCCCGGACCAACGCGATCCGCGCGTCGATGAACTGCGACTGCTGCATAAGATACATCACCAGCGCGCGGTAGTAGATCTGCTCGGTCCGCTCGCGGTCGAGGGCCATGATCAACAACGCGCAGGCATGGTTGGGGATGCCCGAGTTGACGTGCACGCCGCCGTTGTCCTGGTCGATCGTGAGATTCTGGAACTGACTCATATCGGCCGGCTGCCAACCCGACTGGCCCTGGTTCAGGCCCTGGTTGGGGTTGGCCATGTCGCGCATCGCCCCGGTGGGGAAAAACTCCGGCCTGACGACGTCCTCGCCGAGCTGAAAGTCGTCGCGATCGAGCATGATCCCGAAGACATCGGCGAACGACTCGTTGAGCGCACCCGATTGGAAGCGGTATTCGAGATTGGCGGTCTCCTGGATCACGCCATGACTCATCTCGTGGGCGGCGACGTCAAAGGACTCGGCCAACGCGGTGAAGGCCATGTTCCCATCCCCGTAAAACATCGCCTTGCCGTTCCAGAAGGCGTTGTCCATCGGCTGGCCGCGGTCGGTGGTGTGCAGGAACGAGAACAGGGCATCGCCCTTGTCGTCGTATGAATTGCGCTGATGGGTACCCAAGAAATAGGCATAGACCTCACCGGCGTTGAACAGGGCCGAGACCGCCGAGGGGTCGCTCCACGAGTTGGCGTCGGTCGAGCTGATGTTGGAGGGATTGAAGTTCTGGCCCGGCTCGGTGTTTTGCGCGGTCCAGGAGGTGACCACCCCCCGGGCGTTGGGACCGATGATCTCCTGGCTGCTCTGCCCGGCGACAAACATTTGCCGGGTCGTGTCGGCCATGAAGAAGTTCGTGCCGACGTTATAGACGTTGAGCGTCCGGTTCTGGCCCCCCAGGTCCACGCCGGAACCCACCACGGGGCCGTCGGAATTGGCGGCGTTGTAGAACTCCAAGTTCTCCCCGGTTCCGGCATGAATGAAGAAGCGATACCAGTCCACGACGTTGGGCCGCACCTCGACGACCCAGACCAATTCGAGGGGCGTCGTCGGGTCCGGTTGCCAATAGGCGAGATCTGCCGTCGGCTCGCCGTAATCCAGGATCTCGGCGAGTTGGGGAGGAATGGCCTCAACGCGGTCTTTCTCAACCAACCGCCGGTGGGCGATTTCGATCGCCGTTTTGGCCGACTGCTTGGGTTTTTGGGACAGGGAGGAACTCGGCGTAGGGTGGATGAAGCAATTGATCGAGCGCAGGTTGCCCGCGGCGTCGAAGTGGGCGAATAGCTGCCGTCCCCATATCGGGATGTCCCCGTGGCACTGAACGAAACGGACGTGGGTCATGCCGAGCGCATCGATGTCGGTCGCTTCCAGAACCAGCTCCTCGGATGGGTCTTTCAAGCCGAACAGGTTGGATTGGGTTGCCACGTATCGCCGCGCCAGTTGGGCGGGGGCTTCACCGGCCCGCTTGGCGGCCAGCGGCTTGCCCGTCTCGGGAAGCTCCACCGCAATGACGCCTCGTTTACGATCCAGATAAACGCGCTTATCGGGGTGCCGGTAAACCTGAAGATCGGGTCGTGATTGGGCCCATTGCGCGAATTGAGAGGTCGTCGCCTTGGCCCGATTGGCCAGGAGGCCGCGCTTGTGGTAGGCCTGGCTCAGTTGGCGGGCCGTCTCCTGGATCTGGCGCGGGTCGGCTTTGGCGTCCGGGCGCGCGGATCGGCCCGACCCTTCAGACGGCCAATTCGGAGGGATCGCGCTGGCGGGACGACCGAACGCGAGACACAGCAACAGAAGCGCGTGAGCGTAACGCTTCAGAAACAAGCGCGTCTGACGCCGGCGACTCGTCGTTCGGGGCCTACGGCGTGAATGAGTATCGGGGCGCGGTCGATTCTCGATGGCGAAATGAGATTCACTCACGGCTTTAATGCCTCCTCCCAGCGCGGTGTTCCTGGTCGCTAAAGACTACCCTCCGTTTCGATCAGACAATCTGACACGACCGCCCACGATTAGTAAAGGCCCAGATTGAGGCCCCCGACTCCCGCAGGGGCATCTCAAGGAGCCGCAAGATGCGCCCTCGCCGGCTTTTGGAGATGATTGGAACTGGCATTCATCTCGGTGGCTTGGTATGATATGAATGTGGTCTTGCGAACGTGACGATTGCCAGGCGGGTGTTGTTTTATCCGTGGTCATGATTGGTACACGCGCGGGGCGCAATCCTATTTAGGGATGATGGGAAATCGAATCGCCGCAACTCATTCTCGAAGACATTTACCGCCGGGTCCGGCGCTTCTGGACGCTGGCACTGTTCATGCCCATCATTTATCTCCTGTTGGCGTGGATGATGGAACACTGGCGTTGGGTCGAGACTTATGAGGGGGCCGCCCATCCCTGGGACGTGCCGACCGTGCGTGGGATGGTCGGCGGACTGGCCGTCACCTTGTTGCTCTCACTGGCCTGGTTCCGCGTGCGACGGACGTTCAGCCTGCGTCGCCCCGAGACCGACCAGTTTGGTCCGCTCCGCTTCTGGACGCGCCAATTCTATCTCATGGTTACTTTCTCCGATGCGCTGGCCTTTCTCGGACTGATCTACTTTTTCGTCTCCGGGCGTCTGTGGGCATTGTTCGTCGGCGGGGCGCTGGCCTACCTTGGATACGCGCTGACCTACCCCACCTATGGCGATTTGGACCGATTGCGGGAGAGCCGCCCCTGATAAGGTCCGCCGGCGCGGGCGTCACCCTCGCGCCGGCGATCAATCGGGGATGAAATCGCTGGCGCGGAAGAGGTCGCCCCTGCTGATCGTGCCGTTGGTCGGGTCGTAGAGCGTGTAATCGAAACCTTCGACGCTGCCGAAGAAGAGTTCATACGAATAGCCGGGATAGAAACGCAGGGGATTCATGTCGTCCTGGCGATCGGGGCCGTCGCTGCTCAGCGCCCAGCGCGCGGCGTTTTCGAGCGGGGTGGCGCCGTAAGTGTACATTCCGGATCGGAATCGTCCGAACGAGGCTTGGGCATCGGTCGACTTGAACGGATCGAGTGGGATATTCGTGAGATACGAGATCGGGGTCGTGAGCGGCCGGAAGCGCCGGAAGCGCGGACCGAGCGCCACCGGGGCGGGCGGATACTGGTTGTTGTCCGCCGCGTAGGTCTCCAAGCCGGTCGCCATCGTTCTCAGATCGCTTTTGACCCGAGAGATCCTCGCCCGTGTCTGGGCCTCGAGAAAGTTGGGCAGGGCGATGACGGCGATAATCGCGATGATCGCGACGACCACCAGCAGTTCGATCAACGTGAAACCGCGATGCTTGCCAGACATCTTTCTTGCCTTTTGGATTTGAACTCGCTCCCCATACAAAAGACCCGCGCGACTTTCCAGCGGATAGACCGATGCCCGCACTCCCACTCCTTGCGTGACAAGCTCCCCGCAAATCTCCTTGGATAACGAAGGCAATGCGGCGAACCCAATCGGGCCTACCGAGACGGCGGCGACGACGGGGGACTCCCGCCACTTCCGCCACCCCCGCCAAACATGCGTCCGAAACCTCTACCCCCGCCGAAACCGCCGTCGCGCATCCGGTCCTGGATGCGGTTTTGAAGCGTATCGAAATCCTCGGGGCTGAGCGTCTTGCGCATCCGCTCCATCCTTTGGCTCATGCGCTGAGCCATCATTTGCATGAACTGCGCCTCTTGCTCGGGCGTGGCGATCTCGCGCATGGCATCCATCCGCCCGCGCCAACCCTCTCGCCCTTCGGGGCGCCCTTGCGCCCACAGCTCGTCCATCTTGGCCTTCTGCTCATCCGTGAAATTGAGACCCTCCATCATCTCCTGGCGGCGCTTTTGGCGTTCTTCGGGGCTGCGCGGGTGCCTGGGCCTCTCGGGCGGAGCAACCTGTTCCCGACCCACCGCGACGACCGGTTCGGGAGGCTTTTCCGGAATTCCCCGGAACTTGTCAAACAGTGTCCAGCCATAGACGCCGCAGCCTAGCAGGAGGGCGACCAGGACGAGGACCTTAACGCTGTCGGGTATCATCGGCGTTTTCGTGGGTTTAGGTTTCACTGCCATGGGCTCCTTTCTTCCACCGGTGAGGATACGTCCGGCGTTCGCGCGGCGCAACCAAATCCAGTTTCGGCTGGATGGGTGCTGGTCTCCGCGTGACAGAGCACATTTCATGCCATCGGAATCAGACGCGGCCGCCGCGGCGCTTCATGACGGGTTGTCGCCGTGGGAGAGTTACATATCCGAGCGGGCCGAGACGGGCGCCGCGTGACCCTGGAGCCGATTCTGGTAGGTTTGCTTACGCTCTTCGAGGATTTCTTTAAGTTTCTGGTAGCGCTCGGCGAGGACCTCGGTGAACAGATCGTTCTGATTCTCATCAAGGACGCCGCGATGTCGTCTAAGCGCTTGTACCAGGCGCTGATAGAAGGCGTCGGAACAATTTCGGATATCGATCAGATGCGGCTTCAACGTTTCCGTTGACAGATCATCCTGGGCCATCCGCTGGGCGAGCTGGACCATGCAATCGATCGACACGACGCGCCGGTTCCATTCCTCCTCATCCCACCGGCGGCGTATCTCGGCGAAGAGGTCGCGCTGCTCGGGTCTCAGGTTCAGGCGGCCCTCATCGAACACCAAGAGGTGTTCTGTTTTGACCGGAAGGGGTTCGATTTGGTACGCATCATTCCGGGATGTCTCCCGCAACGCCAGCGCGGCGATGAGAACGGCATTCAGACCTAACGAGAAGGCCAACAGCCCGTTCCGTTTGGGCGAGTTCATGGTCGCGGCTCCCACGGGGAATCTTCAACGATCCCGGCGATGCGCCCGATCGTCTCGGCCTGTTCGGGGACAAGCGTCGTCACCAGCATCTCTCGCATCCCCGCATCTCCGTAGAGTGGTCCCGGAGCGTCCCCCCGACCCACGACTCCGAGCAGCACCAACCCGGTCAAGACGCCGCCAAAGACCCAAGCCGCGGTCGCCATGACCGGCCGGTGCAAGAAAGCCAACCACGACACCGGGCCGGGCCTTTGGGGGGTTAGATCATGCCGGACCCGTTCCATGACCCGCTCGGCGATGGCGTGGCCGCGATGTTCGTCGAGGTTGGGCGCGGCCCACTTCTCCAACAGAGAATCCACCTCGCCGAGGGCCTTGAACTCTCGGAGCAGATCCGCTTCGGCCTGCATGTGGTCTTGGAGGGCTTCGGCAACTGGGGGGGGTAGTTCGCCGTCATGGAGTGCCGACAGACGCTCCAGCTCTCGCTCATTTCGCTCGTTTGGGTCCTGCTTCATGGCGTGGTATCTCTCCCATACGCTTATTACGGGCCAGCCGGCGGTATCTTACGCGCGGCCCTCGATTTGGTGAAAAATCTCGTGCGCTTGCCGTTCATCCCGTGCTTTTGGCCCGGCCGCGCGGGCTGGGGGCGCTGCCTTCCTGGAGATAGCGATCCAGTTCACGGCGCAACTGGCGGCGCGCCCGATAGATCAATTGCTCAACCGAACCGAGAGAGCAGTCCAGCGTCTGGGCGATTTCCTTGTAGCTCATCCCCTTGAAGCGGCTCAGCTCGAGTGCCAGGCACTGGTTGACCGGCAGGCCGGCCAGGGCGCGCTCCAGGGTCTCGCTCAGCTCCGCCTCGCGGGCGGCCCGATCCGCGCGGTCGCCCACGGGAGCGGCCGTCGGGGGAATCGCCTCCTCGTTGACCAGTTGGGGACGGCGGGCCGTACGCCGATAGTGGTCCAGACAGAGCCGCGAAGCGATGCGGAAGAGCCAAGTCGTGAACTTGCCGCCGGCCACGTATTGCGTGCGCGCGCGCCACAACCTCCAGAAGGTCTCCTGGGTCAATTCTTCGGCCGCTCCCTCGTCGCGCACGCCCCTGACGATGAATCGGAACAGCGGGGATTGCCAACGCGCCATCAGCCGCTCCAGGGCACTCGAGTCGTCCCGGGCGAGTTGGGCCATGAGCTGATCGTCTTCGGAGGGTAGGGAATCAGGCGGCATCATCGGGCGGCAATCGGCGCCTTGACCATCAGCAACAGACTCCTAAGCGACTCACCCACCCCAGGCGGCGTAACGGAAGCGACCATTGAGGCGACCTGGACCTTCATGTAATACATCAAGCATCAAGACTGAAGGTAGCCACACCCCGACACCGGCTTCATCCATTCCCGAACAGTCTGAATCGCAACCCGGAGCGAGGATCAACCTATCCGCCGGGTTGCTCGACCGGTCGGCCGATGATGATTTCGACGCGTCGATTGAGGGCCTGGTCCGCGTCGTCTTCCCCCGCCACGATGGGATTGAAATAAGCCCGTGAGATCGCCTTGAGGTTCCCGCCGGCGATGCCCCCCTCGCTCATCAGGTAATCCCGGACGCGGTCGGCGCAGGCGAATCCGAGTGCCCAATGGTCGGCGAAGGGCAGGTCCCCGATCGGTCGATCGTCGGTATGGCCCTCGATTCGGATATCGCGCTCCGAGAACTTCTTGAGGGTCCCGGCGACCGGATCGAGCAACGCCTTGGCTTCGGGCGAGATGATCGTCGAGCCGGCATTGAACAGAGCATCGGTGGGTAGAATGATGTGAAGTCCGGAAGAGTCGAGTTGGGCCTTCGCGCCGTCGGCCCCGGGCGCGTCGGCCAGTTGCTTGCGCAGGGAATCGGAGGCTTCGCCGAGGGCTTGGTCCTCGGCCAAGTTGGGGGGCAGGGCCGCCTGGACGGCTGTTTCGATATCGACTTTCTTTTGCGCTTCAAAGGCCTCCATCTCGGCCTCCTTTTCCGCCGCGAGGGTCTCGATCTGTTCCTTCAAGCCGTCGCGTTCGGTCACGAGGGCATCGAGAGTCGCTTTGTCGATCGTCGGTTTGAACGCCTCGATCTCCTCCAGCTTGGCTTGGAGTTCGTCCGCTTGTTTTTCGCTCTGTTCGAGGGCTTCGGTCTTTTCGGCGAGGGAAGACAGCGTCTCGGCCACCTGGTCTTCGAGGCCGCTGATTTCCAAAACGAGATCACCTCGCTCCTCGATGACCTGACCCAGCGTTTTCTTGTCCTCTTGGCGGGCGGCTTGCTCCGCGATGATCGCATTGTCTCGCGTCGCGACATCCTGCTGGAGGAGCCTTGCCTGTTCGCTGAGGTCCTGTTTCTCGACCTTCAACGCGGCCACTTCCCGGGTCAGCTCGCCGCCGAGCGTTTGCTCCTCGCGCAGCTTGACGTTCAGGCCGCTGATCTTTTCGAGCGCGGCGTCCACTTCGGCCTGGAGCGAGTTGATCTTTCGATCTCGCGCGGCGATTTCGGACCTGGCGATGGCCTTGCTCTCTTCGGCCTCACTCTGAAAGGCGTTGAATTCATTCCGCGTCCGGCGCAGTTGGTCGCTCAGTTCCCTTTCCTTCTGCGATTTGAGTGTTTGGGCTTTATCCAGTTCACGCTGGAGTCGGTTCTTCTCCTTGCCCGCCTTGGCCAGCTCCTCGTTCATGATTTCATTGATCTTGTAGTAGTTGGCCTGGAACTCCTCGTTCTCCTTCTCCAGACGCGCGATCTTCTCGTCCAACAGGTCCGAGCGTTCACGCAGGACTTGCGTCTCCACACAGCCGCAGAGGGCGACCAGACACGCCAGGAGCGGCGAATATGACAGGAAGCGACCGAGAGGACCCATGGCTTTAGTTTGCTCGCTCGATATGACGTTCATCAGACATTCTTATCCGCCTTGCCCATACGCCCGTTCCCACCTGCGCCAGATAGATCCGGCGCCCTACGCCAAGGGTTGGCGCCGCGCGACGAGGGTGCCGTCTCGGTAGACGGGGCTGCCGACGACGAACGTCATCACCGGGCGGCCGATCAATTCCTTCCCGTTCCAGGGGCAGTTGCGTCCCTTGCTCTGAAAGGATTCGGGTTCGACGGTCCAGGCCCGTTCAGGGTCGAAGACCGCCACGTCGGCGTCGGCCCCATCCGAAAGCGTCCCCTTGGGCAGCCCGAGCAACCGGGCCGGATTGATCGTCAGCTTGGCGATCACGTCGCTCATGGAGAACAATCCCGAGCGCACAAGGCCGGTGTTGAGGACGCCGAACGCCGTTTCCAGCCCGATGATCCCGTTGGGAGCGTCGGTGAACATCAAGTCCTTTTCCATGACCGTATGCGGGGCATGGTCGGTTGCGATCACCTCGATCGTCCCATCGCTCAGCCCCTCGATCAGGGCCAGCCGGTCATCTTCGGTCGATAGCGGCGGGTTGCACTTGAAGTGCGTGTCGTAGGTCTGGGCGTCCTGGACCGTGAGGGCCAGGTGATGGGGCGTGACCTCGCACGAGATACGCACTCCGCGCGCCCGAGCTCGCCGGATGAAATCGAGCGACGCCTTACTGCTGACGTGGCAGATGTGAATCCTGCCCCCGGTGAACTCGGCGAGGTCGACGTCACGCGCGACCTGGATGCTCTCGGCGGCCGAGGGCCAGCCGGGCAAACCCAGACGGGTCGCCACCTCACCCTCGCGAATCACCCCGCCCTCGGCCAGGTTCAGGTCCTCGCAATGGTCGAGAATCAGCGCGCCGAACGTGACCGAATACTCCAGGGCCCGGCGCATGACCTGATTGTTCATGATCGGGCGGCCGTCATCGGTGAATCCGACGGCCCCCGCCTGGAGCAAATCGCCGAACTCGGTGATCTCCTCCCCGCGCTGCCCTCTGGTGACGGCCGCGTAGGGAAAGACGTTGACGGCGGCGTCGGTCTGGGAGCTCGAGAGGATGAATTTGACACCGGTCTGGCTGTCGATGACCGGTTCGGTGTTGGGCATCGGGCAGACGCTGGTGAAGCCCCCCGCCGCCGCGGCCCGGGTCCCCGTGGCGATCGTTTCCTTGTCCTCGCGGCCGGGCTCGCGCAGGTGGACGTGCATATCCACCAGCCCTGGCGTAACCAGCCGCCCCTCCAGGTCGAGAGCCTCGTCGACGCGGTCGGGTGCCGACAGAGCCACCCGGCCATCCACCAGCCACAGGTCGGCGACCTCGTCGCGTTGATTGGCTGGATCGATGATCCGACCTCCTCTAAGATGATAACTGGCCATGCATTGCACTCTTCAACGTGTTTTGCGACAAGGCGCGGGATGAGGGCTCGTGGGAGAATCGGCCGGGACCGTCAACCAAGCCTCTGAGGGGCCGTTCGCAAGGGCAGGCCGGGGGTCCCCTCTTCCCCGATTCCCTCCGATCCAACCCACTCACATCTAATCACCCCGATACTTCCCCACCACGGCTTGAACTTCAAGGGCCATTTTGAAGATCGGCGCGGCTCGCCTCCGCGCTTCCGCGCGGCATTGGTTCCCCGCTTGACATTCCACCGCGGGATTGGCAAAGTCGCCTGTTATGCTGGTTATCCCGACCTGGCGGTTGGGCGAGAGGGATGGCGGTCGCGGGTTGCCCGGTCGGCGCGCCGTGGGGATAAAGCGGGAGTCAGGTTAAGTTGGCGCTCAATTACGAAGCATTGGTGGATGGGGCCTACAATCATAATGCCTCCGATATCCACCTCTTGCAGGACAGCCCCACATTCGTTCGCATCGACGGGGTGATGCGCCCGGTCCAGGGTACTCCGGTCACCCGCGAGGATATCGAGGGTTTCCTCAAGGAAATCATGAACAGCGCCGACGTCGAGACGCTCGAAAAGCGGCGGGGGGCCGATTTCGCCTGGCAGCCCGACGACCGCATGCGGTTTCGGATGGCCGTTTACTATGAACGGGAGCGGTTGCGGATCGTCATGCGGCTGATCAAGATCAAAATCGCCTCGATCGATGACCTGAATCTGCCCGACATCGTCAAGGAGATCGCCGGCTGGCACCGCGGAGTGACGCTGCTGACCGGCGTGACCGGCTCGGGCAAGTCGACGACGCTGGCGGCCATGATGAATTATATCAACTCGCGCGAGAGCCGTTGCATTATCACGATCGAGGACCCCATCGAGCTGATCCACGAGAACATCAAGTCGGTCGTCAGCCAGCGCGAGGTCGGGCGCGACGTCGAGAGTTTCCGCCACGGGCTGGTCCAGGCGCTGCGCCAGGACCCCGACGTGATCCTGATCGGCGAGATGCGCGACCCCGACACGATCAGCACCGCCCTGCGCGCCGCCGAGACGGGCCACTACGTTTTCTCGACGATGCACACCAGCAATGCCCTGCACACGGTCGAGCGCATCCTGTCGGAATTTCCCGAGGGCGAACACGCGCTGTTGCGCGATCAGCTCGCCAACAACCTGCGCGCCACGATCACCCAACGCCTGGTGCGCCGTGCCGGGGGGCGGGGGCGCGTCGCGGCGCTGGAGATCATGGTCGTCACCACCACAATCCGAAAACTCTTGAGCGATAACGAGATTCCCTCCATTGCCACGGTCATCCGCGAACGGCGCGACGGCAACATTTTGTTCGATCAGCACCTCGCCGACATGGTGCGCGGCAATATCATCGACGAGAGCGAGGCCTATCAATACGTCGAGGACGAGGCGGCCTTCCGGCGTTACGTCAAGGGGCGGATGGCCACGGCCGATATGGGTGGCATCGTCGGTTGAATACGTCTCCCATGGAAGGGACCGATCATCGGATCACTTACTCACACGGCGCGAAACCCAAAACAGAAATGGCGGCAATCCGTATTGGTTCATCGATTTGTTGATTGGGAGATTGAGGCATTTTATTATCTCGATCATCCATCGATGGACGGCCGGATGTCCCCAATGAGGAGATGTAGCAGTGGCTGAAACAACACCTGCGGTCCCGCGCCTGAAAACCGGCGTGCCCGGCTTCGATGAATTGCTCGACGGCGGCCTGCTGAGGGGCCGCGCACTCCTGCTCAAGGGCTCGCCGGGCTCGGGCAAGACCACCCTGGGGTTGCAAATGCTCGTTGAGGGGGCGACCCAGTTCGACGAGCCGGGCATCCTGGTCACGTTCGAGCAGATGCCCCTCCAACTCTACGCCGACGCTACGGGGTTCGGTTGGGATCTCAAGGGGCTGGATGAGGAGGGATCCGTCAAGGTCGTGTTCGTCACGCCCGAGGAGGTCCTCGAACATCGCGGGCGGGAGGCCAACCGGCTCCTGGTCAATATCGCGGACTGGGTCGACGATTTCGGTTCCAAACGCATCTTGATCGACTCGATCAGCCACCTAGGGGCGCTCTTCAACAAGGAGGAGGCGCGCGCCGGCTTCATGAAGTTCATCGTGCAGCTCAAGGCCCTGGGCCTGACGCCGATCATGACCTCCGAGTTGGATGCCGCCAGCGGGTTGCAGGGCATGGACGCCTACCTGGTCGACTCGGTCGCCCACCTCGACTATAAAGGCGGCGGCTCGGGCGGGCGCGACCATCGCACCATCGAGCTGGTCAAGACGCGCGGGACCCGGCATATCAGCGGCCGCCACCCCGTCCAAATCTGTTCGGAGGGGGTCGTGATTTTCCCGCATAGCTACGCCTTGGCCGGGCCGGCCGAGCCGGGCGAAGCCACCGAGGAGGTCGCCCACCTTTCTTCGGGCGTGCCGGGGATGGACGTGTTGCTCAACGGCGGTTTCTCGAAGGGTTCGACCGTCTTGGTGGCCGGTCTCTCGGGAACGTTCAAGTCGACCATGGCCGGCCATTTCCTGCTTGGCGGGCCCGACGACAATCCCCCGAGCCTATGGATTTCGTTTCACGAGTCGCAAAGCGAACTGGTGCGAGGATTCAGCGCGCGCGGCATCCCGCTGGCCGCTGCCTGCGACGCCGGAAGGCTTAAGGTGATGGAGGTCGTGGCGGGCCTGGAGCCCATCGAGAAGATCTTCACCCGCGCCCGCAACTTGATCGAGGAGCACGAGATCGAACGGGTGGTCGTCGATAGCCTCAATGACCTGACCCTCAGCTTCGCCCCCGCCGAGGACAAGATGGAAGGCGTGCGCTGGTTCCTGCGCCGACTCAAGGGGACCGGGGTCACCGTGCTGCTGACCGAACAACTCTCGCGCGTGACCGGTCGCAACCCCCTGTCCGAAATCGCCTGGGCCGAGTTGGCCGATACGATCATCTACCTGGGCCTGGTCGAGATCGAAAGCCGGCTGGAGAAGGTCATTTCGGTACTCAAGCACCGCGGCGGCGACACCCAGGGCGACCTACGCGGGATTTCGTTTTTTGAGAACGGGTTGCGGCTCAGCGAGCGCTTCTTTGGCCTCTCGGGCCTGCTCGACGGCACGGCGCTGGGTCAGCGCAAGAGCCAGATCGAGGAAATCTTTCAGCCGCTCTATTTCGTCCGCGACTTCCTGCAACTGGCCAAGGACCCCAAGTTGGCTGAGGACAAACGCACGGCGATGCTTGAACAATTGGGCTCGGAGACCTTGCGGGTCATTGAACTGCTCAGCAAATACTTCGATCAGCCCCTGTCCGAAAGGACCGGATCGTCGTCGGGGGCGAAGAAGCCATCATGAGCGGGAGAATCCTGATCATCGACGACGCCGACCATCTGCGCGAGGTCCTGAAGATGACCCTGGAGTTCAAGAGTTATGAGGTCACGATGGCGTCCAACGGCCAGGAAGGCATGGAAGCCGCCCGCGCCGGCACGTTCGACCTGATCTTTTGCGACATCGACATGCCGGTGATGAACGGGATGGATTTCGTGCGCAAATTCCGCGCGGAGCTGGGCGCGGAGACCCCGATCGTGATGCTGACCGCCGAGGACCAGTCCCACATCAACACCGCCCTGGAAGCCGGGGCCAACGGCGCCTTGGTCAAACCCTTTGATCCGATCATGCTGCTCAACGAAATCGAAAAGTATTTCACCTAGAGATTATGGCGGGGCACCTTGCTCATAATACGGAACGACCATGGGCGGGTGATGGGTTCTGCCGGACGCGCCATTGGCACTCTGTATTGGGCCGCGGGATCCCGGGCGGGGTCTGGATCGAGGCCAAGTTGACGCGCAGGCAAGTCTGGCCCTACGTAGCCGTTTCTCGGTGACGGAAGCAGTCAACCGTATGGTCGTTCACGATCCCCACCGCCTGCATGAACGCATAACAGATGGCGGGGCCTACAAATTTGAACCCACGCCGCTTGAGGTCCTTGCTCATCGCGTCCGAGTGGGGCGTGGTCGCCGGTAGTTCCTGGAGCCCGCGCCAGGCATTCCGGATCACCCGACCGCCGGTAAAGCCCCAGATGTAGTCATTGAAGCCCCCAAACTCCTCGCGCACCTCTAGAAACGCGAGCGCGTTGGTCACCGAGGCGTTGATCTTCAACCGGTTTCTCACGATTCCCGCGTCTTCGAGGAGTCCGCGCTTCTTCCTTTCGGTGTATCTCGCGACCTTCGCGGGATCGAAATCGTCATAAGCCCGCCGATAGGCCGCGCGCTTCTTGAGGATCGTCAGCCAGTTCAGGCCGGCTTGGGCGCCTTCGAGGATGAGGAACTCGAACAGGCGCCGATCATCATGGACCGGCACGCCCCATTCTTCGTCGTGATGCCGGACCAGCAGCGGGTCGCCATCGGCCCACGCACAACACGTTTTCATCCGCTATCTCCGCCCACCCGTGATGGTCTCCACGCCGTGGATATGGGTTGTACATCTATTTCGACGGTTCATCATCGCGCGTAAGCCACTCGCGGGCGAAGAGACCGACTCGTCATCACCGGGAGTATAGGGTCGGGTGCTTTATTCTGTCAGCGCAGAAATGACGCAGCGGGCGGGGAGCTCCCTGGTAGCTCTTAGTGAATAGCGAAAAGCCAGGATGATTGACCGGATTAACCGTTGCCCTTGGGGCCCATGGTCTCGATGAGCGGGTAGGCCAAGACATCAAGCCGGCACGGGACGAGACCCTTCTTGAGCAGGTCGAGCTTCTTGGCCGCCGCGCGACTGAGGTCGATGACCCGGTCTTTGATGAAAGGACCGCGGTCGTTGATCATGACGACGACCGATTCGCCGGTGTCGAGCCGCGTGCAGCGCACGACCGTCCCGAACGGCAGCGTCTTGTGCGCCGCGGTCATGGCGTTGGGGTTGAACCAGCCACCGGAGGCCAGCGGCTGTTTCCTCCAGTAATAAGACGTGATCCCCTCCTGTGCGGGAAAGGCCTGGCCCGTCCCTTCATTCCGGACCATCGGCCAGCGTTTGCCGCGAATCTCGACATCCGCGATCAGGGGGTGGTCGGGCGGGAGCAGCGGGATTAACAATTCCTTCTGACCGGACTCCGGCCGCTTGTCCTCAATGTTCACCGCCGACGCCAGAGCGCGTTGGGACCCTTGATGGTCGGTCGGAAAGAACAGATGGGGGTTGGCCAGGAACTTCGAAAAGGGGTCGCCGAGCCCAAACGATCTCGGCGTCGACAAATTGATCGAATCGGGCGAGGCGAACGGCATGGCGGCGGCGGGAGGATGGACCATCGGCGCGACCCGGTTCCAGACTTCATCCCAACCGGGCCCCTTCAATGCGCAACCCGCCAACAGCACCAATGACACCAACACGCCGACGCGGGCGGCGGACATCCGGTTGGGCCACATCGGCCGGGCACGAGTCGCCAACGATATTTCTCCACCGCCGAATCTCATCTAGCGCATGATCCTCGTTTGCCTCGGTCAGTTACAAAAAGTCCGTACCTCTCGCGTCCGACCAACCTACGGGTCAGTCAGGAGCAAGGTACTATACCATGAAATCAGCCAATGTCACGCGAAATCCGCAGGGAAAATCGCCCTCTCCTCCGGCATGTGAAAAGGAGTAGGATCAATCGATCTCGCCGCCGGCCCCCCAACCCAGACTTCGCGGCCGGCGCCCCGGAGGTACGAACCCTGTCCGATGGCGGGTGATTTGCTCCAATCGCGGCTTTGTGAATTCTGGCTCGGACGGGCCGGCTCGGGTAAGACCCACGGTTGCCTGGCGGCGATCGCCGATGAACTCAAGCGGTCCCCGCGGGGCCAACCGCTGGTTTTTCTCGTGCCCGAGCAGGCGACCGCCCAGATGGAACGTCGGCTGGCAGGCTGGCCGGGCCTGCCCGGCGGCTACACGCGCGCCCGCGTCTTCTCGTTTCATCACCTGGCGCGGGAGGTCACGCGCTGGGCCGGCGGCGCGGGGGCGGCCCGCATCGGAGACGCCGGGCGCCTGATGCTCATTCGCCAGGCCCTGACGAGCCGCCGTGAGGCCCTACAGGTGTTCGGGGCCGCGGCCGACCAGCGCGGGGTGACCGAAACCCTCAGCGACTCGATCCTGGAGTTCCAACGCTACGGCTGGACGCCCGCTGATCTGGAGCAGTGGGTCGCCGCCCGGCCCCCTGAACAACAGAAGACCGACCTGCTGGCCCGCAAGCTATCCGACTTGGCACTGCTGTGGCACGAGTATGAAGCCGGGCTGACCGAAGCCGGGCTGGAGGATCCCGCCCTGTTCTACAAAACGGCCGCCGGCGCGGTACGCCACTGGGAGGGGCTCGAGGCGGCGCGGGTCTGGGTGGATGGATTCGCCTCATTCACGACGCTCGAATGGGAACTGCTCGCCGCCCTCCTTGAGCGCTGCTCGGCCGCCGTCATCGCCCTGTGTCTGGAGCCGAAACTGATCATCGATCAGGTCCGTGAGCGAACCGATGCCGGGCCGAACGATGAATCCCGGTGGGTGAGCCCCGGACGACTGTTCGACAACATCAAGCAAACCCGCGACTTTCTGGCCGAGCGGCTCGGCGAGCGCGGCTGGCGCATCGAGGACCGCGCCCTGCCCTTTCCGGATGCGCCGACTCGTTTCGCCCGAAGCCGCGCGCTCCGCCACCTGGAGAGCGCTATCCTGGGTCAACCCCGGCCCAAGCACTGTGGCGACGACCTTTGGGAAGCCGATGTTCAAGACCTGGCGCGGGTCGCTTCGTCGCTACCCGGGTCTCCATCGGTGCCAATTACGATCATCAAGGCCACCGACCGGCGCGCCGAAGTCGAGGCCATCGCCCGGCGGATCGTGACGTTGTGCCGAACCGAGGCCGACGGCGACCATCCAACCAGCCCGTTAACGACGCCGATGACCTGGCGCGACGTCGCCGTGATCGCCCGCGACCTCGATCCGTACGCCCCCGTCATCCGCGAGGTCTTCGACCAATTCGAAATCCCCTACTTCCTCGACAGCCCGCGACGGATCGAAGGCCACCCGCTGACCCGCCTGCTCCGGACGGCCATCGATATCTATCGATCGAACTTCGATGGCCTGGCGGTGATGGCCCACGTGAAGACCGGCCTCACGCCGCTGCGTGAAGTCTTGGCAACGTCTCAGCTCGAGAACCACATCATCAAGTTCGGTCCTCAGAAGTGGAAAACAGCCCTCAGCGCTGAATCGAGAGCGCGGGACGCGTCCGAGGCGGAGCGAAGAAACCAGCTCTGGAATACGCTCAGTGATCCCCTGGTCGAACTGTGGAAGGAATTGACGGGAGAGCGGAAGCCCTCCCGCGTACTGTGGAAATACCTGGAGCGCATCGGTGCCCCGGCGACGCTGGATCGTTGGATCGAACAGGCCCGTGCCGAAGGCGATGAAGAAACCGCGCAGCTCCACGAACAGGCCTGGGTAACGGTGATCGATTGGCTCGAAGACCTGGATGCGGTCTATACGCATCAGCCCCCCTCGGAGACCGGCGAGACGGACCGGGACGCATACGCCCGCATTCACGAAGACCTTTCGGCGTTCATTCAAAGCGGCTTGGCCTCGACTCGGGCGCGGCTTATCCCGCCCACGCTTAATCAGGTCATCGTCGGCTCGGTCGAGCGCTCGCGCACGCCTGAGGTTCGTCACGTCTTCGTGATCGGGATGAACGAGAAGGAGTTTCCCCGCACGTGGACGCCCGCCGCCGTGCTGGGCGACGAAGAGCGCGATCGTCTAACCGCGGATGGTCGCGGCATCGGACCCTGTAGCCGGGAGAAACATCGCCACGAACACTTCCTGGCCTATATCGCTTTAACGCGCGCCGGTGAAGGCATCACTTTAACCCACCCCCTTCGCGATGACGACGGCAAGGCCGGCGAGCCCTCCCCTTACCTGAAACTTGTGTTGAAGAGCTTCCCCAAGGCCAAGGTCCAAGAGGTCCAACGCAGCGGATGGGGGGAGCCTGCGGGCCTTCCGCTGCGTCCGGAGGAATGGCTCCTGCGACTAAGCGCGGCCTGCGCGGATCTTTCATCCCCCGACCAGCGGACCGAGCTGTTGAAGTTGATGGCCGCGGGGCATCCGCTCGATCATCCGGGCCTGTCGGCGGCGCAGAGGCATTCTTTGGGGTTGGCCGCCAAGTCGCTCGCCATGTCCCAAGCGCCAAGGGTCGAACCGACACTGGCGAGAGCGTTCTGGTCGGCCGCGCCACGGCTGCGTGTCACCGCGCTCGAACAATACGGCGTGTGTCCGTTCAAGTTTTTCGCCGGTGAGATGCTCGGCCTCACCGAACGGGAAACAGAGCGTTTGAAACCCATGGACTTGGGCGCCCTTCGGCATTCGATCCTTGAGGCCCTGTTCAATGCACTGCGCGGACCGACCGGTCTGGATTGGGGTCACGTCGATCTGCTCGAGGCCGACCGTCTCATCGACGAGCACCTCGATAAGACCTTTAGGCGTCCAGAGATGGAGGTCTCGTTGCGCACAACCATGCTCGACGAGTTGACCGTCCACGAACTCGCCCGGCAGTTGAAGCTCTTCGCGCGGGCGCTCGCACGCGTGGCAAGGCGATCGTGTTTCCATCAAACGCAAGCAGAATGGCGCTTCGACGCCGACGACGCCCTACGCATCGACGCCGGTGGACTCCGATTCTCGATCGTGGGCAGCATTGATCGCATTGACACCGCGGCGACCGGCGCCGCCGAAGAGGTTCGCATTGTCTACGATTACAAATCCAGCCAGCATCAAATCGACCTGGGCCGCATGTTGGCGGGCGCCGACTTGCAACTGCTCACCTATGGTTTGGCCCTCGGCCGGGCATCGGCGAGTGAGCAGGCGGGGAGAGTTCGCGTCGGCGGTTTCTTCTACTGGTCGTTGGCCTCGCCCATGAGAGACGTTCAAGGCGGCGAGGCCGAAGAGGAGCCGTTGATTGACGCGGCCTGGTTCGAGGGTCAGGCGCCGGCGGGCCTGTTCGTGGAGAACGTGGCGCGGCTCCTGGATGCAGAAGTCGCGGCCGGCGAGAAATCGTTGGCCTATCCTTTTACTCTCAACAAGGACGGCTCGTTTCGCAAGAAGCCGGATGCGCACTGGCCGGACGGTTCCATCGACCGATTGTTGCAGCATCAACACGAACTCCTAACGCGCATGATCGAAGAGGTTCTCGCCGGGAAGATTCCGCTTTCCCCCATCGGCGACAACAAGGAATCCGCCTGCGATCGATGCGCCTATACGAGCGTCTGCCGACGCGCTGAACCGGGCAACCTGCATCCGCGAACACTGCGCGGCATCGGCCGAGACGAAGCCTTGAGTCTACTGGAGAAAGCCGACGAAAGAGGCGAGGAAACATGAACGCCGGGCCACCCGAAGGCACAAAGTTCAATTGGACTCACTCCCAAGAGAAGGCCATCCATGCGGCGGCGGGGAATCTGATCGTGTCCGCATCGGCGGGTTCGGGTAAAACGGCCGTCCTCGCTGAACGCGCGTTGCGCATCGTCAGCGAGCTTGTGGCGGACACGGGGCGTCCGGCCGCGACGCTCGATGAGCTGCTGGTCATCACCTTCACCGAAAAAGCCGCGCGTCAGATGCGCACGCGGATCGAACGACGGCTAGTTGAGGAATTCGAACAACAGCGGGGAAACTCCTGGCTAGTCGACGCCATCGACCGGCTGCCGTCGGTCTGGATCATGACGATCGACGCCTTTTGCCGCCGCTTGGTCGTCGAACACTTCCACCGCGCCGAACTTTCGCCCGCCGCGCGCATCCCGGACCAGGCTGAACTGGCGCAGCTCGAACAACGGGTCATCGAGGAAACTCTCGAGCAACGCGCGGGCGAAGAAGGTTCTCGGCGTCGGGATATTCAGGCGTTGATCGGCGGCCTTCGGCGCGGCGTGCGTGATTTGGTGCAAGAGATCCGTGATCTGATTCGCTTTCTCGAATCCCTCGACGGACCGGAGCGGTGGCTGGCGGATGTCCGCCGGGACATGGAATCGACTCTTGAGGCGACCCGCTACGACGATCTGCCCGAGGCGCGCCGCGCCGCCGAGGCCTTCGCGGATTGCACGGCCGACCTGACCGAAGCATTGGGTGAGATCATCGATCTTGCCCACGCCGCTCATGGTCCCAGCGACCCGCTCGACAACTGGCAAAGGCTCGCCTCGGACTTGCAAGCGATGGCGGAAGCTCCCGCGCCCTTCAAGCCGGACGGGCTACGAGCGGCGCTTGAAGCGGACCATGATCCGCAACTGGGGAAGATCGATTTGAAGAAGGTGTGCGGCGCGGCGATGTATGACGATAAGTCGTTCCTCAAGCTTTTCCTCAAGCCGTTCAGGTCGCGCTATGCAAGTTGGCGCGAACAGTGGTTCAAGCTCGATGAAGTCGCGCGACTGCGTGGCGCCAAGTTGGCCGCCGAACAGGGAACGCGGCTATTGGACTTGGCCGAGGCCGCTCGCGCGCGGATCGCCCGAGAGAAACGCCGACGCGGTTGGGCGACGTTCAGCGATTACGAACGGCTCGCGCTGCAAGTCTTGACTGATCCCGCAGGAGGTCAGGGTCCTTCGGAAATCGCCGCGGACTACCAGGCCCGGTTCAAGTTTGTCTTCGTTGACGAATACCAGGACACCTCCCCCTTGCAGGACGCCCTTATCCGCCGCGTGTCACGGGCCGAGGACCCCTCGCCCAACGTTGAGGGCAACCTGTTTATGGTGGGCGATTACAAGCAGAGCATTTACCGTTTTCGCCATGCCGAGCCCGCGTTGTTCCTCGAGAAACTGCGCGCCGCCGAGGACACCTCCCAGGCCATCATCAAACCCATCCGCCGCATCAACCTGCAGGAAAACTTTCGGTCGCGCGCCTCGCTCCTTGAATTCATCAACGTCTGCTTCGAGCGCTTGATGGATGAGCAAGTGGGCCAGTTGAACTATGGACCCACCGAGGCATTGGCACCGGGTCGAAACGATCAGGCCCCGCGTGATGCGGTCGGCGTCGAGGTTTGCTGGATGCCCAAGGACGCGGCGCACGCATCGAGTGGAGATCAGGCGGAACGATTGACCGCAGACGATGGCGACGTCGAAGAACTAAGCGGGGTCGAGGCCCAGGCCACCTGGGTCGCCCGCCGCATCCGCCAACTGACCGACGCACGGCACGGCCTGCAAGTTCCGAACCCGGATGCCCCGGCCGGATCCGCCCAAGCGTTTCGCCCCGCCCGGCCGGCCGACTGCGCCATCTTGCTGCGCAGCATTCGCCGCGAACTCGATATCTGGCTCAAGGCCCTTGAACGCGAAGGCCTGAAGGTCCGCACGCCCGGGATTCACCCGCTGTTCACCGCGCCCGAATTGATCGACCTGATCAGTGCCCTGCGCGTCGTCGACAACCCGCTCCAGGATATCCCACTGGCCGCCCTGCTGCGTTCGCCGATGTTTGGGTTCAGCGACGATGAACTGTTGCGCATCCGAATGCAGCGGCGAGCCGGTCCGTATTGGGAAGCGGTGTGGGCGGCCGCGGGACGGTCGCTCGGCGACGATGAATCCTCGCAATCCGAAACGGAAACCGAGTCGCCAAGCATAACGGGGGAGCTTCGCGGTCGCCTCGACGCTTTTCTGGACCGACTTGACCGATGGCGCACGCTTGCCTTCTCACGACCCGCGGTCGAGGTCCTGGACGCCTTGGTGCGCGATACCGATTACGAAGCCTGGCTCATCGGCAAACCCGACGGCAAGACGCGCCTGGAGCACCTCGATACCCTGCGCGACCTCATGCGCCGCCTCGCCCGGCCCGACGATGGCGCCAATCCGCTGGCGGCGTTTCTGGAAACCGTCGACCGCGTCCAGCAGGAAACCGGCGAGCTGGGTGATCTGCCCGAATCGCTAGACCCCCAGAACGACGCCGTCAATCTGCTCACGATCCACAAGAGCAAGGGGCTTGAATTCCCTATCGTTATCCTGCCTCGACTCGAGCGACCATTTAACCGGGACCGGGCGGACGGGACGCGCTTTGACCGTGCCCACGGCTTCGCGCTCAATGGCATCGACCCCGATGCCCGTCGCCAATACGCCACGCTCGCGCGCCAATGCCTGGCGACAACGCTCAGTCGCCAAGACCGCTCCGAGGAGCTGCGGCTACTCTACGTGGCGCTGACGCGGGCGTGCGAACGACTGATCCTGGTGGGCCAGGTCGGCAAGACCAAGCTCGATCACGGGGAGGGAGATGCGAAGGATAAGTGGAGGACCGCGCTCGAAGAGAGATGGGCCCGGATCCATCTGACGGGAGGCCAACGCCCGCCGGCCCTGGATCGACTTCACGCCGCCTCTCGCGCCGACCTGATCGGTCCGATCGTGGAGTGGCTGCGCCGCGACGGCATGAGAGGGAAAGGCCCACCGCCGTGGCTGAGGGTTGAGTTTGACGCCGAGCTCCCGTCAGTGGCGCCCCCGGACGATTGGTCCTTGGTCCGACGAGCGCTGGCGCGTCAGGGCGAGTATCCCGCGCGTGACTGGGAGGCCGCCCTCAAACGCCTGCGGGAAAGCTCAACCGGCGAAGGGCGAGATACAGCCCCTGATGCTCGAACTCAGCCCCCGGAATCGATCCGCCTGTTGCCCGCTCACGACCCGGCGCGCGCGCTGGTCAGCCTGCCCGCCAAAATGACGGTGACCCAGCTCAGGCGCATTGGATCGGCCGACGCTCGGGAAAAGGCCTACTTGGAAGCCGCGCGGATGAGCGACGAGCTTGAGGCCGCCCGCTTCCTCGAACAGGAGATGATGGTTCCATTGTATGGGAAGGCGGGATCGGCGACCTCGCGGCGACCTACATGGTCGAATCAGGCCGTCGAGGCGCGGGAGACGCTGGAGGGGGCGACGCGCGGCACGTTGACCCACGAGGTTCTCGCCCGCATCGATCCGCGGGGCGCCCTTGACGCCGAGGGTCTCCGGGATCAAGCCAAACGGCTACTGGATCGAGGCCTCCTTGGCGGTCTCGAGGGGGCGAGCGAGGCCGGCCTGGATCAGCTCGATTTCAAAGCGATGGCATGGTTCTTCACGACAGAGCTAGGCCAGGATATCCAGCGCCGACCGGGGGCCGTCCTGCGCGAACTCCCATTCACCGCCTCGAAGTCCGTCCAGGACTTCGATGACGCGGCCTGGCGCGTCTCCCCCTCCGAGCGGGTCCTGGTCCAGGGCGTCATCGACGGGGTCATCGACGAAGGCGAGCGGGCCACCGTCTTCGACTACAAGACCGATCGCGTGGGGTCCGAGGAGCGTCTGCGGGAACTCGTGCGGCAATACGAGGTCCAAATCCAACAATACGCCGGCTCGTTGCGCGCAATCTGGTCGCTGAGATCGGTCCGGGCCGCGCTGATCTTCCTCGACGCCCGCCGCGTCCACTGGCTCCAGACCGATTGAGCCTCATTTGCCCCTCCAATTGATCCGATAACGAATACCGATGAGCATCCCTGTCCTGTTCATGATCCAGCACCTCGATCACAGGGGAACCGAGCATCACTTCCACGATGTCGTGATCGGTCTCGACCGCTCGCGCTTCACGCCCCACGTGATCCACTGCACGGGCGGCGTGGTCAGCTGGCAACTGGAGACCGTCGAGGGATTGCCGATCCAGCGCATCGACCTCAAGCGCGCCTACGACCTCAGCGCCTGGCGCGCGGTCCGCCAGATGCGGCGTACTATCCGAGAGAACGCCATCGCGGCGGTCGTGACCTACCACTTCGTCGCCGATTTTATCGGATGCCTGGCGGCCGGTCCGCCGGTCATCTCGAACCGCCGCGACATGGGTTTCACGCATACCTTGCGCCAGATCGCCATCGGCCGCCGACTGAGCCGCCGCATCGCCCGCTACGTCGCCGTCTCCGAGGCCGTCCGCCAAGCCGTCGCCCACGACGAACGAGTCGATCCTGGCCGCATCGACGTCATCCATAACGGCATCGACCTGGAAAGGATTCACCGCCGCAAGTGGGACCTCGCCGCCGAACGGTCCCGTCTGGGCATCGCCCCCGATGAACTCGTGATCGGCTGCATCGCCGCCTTCAACCCGGTCAAGGATCACCTCACGCTCATCGACGCCTTCGCCCAGTTGAGGCAACACCTTCCCGACCTCCCCGCAAAGCTCCTCCTGGTCGGCGACGGCGAAATTAGAGGCCCGATCGAGGCAAGAATCGCCGAGCGGGATATCCAGGACTACGTCCTGATGCCCGGCCGCAGCGACGCCGTCGAACGCGAAGTCCAGCTCTGCGACATCATCGTCCTCCCCTCGCGTAGCGAAGGCTTCTCCAACGCCATCCTCCAAGCCATGGCCTTCGCCAAACCCGTCATCGCCACCCGCGCCGGCGGCAACCCCGAGGCGGTCGTTGACGGCGAAACCGGCAATCTCATCGAGTCCGGCAACGCGGCGGAACTGGCTAAAGCGGTCGCACGGGTCGCTCAGGATGCCGATCTCCGCGACAGGCTCGGTAAAGCCGCGCGTAACCGCGTGGAGCAATCCTTCACGAAACAAACGATGCTTCGGTTGCTGGAAGATGAAATCGCAAAGACGCTTGCGCCCACCGGCGTCCCGAGCGCATCTGTTCCCTAGCATTCCATCTGCCTCTATTCCCCTGCGCGATAGCCCTTGACCGCCATGCCCATCCTGTCTAAATTATAAACATGAAGGAGTTGCGCTTCGAATGGGACAAACGAAAGAACTCAGGCAATCTTCGAAAGCATGGGATTTCATTCGAAGAAGCGCGCACGGTCTTCCACGATGAAAGCGCAATCCAGTATGATGATCCGGATCATTCGGAAGATGAAGACAGGTTCATTCTGCTTGGAATGAGCTTTAAGTTGCGCGCCTTGGTGGTCTGCCACTGTTATCGGGAAAAGGATATGGTGATACGGGTCATTTCAGCGAGGAAAGCAGACAAGCGGGAAGCAAGGGAGTACTGGGAGTCGCGACCATGAGAGACCATTATGACTTTTCCAACATGAAGGGCCGAAAGAACCCGTACGTCAAACTCTTGAAGCAACCGATCACCCTTCGCCTCGATCGCGACACGGTCGCCTATTTCAAGGCCATGGCCTCTGAGACCGGCGTCCCCTACCAAAACCTCATCAATCTGTATTTGAGAGATTGTGCCGTCGCCGGTCGTAAACTGAAGATGAAGTGGGCGTCTTGAGAAGCGGAAAGATAGGCGTTTCGTAGAAGAACCAGATACGGTATCGGCGGCTCACCTAGACCCATCATCTTACTCTGACTCAAATCCAGAAACTGGCCCGGCTCTTGCCCGAATAAAATGGGGGCGACGGCGATACGCGAACTCCCGCTACCTGACGGAAACAACCGCATTCGCCACGTCGGTTAATCGCCCTGAATCCTGACGCTGACGCTGCCGAATCCAAGCTGCTTGATGGTTTCCGCCCAATCCGCCCGTGCGCCGATGAGACGGACTTCGGTGGCCGTGAACTCGCGCCGGATGGGATAGTCCTTTCGCAATTGATCGAAAGCGGGGCCGATGGCGTTGTTGTGCGTCTGGGCCGCCCGGCGCAGGTTGGCGTCGTCGCGCTGGATCGGGTAGGTGGCCAGGATCAGGTCGCTTTGCACGGATTCAAGCGAACGGCCCCGCGCGTCGCCGGTGAGGACCGGCGCGCCGGGCGGCGGGAGGGGTAGATCGATTGGTTCGGGTTCGAGGCCCAGGTGGGCGCGGGCGAATTCGTAAATTATCCGGGTTCCATTGAGCTTGCCATCGGTCGAGTAGCCCGCGATGTGCGGCGTGCCGAGCACCGCGCGGTCGAGCAAAGCCGCGTTGATCTGGGGCTCGTTCTCCCAAGCGTCGATCACCGCGCCCCCCAGGCGACCCGCCGTCAAGCGTTCGAGGAGCAACGGTTCATCGACAATGAATCCGCGGCTGGTGTTGAAGAGGACGGCCCCGTCTTTGAGGCGCTCCAGGCGTCGGGCGTCGAAAAGCCGCCAAGTCGGATCGTCTCCCTCGCGGGTCAGCGGCACGTGAAGGGTGACGAAATCGCAGCCCATCAACGCATCGAGGGGCCGGTAGTCGCTCTGGTTGGTGGCGCGGGCGAGGGGTGGGTCGTTGAGGACGACCTCCATGCCCAGCGCGCGGGCGATGCGAGCGACTCGGCTACCGCATTGCCCCACCCCAACCACGCCGATGGACGCCCCGCGCAGGGTGATCGCGAGCCGCCGCGCCGACCACGCCAGGGCCGCCGCCACGTACTGGGCCACCGACTCGGCATTGGAGCCTGGCGCCGAGGCGAACGCGATGCCCCACGCGGCGAGCCAGGGACGGTCGATGTGATCGGCCCCGATTGTCGCCGAGCCGACAAACCGCACGCGACTGCCGGCCAAGAGCGATTCACCGACGGGCGTCACCGACCGAACCAGCAACATGTCGGCGTCGCGGACGCTCGCGGGCGTCATCATACGCCCAGGAACGAGCCTCACCTCGCCCAGCCGGCCGAAGAAGGCCTCGACCTGGGGGATATTTTCATCGGCGACGATTAACATTCCGATCCCTCCTCTCTCCGCTTCCGACTAGTGGACGCGTGTGATTCAGAAATGGGGGGGGTGCGAAAGGCGAGGGGACGATGAGCTTAATTCCCGCCGCGCCCTTGCACGCCCGCGCGCCCGTAGCACTACTGCGCGGAGGCCACGTCGCAAACTCGTGCTCGTGCTCCTAATCGGTCTTTTTGTCGGGCCACGATCGAGGTGGGACGCAATGATACGCCCGATTACGAGCACGAGCACGAACGGGCACTTTGTATCGAGGCGGCGTTTACTCCCAAACCTGAATCACATCCCGATGGACGTTCACCGTAATGCGCCGTTGCAACCCCTGGGGGAGTGTGCCACGCTCCCTCTCCCCCCCGCGTTCGGCGCCAACCCATTGAAAAGGCCCTCCCGCCCCAGGTCAAGCCCGCGATGAACCCGGAAGAATACGTCAGGATGTTTCAACTCGAGGACCACCATTGGTGGTTTCGCGGGCGGTTGATGATGACGGAAGGCCTGCTGCGCCGCCATATCCTCCCGGCCTTTCCCTCGGGCGGGCCGCGGCTGCTCGATATGGGATGCGGCACGGGTCTGTTCCTGGAGCGGCGCGCGGAGGATTGCGAATCCATGGGCGTCGATCTGTCGCCGCAAGCGCTCGGTTACGCTCGCGGCCGCCGACTGCCGCGACTCGCCAGGGCCGACGCCGCGCGCCTGCCGTTCCCGGACGCGTCGTTCGACGTGGTCACCGCATTCGACTTGATCGAACACGTGCGCGACGATCGGGGGTTGGTCGAGGAAATGTGGCGCGTCTTGCGGCCGGGCGGGTTCCTGTTGGCCACCGTGCCGGCCCACCCGATTCTGTGGAGCGGCCATGACGTATCGCTCCACCACCACCGCCGCTATCGCCGCGGGCAGTTCAATGCCCTGTTCGCGCCCGACAAATGGCAGACCATTCGCATGAGCGCCTCGTTTACGCTTATTTTTCCGATCGCCGTCCTCGTCCGGTTTGGCCGCCGATTGAGCCGGGCCAAGCGCCCGCCGACTTCCGACACCCACGAAATGCCGGGTTGGCTCAACCGCGCCCTGATCGCCTTGCACGGGATCGAGGCCGCTTGGCTCAGACGCCACGATCTCCCCATGGGCATCTCGCTGATCACGATCCGCCGCAAACGCGCGGGCTGAAAATCCATTGCCGCCGCGGGCCGATACCACGTATCCTGGTTCGGTGAGCGATCCGGTAGACAAGCCCCGCATCGAGATTATCCCGCCCGTCAAGGTGCCTCGCGCCGGGCAGGCCGCGTCGGACGATGCGACATACTTGGCCCAGTCGCCGGGGCGCGGTCGCGGCGCGCGCAGGGGCCTCAAGTATATGCTTTCGCTGATTCCGGGCGTGACGACACTGGTGGGGCTGTGGTTTTACTTGCTCGACGATGAGTGCCCGACCACCCACAAGTTCTTGATCCTCCTGGCGCTGTTCTACCTGGTCTGGCCGCTTGATATCGTCCCGGAACGATTTTTTGCCGCACTGGGTCTCGTCGATGACATCGCCGTATTATTCATGCTGGTGCGGTTCCTCGGATCGGAGACGTTGCGACCCTATCGCCGAGAGGCGCGACGCTGGCTGCGCGGCCTGCCGCCCGAGAACCCCGAAATCGTCCCCTAACGCCCCACTCAGCCCTCACTGGGAATATCGGGCGATTCCTCTTGCGGCTCCTCGCCTTTGACCAACCGCACCTGGGAGCTGAACGGGGTCCGCCCGACGATGTTGAGCCGCCGGCGCCTTTCCCAGGCCGGGGCCGAGGGCGGACTTTCCTTGTTGGCGGGTCGCACACTTGCCATGCCCCCGGCGAACACGCGCGCGAGATTGAGCGCCGGCCGAATGAACGCGGCGCCGACCGGTGCCACCGGCCAGGGGACCTTCTCGGCCGTCTCGAGGCCGCCCGCGCTCCCCTCGCCCATCAGCGGCTTGCCGTACGTGTCCTCTTCGGCCATCGTTTCCACGCCGCGCATGTTCGCGTAGAGCCGCGCCGCGATCCCCACCATGATCCAGTAATGGCCGACCATGACAAAGTGGGTGAATCGGTCGCCAAAGAAATTGGCGGCCATTAACCCCACCGTGACGACCATGAGAAAGAATCCGTAGTAACGATCAAAGACGTGCGCCCCGCCCCGCCACAGTCGCAGACACATCATCAAGATCATCACCCAAATGGACATAAACAGAGTGAAAGCAATGATCCCCGTCTCGGCCAGCGTGCGCAGGTAGGTGTTGTGCGTATCCATCCGGGCGGGGTTGAGTAGCGCGTACGATCCAACCCCATGTCCATAAATCGGGCTTTCCTCGAACAAATCGACGGCCAGCCCCCAATAGGATTGGCGTGATTCAGTCGATTGGTCCACTTGCCCCGACTCGTCCACCGTCAGGTCCCAGCGCTCGCGCACCGAGTACGGCAGCCACAGCGAACTGGTCGCCGCGGCCAGGAGCAGCAGCACCAGCACGAAGCGATACTTGAAACAGGCGACGACGATCAGCCCCAAGCCGAATGCCAATTGTGTCGCGCGCGAGAACGAATAGAGGACCCCAACTCCATACAGGGCCGCCGCACCCAACAGGAGCAGCTTCTCCCAACCCCTCTTGGCCTGGAAAGCATAGAGGCCCCACATCAGTGAGCCATACATGAAGAAGGCGCCCAGCTCGTTGGAGCCGAGTTGGCTGAACGGCCCCTTGACCCGCTGATCGTCATCATAGCTGTCCAATGGGCCGATCGAGATCAGTTGCGCATAAAAGACGCGAAAGACGAACGGGGCGGCCAGCGCCAACGCAATCAGGCACCAATGAATCCGCTTGCGCGTGTCGAGCATATGAGCCGGCAGCCAGAACAGCAGAAAGCCGTTAAAGAACTCCAAGAAGCGCTTAGCCGCCAGGCTGGAAGGCGAGAAGGGAAAGGTCGCCCCGGCGACCGAGTGATAGGCGAGGGCCAATCCCGCATAGGTCATCACCAGCATCCCGAGCAGGGGCAGATTCAACGGATTGCGCATCACGACCGGCCGCCCGCACGCCAACCGCCCCAGCACCCACCAACCGATCATGACCAGCATCATGACGTTTGAATAAGTAACCCCTGTAGGTCCTTTGGGGAACTTCTCGTGCAGATACTGGAACGGGACGAGAAAGACGTAGATGAGGAACAGATAATACATAGTCGATCCTGAAAAAGACCTCTTGCCCAACAACAATGGGATCAAAACGCTGGTGGGTGGTGTATAGTTTTGCAAGAAAAGCGGTCAGTCGCCGCCGAAACCTTGTGAAAGTTGGCGCCATGAAACCCAAGCCCTCCCCGTGCGAAGACCTGCAAGGCGATCTGTTCAAGTTTGAACTGCAAGCCATCGTGGATGAGAATCACGCGATGGTTAAACTGGCCCGGCGCGTGGAT